>Ga0207652_10003093_pt1 | contig 13881 bp, 8 predicted proteins | sample KBSC63BmetaG_FD_184334 | JGI IMG/M metagenome (GOLD analysis project Ga0207652, IMG submission 184334) | Corn rhizosphere microbial communities from Kellogg Biological Station, Michigan, USA - KBS C6-3B metaG (SPAdes) (version 2) | ecosystem: Host-associated > Plants > Roots > Rhizosphere ... | reverse complement strand
AGGGGCGCCTTCTTGAACTTCAGGTGGCCGTACCAGGCGCAGGTCATGAACACGTTCGAGCACACCAGCAGCAAGGCCGCTTTCAGACGATCATCCATGGTCCCTTGGTGTACAACAACGGCGTGGCATTCGTCTCGCGCGGCGCGAAGCCGGTCGAAGATCCCGTGGCCGCGATCGAGCGGGGCGAGGTCGCGCCCATTTACTGCCTGTACGGCGCCGAGCGATATCAGGTGGACCGGTGCCTGGTGGCCCTGCGGGAGGCCGTGGTGGGCGGCAAGGCGGCGGCGTTCGCGGCCTTCAACCACGACGTTTTCGATCTGAAAGAGACGTCGCTGGCGGCCGTGGTGGACACCGCCCGCACGCTGCCCATGATGGCGCCGCGCCGCCTTGTCGTGGGCAAGGGCATCGACGGCGTGAAGAGCGACGAGCTGGCGCCGCTGACGGCCTACGCGGGCGATCCCAACCCCTCCACGTGCCTGGTCCTGGTGGGCGAGAAGATCGACACCCGGTTCAAGGCGTTTCAGGTCTTGCGCAAGGCCGGCTACCTGCACGAGTTCGCGGCGCTGCGCGATCGGGAGGTGGCGGGCTGGGTGGCGCGGGAGGCGCGCGCGCGCAAGCTGAGCATCACCCCCGACGCCGTCGCCGCGCTGGCCGAGTCGGCCGGACCCGAGATGGCGCGCCTGGCGGGCGCGCTGGAGCAGCTGGCCCTGTACGTGGGCGAGCGGGCGTCGATCACGATCGCCGACGTGGAGGCGCTGATCCCCGAGACGCGGCAGCGCAGCGTCTTCGAGCTGACGAAGGCCATCGGCGAAGGCGACACCGGCCGCGCCCTGCGCATCCTGACCAACATGTTCCGCAACCGCGAGCCGCCGCTGCGCGTGCAGTTCATGCTGGCCCGGCAGCTGCGCCAGATCTGGCGCGCCAAGGAGCTGCTGGCGGAGGATGCCAGCCCGGGCGAGATCGCCAGCGCCATCGGCGTGCCGCCCTTCTTCCTGGACGACTTCCTGGTTCCTGCCCGCCGCATGTCCCGCCAGGCGCTGGCACGCGGCTTCGAGCGCCTGTATCAGGCGGACAAGGCGCTGAAGTCGTCCCGCATCGACGGCGAGATCCTGATCTCGCGTCTGGTCGAGCAGCTGGCCGTCGACGCCCAGGGCAAACCGGCGAGAACACGCGCAGCCTGACCGACGTCAGCGGCGCGGGTGCGCACAACGACGAAAGGCGCGGCATGGCCGCGCCGGGGTGCTACGTATGGTCGGGGGCCAAACGCCCCCTGCCCTTACTTGACGTGGCTGACGGCGACGGTCAGGCGCGAAACCTGACGCGAGGCCGTGCCGCTCTTGATCGTCCCGCGCGAAGCGGCGCGGTCGATGAGCGGAATCGCCTCGGTCAACGCGGCCTTCGCGCCGGCGGCGTCCTTGCGTCCGATGGCCGCGCGAACCTTCTTCACGGCCGTGCGCATTTCGCTCTTGCGGGCCTGGTTGCGGGCCTCGTGCGTGATGCGCTGGCGGTTCTTCTTCTGAGATGACTTGATGTTGGCCACTTCGGACATTCTCCTTCAGGCAAAAAGCAGGGGCGCATCATGCGGACCACCCCGCACAATGTCAAGCATTGTCACGGGGACTCCGGTCCTCATACCCTTCCAGTCAGTCGAGACCGATCTCCTCCAGCCCTTCTTCGTCCAGGCCGAAGAAGTGCCCGGCCTCGTGCAGCAAGGTGATGCGGATCTCGTCGCGCAGATCATCGTCGTCGGCCGCCACCCGCTCCAGGTTCCCCCGGAACAGCACGATCTCCGTCACCCCCGGCACGTCGGACGTACTGCCCGCCTCGCCGTGGGGCGCGCCGTTGAACAGCCCCAGCACCCGCGGGTCCAGGCCCGCCTCGACGTCGGCCAGCGCCGGCCGCTCGGCCACCACGATGGGCACGTTGCCCAGCAGCTCGCGGAACTGCTCGGGCATCTCCTCCAGCGTCTCCTCGGCCACCTCGACCAGCGCCTCCTCGGTCAGGTGCTCGTGGACGTGCTCGCCGCCGTCGCCGTCGTCATGGTGGTGGTGGTGATGGTGCGCGTGCGTCTCGGCGTCCGCGACGTCCAGCTCGCGCGTCTTCAGCCAGGCGGCCCGCTTGCGCTCCTCGTCGCCGGTCGCCTCGGCGGCCACGCCCAGGTAGTACCAGGCGTCCGCTTCGTCCGGCGACGCCTTCACCAGCGCCTCCAGGCGCGCCCGCGCGTCGCTGGCATTCCCCGCCTCCATCAGCAGCTGCGCCAGATCCAGCGTCATGGGGACGTCGTCCAGCACCGTGTCGGCGGGCGGCAGCTCCTTCAGCGTCTTGCGCGCCTCGGCGGGGCGCTCCAGGCCCAGCTCGATGGCCGCCTTGGTGCTCAGCGCCGCCAGGTACTCTTCTTCTTCCTCGGCCAGATCCAGGGCGCGGCGGGCGTGCTTCAGGGCCTCCTCCAGCTCCTCGCCGTCGTCCAGCAGCATCTCCGCCATCCACAGCTCGGGCGTGGGGAAGTCCGGCTCGGCCTCGGCGGCCCTGGTCAGCGTCGCCATGGCGGCCTCGCGGTCCCCTTCCTCGCGCTCGCAGGCCGCCTGCAGCATCAGCGCTTCGACGCGCAGCGGACCGTCCTCGGGATAGGCCTTCGCGGCGGCCCGGGCCGCCGCGATGTCCCCGTTCTCCAGCGCCTCCCAGCCTGCCATCAGACCGGGGTCCATTTCCTCGTCGTCGTCCCGCTTCTCTTCTTCACCAGTGGTCATGATTCAGCTCGCGGCGACTTCTAGCAGATCCCCGCCGTTCGGCGAGCGGCATTTGACGCGCCCGCTAACGCTTCGCGCGCCCGCGGTCCTGCTCGCCGGCACCTTGGGTCAGCCTATGAATCCTTGCCGGTCGGCGGGCTCCAGCAGGGCGGCCAGCGAATCGGCGACGTAGGCGGCGCCCGTTTCGACGGTGCGGCGGACGGCGTCGGGCGCGCCGACGGTGGGGGCGACCTCCACCAGATCGGCGCCGATCAGCGCCGTCTCTTCACCCAGCCGGCGGATCAGGCTTCGCATGAAGTCAACCGAGAGTCCGCCGCCCTCGGGCGCGCCCGTCGCCGGCGCGGCGCCGGCGTCTGTTCCGTCGATGTCGTTCGACAGGTAGACGCCGTCGACGCCCAGCCCTCGCACGTGCGCCACGATGTCATCGATGGCGCCGGCGTCACCGCGCGCGGCGATCTGGTCGGCCCAGAACTGCTTCACACCCAGCGTCGACTCCCAGTGCTCGCGGGGCTTCCCCGAGGCGCGCACCCCCACCTGCACCAGCCGCTGCGACCGCCCGATGGCGTCGTTGGCGTGGTACGCCCAGGTGGCGAAGCAGTACTTCACGCCCAGCCGCGCCGGCAGCAGATCCGTGTGCGCGTCGGGATGCACGATCGCGAACGGCCGCCCCCGCGAGGCGGCCAGCGCCGCGATGACGGGCCAGGTGATGGAGTGGTCGCCGCCCAGGGCGAAGATCTTGAGCGCGGGGTTCAGCGCCAGCAGGTCGGTGACGACCCGCTGCGCCGCGGAGAGCGGCGAGACCGGCAAGCGCGCCCGGTCTGCAGGATCGAGCTGCGAATAGAGGGCGCCGCGCGTGGCGTCGAGTTGCCCCTGGGACAGCATCTCATCGTGCAGCAACTGAGGGACGACGAACACATCCCCCACGTCGACGATCCCGACGCGCGCAGCGCGTTCCGGAAAGTCCGGTATCAGTTCGAGCAACGCCGAGCGAAGTGCTCCCGGCCCGAACGCCGCTCCCCGCACCAGGCCCGCTCCCGTGTCCGACGGAACAGCCAGAATCGCCACGCGAGCGTTCGCGACCCGCGCCAGCGATTCACGCCACCGCGCGCCAATCTCCAGGTCGGTGGCGGCACGGTACAAGCGCCGCTGCAGCGCCTGCTGCTCGGCGCGTCCCGTGCTGACCGTGTGAATCCCACCGCCGGCGGGACGGAGCAGCGACGCCAGTACCTCCAGATCGGTCATCGTGTTCCCTCCCTCCTCACCCTATTCCTTTCGGACTGTCCCGCGCACGGACGAACGAAGCTGATGCTTGGTGATCCATCGCCAAACGACGTTCCAGCGTCGATCCAGCGTTCGCGCCACGGCCGAGACATTACCCTCGTGCTCCTCCAGCAACAGCTTCAATTCCCCCGGCGATGGGGTTGGCCGGCGTCGATCGGTCACCTCGATCGGCGGTCCGTCTCGTAACGATTTCCGGACGGCCTCCGGTAGGTGCTCCACGGCCACCGGCCGCTCGCCGGCCAACAGCAGCGCGCGTTCGACCACGCTCTCCAGTTCGCGGACGTTTCTGGGCCAAGCGTAGAGGAACATCGCCCGCAGCGCCGCAGCTTCGAAGTCGTGCGCGCGAGCGCCAGCAAAGTGTCCGATCAGGTGTCCCAGGTCTTCGATGCGGTGCCTCAAAGCCAGGATCGTCACGGCCTCGGCGCCAAGACGGCCAACGACATCGGCGCGTAACGTTCCGTTCGGTCCCACGGCCGGCTCGTGGGTCGCGGCCACGATTCGAACGTCGACCTTCGCACCGCGCGTCGCTCCAACGGCCCGGACCTCGCGATCTTGCAGGAAGCGCAGCAACTTCGTCTGTAGGCGCGGGCTGGTGTCGCCGATCTCGTCCAGAAAAAGCGTTCCCCCCTGCGCCGCCTGGATCAGGCCCGCCTTCGCGTCTGTCGCCGTCGAGTGCGCGCCCCGCGCGTAGCCGAAGAGCTCGCTCTCCCCGAGTTCGACGGGGATGGCCGCACAGTTGACGGCGACGAAAGGTCCCTTCCGACCGGACAGGCGGTGCACTGCCCGCGCGTAGACGTCCTTCCCAACGCCGGTCTCGCCCAGCAGCAGGATCTCCGCATCCGAGGTCGCCAACCGGCGCAGGATGGCCAGCGAAGCTGCCAGCGCCGGCGAGGACGTCGGGACGGGACCGAAGGGAGTGCTTTGATCTTCCTCGAGGGCCGCCAGCGACGCCGGCGAAACACGACGAAAGACCGCCGCGTGCTTACCGAAGCAAAGGATGCTGCCGTCCGATAGCGGGGCCGCCTGCCCCTTTCCCAACCGGCGCCCGTCCACCAGCGTCCCGTTCAGGCTCCCCTCGTCTACCACCTCGCAGCGCCCGGCATTCCACCCGATCTGCATGTGGCGCCGCGACAGCAGCGGATCGGCCAACCCGAGCTCGGCGGGATCTCCCCCCGCGCGTCCTGCGCCCCGGCCGATCACCACCGCGCCAGGCGCAGCCGGGATCCGGATGACGCCCGGTACGCTCGAGTCCCGTCCAGGCGTGGTCAACAAGATGACTGGAATGAGACCGGCCCGGGTAGACGCCGTCTGTTCGGGCGCGGTCGTGTGACTGTCCGGTCTATCGGCCACGGCCGATACATACACCGACGGTGGACCGGTCTGCTATTCGAAGTCAGCGGCTCAATGTACCCCATCCGCCCCTGCCCCGACGGGGCTCACGGTGGCGTCGTCTGGAAACCGTTGCCATCGCACCTGGGACTTGTGTTCGACGATGATTCGTAGTTCCGGGTCGACCGGGGATGCGGGGTCCTTTTCGCCGTCGTGACAGTCTTTGCTGCTTCCAGGCTTCGAGCGGCCAGTCTCGGCACCTGAACGGTCGTCGACCTCGGTCCAGATGTACTTGCCGCGTCTGTGTCTGGACACCCACAGGGTGTGATCAGACGACCAACCGGGTGCGCAAAGTGTCTCGCTGTCGGCCAAGTCATGGACATCGCCCCCCGTGGTCGACATCACCCGGATCCGCAACCCCCGTTTGGCCGCCGCCAGGTAAGCGATCCTGGTTCCGTCCGGGGACAGGGCCGGCCCGTGAATGGGATCGGCGCTGATCCGGTCGCACCTCGATTCGACGCAGTGAAAGTATCCTCCCTCGGTGGCATCTGTGCGTCCGAACCACCACTGCTTGCCGCCCTCCGCGCACAGCGGCGACCCGAACGAAGACTCGCTGGTCAGGGGGGTCAGTTCCCCGCTGGCGGCGCGTCGGACCAGCACGGATTTGCCGCTGGTCGTGCCCTCGTTCAGAAGGAACACGCCCCCTCCGCATCGAGCGATGTCGATCGCCCTTCCGTCGAAGGTCAATCGCCGCGGTTGTCCCGACGCTTCGAGCCAGGCATCGCCACGTCGGTCGAAAGTCACAAATCCAATCCCGCCCTGCGTCAGGAGCAGCGGACCGATGGTTTGGCCGGCGATAGCCCCCGCAGCACTCGCCTTCCCCTGTTCGGGATGAATCACGACCAGCGTGTGCCTCGAGTCGGTGCAAAAGATGGACGTTGATTCCGTTGTGTAACACTCGCTCGGCACCAGCTTCACAGTCCAGTGCTGGCTGATGTTCATGGCCGGCCAGGCCAGCGTTTCCACGTGTGACTCTCCGCTCGTCGAAGAACCGAGCATGTAGACCCGGTCCCCTCCGACGATCCAACCATACGGTTCGAAGCCATCCGGGAAGTCGGCCCCTGCCACCACGAGGCGATCGGAGCCGGTTTCGATCACGCCCACATGGCTGTTGTCGATAGAGAAGGCGAAGGCGGCACCGTCGGCGAACCACTTCGGCGCCGATGCGATGTCTGGTTCCGCTGATTTTACGACTGGCGTTGCTTGCGAACCATCTGAATGCGGCGACCGGAAGATGGCCGGCGCCCCGGATGGGTCGTGGCCCTCGAAGATCAATTGCCTTCCGTCCGGCGAGAGATCCGGACAACTCTCGCTGTAGGAGGCAGGGACGAGCGGCGATGGTCGGCGATGCCCCGTCGCGATGTCGATGTCTTCGGCGTGCCGTGGCGTGCCCCAGACGAACCGCAAACTGCGACCACCTGGAAGGGCCAACAGGCACCAGATCTGCCCAGGGACCTCGGCCAACAGTCTTGACGACTGGGTCCAATCGCGAATGGTGTCGTCGGATGGGACGATGACGCTCGCGTTCGTCCGAGGTCTCGCTTTGTGTCTCGCCAGCCAGTCGGGGACGCGGAGCGCCTCGACGCCGGCCAGGCTGATCATCCCCAGAATCAGCATCGCTTTCAGGCCTGACCAGGACCCCTTGAGGTGAGGGAAGACCGCCCCGCGCCCCCCTTGGAGGCGAGTCAGAACGACTGCCGCATCGGTCGGTCTGCGTGTTGGATCTTGGTCCGTGCAGGCGCGACAGAGTCGCCAGATGGCGCGTTCCTGGGCGCCCATCTTTCGGCCGGGGAGCTCGATTCCCTTCGCGACGCCGCTGGCGGCCCAGGAGGGCCGCATTCCGAACATGATCTCGTGGATCAAGATTCCCAGCGACCAGACATCCGAGCCAAACGATGCCCGATGACCCAGCCCCACCTCCGGTGCCATGTAGGCGGCCGTTCCGCCTTGAAGGCTCGCCGCCGTCACGTCGGCTTCGACAGCCAGCCCAAAGTCCGCCACGATCAGCCGGCCGTCAACGCAACGGAGGACGTTGCGACTGCTGAGATCGGCGTGGATGATCCCTGCCTGATGGATCGCGGCCAGACCGGCTGCTACCGCACACACATCCGCGATGCGATCGGCGAAGCTTCGCTGCACGTTGACGGCGCCGTCCAGTTCGCTCCGTAGCGTGTGGCTCGCCAGTTCCATCACGACGAACACTTGCCCATCTTCCGTCTGACCAAAGTCGAAGAGACGGCAGACATTCGGGTGGCGAAGCTGTCGGGCTAGCTTCACCTCACGAGCCAGTCTCTCTCTCCACCGCCGATCGCCGGCCAACTCTGTCCGGAGCAGCTTTATGGCAACGTCCTCGCTCAGGACGCGGTCGCGGGCGAGAAGTACCACCCCCATGCCCCCCTGTCCGAGAGCGCGGCCCAGATCATAGCGGCCGGCAAGGTGCGTCCCCTCGAATTGTCGCGCGACGTCGGCACCGGAATGGTCGGGGTGCGTCCCGCTGCCCGCGAATCGCTCGGGGCGCGACACCTCAGCCCTCCCTCGGGCACGCTGGCTGCTCGGTCGGGCCGACCAGGGCGAGCAGATGATGCATGGGCCAGCGCCGAAGATCGCCAGGACTCAGTTTCGGTCTGCGCGGGCGTACGCCGGACCGATGTTCCGCGGCGGTCACGCTCGCGTCGTGCGACACGATCTGGTCGTTCAAATCGGAGCGATGATATCGGGAACGGCGATCACGGTCGAGCCACCGGCGTATTCCAGCCGTCGTGATCTCGACGTCCAGGGCATCGTGATCGCGTCGTCCAGGACATCATGAGCGGAGCGAAGCGACGCTGCGGGGACTACTCGTGGTGAGAGCGCGGTTCAGCGCGCCCGGACGGTGTCGGCCATGGCGTGTCGCTCTGAGGACCCGCGCCAATGCCCGATTGGGCGAAGTCCTTCCAGCGAATCTGCGAAACCCGGTGGACGATAATGCGCATGTCGGGATCGACCGGCGAGCTGGGATCCGGATCGGTGTCGTTGCAATCGTGTCCGCCGGCAAGGCGAGGGCCGGTCTCCTGACCCGTGTCCGCGTCAACCTGGGTCCAGTAGACGGAGTCATGGAGCTTTCGGGAAACCCATAACGCCGAGTTCGAGGCCCACCCCGGCGCGCAGATCGTTTCGCTGGGAGCGACGTCGTGCGCGCCCCCTCCCTTCGCGGATATCCACTGAACGCGGGGTCCCGACACCGTGTAGACGAGGAGCACTAGACGGCTCTCGTCGGGCGACAAATGGACTGCGATCGCCCCGGGAATGTTGAGCTCCGAACAGCCTTCCGGTGTACAGCGGACCAAGCCGCTCCGGTCACCTTCCTCACGTCCGTACCACCAGGTATGTCCAGTGCGATCACAGGCTACCGCGCCGTAACTTCCTCTATCCGCGACGACCGAGGGGACTCCATGTTCATCGAGACGGACCACCTTCATCGACTGATATCCAGTCGCCCTGGTCGCCGGCAGAAAGCCGTGCGAACCGCAGCGGGCGGCCCCCCACGTGTCGCCACGCGTGGTCACGGCGTGAAGCTTGCCTTCACGCATCACATACAGGTCGGAAGAGAACGTGAAGCTCACGAATCCCAGCCCACTGACGGCGGGTGATAGGTGTCCGATGAACTGTCCTGGGATCTCGCCGAGACGCTCCATCGTTTGCTCGCGTGGCCTGATCGCCACCACCGACCTCTGCTGGTCATTCCCGTAGATGGTCGCCCCGTCGTATGTCTGGAGATCGCTGGATTCAAGCTCTATTGCCGCATGTGTCGACTTCGTCATCTCGGGCCAGTGGTACCCATCGAGATACGCGCGTCCGCCATCGACCACCGTCAGCACCATCGCCCAGTCCCCGCCTGCCATCCACCCGGCCAGCAGCTCGTGGGGATAAGCCTGCCGGGGAAGGACGGTCATGTGGTTCGATGACAGGTCCATGATGCCGCCGTGCTGCTGATCGATGTCCATCACGATTGCCGTCCCGGACGCCAACCACTTCGCCTCGGAACCGCCGCGCATGTCGTCTGTCATCGCGACTATGTAAGGTCTGGAGCCGTCGGGCTGGTCAGAGCTGTAGATCGCCGCGCGGCCGTTAGTGTCATAGTCCTCGAAGAGGAGGTGCCGGCCGTCTGGAGAAAGCGACGGACAGACGTGGCGGTAGGTCCGTGGCTCGATAGGTGAGCGGATCATACGCCTCGTTCGAATGTCGACGTCCTGTGCGATGCGCGGATCACTTCCCCACACGAACCGAAGAGTGTGACCATCGGGAAGAACCGTCATGCATTGCACTCTTCCTGGGACCTCGGCCACCACGGGTGCGGAGGCCGTCCAGTCCTCCGGGTGACCGTCGAGCGTGAGGACGTCCAACTCCGGGTTCGCTTTGGATGGTGGCGCCGTGCGCCGCCTCGATACGCGGAGCAACCCGAGGAAGGTGCACAGCGCGATCAAGGCAAGGACGCTTGATATTCGCAGCCGGCGTCGATGGGCCCCCGCTGTAGGCCGGACCCCGATGCGCGCGATCGAATCGACCAGCATCGATGAGGTCCCACGGGCCGCGGGTTGCTCGGCGGTGCATCGCCGACAGAGCGTCAATAGCTCCTCCTCACCCGGGCTCAAGCGCCCGGCGGGACGGGAGATGCCCTTGCGAACAACGCCATCCCGCCACGACGGCCGGTCCCCGAAGACGATCTCGTGGATGATGATGCCGGCCGCCCACAGGTCGGAGGCAAACGAGGCGCGGCCGCCGAGCGTCAGTTCGGGCGCCATGTAAGCGAAGGTGCCGCCCTCCATGCTGGCGGCGGTTCGGTCCGCCTCGATCGCTAGACCAAAGTCCGACAGCGCCAGATGGCCCGTCTTCATGCGAAGAACGTTCTGGCTGCTGAGGTCGCGATGCACGATTCCGCGCTCGTGGATGGCCGCCAATCCGGCGGCGAATCCCGCGGCGTCTCGCAAACGATCCTCGAGGGGCCGCGCCGCCCCCTGCCCGCTCAGTTCCCCTCGCAAGGACCCAGCAGCCAGCGGCATGACTATGAAAGCATGTCCGTCCGCGCGTTCGAGGTCGAAGGCCGGGCACACGTTCGGGTGGTGGAGTTGCCGCGCGACCTTCACCTCGCGGCTCAATCGTTCGATCCACCGGCGATCCGATGCCAGCTCGGGCCGAAGGACCTTGATGGCCACATCGGAACCCAGTGTCCGGTCCCGCGCGGCCATCACGATGCCCGTGCCGCCTCTTCCGAGGACACTGTACAGTTCGTAACGCTCGGCCAGCACGGTTCCGACCAGACTGCGCACGTCGTGCGGCGCGACGCTCAGGCCCTCGCCGCCGGGGACCGTCTGCGTCGTCACGGTAACGACTTCCATCGGATTTGCGATTGACGCTCGACCATCACACGAGCCTCGGAATGCACCGGCGACAGGGGGTCCGGGTCGTCGTCCGTGCAGTCTTTGCCTCCCGGCGCGGTTCGTTGCGTCTCGGCTGCCGTGGTGGCGTTGATCTCGATCCAAAGAGCCTTGCCCTTGCGCAGTCGCGAGACCCACAGGGTGTCATTCGAGGACCATCCTGGGGGACAGGCCGTCTCACTGTCGACCAGGCTGCGTGCGTTCTGTCCGGTGGTGGACATCACGCGAACTGTCATGCCCCGGTTTGTCATCGTCAGGTATGCGATGCGTGTACCATCAGGCGACAGGGCAGCCCGCCGGACCAGTTCGTGGCTTATGACGGTGCATCCTGCATCCGTGCAGTGAAAGAAGCCTGGCTTCTGGGGGCCGATACGCTGGAACCACCACTCCTGGCCTCCGCCGGTACACACGGGCGACTGATAGAAAGACGGCGCTGTCATGTCAGCCAGGTTCCCGTTCTTCTGACGGCGGCTGACGATGGAGGTCGTCTCACCGAAGTCCCTCGTCAGGAGGTACGTGTCATCGCCACAAGGCGCGGCCTCGAGCACCGTCCCATCCGAGGTCAATTTCTGCCGGAGACCGACATCGGGTGTCGACCAGAGATCGGAGTGACGGCGTTGGGTGACAAAAGCGAGACCATTTGGCTCGGGCGCGAGAAATGTGATGAGCCCTTCGCCGTGCAACTCGGCTACTGGGTTCACGGTATGCGCCGACGGACGGACTGCGAGAATCCTGCTGCTGTTTGCCTCGGCGCAATAAAGTGCGGAGCCATCGATCGGCTGACAATCGAAGGGTAAGAATGGCACGACCAGCATCTGCGATGAGGTCATGGCCGGCCAGTCGAGCGCTTCGAACCTGGCCCGCGCCCCGGTCGAATACCCGACAAGAAAGACTCGTGACCCGCCCGCGGTCCATCCCAGGACGCGAAACTCCGGGGAGGGTGTCCCCGACGCAATCGTGAGGTGAGCGGCGTCTCCTTCGATGATTCCGGCGTGGGTGCCGTCAACGTCGAAGACGAACGCCTTCCCATCCGCGAACCAGCGAGGGCCGGAACCGAAGTGTCTCCCATCGGTCTGTGCGACGACCGCCGCATTGGAACCATCCGGGCGAGGCGATCGGAAGATTACGGGCCTGTGGGCATCATCATACCCTTCGAAGATCAGGTTCTGGCCGTCGGGCGAAAGATCCGGACAGCCAACTGCATAGGCTGCGGGCACGAGGGGCGAGGACCGCCTCCGTCCGGTCGGCAGATCGAGATCGTCCGCGGACGCAGGGGTGCCCCAGACGAACCGCAGCGTTCGGTGATCGGGCAAGGCGAGCAAGCAAGAGATCCGTCCTGGCACAGTGGCGAGTACCCGCGAGGATCTCGTCCAGTCATCTGGCATGCCCCGCACCGTCACCGTCTCGGCGGTGGTGACGATGGGGGAGCGCGCGCGGCGTTGTGCCGAGGTGTTACGATAGACCGTCCCAGCCGCCACGACGGCCGTCAAAGCGAGAGCCGCCACCACGAGGGCGATGACGATGCGGCGAACGTGCGCCGCCGGTCGACCGGCCTCCAGGTGCCGCAGTCTTGCTGCCACGAGGGTCGCGTCCTGTGGACGTCGAGCAGGGTTCGAAACTGCGCATTGCCGACAGACGTTCCAGACCGCCCGTTCGGTCCCGGTGAGCCGCTTGCTCGGCCGCTGCATCCCCTTCCCGCTGGAGTTCCAGATGGGCTTTCTCCCAAGAACGATCTCGTGCATCACCACCGCCAGCGACCAGACATCGGACGCGAACGAGGCCCTGCCACCGATCGACAATTCGGGCGCCATGTAGGCGACTGTCCCCCCTGCAGGCTGGCCGCCGTCTCGGCGGCCCCGATGGCCAATCCAAAATCGGCGACCGTCAAGCGGCCGTCGGCGTGACGGAGGATGTTGCGGCTGCTGAGATCGCGATGAACGATACCGGCTTCGTGGATGGCACCCAGACCGTTGGCGACGGCCCGGGCATCCGCTAATCGCGCCGAAATCGGGCGAGCAGCGCTAGCGTCGCTGTCCAGTTCCTGGCGCAAAGTCCCTCGCGCCAGTTCCATCACCACGAAGACCTGACTCTCGGCGGTCTGACCGAAGTCGAAGACCCGACAGACGTTCGGGTGCCGGAGTTGGCGCGCGATCTTGACCTCACGAGCCAGACGCTCGCGCCATCGACGGTCACCGGCGAGTTCATGGCGCAGCAACTTGATGGCGACGTGCTCGTCCAGGACGCGGTCGTGAGCACGGACGACTATCCCCATGCCGCCACGCCCAAGGACGTCGCGCAACTCGTACCGTCCCGTCAGCGTATCGCCGTGCGCCGGCAGCGAACTGCCGGGGACATTGTGGTCGAGGTCAGGTGCGGTGTCGGCCGGAGGGGGACTGTCCCTCGGCTCCCGTAGTCGCGTCACGGAAACGATTTCCATCGGACTTCGGACTGCCGCTCGACGACGACGCGAACGTCTGAGCGCACGGGAGACAGCGGATCGGGATGCCCGTCCGTGCAGTCCTTTGCACCGGACACAGTTCGGCCGGTCTCCGTCCCATGCGCGTCGATCTCGGTCCAGACGAAGGCCCCACGCCGCCGGCGAGAGATCCACAGAGTGTCGTTGGAGGTCCAACCCGGCGCGCAGGACGTTTCAGTGTCCGCGACGTCTCGGACCGCCCCGCCCAGTTTCGACATCAAACGCACGCCCATGCCCCGGTTGGTCGGCGCAACGTAGGCGATTCGTGTTCCCTCGGGAGAGAGCGCCGCGCCATGAATGACGTCGTGGCTGATCAGTGCGCAGCCCGAGGCTGTGCAGTGGAAGAACCCCGGGTCAGTCGGCCCGAAACGGGCGAACCACCACTCCGCCCCTCCGTGTGCGCAGACCGGCGATTGGCAAAAGGAGCCGGCCGCCAGGTCTGTCAGGGTACCGTCGCTCTCCCGCCGGCTAACAATCGTTCCCTCTCGCGGATCGTCCCTCGTCAGCAAGAATACGTCGCCACCGCAGGAGGCCGCCTCCAGGACGGTGCCGAGGGACGTGAGCCTATGACTCT
>Ga0207652_10003091_pt1 | contig 13893 bp, 14 predicted proteins | sample KBSC63BmetaG_FD_184334 | JGI IMG/M metagenome (GOLD analysis project Ga0207652, IMG submission 184334) | Corn rhizosphere microbial communities from Kellogg Biological Station, Michigan, USA - KBS C6-3B metaG (SPAdes) (version 2) | ecosystem: Host-associated > Plants > Roots > Rhizosphere ... | reverse complement strand
GACGCGCTGTCGACTTTGGGACCCCCATAGGGGCCCTAAAGTCGACAGCGCGTTTCCGGGCCCCTGATCCCGGCCCGAAAAGGGCCTCCCGGGGCCGGAGAGTGTGACGTTCTCGGCATCTTCGTGACCGATCGGGCCGAGGTGTGGAGACTCTCCGACGGGATCGTCAGGGAAGTCCGACCTCCTCCCGTCCCTGTGACGCCTCTCTCGCGGAAGTCCGACATCGCAACGTCCCTGTGACGCCTTTCCCACGAACACCTCACGTCCCGGGCTCCTCATGGGGGTCACAGCCTGCCAGGACCCCCATGAGGAGCCCAGGACCCCCGGACCCCACCTCGGACGGCCCTCGCCCCTCCCCAGCATGCGAAACTTGACCCATGGCTTCGTCCCGTATCCCAGACCCGATCGAGTCGGTCCGTCACCAGTTGCGGCCGCTCTTTGACCAGATCGTGATCAAGGAGCTCGACTCTGATCGGGTGCGGCGGTCGGGGCTGGTCGTGCCGCCCGGGACGCATGAGCCACCGCCCGAACAGGGCATCGTCCTCGCGGTCGGGCCGGGGCTCGACTGGTGGGCCGGGGCCGGGGTCGAGATGCCGGTCGAGGTGGGCGACCACGTCGTCTTCCCGGCCAGCGCCGGCGTGTGGGTCGAGGTCGACGAGGAGCGCCTGCTGGTCTGTCGCGTCACCCAGCTGCTCGGCGTGCTCGAGTCGGCGACGATGAACGAATAGCGCGCCGCGCGCCGCTCGAAATCAGCGGTCGGCGCTGATGCCGAGGCCGTCGGCGAGGGCGAAGAGCTTGGTGACGAGGATGTCGTCGAGCGCCATCACCGGCGCGTACATGCCGGCGACGTTCACCACGTCGCCGCGCTCCAGCACCGCGTCGCTCATCCACCGAGGTGCCGGTCTTCGCGGTGCTCGGCAACCACGACTGGGAGGGCGGCGAGGCGGAGGAGATGATCGACGCGCTGCGCGCCGGCGGCGTCCGCCTGCTGGAGCGCGAGCACGCGGTGCTCGGGGTCGTCGGCGTCGAGCTCGGGGTCGTCGGCGTGAAGGGCTACGTCGGCGGCTTCGCCCCTCACCAGATGCCGGACTTCGGCGAGCCCGGGCTGAAGGCCGTCTACGCCGAGACCGGCGCGGAGGTCGACGCGCTCGACGCCGGCCTGCGGGCGATCGCCACCTGCCCCGTGCGCGTCGTCCTCCTCCACTACTCGCCGGTCGCGGCGACGCTCGCGGGCGAGCCGCCGGCGATCTTCGCCTTCCTCGGGTCCGACCGCCTCGCCGCGCCGATCCTCGAGCACGGGCCCGACCTCGTCCTCCACTGCCACGCCCACGCGGGCGCGCCGGAGGCGCGGATCGGCGCGGTGCCGGTCCGCAACGTCTCGATCCCGGTGATCGGCACCGACTGGTGGACGACCGAGCTGCGGGCGAGCGCCGCCGGCCCGATCCCCTGAGCGGGGGCGCCCCTAGAGCGCCGCCGATGCCGCGCGGCGCGGATCGGCGTGCTTGATCCGCAGCATGCGGTCGTCGGCGGAGCGCATCAGCGTCTCGAAGTCCTGCCCGTCGTCGGGGAAGACCGCCCAGCCGACCGAGGTGGTCGGCGTCGGCAGGTCGGCGTCGGGATCGCCCGCGGCCACCGCCGCGCGCACCGCGTCAGCCAGCCGCTCGGCGCCGTCGCCGTGCGCGCCGGGGGCGACGATCGCGAACTCGTCGCCGCCGATCCGGGCCAGCGTGTCGGTCGAGCGCAGCACCGAGTGGGCGCGCGCGGTCGCCTCCTGCAGCACCGCGTCGCCGACCTGGTGGCCGTGGCGGTCGTTGACGCCCTTGAAGTCGTCGAGGTCGAGGATCAGCAGCGCCAGTGGGCTCGAGTCGAGGCCGCGCCGGCCGAACGGCCGCGTGCGCCGCTCCAGCTCCCGCTTCATCGTCGCGTCGAAGTAACGGCGGTTGCCGACCCCGGTGAGCGGGTCCCGGTTGGCGAACTCGCGCTGGCGCACCTCGGCGGCGACCAGTCGCTTCTTCAGCCCGGCCATCACCCAGGTGGCGGTGAGGAAGCCGACGGCGAGGGCGAGGAAGCGGGGCAGGAAGGCGCTGTTGATGGCGTCCGGGTCGTAGATCAGCGGCGCGCCCGCGACGAGGATCAGCTCGGCCGTCAGCGGCCAGGCCCAGCGCTCGGGGAAGAAGAAGGCGGCGTAGAGGAGCGGGCAGACCAGCAGCGGCTCGATGTAGGAGAGCGAGCCGCCGGTCAGGTAGATCGCGAGGCCCGCGACCGGGATCGTCGCCACCATGCCGATCGCCAGGGCGTCGATCGAGGCGCGCTCCCAGGGGATCCAGCCGACCACGCTGGCGAGGCCGTAGAGAAAGACGAAGGCGCCGAGCAGCAGGACGAGTGGGGTCGCGGCGTGGTCGGACCCGGGGACGGCGACGTCGATCGCGCCGACCACCGCGGCGGCCATCCAGAGGACGCCGGAGATCCGCCCCATCCGGGCGCGCTCGTGCGGCGCTTCGGCGAAGGCGGTGCGGGCCTGGCTGATCTGCTCCGGGATCGTCTGCACTCCCCGTTCTTTTCGGCCGAAATCGCCCCGCGGATTAGCGCCCGTCGACGAACTCGGCGTTTATGCCAGGAATCGATCTGAGCAGAGGCCGCCGGCCAGCCCACCCGCGTTCGCACTTCTCCGCGCATACCGCGGCTTTCTGCGAACTCACCGGCCCGGCGGCTGTGGGGCCGGGCGCGGCCGGGGATCGATCGGCTAGCCCTCGGCTGCCGCGGCCTCGCCCTCGGCCGGTCCGCCGGCGGGGCCGTGGCCGCCCATCTCGGGCGTCGGCGCGGGCTTCAGCACGAAGATCGCGATCAGCACCGAGGCGAAGGCGAGGCCGGCCCCGACCAGGTAGGCGAGGTGGTAGCCGGAGGTCAGCGCCGCGGCGGTCGAGTGGCCGGCGGCCTGGAGGTCTTCGGTGCGCTGGCTCGACAGCGTCGCCAGCACCGCCAGGCCGACCGCGCCGCCCACCTGCATGCTGGTGTTGACGAGGCCCGAGGCCAGGCCGGCGTCCTCGGGCGTCGCCCCCGACATCGCCAGGGTCATGATCCCCGGGAACGACGTGCCGATGCCGACCGCGATCAGCAGGAACGGCGGCAGGAGGTCGGTCAGGTAGTTGCCGTCGACCGGCGTGCGGGCGAAGAGCAGCAGCGCGATCGTCACCATGATGAAGCCGGGGATGAGGATGTTGCGCGGGCCGAAGCGCATGATCAGCTTTTCCGAGAAGCCGAGTGAGAGGCCGCCCATCACCACCGTGGTCGGCAGGAAGGCGAGGCCGATCTCGAGGGCGCTGTAGCCGAGCACCCGCTCCAGGTAGAGGGCGCCGAGGAAGAACATCCCGAACATGCCGGCGACCAACAGCGCCTGGACCGTGTTGGCGCCCACCACGTTGCGCGAGTGGAAGAGGCGCAGCGGCATCAGCGGGTTCGCGATCCTCCCTTGGCGGCGGGCGAAGACGACCAGGAGCGCCGCGGCAAGCACCAGCCCGCCGATCGTGCGCGCGTCGACCCAACCCCATTCGGTGATCTGCAGGATCGTGAAGACGCCGAGCATCAGCGCGCCGGTGATCAGGGCGGCACCGGGGAAGTCGGCGCCCTCCTTCATGCCGAGGCCGTCCGGATCGTCGACCAGGCGCAGCGCCAGCCAGCCGACCAGCACGCCGATCGGCAGGTTGATCACGAAGATGAAGTGCCAGGAGATCGCCTGGGTGAGGACGCCGCCGAGCAGGAGGCCGATCGAGCCGCCCGCCGAGGCGACGAAGCCGTAGACGCCGATCGCTTTCGCCTGCTCGTTCCGCGCCGGGAACATCCGCACGATCATCGCCAGGATCACCGCCGAGGCGAGCGCCCCGCCGAGCCCCTGGACGAACCGCGCGCCGATCAGCACCCCCTGGTCCGGCGAGGCGGCGCAGAGCGCCGAGGCGATCGTGAAGACCGCCAGGCCGGCGATGAAGACGCGGCGCTGGCCGAGCAGGTCGCCGAGCCGGCCGGCAAGCAGCAGGAGGCCGCCGAACGGGATCAGGTAGGCGTTGACGACCCAGGCGAGGTTCGCCTGCGAGAAATCCAGGTCTTCCTGGATCGAGGGCAGCGCGACGTTCACGATCGTGCCGTCGAGGACGATCATCAGCATCCCCGCGCAGAGGACGTAGAGGGCGAGCCAGCGGCTGCGATCTGGTTGTGCGGTGGTGGTCATGTGGCTAGGGACCGGCGGACGGACGAGAACTAATCGGCGCCGAGAGATCGAACTGGCGAGGATAGCCGCGGCCCGCTCAGGCCTCGCCGTCGTAGTAGCCGACGCTGGCGGAGCGGCGGACCATCACCGTGCTCTCCGGGTCGCCGGTCCAGATCCCGACCTTGTCGGAGTCGGGGTAGACGGTCGCGGTCGGGTGGACGACGGTCGAGAACATGAGGACGCGGGCGGGCTCCTCGGCCTCGTTGCGGATCTGGTGGGCGCCCTCCGGGCCGCGGGGGAAGCAGGCGAGGTCCCACGGCGCGAGCCGCTCCTCCCCCGCCGGCGTGCGCAGGGTCGGCGCGCCGCTCAGGACCAGCAGCCACTCCTCCTCGCCGCACTCGTAGTGGTAGGGGCAGATCGCCTGTCCGGGGGGCAGCTCGTAGACGCTGATCCCGGTCTCTTTCGCGCCGAGAAGGCCGCCCAGCCGTGCCATCCCGGCGCGGAATCCCTCCGGGTCGGAGTCGTCCCGGACGAAGTCCGGTTTGCCGATGTTCGTCTTTTTCACGAATTCGACGCTACCAATGCCGTACATCAGTAGTTTTGGGTGGTGAGTTCGGTCGAGGAGCCGCTTGAGCAGGGAAACGCGGCGAGAGCCGCCGGCCTCGTCACGTCCGCGCTCGACGCGGTGATCGTCCTCGACGAGGAGATGAAGGTCGTCGAATGGAGCGACGCGGCCGGCGAGCTCTTCGGGATCGGCCGGGCCGAGGCGGTCGGCACGGACCTGGTCGAGCTGATCGTCCCGGCCGGGCTGTGCGCGGGCGTCCGTGACAGTCTCGTCGGCGGCGAGGGGGAGGGGCCCGGGGCCGCCGAGCTGCTCGGACGGCGGATCGAACTGCCGGCGCGGCGCGGCGACGGCGTCGCCTTCCGGGCGGAGCTGACGGTCATCCGCGCCGGCTCGGAGGGCGCTGGGCCGACGGTCTTCGCCCGCGACGTGAGTCACCGGCTCGAAGCCGAGCGCGCCCGCGCGCACATGGAGCAGGTGGTCGCCGGGAGCCGCGACGCCGTCTTCTCCAAAGACCTGCAGGGAGTCGTGATGACCTGGAACCCGGCCGCCGAACGCCTCTACGGCTACACCGCGGAGGAAGCCATCGGTCGCCACGTCTCCTTCCTGAAGCCCGAGGAGGTGAAACGCGAAGCCGACGAGATCCTTGCCAGCGTCCGGCGGGGAGAACACCTCGAGGCGCATGAGACGCGGCACGTCCGCAAGGACGGCGCGATGATCGACCTCTCCTTGACGACCTCGCCGATCGCCAGCGACTCGGGATACCTCTACGGCGCCTCGGTGATCGCCCGCGACATCACCGGCGAACGCCGCCGCGAGCAGGCCCGTGATTTCCTGATCGCCGCGACCCGCGACCTCGACGCCTCGCTCGACCCGATCGAGACCGCGCGCAACATCGTCGCCAAGGCGGTCCCCGAGCTGGCCGAGCTGTGCATCATCGACTTCATCCGGCCCGACGGGCGGATCGGCGACTCGGTCGCGGCGGCGGCGCTCCCCGGCGCGGCGGAGCGGCTCGAGCGGATCCGCCGCGAATCGCCGCTGGAGCCGGACGGCGATCATCCGGTCGCACAGGTGCTGCGGGGCGGCCGGCCGATGATCTTTGGCGACCTGAAAGATCCCGCGGTGGCCGAGGCGGTCGCCCAGACCGCCGAGCACCGGGAGCTGATGGACGACGCCGGCTACGAATCCGCGGCGGTGGTCGCGCTCGTCGCGCGCGGGCGGAAGATCGGGGCGATCTCGTTCCTCCACACCGACACCGGCATCCGCTACGAAGAGTCCGACCTCGAGTTCCTCGGCGAGCTGGGCGAGCGCGCCGCGCTGGCGCTCGACAACGCGCGGCTCTACCAGGAGCGCGACGCGATCGCCCGCAACCTGCAGCGCGGCCTGCGCCCGCCACGGCCGGCCCGGGTCAAGGGGCTCGAGTCCGCGGTCGTCTTCGAGGCGGCCGGGCGGGGGATCGACATCGGCGGCGACCTCTACGACGTGCTGCCGACCGAGGACGGCTGCTGGGTGCTGATCGGCGACGTCGCCGGCAAGGGCTCGGCGGCGGCCGGGGTCTCGGTGGCGCTGCGCCACGTGGTCCGCGGGCTGACGCGCGAGGTCGACGAGCCGGAGGAGGTGTTGGTCCGGGTCAACGAGCTGTTGCTCGAGGGGACGGGGTTGAACGACTTCGCCACCGCGGTCCTGGTGCGGCTGCGCGAGGACAAGAGCGGTCACTGGACCATCGCGGCGGCAAGCGCCGGCCACCCGCCGCCCGTGCACGTGCGCAAGGGCGGCGCCCGGCTGCTCGGCGGCGGGACCGTGCTGGGCGCGCTGAACGACGCCAAGGTGAAGCGCCACGACGCCGCCTTCGAGCCGGGCGACACCCTCGTCCTCTGCACCGACGGCTGGCTCGAGGCGGGGCCGCCGTCGGAGCACCGCGATCCGCTCGACCTCGCGCGCCTGGCCGAGTACCTGGCGCCGCTGGCGCTGGAGGAGCTGACCGCGCGGCTGCGCGGGGACGCGGTCAGCCGGGCGGGCGGCGAGCTGCAGGACGACATCGTCCTGCTCGCCCTGCGCCGGGTCTAGACCGCCATCTGCAGCCTGATCCGGGTGCCGGTGGCGCTGCTGTCGATCGCCACCTCGTCGCAGAGCTGGTTGGCGATGTAGAGGCCGCGACCATGCTCTGACACGGGGTCGGGACGGACCTGGCCGACGGTCGAATCGGTAATCGTGCCCGCGTCGGCGACCTCGACGAAGATCGCTCCGTCATCTCCCCATACCGAGGCCAGACCGCGGCCGCCGCCGTGCAGCACGCTGTTGGCGGCGAGCTCCGAGGCGGCCACGACCAGGTCGTTGGTGCGGCCCGGCGCCAGCCCGCCCGCGGTCGCCGCGGCGGCGACGAGGGCGCGGACGGCGTGCAGATCGTCCAGGCCGAACTCCTGCCGACGCGCCTTCAGGGGCGCCAGGGAGAAGTCGGCGTGGAGGGGGTTCGTCTCCGTCCGGCTCATCTGCATGTCCCCCGGCTACCCGGCTGCGGGGGAGGCGCAACATCTAAGTTTGCTTTGTCAAACTTTTGTTACGGAGCCTGGCTGAGCCGGGCGCGGGTCGCCCAGCCAGTAGCGCGGGCCGGAGCCGAAACGGGCGGCGCGGTCGTCCGGATTGGCCAGCTTGCAGCGGTCGAGCGAGAGGCAGCCGCAGCCGATGCACTCGGTGAGGCCCTCCTTGAGGCGCTCCAGCTCGGCGATTCGCTCGTCGATGCGGGCGCGCCAGGTGGCCGAGAGGCGCGACCAGTCCTTGCGTTTCGGGGCGCCGTGCGGGGGCAGCTTGGCCAGCTCGGCGGCGATCTCCTCGAGGCTGAGGCCGACCTTCTGGGCGAAGACGATGAAGGCGATGCGGCGCAGCACCGGGCGGGGATAACGGCGGTGATGACCGGAGCCCTCGCGCTCGGCGGCCGAGATCAGGCCGCGCTCTTCGTAATAGCGGAGGGCGGAGGAGGCGACGCCGCTGCGCCGCGCGGTCTCGGAGATGGTCAGAAGCTGGGACACGGACTTGACTTCAAGCTTACTTGAACTTCTATGGTCGTCAGATGATGAAACCAAGCGAACGCATAACCGCAGAGGTGACCAGTTGGGATGGCGTCGAGGCGGGGCCCGGGAGACGGGGAGAGTTCGGCTTCCGCCTCGGACACCGGGAGCTCGGCCACCTGCACGGCGACCACGCCGCCCACTTCTCATTCCCCCGGGCGCGCTGGGAGCAACTTGCCGCCGAAGGCCGCATCGTCGAGCACCCCGTCTTCCCCGACAAACACGGCCCGGCCGCACGGCGGATCGACGACGAAGCCGACGTCACCGACGTGATCGCCCTGATGCGGATCAACTACGACGCGGCGAAGGAGCGCAGCGGGCGGTAGGTGTAGGGGGACGGGAGGGTCCGGGGGTGTCGGGTGTCCGGGCGGGTGTCCGGGGCCCTGGCGGCCGTCCGAGATGGTCCTGGGCTCCTCATGGGGGTCCTGGCAGGCTGTGACCCCCATGAGGAGCCCGGGACGTGAGGGCTTTTGAGGGAGAGGCGGCACAGGGACGGGAGGAGGTCGGATTTCCGTGACGATCCCGTCGGAGAGATTCCACACCTCGCCCCTTTCGTTGACCAAGATGCCGGGAACGTCACACTTTCCGGCCCTGAAAGGCCCTTTTCGGGGCCGGAATCGAGGGGCCGATAACGCGCTGTCGACTTTTGGTCCCCCATGGGGGGCTCAAAGTCGACAGCGCGTCCGTCACAGTTGGACAACACGGGAGGAAGCGTGGAGTTCTCGGCATCTCCGTGACGAGGTCTGACCTCCGTCACGGATCCGTGTCACCCCCGACGCGCTCCCGTGACGCCTCCGTGCACGATCCTCCGCTCCCCGCACACCCGCCCCTCTCGCCACGGCCACAGCCTGCCCGGGCCGTGGCGAGAGGGGCGCGTCCCCTACCCCGGGCGACAGCTTGCGGGGCCGCGTCCCCCCTAGATCAGCTCGCTCGATTCCAGCGCCTCGTCCTCGAGGCTTTGCCTGGCCACGCCTTCGCGGCCGACCTCGGCGGAGTCGTAGGCGGCGAGCTGGGGGAAGGCGAGGGCGACCACGCCTACCGAGGCGAGGCAGAGGAGGCCGCCGGAGACGACCGAGAAGGCGGGGCTGGTGACGGCCGCGACGCTGCCCGACTCGACGTCGCCGAGGCGGGGGCCGCCGGCGACCACGAGGCTGTAGACCGAGGAGACGCGGCCGCGCATCTCGTCCGTGGTCAGCGTCTGCATCATCGTGCTGCGGCAGACGGCGCTGACCGAGTCGGCGGCGCCGGCGAGGGCGAAGAGGATCGCGGCGGGCCAGATGTTGGCGACCAGGCCGGCGGCGGCGATGAAGATCCCCCAGAGGCCGACGCAGACGAGGACGATGCGGCCGAGCCGGCGCGCGTGGGACATCCAGCCGGTGGTCAGCGCGGCGACGGTCGAACCCGCCGCGACCGCCGCGTAGAGGAGGCCGGTCCCGGCCGCGCCCGCGTGGTAGACGGTCAGCGCCAGGACCGGGAAGAGGGCGCGCGGCATGCCGAAGGTCATCGCGCAGAGGTCGATCACGAAGCCCGCCGTCACCGCGGGCAGCTTGCGCAGGTAGACGATGCCGGAGCGGATCGAGCGCAGGACGGACTCGGGCGCCTCGCGCGGGGCGGGCGGCTGGCGCGACATCATCGCCGCCGCGACCACCATGCCGAGGCAGCTGACCGCGTCGACCGCGTAGGGCGTGGTGATGCCGAAGAGCGAGATCAGGATGCCGCCGAGGCCCGGCCCGGCGACCATCGTCAGCTGGTAGAGCCCGTAGGTGAGCGAGATCGCCGACGGCAGCAGCTCCGGCGAGACCGTTTTCGGGACGATCGCGGAGGCCACGACCCGCTCGATCGCCGAGGCGCCCGCCATCGCCGCGGCAAGGACGAAGAGGATCCAGACCGGCGGCGGGCCGGTGGCCGCGGCCGCCGCAAGCGCGGCGGCGATCGCGACCAGCGCGTACTGGCAGAGCAGCAGCAGCCGGCGGCGTTCGAAGCGGTCGGCGAGGGCGCCGCCGAAGAGCGAGGCGACGATCAGCGGGCCGAGCTCGGCGAGGCCGATCAGGCCGGTGAGGAAGGCCGAGCCGGTGATCACGAACACCTGGAAGGGCAGCGCCACCAAGGCCGCCTGGGACCCGAGCCCGGTGACCACGGCGCCGATCGTGACCAGGCGGAAGTCGCGCGACTCGCGCAGGGGCCGGCCGTCCACCGCTATCCGGGATAACCATTTCAAGCGGAGCGAACGTAGCGGACCGGACGATCCGCCCAAGGGCCCCTAAGATCGGCCTGGTGAAGGCGATCGTCCAGCGCGAGTTCGGCGGGCCGGAGGTGCTGCTGCTCGAGGAGGTGGCGGCGCCGGAGCCGATCCCGACCGAGGTCCAGGTCCGCGTCCGGGCCGCCGGGGTGAACCCGGTCGACTTCAAGACGCGGGCCGGCCGCGGGATGGCCGGGGTGCTCGGAGATCCGCCGTTCACGGTCGGCTGGGACGTCTGCGGCGAGGTGACGAAGGTGGGCGGGGGCGTCACCCGCTTCGCGGTCGGCGACGAAGTCTTCGGCATGCCGTGGTTCCCGCGCGAAGCCGGCGCCTACGCCGAGTACGTGACCGCGCCCTCGCGTCACTTCGAGCACCAGCCGCACGCGCTGTCGGTCGAGGAGGCGGGAGCGCTGCCGCTGGCCGGGCTGACCGCCTGGCAGATCGTCGTCGACACGGTCCGCGTGCAGGAGGGCGACGACGTGCTGATCCACGGCGGCGCGGGCGGGGTCGGCCACCTCGCCGTGCAGATCGCCGCGGCCCGCGGGGCGAACGTGATCGCGACGGCGCGGCGCGAGCAGGCCGACTTCCTCGTCGGGCTCGGCGCCGGGCAGGTCCTCGACTATCGCGACGACGACTTCGACCGCCGCTGCGCCGACCTCGACTCGATCGTCGACTTCACCGGGCGCTACGGGGAGCGCTCGCTTGCCGTGCTGCGGCCCGGCGGCACGCTGGTCTCGGTGCCGAGCGGCGTCGATCCGAAGGTGCACGAGCTGGCCGAGCGGCGCAAGCAGCGCTCGACCGGGATCCTCGTCGAGCCCGACCCGGTCGGCCTGGCCGGGCTCTGCGACCTGATCGAGCAGGGCAGGCTGCAGATCGAGGTCGACGAGGTCTTCGACCTCGAGCGGGCGGCCGACGCGCACCGCCATGCCGAAGCGAGCCACGGGGCGGGCAAGATCGTCCTGCGGGTGCCGTGAGCCGCGCGCCCGAGGACACCGTCGCGCTGGTCACCGGGGCGACCGACGGGCTCGGCCGCGCGGTCGCCGAGCGGCTCGCCGGGATGGGCGCGACGGTCCACGTCCACGGGCGCAGCGCGGAGAGGCTCGCCGTCGTCGCCCGGGAGATCGTCGCCGCGACCGGCAACGGGGCGGTCCACCCCCACCGCGCCGACTTCGCCGCGCTGGCCGAGGTGGGCGCCCTCGCCGACGAGATCGCCGCGCTCCCCGCCCTCCACGTCCTGATCAACAACGCCGGCATCGGCGCGGGCCTGCCCGACTCGCCGGACCGCGAGGAGAGCGCCGACGGCCTCGAGCTGCGCTTCGCGGTCAACTACCTGGCGAGCTTCGTCCTCACCACCCGCCTCCTGCCCCTGCTCGAACGCTCGGCCCCCGCCCGCATCGTCATGGTCGCCTCCCTCGGCCAGGCCTCCCTCGACTTCGACGACCCCCAGCTGGAACGCTCCCTCTACGAAGGCCGTCGCGCCTACGCCCAGTCGAAGCTCGCCCAGATCTCCTTCGCCAACGAGCTGGCCTACCGCCTCCCCACCGACTCCGGCGTCACCGTCAACTCCCTCCACCCCGCCACCTTCATGCCGACCAAGATCGTCCTCGCGGAGCGCGGCACCTCGGTCGACGACCTCGATCGCGGCGTCGACTCCACCGTCCGCCTCGCCGTCGACCCCGCCCTCGAGGGCGTCACCGGCCGCTTCTTCGACCGCGAGACCGAAACCCGCGCCGAAGACCAGGCCTACGACCCCGACGCCCGGCGGCGATTGTGGGAGCTGAGCGAATCGCTCGCGGACGATTTCTTGCGCTGAACCAGGTCGCGATGTCTATCGTCTCGTTTCGAGATGTCAGACATCACGCAAGAGAGAGCCGAGGAATTGCTCCTGGCGCTGGGAGAACAGCTCGCCGCGCGCGGAGAACGCTGAATGGTCGCCAGAGGCTTCGGCCTTCCGACCGAGTGGCTCAATCCTGGCCCGGCCGGACTGCTGACGTTCGGACTCCCCGAGGGATTCGCCGAGCGGCTTGAGCGCCGTGAGTACGGCGCGGGCCTCGTCGTCCACCTCGCCTCCCGCTACGACCAGATCCACTTCAAGCTCTACGCCGCCGTCGACCAAGGTCCGGGGAAGCATGAGGCAGATTTGCGCGTCCTCGCGCCGACCGAAGCGGAGTTGGTCGCGGCGGCGCGGTGGAGCCGTTTGCAAGACCCATCGGAGGGATACGCCGGGGTGCTGCGAGGCGCCCTCAAGTCTTTTGGAGTCACCGATGTCGCGACGCCTGGGCCATCGATCCCGAGGCCCTACTGCTCCTGACCTTCGAGGTCGGCCGCGGAGAACCGCGGCTGTTCGAAGAGGTGCTCGACTGGATGCTCGTGAACGAGCGCCTGCTCAGCGTCCAGCGACTGCGCAACCTGATCGCCGATGACGAGGATCGAAGGCTGGTCGAAGCAGTGCTCGGATGGCTGGGCCAGAATCGTCGCCGGGCACGGCTGGGGGCACGATCTGGATCGCCCAAGACCGAGGGGCAGCCTCAGCCCTTCTTCCGCGGCGCTCTCCTCCAGGTCTCCGATCCTGACCCTGCTTTTCTCTCCCAGGGGTTTCTCAAGCCTCAGGCCGAAGCCAGCGGGAAGTCGCGGGCTCCGGACCTCCGGCTTCCGATCAACCTCGCCTTTCGCCTGCGGCTACTGCTGGGGGTCAGCGTACGAGCGGAGGTCGCAAGGGCTCTCCTGACGACCGACGCGCCATGGATGAACGCGCAGGCCCTTGCCGAGTCGACGGTCTACACGAAGCGAAACGTGCAGGAGGCAGTCTCTTCTCTCTCCTCCGCGAACTTCATCTACTCCCGCATGGTCGGCAATGAGAATCGCTACGAGGCAGGCTCCCGGTGGGCCCAATTCCTCGAAGTCGATCGCCTGCCCGGATCAAAGGACTGGCCGCAGCTCTTTCACGCCTACGCGGGACCTCCCGGCCTTCGAAGACTTCATTCGCGGCCTTCTTTGCGATGGTTTGTCTGTGGAGTTGTAAGATGACGATGGCGAACATATGTTCGTATGGAGATCGCGTGCGTCATAGATTGCCGCCTGGCGGCTCCTGAGCGCCCGGGCCATTCCGGGGGGCTTCGGCTCGGGCGCGAACTTTTTGATGATCCGGGGGCTGATCGGGGGGAGGATCCGGTCGCGGCGGCGGAGCTGACCGAGGCGGTGGCGCGGGCGCTGGAGGGGATCGGCGCCGCGGTCGAGACGGAGCGGGCCGGGGAGGTCTTCTTCGCGGTCGGCGGGCTGCGCGGGCTCTACGGCGGCGAGGTCGGCGGGGTGACGGCGGCGGCGAAGGCCGCGGTCGGGGCGCCGGTGCTGATCGGGATGGCGCCGACCCGGACCGCGGCGCGAGCCGCCGCCGAGCGCGGCGAGATAGTGGTGACGGGAGCGCGGCTCGGACACTTCCTGGCGCCGCTGTCGACGGCGGTGCTGGTCGAGCGGCTGGGGGAGCCGTGGGCTGCGGAGGAGCTCGTCGCCTCGCTGGAGCGGCTGGGGGTCGGGACGCTCGGGGAGCTGCGTCGCCTCACCCTCGACCAGGTCGCCGACCGCTTCGGGCCGCTCGGCCTGCGCGCGCTGCGGATCGCCCGCGGCGAAGAGGAGCCGCTGCGCCCGCGCGTGCCGCGCGAGGACCTGGTCGAGGAGATCGAGCTACCGGAAGGGGTGGCGGGGAGCCAGCTCGATCGGGCGCTCCACCTGCTGATCGATCGCCTCTTGGCGGCGCCGGCGCGGAAGGGACGGACGCTGCTCGGCGTGCGCCTCGGGGCGCGGCTCTGCGGCGGCGGCAGCTGGAGCG
>Ga0207652_10003090_pt1 | contig 13894 bp, 17 predicted proteins | sample KBSC63BmetaG_FD_184334 | JGI IMG/M metagenome (GOLD analysis project Ga0207652, IMG submission 184334) | Corn rhizosphere microbial communities from Kellogg Biological Station, Michigan, USA - KBS C6-3B metaG (SPAdes) (version 2) | ecosystem: Host-associated > Plants > Roots > Rhizosphere ... | reverse complement strand
GCGGCCCGATGCTTAGATTGCGGAGATGAGGTCCTCGCTTTGTCGTGCTGGCCGCTGGTTCGGGCCGGCGATGCTGGCTCTCCTCTCGACGGCCTGCGCTGGGGCGGCTGGCAGCGCGCCACCGCCACGCGCGGCGGCGCCCGTCACTGCGGACGCCGGATTGCCGCCTCCCGGGCCGTCCGCAAAGAAGAGCGTCATCGTTCCCACCGACACGGGGCTGGGCAGTTCACCCACCGGTTCGGGACCGTCGACGGGAACGGCGGGGCGGTCCATGCCCCCCACGCTGGGCAACCCCGGCAACTGAGCCGTCAGGCGGGTTGCTGCGCGGCCGACACCTCGGGCGCCTCGTCGTCAGGGCTGACCCGGGGCATGTCCTGCTCGGCGGCGGGAACCACCAGGATGGGGCAGGGGGCATGGCGCACCACCTTCTCGGCGACGCTGCCGATCAGGACGTGACCGATCCCGTGCCGGCCGTGTGAACCGACGACGATCAGGCCCGCGCCGCGCTTCCGCGCGTAGTCGACGATCTCCGCGTCCGTGCGCCCGGTCTCCGACACGCCGGTGCATTGAATGCCGGCCGACCGCACGCGGTTGACGGCCGCATCCAGCTGCATCGACGAATTGGCCAGCACCTCGGTCATGTCCACCGGCGAGGCGACCACATCACCGGGCGGCGGCAGCACCCACATCGCCTCGAGGTTCACGTGCAGCACCTCGATGGCGGCGCCCGTCAGCCGCGCGATGTCGATGGCAACGTCCAGCGCGCGATCCGAGGCGGGGCTGAAGTCCGTAGGGGCCAGGACCAGCTTGATTTCGCGAATTCGCATGCGGTCATACGCCTGCGAGATCCTTGCCAACACGGCTCGCGCCAGCGGAGCCCGAATCTCGCCTGGCGTGCGGGTGACCCGCCGGGGGCATGGCGACGGCCCGCGATGACGGGCGTAATCGGTGACGGCAGGCCGGGGCGGTTTCCCGTTGGTAACCCGTGTAGGGAAAACCGCGCGCCGACATGTGGCGAAAGTCCGCCTGGAACCAGGACGGTACGGAACTTGATCCTCAGCCGGGACAGGAGGACCGCACCGATGAAGAAGAAACGCTCGATCACCCGACACGATGGCGCCAACGCATTCCTCGCCGAGCCGGAAACCCGGGAAGGTCCCGCGCCCGACGATCTGGCCGAGTACCTGGGGGAGAGCTTCGTCGCGTCGGCGACGGGCGGCGACGACAGCGACGCGGCCTTGCATGACGAGATCGACATCGACGAGCTGGGTGGCCCGTTCATCGAAACGGATGCCGGCGTAGAGCTGGCCTCTTCGCGTGACGACGACATGCGCGAACCGGCCGAGCCGGAGCCGTTCCCCACGGCGCTACGAAGCGATCAGCCGAACCCGATCATCCGGCAGCGGCACTGAGCTGGCCCGACGGGGGTCAGGGCCCGGTCATTGCCTTGAGATCCAGAAGGCGATCCAGCTCGGCTTCGGGAAGGACGTTTTGCTCTCTGCAGAGGGCACGAATGGTCTTTCCCGACGCGATGGCCTCGCGGCCCAGGGCCGCCGCCCGATCGTAACCAATCTTTCCGGCCAGCGCCGTCACCAGCGAGGGGCTGCGCTCCGCGAGTTGCAGACAGCGTGCGCGGTCGGCCTGGATGCCGGCGACGCACTTGGTGGCGAACAGATCCGAAGCGGCCGTCAGGATGGTGATCGATTCCAGCACCGCCGACGCGATGACCGGCGTCATGGCGTTCAGCTCGAAAGAACCGCCCGCGCCGCTCCAGGCGACGGTGGCGTCACGCCCGACCACCTCGGCGCAAACCATCACCACCATCTCGGGGATCACCGGGTTCACCTTGCCGGGCATCAGCGAGCTGCCCGGCTGCAGGTCGGGCAAATGGAGCTCGGCCAGACCCGCTGTCGGTCCCGAGGCCAGCCAGCGCACGTCATTCGCAATCTTGGTCAACGAGATGGCCAGCGAGCGCAGGGTGGCCGACAGCGCGACGACGGCGTCGCGCGTGGCCAGCGCCTCGAACAGATTCGGAGCCTGCACCAGCGCCAGGCCGGTATCTTGCGCGACGCGCGCGATCACCGCCGGGGCGAACGCACGGTCGGCGCCCAGGCCTGTGCCGACGGCGGTGCCGCCCAGGGGCAGCCGCAAGATCTCCTCGTGGGCGGCGGCGATCCGCTCGCGCGCGCCTGCCAGCATCGCCGCGTACCCCGAGAACTCTTGCCCGAGGCGGATCGGTACGGCGTCCATCAGGTGGGTGCGGCCGGTCTTCACCACGTCGTCGAACAGCCGCGCCTTCTCGTCTAGCGCGCGGTGCAGGCGATCGAGCGCGGGCAGCAGATCGCGCGTGACCGCCTCGGCGGCGGCGATGTTCAGGGCCGTCGGGAAGACGTCGTTCGACGACTGTCCCCGGTTCACGTGATCATTCGGGTGCACCGGCGCCTTCGAGCCGACCACGCCGCCCAGCAGCTGGATGGCTCGATTGGCGATGACCTCGTTGGCGTTCATGTGGCTGGACGTGCCGGACCCGGTCTGGAAGATGTCCACCACGAACGCGTCGTCGTGGCGGCCCGCCGCGACCTCGTCCGCCGCCTGAACGATGGCGTCCGCCAGCTGTGGCGCCAGGGCGCCGCTGGCCTTGTTGGTCTGGGCGGCGGCGCGCTTGATCAGTCCCAGGGCGCGGATCATGCGGCGGGGCAACCGGCGCCCGCTGACGGGGAAGTTCTCGACTGCCCGCTGGGTCTGGGCGCCGAACAGCACACCGGCCGGGACAGCGACCTCGCCCAGCGAATCGTGCTCGGTCCTGAATCTTTTGGTTTCGTCGGTCGTATCGCTTTCGGACATGTTCGTCCTCCCCGGGGCGTTCGGTACTGGAACGTTCATGAAAATCAGGTCCACCTGCCTGGCTTGAGGGACCATTTGGTACATCCTTCAGCGCAGCCGTGAAGGAATTTACGACCGCGGGGCGAAGCGCTGCCCTGCGGCAGAACCTTGCGCTGCTGGGGTGCCGGACACACACTGTCGCTCATGCGCGAGGGAACCGTCGACGGGACGCCCGGGTTGGAGGACGAGATCAACCGCCGCGTCGCCCAGCACACCGAGCAGTTGAAGGCCGCCATCGATGGGCGTGACGACCTGCTCTCGGTCGCGGCCCACGAGATCCGCACCCCGCTCGCCTCGTTACGGCTGTACCTGGATGCGCTGATCAAAGCCGCCGACCGGGGCAAGCTGGACCCCGTCGAGGCTGGCGTTCGCCTGCGGAAGGCGCAGCGGCAATGTGATCGGCTGAACATCCTGTTGAGCAACCTTCTGGATATCTCCCGATCGCCGTCCCGCAAGCTGTCCGTGGTGCTGGAGCCGCTGGATCTGGTAGCGGTCGTGAAAGCCGTCTGTGACCGGCTGAGGGATCAGTTTACCCATCAGGGGCGCACCCTGGACGTGGTAGCGCCCGTCGATCAGCTGTGGGGCGACTGGGACCGGATGCGTCTGGAGCAGGTGCTGACGAACCTGATCACGAATGCCCAGAAACACGCCCCGGCGTCCCCTGTCCGCGTCGAGGTCGTGCAGAAGGGCGAGGATCGGGTGGCGGTGACCGTGTCGGACACGGGGCCTGGCATCAAACCGGACGACCGCGAGCGGCTGTTCAAGCGCGGTGGGCAGCCCGCGTCGTCGGGCGGCCTGGGCCTGGGGCTCTGGATCGTCTCTCAGATCGTGACCGCCTTCGGTGGGACGATCGGCGTCGAGAGCGAGCCCGGCCGGGGCGCTTCTTTCACCTTCGAGCTGCCGCGTCGCCCGGCGCCCGGGGGGAGCTGATCGTATGTCCAAGTCGGTGCTGATCATCGACGACGACGCGGGCATTGCCGACGCGCTGTCGTTGTTGTTCGGCCAGGAGGGCTACGACGTGAAGGTGGCCTCCGACGGGGGCATGGCGCTGGAGTTGCTGGAGGCGCAGCCGCGGCCGCAGATGATACTGCTGGACCTGTCCATGCCCGGCATGGATGGCTACGCCTTCCTGCGCCGCAAGCAGCAGAGCGACGCGCTGGCGCGCATCCCCACCTTCGTGATGTCGGCGGGAGACATGGACGACGCTCTGAAAGAGCTGCACGTCTCGGGCTGGCTGCGCAAGCCGATCAAGCTCGAGGCGTTGCAGCAGCTGTTGCGCAAGGAACGGCTGATCAGCAACCCACGGCTGCTGGTCTGACCGACCCGGCGGCGCAGCCATCCCGCTCATGCCGGCGCCGCCACCCCTCGGGTGGCTGGCGCCGTCCCGGTCTCAGCTGGCGCTGGCGCTGGTGCCGGCGCCGGCGACCTCTTCCTCCGCCTCCACCTCGTGGTCATGGTCGGCGTGGAAGCCACCGTAGCGGAGCTTCTCCCACAGCGTCTTGCGCGAGATGCCCAGCATCTCGGCGGCGCGCGTGCGCTTACCATCGGCCGCCTTCAGCGCCCGACGCAAGTACTGCAACTCGAACTCGCGCAGCGCCGTCTGCAACGGGCGAATGGTGGTCGGCGCGGCGCCCACCAGCGGTCCGGTGCCGGCGCCGTCGGCCATCGTCGGAGGCAGGTGCTGCAGATCGATCTCCTTGCCTCCCGAAAGCACCAGGGCGTGCTCGACGGCGTGGGACAGCTCGCGGATGTTGCCGGGGAAACCGTACTGCACCAGCGCCGCCCAGGCCGCCGGCGAGACGTTTGGCACGGGCGCCCCGGCGGGCAGGAACTTCTGGATGAAGTGCCTGAGCAGCAGCGGCAGATCACCCGGCCGATCGCGCAACGCGGGCAGCTGAATCTCGATGACGTTGATGCGGTAATACAGATCCTCGCGGAACCCGCCAGTCTTGATCCGCTCGGCCAGGTTGCGGTGGGTGGCGGAGATGATCCGCACGTCCACCTTCACCGAGCTGTTCGTTCCCAGCGGTTCGAACGTGCCCTCTTGCAGAACGCGCAGCAACTTGGCTTGCGCCGCCAGCGGCAGCTCGGCGATCTCGTCCAGGAACAGCGTCCCGCCATCGGCGGCCTTGAAGCGTCCGTCGCGCTTCTTCACGGCGCCGGTGAAGGCGCCGCGCTCATGGCCGAACAACTCGGCCTCGATCAGGTTCTCCGCCAGCGCGCCGCAGTTGACCACCACGAATGGCTTGTCGCGCCGCGCGCTCTGGTTATGGATCATGCGGGCGACGACTTCCTTGCCCGTGCCGCTCTCCCCGGTCACCAGCACCGGGACGTCGCTCGACGCCACCATCTTCGTCTTCTCGATGACGCGACGGATGACGGGCGAGTCGCCCACCAAGGTGACGGCGTTGGTTCGCCCCGACAGCTCGCCGCGGACCTTCTCCAGCTCGCGGCGCAGGGCGCGGTTCTCGTCGATGCGACGAAGCTGCACCAGCAACTCGTCGACGTCGAACGGCTTCATCAGGTAGTCGTAGGCGCCCTCCTTCAACGCCGACACCGCTTGCCCGACGTCGGCATAGGCCGTCATCAGGATGAACTCGGTGCCGGGTGTCTGCTTGCGCGCGGTGCGGAAGAGCGTCAGCCCGTCGACCTCGGGCAGCCGAACGTCGCAGATCACGACGTCGAATACCCGACGGTTCAAACGGTCCGCGCCCTCTGCGCCGTCCGAGGCAGTCTGAACGTTGTGGCCTGCGTCGCGGAGCATTTCCTCCAGCGGTTCGCGAAGCTCGACCTCGTCGTCGATGAGTAGGACGTCTAACACGTGATCACTCTCGGGTTTTGCACCTTGTCGTCCTTATATAGTGCTGGCGTGGATGGTTGAAAGGTGGACAGCGTCACCGAACGCGCCTTTGCGCCGGCCGTGAATGCGAATCGAAGCTGGCGTGCGAGCGCGAACAGATCCTGCCGGGCGCGGCTGTGACGAAACCCGGCGACGGAAGCAGCGGCGCCCCGCGAGGGGCAAGCCCCCCCACGCAGCACCGCACTTCCGTGCTCTCTTCCGTGGGCCTTGGATATCGTGGGCGTCGCTCGGCATGAAGTTTTCAGGAGATCGGCTCCCGCAGCGCCCACATGGATTCAAAGCACATACCAACGTTCCGATCGGCGGACGGGGGCATGTCTGTTCGGCACGATTCGCGGTCAATTTAGGGAATTTGGCGCCCCTGGCGCGCTAAAAGCCCCGGCGAGCAAATGTTACTTAATGGTAACCTACCGGGCAAAAGTAGTTACCTGACGTACCCGCGGGCGGGCGCCGCGCCGCTCGAGCGTGACGGCTGCGGCGCGAGCGGCGGGAGGCGCGGTGGCGGCGCAGGAACGATGACCGCCGCGACAGCCCCGCAATTTCCCTGGACTTGATCGGCGCGCTCGCTCCCGACCCGCGGGTCGCGCCGCGACATTCGGCGCACGATTCCTATCGCATCGAGTCGATGGTATGGGAATTGAACTCAAGCTGGCCAGGATGATTGGCTTTTTTTCGGCCGGAGTCCCGCCGGTGAGGTTCTGACCCGTCGTGGCCGCGGCCGACCCATATGAAGGAGGCGTCGGCCAGGCCGCGCGTCTCCCGCGTGAGCGGGATGGCCGGGGAGACTCTGGCCGTGCGGACGCCGCCAACGCCGGTCCCGAGCCAAGGGTTCGGATCCTGATCGTCGACGATCGGCAAGAGAATGTCCTGGCGCTGGAGAGCATGCTCGGCGACCCGACCTTCGATCTCCTGGTCGCCAACTCGGGAGCGGAAGCCCTCGGTCATCTGCTGACCGCCGACGTCGCGCTGGTTCTGATGGACGTCTTGATGCCGGGGATGGACGGCTTCGAGACGGCGCGTCTGATCCGCGCCCGCGAGGCTTGCCGTCACATCCCGATCATTTTTCTGACCGCGGCGGGCTCCGATCTGCGGATGATCGAGCGCGGCTATGCCGTGGGCGCGGTCGACTATCTGGTCAAGCCGCTCAGCGCCGCCATGGTCAAAGCCAAGGTGGCGGTGTTCGTCGATCTGTACCGCAAGAACCAGCAGGTGCGGCGGCAGCAAGAAGCCCTGCGACTTGCCGACCGGGCGCGGAACGATGAGGTGCTGCGCGAAAGTGAGGCCCTGTACGAAGCGTCCTTCAACAGCGCCGCGGTCGGGATCACCCACATCGGAATGGACGGACGCTGGCTACGGGTCAACCCGCAGTTTTGCCGGGCTATTGGGTACGACCCCGACGAGATCTCCCACCTGCGTTTGCGGGACATCGTGCACCCTTCCGATCTGAACGACCACCTGGCCGCACAGCGGCGGTTGGCGCGGGGCGAACTGGAGAGCTTCCGTCGCGAGGAACGTTACCTTCGCAAGGACGGGCGCGTGGTGTGGGTCGACTCGACGGTGTCGGCGCTGCGAGATCGTTCCGGCGCCGTACGATACTTCGTCGCGGTGGTCGAGGACGTCACCGCGCGCCGCGACGCCGAGAAGCGCGAACGCTTGCTGGCCGACGTCAGTCAGGTGCTGCTGTCATCGCCCGATCATCGAGGCGAGCTGGACGTCGTGGCGCAGACGATCGTGGCCGCCCTGGGGGACTGGTGCGTGATCGGAGTGAACGCGCCCCAGGGTGATGACGGGGCAGCGTCGATTCCCGCGGTGGCGTGCGCCGATCGTTCCCGCGGCATGCTGGCGTCGCGCATTCGCGCCACGCTGGCCTCGAGCCCTGCCTACGCGCAATGGTTGAGCGAACCCCAGGCCGTGACGTCCGCTGATCCGCCGCGCGAGCTGGGGCGGCTCTGGGGCCTGGACGGAAAGGTCGCCGCCGAAATGGGGGCCGCCGCGGTGCTGAGCTTGCCTCTGGCTGCCCGCCAGCGCACGTTCGGGCACGTCTCCTTCCTGTCCGCCAGCCCCTTCACCGCCGGCGATGTCACCACCGCGTACGAGCTGACACGACGGATCGCCCTGGCTCTGGACAACGGCGACCTTTATCGCCAGACGCAGGACGCCGTGAGGGCGCGCGACGAGTTTCTATCCATCGCGTCGCACGAACTGCGCACGCCGCTGACGCCCCTGCGCATTCACCTGCAGCGACTGCTGGCAGCCAACCCCGACCCTACGATGGGCAGGACGCCTGGAGAGTCGGCGGTCAGCACGGCTGGCAAGATCGACAGCAAGATCGACAGCAACCTCGCCCGGTCGGCCGCTGGCGAGGCGACGGCGGACCCAAAACGGATGCAGACGGTGCTGTACCGCTGCGAGCGCAAGGTGCGGCGGCTGGAGGCACTGGCGGACACGCTGTTCGACGCCTCACGCCTCGATCGCCAGACGCCCCACCTGTACCTGGAAGCCATCGACCTGGGGGACGTGACCCGCAAGGTGATCGATAGCTTCGCCGAGGAGACCACCGCGGCGGGCTGTGAGGTTGCCCTGGACGTTCAGGGCAGCGTGACCGGCCACTGGGACAGGCTCCGGCTGGAGCAGGTGATCTCGAACGTTTTTGAGAACGCCATCAAATATGGTTCGGGAAAGCCCATCGAGCTCACGGTCCATGGCAATGACGATCGCGCCCAGTTGACGGTGCGCGATCATGGGCCGGGCATTCCCCAGGATCAGCTGGCAGGCATCTTCGAACGGTTCCATCGCGTCGTGTCCTCGCCTTATCACAGCGGCCTGCGGCTGGGCTTGCCCATCGCGCGCCAGATCGTCGAGGCGCATCGGGGATCGATCAGGGTGGACAGCGAGCCGGGCCAGGGCGCCTGCTTCACCGTCGAGTTGCCCCGACAGGGCGACGAGGCAAGGGCGAGTGGGCCTGGAGCTGCCGCCCCGGATGAGCTGCGGCGCCGGCGCGTCGCAAAAGGCGGTCCGGGGGCGCGGCGCGCCTGCGGATGATGAAGTTCATTCTTCGAGCGAGCGAAGGGAAAGCATGAGCGGCAAGACCATTCTTCTGGCAGAGGACGATCAGGACATCCGCGACGTCGTGCAGGAGGTGCTGGAGGAGCGCGGATACGACGTCATCCCGGCCCGCACGGGCCGCCAGGCCCTGGACGTGCTGGCCCTCGATCGCTCATCGCGACCCGACGCCGTGATCTTGGATTTGATGATGCCAATCGTGACGGGCTGGCAGGTTCTGGAAGAGATGCGGCAGCATCCCGATCTCGAGAAGATCCCGGTGATCATCTTGACCGCCGTGTCTCAGGACATGCCGACCGGCGCCACCGCCATCCTTCGCAAGCCGTTCGACATCAACGAGCTGCTCTCCATCCTGAAGACCGAGGTCAACTGACCAAAGTGCTGGCGGCCGACGGTTCGTATCCGTAACGTACGGGTCGCGCGCGTAACACCTGCGCAGGCCCGTTACGTCATCGGCGGCGTCACCAGCGGCGCGATCGGACGCCTGACCGCGCTCCTTGGGCCCCTTTTGCGCGGTGATCCGTTTTACCCCCGTGTTCCGCCAGCGTGGCACGTCGCTTGATGGCGTGATGCTGGGACCCACATGGAAAAGGAGAGCGCGATGAGCTTCAAATCTCGAGTGGAAGACATGGCTGACGAGGTCAGCGGTCAGGTTGAGCATCTTCCGGATCGCGCCGAGGAGGCGCGCAAGATGGTCAGCGAGTGGACGCAAGATCTGACTGATCGCGCCGTCACGATGGTTCGCCAGCACCCGGGACGTTCGGTGCTGGGGGCGTTCTTGATCGGTTACGCGATCGCGAAGGTGGCCAAACATGCCTAAATCGGAGCGTTCGGGGGCGCGTGCGGCGGCCGAAGCGGCGCGCGAGTTGGTCCCGCGGGATCTGCAGGATCGCTTCTTCTCGGAGATTCGGCGCCGTCCCGCTCGCTCGCTGGCCATCGCCCTGGGCGTTGGCTACCTGGCCGGCGGCGGAATCGGCACCATCCTGACCGCGCGCCTGCTGGGCCTGGGGGCGCGCGTCGCCTTGAGGCTGGCGGTCGTTCCGGTGCTGGCAGACGGAGTGGAGAGGGCGCTGTTTCCTTCGGGAGAGGGCAGCAGCGGTCCGGGGACGCGATCGCAGACCAAACAGGCAACTCAAAAGGAGATGAATTCATGAAATTGAGCGACATTTCGGATCTGAGCAAGGAAGACATCCTGGCCATGCTGGGCCTGGCCACGAAACCGAGTTCTTCGCAGCGCGTGCTCTCGTCGGCGGGTCTCTTCGGCCTGGGCGCGCTGGTGGGCGCGGGCGTGGCCCTGATGCTGGCCCCCTCGTCGGGCCGCGATCTGCGCGACGACCTGGGTCGCCGCATCCGCCGGGCGGCGCCGGACCTCGACGATCCCTTCACGGGAGACGCCGCGGACTCCATCGCCCGCGAGGGTGAGACCCGCTCGGCCACCTGAGCGCGCCGGATCTCCAGATGCAGACACTGACGGTCAAAGCTCGCGAGCCGGCGCAGTCCGCGCGGCACGGCGTCCCGCGCGGGGAGCCGGGACTGGCTGACATCGTGAAGAGCACGGCCGCCGACGTCGTCCACCTGGCCACCGCGGAGCTGCGGTTGGCGAAGCTGGAGGTGACCGAAGGCATCCGGGCGCAGGCGGGGCGGGTGGCCCTGCTGGCGGCGGGCGCCATTCCACTGCTGGTCGCGTACCTGCTGGGCGTGGCCGCGCTGGTGGCCTGGGTTCGGCCGATGCTGGGGCTGCCCGGGACCCTGGCCCTGGTTGCCGCGTCGCAGGCCGCGCTGGGCGCTGTCATCGTCGCCGTGGCTTCGCCACGGCGCGGAACCAAGTCCTGGCACGAGCCGGGCGCGACCGGCACCGACGGCGCGGGAGATATCCGTGCCTGACTTGCGCATCACGAAGGTGAACGGAGTGGCAAACGGACACTCGAATAATGGCGGAGCCAACGAGATCGAACGGCTCCGCGCCGATGTCGAAGAGACGCGACATCGACTTGGATCGTCGCTGGCTGAGCTGGAACGGAGAGTGTCCGTGACGGCGCAGTGGCGACAGTGGGCGGATGCCCATCCCGTGGCCTTGGTGGCCATCGGCCTGGGGGCCGGTTACCTGCTGGGCCGTTTGGGCGGCGTCGGGAGGCGGCGGTCCGCCTGACGGTGGACCACGCGAATCATTGAACAACGAAAGAAGGAGTCATCCCATGCTGTGGACAATTGCTGTCGTCTTGTTGCTCCTGTGGGTCCTCGGTCTCGTCAGTTCGTACACCATGGGAGGATTCATTCACATCCTCCTGGTGCTGGCGATCGTGGTCGTGCTGATCCGGGTCATCTCGGGTCGACGCGCCCTATGACGGGCCCAGGCTGAACCCGCATCCGGCGGGACCAAAACTGAAGAAGTCGAGAGAAGGGGGGGGCACGATTGTGCCTCCCCTTTTTCCGTTATTGCTGTCGAGCCCTTGCGCTTTGCAGATGTTTCCAACTTGTAAGACGTTTCAGATGCGTTACGCCCCGGCGCCGTCGGTTTCGGAAACTGGACCCTGCGACCAGCCCGAAACGGTCCAATTCAGCGAGATCTCACTGTCAAGCCCCTTGCCTCGGTCAGTTCGAGTGGCGGCACGGGCTTTGCCGGTGGGTAGGGCTCGTGATTACTCAACAAGCTCAAAAAGCGACGGCGGTTCCCTTCATCCCTCCGGCCAACGACAACCAGAGCCCGGTCGGCTCGCGGTCGTCGAAGTCCGAGTCTTCCTCCGGCTCCCGCGGGCTGGAGGCCTACGTGCGCGACCTGCGCCGCTATCCGCTGCTCGACGCGGCTGCGGAAGCCGAGATCGCCAAGGCGTTCCACAAGACCCAGGACCCTCGATACGCGCTACAGCTCGTGCGCGCGAACCTGCGCCTGGTGGTGAAGATCGCCTACGAGTACCGGCTGTCGCGGCGGGACCTGATGGATCTGGTCCAGGAGGGCAACCTCGGCTTGCTGCGTGCCGTCTACCGGTTCGACCCGTACCGCGGCGTCCGCCTGTCGTCGTACGCGGCGTGGTGGATCCGTGCTTACATGTTGAAGTTCATCCTGGTGAATCGTCGCCTGGTGAAGATCGGCACCACCCAGGCCCAGCGCCGGCTGTTCTTCAACATGAACCGCCAGCGCGAGGAGCTGGAACGCGCCGGCAAGGCCCACGACGCCGGCAGCATCGCCGCCGCGCTGTCGGTGCCTGAGCGCGAGGTCCAGGACATGGAACGCCGCCTGACGGCGGAGCTGTCCCTCGACTACTCCATGCGCGATTCCGATCGCGGCCGGCGGACGCTGGCAGACGTCATTCCCGCCGCCTCCAGCGACCGTCCCGACGTCCGTGTCGAGAACGGCGAGGTCGGCGCCCTGCTGCAGGAGAAGCTGCACGCCTTCTCGAAGACGCTGGCCGGCCGAGACGCCGAGATCTTCCGCGAGCGCCTGCTGTGCGACTCACCGGCCACCCTGGTCACCATCGCCGAGCGCTTCGCGGTCACCCGCCAGCGCGTCTCGCAGCTGGAGAGCCGCCTGCGCCTGCGCTTGCGCCGCTACCTGGAGGCCGAGTTCGGCGCTGACTGCGGATCGCTGGTCACCGAGAACTGAAGCGTCGGGGAGGGCGAGTCATGATGACGATGAAAGCTACGGTCCTGGCAGGAACGATCTGGATCTCGACGGCCTGGATGAGCGTCGCCGCCCCGACGCCCGCGCGTGCCGAGGATCAGGCCGAGCTGAAGAAGGATCAGGTCGACCAGCACGCCAAGAACGAGAAGGCCGCTGTCGATCAGCAGGCCAAGAAGGAGAAAGACCACATCGATCAGCGCGCCGAGGCGAAGTCCGAGGCGAAGAAGGATGACATCGCTCGCAGCAACGCCGCGCACACCAAGCCCACGACGGGCGATGATGTGACCGACGCCTGGATCACCACCAAGGTGAAGGCCAGCTTCGTGGGCGACAAGACGCTGAAGGGCTCGGACATCCATGTCGAGACCGACCAGAAGGGAGTGGTCGTGTTGAGCGGCTACGTGCCGAACAACACCGCGCGCGTCCGCGCCATCTCGCTGACGTGGGACACCAAAGGTGTGAAGAAGGTCGACGACCAGCTGCAGTTGAAGGCGGCGCCGTAATTCACGGCGCGTCGAGCTCGTGCCGACCCCTAGCCTACCGGTAGCGACGTACCGTGCGCTGTCATCGCGTGACCTCAATTTTCCGCGCACCCGCGCGCTGCGGCCCCGCCTGAAGTCATCGGGGACCAGCGACGTCAACCTGTCGCCGCTGCTGGTCACCCGTCCAGCCAGCGCGCATGGGGACGACGATTCCGTGGACCACGCGCGCCCCAACCCCGACCACGGGAAAGAGTACGACCTGGCTGCCTTCGCCGCCGCGCTGGCCCGGCCCCCGAAGGGGACGGGCGCGGATTTCATGCCGAATCACGTGGGCATCGATCCAGCAGTGTTGCGTCACCTGCCGGTCGCGCTGCTCGAGGAGCTGGCATGAGTCGCAGGCGAAGGATCGGAGCCGAGATCATCAAGGGGGAAGGGGTGTCGTTCCGTGTGTTCGCCCCCGATCGCTCGGGCGTCGAGGTGGTCGTCTATGACGGCGAGTCACAGAGCCGCACCGCCCTGGCCCGGGATCCCGAGGAGGGCTACTGGAGCGGCCTGGTGCCCCGCCTGGGGGCGCGGGCCCGCTATCGGTTCGCGCTGGCAGGCGACGACACGCCATACGCCGACCCGGCGTCTCGCTTCCAGCCGGAGGGTCCCTTCGGTCCATCGGAGGTCGTCGATCCGGCGTTCGCGTGGACAGACGGCGAGTACAAGGGCGTGGAGAAGAGCGGCCACGTGGTTTACGAGCTGCACGTCGGCACGTTCACCCCCGAGGGCACCTGGGCGGCCGCGTCGCATCGCCTGGCCCACCTGGCGGCGCTGGGCGTGACGCTGATCGAGATCCTGCCGGTGGCCGACTTTCCGGGCGCGCGCGGCTGGGGATACGACGGCGTGAATCTATTCGCGCCCTATCACGGCTACGGGCGGCCCGAGGACATGCGTCGCTTCGTCGACGATGCCCATCGTCTGGGCATGGGCGTGATCCTGGAC
>Ga0207652_10003084_pt1 | contig 13899 bp, 8 predicted proteins | sample KBSC63BmetaG_FD_184334 | JGI IMG/M metagenome (GOLD analysis project Ga0207652, IMG submission 184334) | Corn rhizosphere microbial communities from Kellogg Biological Station, Michigan, USA - KBS C6-3B metaG (SPAdes) (version 2) | ecosystem: Host-associated > Plants > Roots > Rhizosphere ... | reverse complement strand
GTTGTAGGCTTGAATTCTTTTATCTCCCGTTCCAGCAGGAACTGCTGCGGCATTACTGATTCCCCATATTAGCCCGCTGGAAGGATTACCCGGAACTTTATAGGGGCTTACACCATCAGGAAATTGATGGTACCCTGATTGTTTGTGATAGTCAGCCAGGAAAAAACCGTCTACTGTTTCATGATATTGCTTGTTGTCTTCGCGTCCCACTGTATAAGACACGCCACTCATACCCAATAGATCACCTTCATAAGTGCAATCAATAAATTGCTTGGCACTCACTTCTATAGCTGGTGATCCTGCTTTGGATAGATCCCTGAGCAGGATCGATTGAATGGCTTTTCCCGACTTGTTTAACCTGACTATTTGCTGTTGAAGCAACACTTTAATCTTCCCGCTTTTTATATAACCTTCCAAAACTTCTGATGCCACGTGGGGCTCAAAAGTCCACTGTTCTTCCACCCCATATTTTTCTCCCACATGCTTATAAAACTGGTAGGACAAGCCGGTAATTGCTTGTTTGTTTCCAATGTCTGTTTGGCCCAAACCTCCGGTGGTCATTCCACCCAACATTTTTCCGGGCTCAATAAGGATAACCGTCTTACCGCATTTCTCTGCGGCATAAGCCGCGATTACTCCGGCCGCCGTACCGCCATAAATACAAATATCTACGGTATATTTTTGGGCGGCCTTTGACTGAAAAGGTTCAGTTTTAGCGGAGCCTGCTGAAGTACCGAACAGCAGTATGATATATCCTATAATCTTTATTCTCATGCTGAGGATTTAAATGATGGTTTAAATTATAAATCTCAATTCCTGTAACACGCTACTTATCCCCTGTTATTAACTATTCAACTACTTAATCAAATGTCAACCGCTGTTTCTGATCTAATAATTCCTTCTTAAGGTCTTCATAGTTTACCTTTTGAACATCTACTTTTTTATCAATAGCGATAGAAGCAGCGGTAGCAGCAGATTCGCCCAGGATCATAAATACAGGCTCCATCCTGATAGAACCAAACGCTATATGTGAGCTGGATAAGCAAACAGGAACAAGCAAATTCTTACATTCATTTTCTTTTGGAATAATAGCGTCATAAGAAATGCTATAGGGTTTCGGAGTTTTTACGCCAATATCTCCTTCATTTTGCACATAACCTTCAGGGGTCACATAGCGCTGAACGTTATGAGAATCCAAAGTATAAGAACCCATTCCAATCGGATGGGGCACTGGTTTTTTTGATAATATTTCATTCTCTGTCATCACAAAATCACTAACCATACGACGTGCTTCACGCACATAGATCTGCCAGGGCCAGTTTCCATTATCAGTAAATTCGTCTTTTGCAAGGCCCCAGGTATTGAGTTCTTTTTGAAGATCCTGGGGTATGCGGGGATCAGTAGCCATAAAATACATTAATCCCTTTTGATAGTTTTCATGTTCTTTAATAATCTCCTTCCTCCGCTCATAAGAAGCGTCAGGATAATCATAGCTCATTCCGATATAGTCAGTGCTTACAGGGCCGTGGTTATTCGTATCTGTTTTTCTGTTGGGAATCATGTCAAACTTCGCAAACAGTTCACGCCAGCCGGAATTAAACACCCGTACCAACAATTCATACCGGGCGGGATCATAGCCAACAGGTTTGGGAAAAGAAACCCTGTTACCGGGGTCATTGGTAAGGCACATCCGGAAGCAGTAAGCCTGCACTTTTTTATCGCCTTCTCCTTTCACACCGGGATCATTGTCCGAAATAAGGGGAAGCAATCCACTGGATGAATCACCTGCAATTTTATACGGGTCAATATTCGATTTAAAATGATGAGCATGCTGGAATACCCCGGTTTGCACGCCATTCCATTCTTCATGGTACAAGCTGTTTGCTTCCCTTCCTACCGTATAGCTCACCCCTGCCGCCGCCATCAGGTCTCCTTCATAGGTTGCATCAATAAAAATTTTTCCTTTAAAGGTTTTGCCGCTTAATGTAGTGATAGATCTGATTTGGCCATGATCCATTTTTACCCCTTTTTCGCGGTCCAGCCATTCATCTCTAAGTACTTCAATTTTGTTGTCTCTTACAAAATCGTCAAATACGTGCTCAGCAGCATGAGGTTCAAATATCCACATGGTTCTTTCGCTTCCGTCTATAGCTGGGGTGCCCTGGCCTTTATTGCCATAGGCTTCTTTCTTCTCCCATTTCCATGCTTCGTCTTTCTGGTAATATTCAAAAATGCCGTGATAAAACTCACGTGCCAAACCTCCAATTACTTCTTTGTTGCCCGTATCGGTGAATCCCAATCCGCTTGAAGATAATCCTCCCAAATGCTTGTCAGGAGAAACGACGATCACACGTTTTCCCATTTTTTTTGCCTGGACTGCGGCAACAATAGCGGCAGGAGTACCTCCATAAATTATAATATCAGCCTCATAATTGCCTGGATTCTTCTGAACAAATCCATTGAATAAAAACAAACTGATTAAGAAACATACCATTATTGAATTCGTTTTGAAGCGCGACATTTCGATTGGTTTGATTTAAATGATATACTGGTTAAAGTTGGATGAGAAAGTACCCCAGACCCCTCTATAATTAAGAATGCGTAGTATGGGTTTACTGTTACCGCTTTATAAAGAAATTAATAACCCGGATTCTGGTCTGCCTGCGTTAATGCGGGGTTGTTATTGATTTCCTCTGAAGGTATCGGCCACAAAAGTCTTGCGTCAATGAAGCCTCTGCCTGCAGCCAGCATAGCTTCTTTTACTCTTCCGGTTCTTTTTAAATCCCACCACCGCCGTCCTTCAAGAATGAATTCATAGCCCCTTTCTTTTAAAACAATATCCCTGAATGCATCTTTACTGAGGCCTGAAGGATAATCGACAGGAGATGCAACGGAAAAATCGTAACCATAAGCCCTTCTTTTTATCATGTTTAGCCTTTCCAAAGCCAAATCAGAAGGCGCTCCTTCAGCCATGCAAGACGCTTCTGCGTAAATAAGGAAAGCTTCTGTGTACCTGTAAATGGGCACACTATAACTCGCAAAGCCTTGAGGAGTAGTGATAAATTTTTTGAAAAGGATTGGTGAAGCAGCAGGAAGGGATACGCTGTCTCCATTTGGGCCAATATATTTCGTATATAAGTTGAATGATTTGCGAAGGTCATTGTTATCCCAACTACTGCCAATAAAGGAATTCAGATTAGGCAACCAGGCAAAGTTACCACCACTGCCATAATTGTAGGGAGGTGTATTAGGCCTGTGTTCATAAGATGGTATGGAAGACTGCCTGGTATCGGAATGATGTACCGACATAATATCTTCGGAATTCGTAATGGTAGCAAAAATATTGTAAAAGTCTTGCTGCTTATGCACCGGTACCAATGAATAGTGCCCGCTGATAATAACATCATTTGCTTTTGTAGCCGCATCATTCCACTTCTCAAGCGTAAGATACACCTGCGCTAAAAGCATCTTAGCAGCGTATTTGGACGCCCGTCCGGTTTGATCTCCTACAGATTCCGGCAGGTCTTGTTCTGCAGCTAAGGCATCCGCGATAATTAAATCATATACTTTACTTTCAGGTTCCCTGGGTCCTGCTACTGCACTCAGATCAGCGCTTTCTTTTGTCTTAATTGGCACCGGCCCCCAACCCCTCACCAGGTTGAAGTAAGCCATGCCTCTGAGGAAATGCGCTTCAGCCAAAAATCTCTTTTTAGCATCATCACTGATGTTCGTCATTTTAGATACATTATCCAGCACTGAATTAGAACGGTTAATCGCCTGGTATAGCGAAGACCAGTTTGCCGCCGCCCGGTCAATATTAGTTTGGTCCAAAAGATGATCGAAGATCGTTATAGGAGCTTGTGAACCGCGTCCATTAGCATAATCCGAATGGAGAACGACAAAAAGGTAATAGGTTATTCCATAATAATCGGTGCTGAAGGTAGAATACGCTCCTCTTATTGCAGCTTCTGCATCAGATTCTGTTTGATAAAAATTAGTTTTACTGATAAAGCTTTGTGGTACTTCTTCAAGTACTTTTTTGCAGGATGCAAAAATCACTGTGAATAAAAAAAATATTATTGCCCTTTTCATAATTTTCATAATTTTTTAGTATTAAAAATCTATTTGAATTCCTACTGCATATATTTTTGCATTGGGATAACCGTCGGTGTCCGTACCAATTACCAGGCGGCTGCCTACATCCTGCGAATCAGTTCCGGTCGTATTTACGTCGGGGTCTAATCCTATATATTTAGTAAGTGTGAAAAGATTGTTTGCTTTAACATAGATTCTCGCTTTACTGATAAAATCTGCGCGCATTTTGTGTATAGGAAGATTATATCCTAATTGCAAAGTCTTTACTCTTAGATAACTGCCGTCTTGAATAAAACGATTTGAGGCTGCCATTTGTGTACCTGCGCTGATTTTAGGATACTTTGCATGTGGATCAGGTTTGTCTGCTGTCCAATAATTTCCAAATAGATCCTCAAGTTGGTTTTGGCCTCTCTGGAAAGAATTCAAACTGGTGTACCCCGTTTGAAAGAAAATATTATTCCCCTGCACTCCTTCTATGAATATATTTAAATCAAAATTTTTGTAGGAGAAATTTGAATTAAAACCAAATGTAAAATCAGGGTTCGGATCTCCTATAATAGTACGGTCTAAAGGATTGATAACACCGTCCTTATTGATATCCACATACTTGATCAGCCCTTTATCGTCAAGTCCATCTTCTATGTATCCATAAAACATTCCTAGTGGTAATCCAACCCGTGCAATGTTATATCCTGACAAGCCGGAGATAAATCCGGTGGAAATAATATCTTTATTACCGGCCAGCTTTATGACTTTATTTCTATTCGCTGATATTTGTCCGGAAACATCCCATTTAAAGGCGCCTGTAAAGATATCAGCGTTTACGGCAAATTCTATCCCCGCGTTTTGAATCTCACCGATGTTCTGAAGTATTGAACTAAAACCTACCGAAGGTGGAAGGGGAACAGATGCTAATAGGTTACTGGTATTTTTCCGGTAGTAATCAAACGTAAATCCCAGCCTGTCATTAAGAATCGCCAGATCGAAACCAATATCCAATTGTGCAGTGGTTTCCCATCTTAACTTGCTGTTTGCGATCCCCGAAGGAGCATAACCAATACTTTCCGTCTGGCCTGCATCAATATACCTCACTGCTGACAACCTGTTTAATGACTGGTAAGGGGAGAGCGCAGTATTACCGGTGATACCATAACTGGCCCTTAGTTTGAAACTATTGATTGCCTTAATATTTTGCATGAATTTTTCTTCAGAAACCCTCCAGGCAACAGCACCGGAAGGAAACACACCCCATTTATTTTCTTCTCCAAAGCGCGAAGAACCATCTGCCCTGACGCTGGCTGTTAGATAATATTTACTCTTAATTGAATAATTTACTCTGCCCAGCCAGGAGGCTAAAGTCCATTTAGAGATTCCGGAAGAAGGAGGATTTATAGTTGTCGCAGCAGCAAGGTTATAGTCTTGCGTAATGTTATTGGGAAATCCGGATACAGATATACCTGAATTTCTGTTTACATTAGTTTGATAGGTAAAACCTCCGGTTACATCCACGTTTTGGGAATTAGCAAAACTCCTGGCATACGTTAAGGTGTTTTCATTAAGGAAGGAGTTCAGATAAGAATTTGAAGTGGAAGCACTTCCTTTATCGTTTGGAAAAATAATCGGAACAAAAGTTTCTTCATCTCCCATTTCATATTCCACCCCCACCAATGTCTTAAGCGTAAGCCCTTCTATAATTTTTGCCTGCAAGGTGGTGTTCTGCAATACGGAGTTGGTAAATGTTCTGTCTTTCCATGGCTTGGCGCGCAATAAAGGATTCCTCATGTCGGTCGGATCTACAAAAGGATATAATGTTTCTATCCGGTTGATTTGCCCGTTGGCATCGTAAACGGATGCTGTCGGTGGCGCTGATAACGCACCGGTAAATACGGTGTTTCCCCTGGAACCATTATCAACCGGCACAGAAAACTGTTCCCGGCGCGATACACTTAAGTTTACACCCAGGGTTAACCAGTCCTTAATGTTATGTTCAAGGTTGAGTCTGAATGATCCTCTTTTGATACCGGAATTGATAATAATTCCCTCCTGCCCGTAATAGTTTCCCGAAAGAGAGTATCGGGTCTTTTCAGAACTTCCTGAGAAAGTAATGGTGTGATTTTGAATAGGTGCCACGCGGAAGATAACATCCTGCCAATCCGTGCCCGGATTTTTTACCGTATCCACGTCAAAATAAGGAGGCAGGTTGCTGTTTTTCAACCATTCATTCGCTACTGTAGCATATTGTTTGGCATCTAATACTTTGTACCGCTTAGCCACTTCCTGCTGTCCATAGTAACTACTAATGCTGATTAAACCTTTTTGCCCTTTCTTTCCTCTTTTCGATGTAATGATCACTACACCGTTTGCTCCCCTTGAGCCATAGATCGCGGTTGCCGAAGCATCCTTTAAAATATTGATGGATTCAATATCAGATGGGTTCAGGAAATCTATTCCTCCCACCACAGGAAAACCATCTACTACATAAAGAGGCGTGTTGCTGCCAATCATCGAGTTGCCTCCACGTATCCTTACCTGTATTCTTGAGCCGGGTGCGCCTGAATTATTCGTAACCTGCACACCGCTTGAATGACCTTTTAACGCCTCGCCAATATCATATACCGGAGCAGATTCCAGTTCCTCGCTCTTTACCTGTGATACAGATCCCGTTAAATCTTTTTTACGTGCGGTACCATAACCAATCACCACTACGTCATTCAGACCGGTAATATCCTGTTCCAAAATCACATTTATTTCAGTTTCATTGCCAACCGGCACTTTTTTAGTCAGATATCCTATACTTGAAATTTCAAGTACAATATTTTTATTATCCGTAACGGTCAATTTAAAACGCCCGTCATTATTCGTTGTAGTTCCATTTTTAGTACCTGCTACCAATACTGACACGTTTTGCAACGGCTCGCCTTTTTTGTTCACTACCCTTCCACTTATCCCGATGGGAGGTTGCAAAGCAACTGTATTATCGAATTTAATTCCAGGAGCAAATCTCTTTTCCTGCCTTATAACAACTGTATTCTTTACAATATTATAGGTAAGTTGCTGGCCCGTCAAACAGGTTGTCAAAGCCTGCTGAAGAGTTGCATCCTTGATGATAACATCAATGAGATTTGTATTTTCAATCAGATCCTTATCATAAAAAAAATGAACACCGGTTTGTTGTTCAATTTCCTTGAAAACTTCCGAGAGATGAACGTTATTCCTGACAATGGTCACTCTTTGGGCATCGCTTTTGGCAGTAACCTGGAAAGTAAAAAATAACATTAAGAAAATGGTCAGTTTCATAATCATCCATGTTTTGGCCCTTAATGATTTGGTGCCATTATTATTTTGGAACCATACTGATAAAATCATAGTTTTGATTTGATTTTTGGTTAATAATTTGTTTGAACACAGTTTTAGCCTTTAAGCCAGCGATGCTGCAAACATTGCTGGTTTTTTATTTAAGAATCAGCCGCTTAAAATGTCTGTTTTTTTCATCCCAGAGAAATTTATTGCACTATTATTTTATTCCCTTGTACAGAGAATTTTACATTGCTCAGCTCTAAAATTTTCAATACATCCGATAACTGAGCATCCCTGCTTATTTTTCCTTCAAACCTGCGGTCCGGCACCTTGCCGGCATACACTATTTCTACATCATACCAACGTCCAATTTCACGCATGATACTTTTGATATCTGCTCCGTCAAATTCAAACAAACCATTCTTCCATGCGATTGCTTCATTCACATCCGCTTTTTTTATTTCAATATTATGGGTGGTTTCATTTAATTGTCCCTCCTGCCCCGGCTTTAGCAAACCTGAAATATTTCCCTTTTTAATTTTTACACTGCCTTCCAGCAAACTTGTTTTAATAGTACCTTCATCAGCATAGGCATTTACATTGAAGTGCGTTCCTAATACTTCAACCTGCATCCCATTTACATTTACATGAAATGGTTTCGCTTTATTTTTTGCGATCTCGAAATACGCTTCCCCCGTTAATTCAACATTTCGCTGATTTCCGGTAAAGGCTGTTGGAAAGTGAATGGAGGATGAGGCGTTGAGCCAAACCTTACTTCCATCAGGCAATACCAACTGGAACTGACCGCCTCTTGGTGTTGCAAGCGTATTATAAGTAACAGGCGAGCCTTGATTTGAGGCTTTCGAACCATCATATACCAGTAAGGCTCCTTGTTTTTTTATTTTACCGTTACCACTCATGATATTGCCATTTTGAACACTATCCAATACGATGGTGCGGCCATCTGCCATAGTAAGAATTGCATGATTACCACCGGGTTTTATTGAACTTTGCTTTGCATTTCCGGCAATCGTCGTTGCTAATAATTTATCTTCAGCTGGACGGAGGAAAAGCCAATAAGCAAATGAAGAAATAAATAAAATAACACAGGCAGCAGCGGCGACTTTGATCCAGCTAACAACAAAAACACGTTTAGTTTTTACAGCAATTTCATCATGAACATGAGCGTCTATGATGTTTTTAAGGATAGAAGCTGCCACATCATCCGGCATGCGCACTTCTGTTCCTGTTTTTTCAATCACTGCATCGATCAGCTTTTGAAAATGTTTTTTATTTTCAGCATCAGCTAATAAGTTCATCAATTCTGCTTCCTCGTTCTCAGAGCAATTTTGATGTAAATAGCAATCGAATAAGTATTCTAGTCGTGAAGCTGGCATAAAATAATTAAGGCAATGGAATTGACGATTCCTTTCTCTTTTTATAAGAGTACGTTAGCAAGGCTTTTGGGTGGGTGAACCTGAAAAATTAATTTGAATCGCCAAAAAAATAAGATAAAAGAAGCATAAAGCCTATAGAAGAATTCAAATGCAGCATACAGTAGGCACGAATATTTTTCATTGCCTCGGCAAGGTGAAATTTTACAGTTTCTGGTTTTATTTGCAGAAGTTCAGCAACTTCTCCACGTTTCAAATCGGCTTCTTTCATCAGTTTATAAACCTGCTTTTGCTTGCTGGGAAGCCGGTCAATCGCTTTCTGAAGTAAGGAAGTGAACTCCTTATCGACCAAATAGTCTTCTGTATTATTTTGAACTATTGAAGTATTATTTTCAGTAAGCAAAACCACTTTATAATTTTTTGCGATCTGCTTTAAGATCTTATAGGTTTCATTCCGTGCAATAACAAAGAGATAAGCATTGAAATTTTCTATCTCATGTAAGCAGGACCTTCTTAACCATATTTTTAGAAAAACATCTTCAACAATTTCTTCAGCAACCGTGGTTGAATGAGTAAGTTTTAGAGCAACCGTGTAGACCTTGTGTCGATAATGATCAAACAATTTTGCAAAAGCAATCTCATCACTCTGCGCGGTACGCTGAATTAATTCTTGTTCGTTATATGGCTGATCAGGAGACAAGGGCAGAAAGTTAACATGACGTTAAAGCATAATCGAAAATAAAGGATATGTTTCAAAAGGAAAAATCTTTTTTGCATAAAACAAGAAAGTAAATAGAAAATAATGTGATAACAAATAAGTACACAAATGAAGCCTATGAATATATTGTCGGTTGTATCAGCACCAAACAAGCAGAAACCTTAAGCGCAAACAGTCTGATCGAGAAAAGCTAGGCGCCGAATACTGCGCAAAGGATGCCGCGATCGACATCCTGCATCAGCTGACAAAGACAATACACGCTTATTAATTTGAAAATGAACCGGGTAATTTATATAAAAAATTACTTTGATTAATTAAAAAGTCGCACTATATTTATTGCTCATTTACCAAAAAACTATTTATTACCAAAAAACGATTTCAATGAACATCATGACCAGGTTTTCCAATGGCTGGACCATTGCGACTAACAGCTTTAAAGTATTAAAAGAAAACAGGCAACTCGTAATTTTTCCTATTCTTTCAGGAGTCTCCCTCGTGGTGATCCTGGCCTCTTTTTTTGTGGCTTTTCTTGCATTCTCAGGATGGGATCCCGCGCAGCTTTCATCTCCCGGAAAGATCATGAGCTATGCGATCCTTTTCTTCTTCTACATTGTCAACTATTTTGTGATCATATTCTTTAATATGGCGCTCGTTCATTGCACATCGCTCTACTTCAAAGGCGAGGAGGTAACCGTACAAAAAGGAATTGAATTTAGCAAAAGCCGTATTGGAAGCATCATCGGCTGGGCTATTTTTGCCGGCATTGCAGGCGGCATTTTAAAGATCATCCAGGAAAATGTAGGAACATTGGGTAAGATCATAACCGGTATTATCGGAGTTGTATGGAGCATTGCTACTTTCTTTGTCGTTCCTGTAATTGCCTACGAAAACCTTGGACCGATTGCTGCTTTCAAAAGATCAGCATTGCTGATGAAAGAGAAATGGGGCGAGAGTATTGGAGCAGGATTTAGTTTCGGCCTGATCCAACTGGGTGCCATCGCGGTTATTGCCCTGGTCGGATTTGCTGTTGCCGCCATCAATATCATTGCCGGGATCATGATCGCTGTATTGCTGCTATTGCTGATGGGTGTGATCATGAGTACCGTAAAAACCATCTTTATCAGTGCCATTTATCACAACATAACCGGCGACCCGGTAGAACTTTATAACCAACAGTTTATCGACAATTTGTTTGAGACAAAGAGAAAATAATGTGAGCGCTTAATCCATACTTGTTTGCTGATAAAAATAACAGGTGAAATCAGGAAAGGATAATCTATAAATTACCGCTGACGGTTTCACCTTTTTTTCAAATTGCCCTATCCCAATCATCAACCGTCAAAACCGATTTATGCCATTAGGACTACCACAAGTGATCTTATTGATTTTCGCCTTCAGCTGCTGAAAGAATTTAAACAGCTGCTATCCGAAAAGCAAACTTCTCCAGAAAGATTATTAAAAAGCCACCAGGTGAATGGCATTTTACAAATCTCTCCCGGCACCTTACAAAACCTTCCCGCAACAAAACATTAAACTTCACAAAGATTGGGGGTATTATGTATTATGACTACAACGACATTCATAAGCTCCTCAAGCGGGAGAGCTAAGAATCAAGACCAGTTTTTGCTCCTTCCCGTTTAAACAACCTCTTTCAGGAATAGGAAGATGTTTCGTGATTGGATACCAGCAATTCAAAATTTCTTTCATTTTCTATCGGCAGCGATTTTCTGTTGAGAAAAGTTTTTATATTCCTCGTTTCTGCATAAACAGGTTTCCAAACGCATGAAGATCGGGTATGAAAAGCAAGCAAAGCTTCATAATTGCCGTTTCCTGAATTCACAACTGGCGAGTTACCGGCTGTCAGTGAAGCCGTTCCTTTATCCTCTGAATATTTTCAATTGGTATAGAACAAAAATTTTACTTAGCTTTCGCCCTCAAATCATTTTTCATACCCTGATGATCCGGATACTTTTTTGAATCAGCAAAAGAGTATCGCTGATTGACCTGTATTGTTTTATTCTTAACTGAATCGTTGCTAAAACTGCGAACACCCATAACCGTTATTTCACTCACCCGGGCGAACAAGCCCTTATTGGCTTGACATCTTTCGATTTGGAAAAAAAATATCGATACACTGGATTATAGAACAGGATTTATTTACGTGCCTGTGGGTTTTAAATAAAACAAATGGAAGTACATCATCATCCTAAAGTGGAAAAGAAAAATTTCAAAGAATATTTTTCACTCTAAATACTCATGAAAAAAATATGATAAACCTGCAAGCTGAAACTAAAAACGATACGGAAGGTATTATTGACGAATCAAAAATTCCGCTTAAGAGAAGTCTTGGTTTAACTACTGCAATTTTACTGGTCGCGGGTATTATTATTGGTTCCGGGGTGTTCAAAAAAATAACACCGATGTCCGGAGCTTTAATGGATAAAGATTATATCCTTCTCGCGTGGCTGCTTGCAGGAATCATTACTTTATTAGGCGCTTTCAATGTAGCCGGCCTTGCTACAATGACAGATGAATCAGGTGACATTTATGAATATTTGCGCCTGTCTTTTGGTAATTTCTTTTCCTTTATCTCGGGTTGGACGGCATTCCTGATGGCCGGTAGCGGTAGCATTGCAGCACTTGCATTTATTTTTGCTGAATCTGTAAACTACCTGGTTCCATTACCTCATTTATTTTCTTCATGGCAAAACATTTCGATCGGGAATTTTGTATTTTTTTATGCAAGCGCGGGGGTAAAAATGTTGGCGGTATTGGCAATTCTTCTTCTCACAGGTGTCAATATTCTGGGCGCGAAAAAAGGCGGTAACCTCAATAATCTGCTTACTGTTGCAAAGGTTGGTGGCATTCTTTTATTGATTGTTGCAGGATTATCTTTTAGCCATGCTCTTCCTGCTACAAATTCGTCCACAATATCAACAGTAAATACGAATATTTTCAGTGGCATTCTGGCTGCGATGCTCAGCGCTTTTTGGGCTTATGACGGCTGGTTGGTGATTAGCAATGTAAGTGGAGAAATAAAAAATCCAAAAAGAAATGTACCTGTTTCCCTTGTTGCAGGTGTTGGAATTTCTATCATCTTATATCTTTTGTTGAATGAAGCTTTTATGCATGTCTTGCCTTTGTCGGTATTGGCAAATATCAGTGAAGACAATATTGCTGCTTTGGAAGTAGCGCGCGCTATTGCTGGAAATGTTGGGGTTGTAGCAATTGCGTTGTTAATTATTATTTGCACCTTTGGTGCGTTAAATGCAATCTTTATCGCCTATCCGAGATTGTATTATCGCATGGCACAGCAAAAGTTTTTTCCAAAAAGATTTTCTTTTGTTCATCCGCGTTTTCGAACACCTTATTTAAGATTGATCTATTCAATGATATGGAGTTGTGTTCTCGTGATATCCGGCACTTTTGATATTCTTACTAATATGATCATTTTCACCGAATTTTTATGACGAAGTAAAATTGCTTGCAGATGATATTGAAGCGAATGAAGGAAAAATCAACCATCATGGAAAGCGTGCCGATGCTATAGTAAAAGGAATGTTACAACATTCTAGGGTTTCATCAGGTCAAAAAGAGCCAACCGATATTAATGCCTTGTGTGATGAATATTTGCGATTGTCTTATCATGGCGTGCTCGCAAAAGACAAAGGCTTTAATGCTTCCTTTGATACGGATGTCGATGAAAGCATTGGAAAAATAAATGTCATCCCTCAGGATATTGGCAGAGTATTGTTGAATTTATTTAATAATGCTTTTTACGCCTGTGCTGAGCGAAGCCGAAACACAGCAAACGAACAAAAAAGCCAGAATGTTATTCCGTACGAACCAACCGTTTCAGTAGCGATAAAGAAATCAGGAAATAGTGTAACTATTACCGTTAGTGATAATGGAAACGGTATTCCCGAATCAATCAAAGAAAAAATATTTCAACCATTCTTCACTACAAAACCGACAGGACAGGGAACGGGCTTGGGTTTAAGTTTGAGCTATGATATTATAAAGGCGCATGGCGGAGAAATCAAAGCGGAGAACGAAGAAGGTGAAGGGACGAAATTTATAATTCAATTACCAGTTGTGTGAATCACCGATTATATGGATTAAAAGATTAAGCCCAGGTTTTTCCTGAGGGGAATTGTTATTTGGGCTGACCAAAAAGATAAACCAGGGCAGGAAGGCAGTTCTTCTTTAGCTCACAATCTATAGGACACCCCCAGGCGAGGACGCATAAACCGGATCAATTCGTTTTAAGATTTCCTTCACTACCGGTAACATGGTTTGGCAATCCTTTAAGAAATATTCTTTTAATTTCATTTCTGAAAGGAGAATCCTGTTTTAATCGTACGGTTTCGCCTCAATCACCCAATCGTTTTTTGC
>Ga0207652_10003074_pt1 | contig 13932 bp, 11 predicted proteins | sample KBSC63BmetaG_FD_184334 | JGI IMG/M metagenome (GOLD analysis project Ga0207652, IMG submission 184334) | Corn rhizosphere microbial communities from Kellogg Biological Station, Michigan, USA - KBS C6-3B metaG (SPAdes) (version 2) | ecosystem: Host-associated > Plants > Roots > Rhizosphere ... | reverse complement strand
GATCGGCCCGGCCACCAGCGGCTGCACCTCGTGTGCGGTCACCAGCGCGTCACCCCGCAGGTCCTGGGCGGGCGCCTGCGCCGTCGTCGCGCAACCTCCCAGCCCCAGCGCCGCCAGCAGAAGCCATTCCCTCAACCCCCACTCCCGCGATGTCGTCATTTGTACCTCGACACTCAGCGTAGTCCCTGCAGCGACGAGACCTGGTGTCGATCCAAAGAATTGTTTGTAACTTCCTCCGTCGGAGAATTGCGGAATTACGGCGGAGCGCCGCCGCAACCGTCCGAGACGAAGCAGGTCGCCGGATCGTCGTGGAAGCGCCGGAACGCCGCCGCGGCGACGTGGCCGGGGTACGGCACGTAGCTGTAATAGTAGTGATCGTGGCGTGACGGATCGTAGTAGGTCTGCCAGGTCAGCGCGTAGGCGACCTTGGCCGCCTTTGCCAGCGGCAACAGTTGCTGGTTGTACCAGTCCTCGCCGGGCGCCGGCATGAGGCGCGCGCGCTCGGCGGCGCGAACGACGATCGGCCCGGGCGCGCGCAGGCCGAAGTGGCGCAGCAACGCCGTGCGATCGACGGCGTCGAACAGGCGCGCCAGCGCGTCCTCGACGTCCTTCTGTGTGTTGACGACGATCGGCTGATCGGGCGCGGTGGTGGCCTGCAGCTCCGCCAGCGGCAGGCGGTACGTCCCCGCCTCGGTCCAGGCGTAGGGCTTGCCGTGGACGCGCGCCTCCTCGGCCACCACCCGCAGCAAGAGGCCGAACTCCCGGCGATCCGTGGCATCCGCCGGTCGGCCCAGCGGGTGATACAGGTCGATGCCCAGCACGTCGAACAGCTCGTCGCCCGCGTAACCCTCCGCGTAGAACGGGCGCCGTTCGCCGACGTACGTGGCGCCGGCGCGCGCCGTGGTCGCGCGCGGCGCGGGCAGCTTCACCGCCGCTTGCGCCGGGCTGTCGAAGGACAGGCGCGCGGCGTGCAACTCGCGCACGATGCGCGCCCGCAGCCGATCGCGCGCGAAGCCGTTCGGATCCTCCAGCTTGTGGCGGGCCCGCGCCAGCGCGTCGCCGCCATCGGCGCGCAGCGGCGCCGCCAGCTCGGAGTGGCTGGACAAACGATCGGGCGAGTAGGCGAACAGCAGCTCAGCCATGCCGGGCTCGGCGCGCAACGCCTCGATGAAGATCCGGTTCATCTGCTGGAACGCGGCCGGGCCGCTGACCGCGCCGGGATCTCCCAGCAGCGCGGCGCAGTTCCAGTACGGCTGCCCCCACCAGAACCACGATCCCGTGTGCTCGTGAAACGGACGCACGATGATGGGCAGGCCGTCCAGCTTCTGTTCGCGCATCACCTGCGCGGCGTGCTTCGCCTGGGCGATCAGCCACGACTTGCCGCCCAGGCCCTGATAGACGCCGGCGGTCAACGGGCGGTCGTTCGCGATCTGGCAGACGCACTTCAGCGGCTCGGGGACGTCGGCACGGCTGGTGATGGGCCGCGTGTACTCGTCCTCGGCGTAGAACGACGTGCCGCCTTCCAGCGCCTGGATGGCGACCTCCTGGTCGCCGACCTGAACCTTGCCCAGCGCCGCGGTGGGGCGTCCGGCGCTGTTACAGCTGGGCGCGTGCCAGTCCATCGTCACCACACCCCCGCGCGCCACCTGGCGGCGGATCGCCTCGGCGATGACGGGCCGCCGGTGCCAGGCGACCGGCTCGAACGCCAGCATGCCCAGGCTGACGCCCAGCACGGCGGGATCGTCGTTCACGAGCTGCGCGCTGTCCGACGTGAACTTCCCGGCCGCGGCGGTCCGTTCGTAAAACTCCTTCGTCGACACCACCTGCCCCTCCAGCGACATTCCCCACACCGTCGCGTTCTCCTGTCCGAACAGAAACTGACCGGACTGATTCAGGCGCGCCAGGCGTGCGAGCAGGGCGGCCTTGGCCTGCCCGGCGGCGAGCGGCGGCGGGTCGTGCGGCGCGGGATCCGCGGCGCCGGCGGCGGGCACGAAGACCACGGCGAAGGCCAGCATCCCGATCACCAGCGGCGTAGAGCGGTCAGGCATGGCGACGCCGACATCTTACGTCCTGGCCGCTTCCGCTGGCCAGGTGACTGCCGCGGACGTCACGCCATGGGCCAGGACTGATTTCGGGTGCTATGACCCGGCCTCCATCGCTTCAGGAACTGTGTGGCGGCGTTTCTTGCCACCGACGAGGAGGAGTCCCATGGCAAAGATGAAGGCGGTTCAAGTTTCGAAGGCAGGCGGCCCGTTCGAGGTGGTCGAGCGCGAAGTGCCCCAGCCCGGCGCCGGGCAGATCCGGGTGAAGGTCGCGGCCTGCGGCATCTGCCACAGCGACGCGATCGCGCGCGGCGGCCACTTCCCGGGCCTGACGCTGCCGCGCATTCCCGGCCACGAGGTGGCGGGGCGCATCGACGCGGTGGGCGCCGGCGTCACGCAGTGGAAGGCCGGCGATCGCGTCGGGATCGGCTGGCACGGCGGGCACTGCTTCGTGTGCAACGCCTGCCGGCGCGGGCTGTTCATCAACTGCGAGAAGGCGCAGGTGACCGGCCTGTCTTTCGACGGCGGCTACGCCGAGTACGTGGTGGCGCCCCAGGAGGCCGCCGCCCGCATCCCGGCCGATCTGAAGGACACGGACGCGGCGCCGCTGATGTGCGCCGGAATCACCACGTACAATTCGCTTCGCAACATCGGGGCGCGCCCCGGCGACACGGTGGCGGTGCAGGGCATCGGGGGCCTGGGCCACCTGGGGATCCAGTTCGCGGCGCGGATGGGCTTCCGCACGGTCGCCATCTCGCGCGGCGCCGACAAGGAAGAGCTGGCCCGCCAGCTGGGCGCGCACGAGTACCTCGACACCGAGAAGGTCCCTCTCGGCGAGGGCATGAAGAAGCTGGGCGGCGCCGACGTCATCCTGGCCACGGCGCCCAACGCCGAGGCGATCACGGCGGCGCTGGACGGGCTGAAGTCGCGGGGAACGCTGTTGATCGTCGCCGCCGCCATGGAGCCGTCGAAGGTCACCACCATGAACTTGCTCAGCGGCAAGGCCATCCAGGGCTGGCCGAGCGGCAGCGCCATCGACTCGGAGGACGCCATGGCCTTCAGCGCGCTGACCCGCGTTCGCCCGCAGACGGAGATCTTCAAGCTGGAGCAGGCCGAGGAAGCGTTCAACAAGGTGATGCAGAACCGCATCCGCTTCCGTGCCGTCCTGACGCCATGAAGTAGACCGCGTCTGCTGCTTCTCCAGGGGAGAGGCAGCAGGCGATGAGGGGCCACCTTCGGTCGAGGGAAAGCGCCCAGGCGCGCCCAGCGACGGCGATCGAGGCGTCGCCAGGTCGCCTTCTGCGGCGTATGCGCATGCCGTTTCGGCAGCCGCTGCCGATTCGGCACGTGCAGGCGCCGCATAAGCACTTTCCGCCCGAAGCGCGCACATTGCCATTCCGACATCGCGCGTGCCCTGGGGCCGATCCCCGGCGCGCCTTCCCGACACGGCGGCGCACCAGCGCTTGCCAGCCCGGCACGCCGCGATCGGACACGCTTCTCTTCTCCGCGCTGGTCTTGCCCTTGCACGACGGGCCGGCCATGCACGGCAAATACCTTCTCGTTGGTGCGGCTCTCGCGATCACGCTGGCGGCCAGCGCGGCGGCGCGTGCCCAGACGGCCGCGTCGGGCACGCTGACCTCGGCCGACTTCACGTTCAAGCTGTGGCGGGTCAACACGGACGGCACCGACACGGCGCTCGACAGCGACACGCTGGCCACCTACTTCACCGCCGCGCGCTGCGCCTGCCCCACCGGCATGCTGGCCTCGCTGGCGCTGGGTACGGACGGCGTGACGAAGCTGGGCAGCAGCACGCTGGATGCCCAGCTGATGCTCGGCAGCGACTGCGATGACGTCGACGCCGCCACCGCCTGCACCTCGCTCGGAGCGACCCTGACCCTCGGCTCCAGCAAGTCGTCGACGCAACAGTCGTTCTCCAGCGCTGACCTGTTCGGAGGCAGCTGCTCGGGGGGCGCCAGATCGACGCGGCTGTACGCGATCATCCGCGTCGACGGCACGCGCCTGGCCAGTCAGCCGTCGCAGCCCATCACCCTGCTCAGCGCCGGGCCGGTCACCCCGACCGCGGTGACCGCGCAGACCGCCGACAGCGGCCTGCTGATCTCCTGGAGCACGACCGGCGACGCGACGACGTTGCAGGGCCACCAGGTCTTCTGCTCTCCCGGCCCCGCCAGCGCCGCCACCGCCGCCTTCGAGACCTGCTCGGCGCTGCCCGCCGCGGCCAGCGACAACCCCTTCGCAAACTACGACCCGGCCTGGATCTGCTCGGACCTGGTCGCCGTGGGCACGAACTCGGTCCGCCTGAAGGGCCTGCAGAACGGCACGCTGTACCAGATCGCGGTCGCCGCCGTGGGGGTCGACGGCACGCCCAGCGCCCCGTCCACGGTGGTGACCGCCATGCCCGCCCCGACGAACGGGTTCGACGATCTGTATTTCAACAGTGGTGGCACCGCCGCGACCGGCTGCGCGGTCGCGGGGACGCCGGCCTTCTCCGGCCACGCGCTGGGCGCGATGGTGATCGTGCTGCTGTGGCTGGCGCTACGCCCACGACGGGTCGGGCGCGGCCGCTTCGCGCGACGGCGCGCGCTGCGCGCGCTGGGTCTCGCCATCTGTCTCGACGTGCTGAGCGCCCCCGACGCCGGTGCCGAGATGGGCAGCGGCGCCCCCACGGCGGGCTTTCTGATCGACTCGACCGGGCCGGCCGCGGCCGGCGCTCCCTCCCCACGCGGCTGGAACCTGGAGCTGCGCTTCGGCCCCTACCGCCCGAACGTCGACAGCGAGTTCGCGGCCCGCGGCAGCGACGCCCGGCCCTACACACAGCTGTTCTCGTCCTCGCGTCACCTGCTGTTCCAGGTCGAGGTCGATCGCCACATCTCGCATCGGTACGGCACCTGGGCCATCGGCGCCAACGCGGGGTACACGCGCGCGTCGGCGGCCGCGCTGGCCGCAGATCTGACGACGCGCACAGGCGATGAGACCTCGCTGACCCTGCTTCCGCTGTCGCTGTCGCTGGTGTACCGGGCGGACTTCCTCCGCCCCGACCAGGGGGTCGGGCTGATCCCGTACGCGAAGGCCGGCCTGGACTGCACGTTCTGGCGCATGGCCGACACGGGAAACTCGGGGACGATCGACGGCAAGACGCTGGGCTGGCACGCCGCCCTGGGCGTGTCCCTGGATCTGGCCTCGTTCGATCCCGACGCCGCGCGCGTCATGGATCACGAGTCGGGGGTGAACCAGACGGCCATCTTCTTCGAGGCGGCCCGCTACGCGCTGGACGGCTTCGGCTCGGGCTCGGTGCTGCACGTCGGTGACACCACCTGGATGGGCGGCCTGATGTTCGAGATGTAGCGCCGCACTTGAGGGCGACCGGCCGGCCGTGCGAGAGAACCAGCACATGGATCGCGACATCAGCGCGGGCGCGCGACGCCTGCGCATCGGGTTTCTTCACCCGGTGCTGGGCATCGGCGGCGCGGAGCGCCTGGTCATCGACGCGGCCGTCGAGCTGCGCGCACGCGGGCACGAGGTCTCGATCCTGACGGCCGAATGGACGCCGGAGCGGGCGTTCCCCGAGACCCGCGACGGCCGCGTCGACGTCCGGCTGCACGGCGCGTTTCTTCCGGCGACGATCGCCGGCCGCCTGCAGGCCCCCTGCGCGATCGCGCGCCAGTGGTGGCTGGCGGCGGCGGCGCTGGCGGAGGGCCACGACGTGCTGATCGCGGACATCGCGCCCTACGCGCTGCCCTGGCTGCGCGCGCTGCGCGCCCTGCCCCGCCCGGGAAGACCCGCGCCGAAGCTGGTCTACTACTGTCATTACCCCGATCAGCTGCTGGTGCCGCGGCGGCAGGGTTGGTATCGCGCCTACCGCTGGCCCATCGACGCGGTCGAGGGCCCGTCGATGCGCGCCGCCGATCGCGTGCTGGTGAACAGCGCGTTCACGGCGCGGGCCGCGGCCAGCCTGGGCGTCACGGACACCCAGATCATCTACCCCGGCGTCCCGGTCGAGACCTACGCCGACGTCCCCGACCTGACGGGCGGCGAGGCGACGTGGCTGGTGGTCAGCCGCTTCGACCCCCGCAAGAACCAGCGTCTGGCCGTCGACGCTTTCGCCCGGCTGCGCGACCTGGCCCCGGACGTGTTCTCCCGCACGTCGCTGGTGCTGGCGGGGGGCCTCGACGAATCGCGCCGCGAAGATCGCGAGACGGCGGCCGCCCTGCAGGGAGCGATCGGGGCGCAGCATCTTGAGGGAAAGGTCACCCTCTCCCTGTCGCCCAGCGACGCGCAACGGATGACGCTGCTGCGCGGGTGTCTGGCCGTCGTGCATCCGACGCCCGACGAGCACTTCGGCATCGTGCCCGTCGAGGCGATGGCGGCCGGACGCCCCGTGGTCGCGGTGGCGAACGCCGGTCCCCTGGAGACCATCGCCGACGGCGACACCGGCTACCTGTGCCCGCCGACGCCCGATGCGTTCGCGGCCGCGATGGCGCGCCTGGGAGGCGACGCCGCCCTGCGCGCGCGACTGGGGGCGGCCGGGCGTCTCCGGGCCGCACGATTCTCCCGCCGGGCGTTCGGCGACAATCTGGACCGCGTGTTGCGCGGGCTCGTCGACGGGCCAGAGGCGAACAGCGGGCGCTGAAGCGCCGGCAACGACGGGAGTCTCGGTCGATCTCGCAACCCGGACACCGCGCGAGCTTGCCCCTCGAAAATTCGAGGGCAGGCGCACGCGCAGCGGTGACATCCTCGAAAATGCGAGGCGCTCGGGTCCTGGCGGCTGCCTCCTCGCTGGCCCGCGGTTTGCGTAACGAGGGCGCCATGCCTCGCCATCACCAGCCACACCTCTCGCTGGCCGTGCTCCTTTCGTCATTCGTCTTTGCTTGCTCGGGGGGATCACCGGCCACCGGCGGCTCGGGCGGCATGGCCGCCAGCGGCGGTGTCTCGGGCAGCGGTGGGGCAGGCTCGGGTGGTCAAGCGTCCGGTGGTGCGCCGGGCTCGGGCGGCGCCGCTTCGGGGGGCAACGGCTCCGGCGGCGCGACGGCCTGCGGCGGCCACGCTTCCGGGGGCGCCACCGGTTCTGGCGGCGCCAGCTCGGGCGGGAGCGCGTCCGGCGGCGCGACCAGCGCAGGCGGTCACCCTTCGGGCGGAACGACCGGTTCAGGCGGTGGCGGCCTGTCCGGTTCCGGCGGTGCCGCGGGCGGCAACACCGCCAGCGGTGGTCACGGCGGCCGGTCGGGCAGCGGAGGCCAGGCCGGCGGCAACGGTGGTGGCCACGGAAGCGGATCCGGTGGCGCCGCAGGCGGGGCCTCGTTCGCCGACGTCCTGGCCATCTTCCAGGCACGCTGCGTGAACTGCCACGACGCCACCAAGCAGGGGCTCCCCTCGTACCCCAGCCTGTCGCTCACGGCGGATGACGCTTACGCCGCCCTGGTCGGTCACCCCGCCGACGAGACCTGCGGTGGCGTCCGGGTGGTCGCCGGAGATCCCGCCAGCAGCTACCTCATCCACAAGGTCAGCGACGCGACCCCGTGCGACGGCGCGCGCATGCCCGCGAAATACGAGACCCTTCCGGCCTCGCCGCTGACGACCGATCAGATCGCGACGCTGACGTCGTGGATCGCGGCAGGCGCCCCGCATTGAACGGGCGGCAACCGTCCGTCCGGGAACGTTTGCTTTCTGCTCCTTGACATCGGGGGCCGGCCCGGCGACATGTCTATGGGTTGGCTGTTTATCTGTTTGGCCTGGCGCTGTGCCTGATCCCCCTGACCCTGGTGGCGGGGACGTTGCAGGCCGCCTTCGAGCTGGCCCGGCGCGTGGCCACCCTGCGCGAGGCGACGTTCAGCATCTCGTCCAGCACGCTGCGCCCGGGAGAGAAGATCGCGGCGCGCGCCCGCGTGCTGCCGCGCGGGTCGCGCAGGGTCAGCGTGCACGCGCGGCTGACTTGCACGATGTTCGACCACCGCAGCCACCGCCTGTACGCCAGCAGCCTGGTGATGGTCCCCTCCGCCGGCGGCGATCATGAGTACGCCGTCTCGCTGACGCTGCCCGAGTACGCCCTGCGGACAGGGCTGGTCGGCGACAGCCCGCACGACGCCCATACGCGGCGCATGCTGGTGGTGTGGACGGTCGACTTCCAGGTGCGGGCCGCCGACGGCACGGTGCTGCGCCGGGCCTCGCAGGGCTTCGAGGTGCCCCGGGGCCGCCGGCCCAAGACGCACCTGCGCCGCATGAGCCTGCTGGCCATCGACACGTTCTCGTCGGTCCGCAACGACATGTTGTTCAACTGGCTGGTGCACCTGGCGGCGTGCGACGGCGCGATCACCTCGGCCGAGCGGCGCTTCCTGCATGATCTGCTGGAGGAGATGACCGGCATGACCGACGGCGCCGACACCGACACGCGCGTCGAGCAAGAGCTGCGGCGCCGGCTGGTCATCGACGACGTCTTCCTGCGCCGCTACGTCCCCATGGAGGCGCGACTGGAGTTCTATCGCGCGCTGTACACGCTGGCGCGCAGCGACGGGGCGGTTCACCCGCGTGAGGCCGAGTTCCTGACCCAGGCGCTGAAGGTGTTCAAGCTGACGGCCGAAGACGTGAAGACGATCGAAGCGGAGGTGACCGTTGCGCCGGCGTGAGTCGAACCGCGCCGCCGCCCTGGCCGTGGTGGCCGCCTGGCTGGTCCCCGCCGCGGCGCACGCGCACGAGCGCTGGGTCCGCCACGATTACAAGCCGTTCGATCGCGACTACTTCCGGTTCATGACCGGTCAGGTGTTGCAGCTGTCGGTGGCGGCCTCCTGCGCCGTCGCCGTGATCATCGCGCTGTGGTACCTGGTGGCGGCCGGCCTGCTGGAACGGCTGACCCCCACCTCGGTCGAGCAAAAGGTCGAGGAGGAAAAGCGCGGCTCGGCGCACCACCCGCTGGTGTCGCTGCTTCGATTCTTCCTGGATGGCTACATGCCCTCGGCCTGGCTGGCCCGTGCCGAGCGTGTATCGGTGTTCGTATTCGCGCGCCTGCCGGGCTTGGTCTTCATCCTGGGCGCCTACGAGGGCTGGGTGGTGATGCCCAGCTTCCCCGTGTCCGGGACGCCGGGGCTGGTGATGCGCGCCATCGAGCTGGGCGTGGCGCTGTGGGTGTTGTCGGGGCTGTTTCAGGTGGCGCTGGGCGTGGTGATGCTGCTGGTCTACACGGGGCTGTGCGTTGGCTACGGGCTGGCCGCCGTCGACGCCATCCCGGTGCTGGCCAGCGCCTTCTTCTATCTGTTCTCCCGACGCGGGATCACGCTGAACCCGCAGCAGATCGCCGGCATCCGCTTCGGCCTGGGCGTGGGCTTCTTCCTGCTGGGTCTGGTCAACAAGATCTACGACGCCGAGCTGTTCATCGGCGTGGGCGACAGCTATCCCCACCTGGTCGCGGGGCCGCAGCACCTCTTCCCCTGGCTGACGCGCGAGGCGTGGTCGTTCACCACGGCGCTGGGCGAGATGACGTTCGGCCTGCTGCTGCTGCTGGGCATCTTCAGTCGCCTGACGTCGCTGGCCCTTGCCTTGATCTTCGGCAACTTCATCTTGGTGTTCGGGTGGGCCGAGATCGTGCACCTTTATCCCATCGCCGGCTTCGCGGTGCTGTTCTTCCATGCGTCGCCAGGGACCGCCCTGGACGGCATGTTGTTCCGCGCCCACGTCCGCGCCTGGCGCGCCATGGGATACCGCACGTCGTTCCTGCTGTACCGGGCGTCGGTGTTCGTGGTGGCCGTGGCGACGGGCGCGCTGCTGATGTTCGGTCCCCTGTACCTGGCCATCCAGGTGGTGCCTCGTCTGGTCGGGCACCTGGGCCGATGACGTAGGCGGATCGGCCCCGATGTTTCGCCGCGCCACCCGCGACATCCTGACCTTCGACTGGAGGCAATCCCAGCCGGCGGCGGCGGCGTGGTGCCTGCCTGGGCTGGCGCTGCCGCTGGCGGTGGGCCTTGGCACCGGCCATCTGCGGCAAGGGATGGTCGCGGCGGCGGGCGCGTTCTCGGTTGGCTTCGGGTCCTTCCAGCGGCTGGGCACGTCGCGGACCCGCCCGATGCTGGTGGCCGCGGCGGGGATGTGCCTGTCCAGCTGGATCGGCACGCTGGGCGGACTGTCCGGCGTCGCCATCGCGCTGCTCTGCGCGGTGTGGGGCGCCATCTATGCCGTCGCCTGGACGCGCGGCGCGGGCGCGGCGTGGATCGCCTTGCAGTGCCTCATCTGGCTGATTCTCTCGTCGGCCTATCCGATGAGCGGCTGGCTCGCGCTGGCCCGCGGGTCCTATGTGCTCGGCGGGGGGCTGCTGCAGCTGGGCCTCATCACGCTGGCGTGGCGGCTGACCGGTCGAGTCCCGACCGTGGTGGGCGCGGCCGCCCCGGCGGCCGAACCGGCGCTGGCCGCCTTCTCGGCCGGAGCCGCCCGCAGGTGGCAGGTGGTGCGGGTCGCGGCCACGCTGGCGCTGTCGATGTCGATCGCACAGGGCCTGGCGCTACCCAGCGGGTACTGGATCCCCATGACCGCCGCCATCGTCACGCGGCCCGAGCTGCAGCACACCTTGCAGCGGGGTCTGGCCCGCATCGGCGGCACGCTGGCCGGCGCGGGGCTGGCCACGCTGCTGGCGTTCGCGCTGCGGCCGCTGCCGGGCCTGCTGGCGGCGCTGGTGCTGCTGTTCGGAGGCGCCTGCTACCAGCTGGTCTACGTCAACTACGCCGCCTTCGCCGCCTGCCTGACGTCGTACGTGGTGTTCCTGCTGGCGCTCGTCGGCGCGCCCGCGGCGGCCACCGTCGCCCATCGCATCGAGAACACGCTGATCGGCGGCGGGCTGGCGGCCCTGGGCCACGCCATCTTCGTGGGCCTGGGCTGGTTACTGACCCGACGGCGCGCCCGCAGCTACTCGGGGTAGTGCGTCTCCAGACACTCCTTGCACAGCGAATGGGTGAAGCTGGCCTCGGTGTGCGTGGTGACGTACGTCTGGATCTCTTGCCAGCTGTCGTCGGTGGTCCGGATGCGGTAGCAGTGCATGCAGATCGGCAACAGGCCCCGCAGCTGCTTCAGCTCGGTGCGCGCCGACTCCAGTTCGCGCGCGGCGTTCTTCAGGCTGACGTTGCGCCACACGGAGAAGGCCAGCGCCACCTGCACCGTGATCACGCCGATCACCAGCTCCACGCGCGCGCCCTCCGTCGCGCCCGGGCTGGTACGCGCCACCAGCAACGACAGCGCCAGCACCAGCGCCGAGTAAGCCATCGCGGCGCGCACGGTGACCAGTAGCGCGTTGACGGAGGCCATCACCACGAACGTGCCGACCAGGTAGGGCGTCGCGATCGCGTTGCGCTCGATCAGCGAGAAGTAATGCAGCGTGCCCAGCATCGCCACCGCGTACCCCATCTCGATCAAGTAGTGATCGAAGCGGCGCAGGAACGACAGCGCGAAGCAGACCGCGACGAAGCCCAGGAAGGAGATCCGCTCGGCCAGTGGATCGATCGCCGACGGCATGATCCACACGTGTCCGAAGTGCCACGCCGCGTAGACGGTTCCCCCCAGCAACAGCAGCAGCCGAGCGGAGGTTCGCGCGCGCAGACTGTGCCGCAGGGCGCCCCCGTGCCAGGTCGAGCTGTCCATTCTCGCCTTTTGAAGTCGGCGGCTGAAGACGCGCGCTTGAGGGAATTCCGTCGCTGACCGTGGTGGGCCTGACGCTTGCACGGTCTTCTGCGTATGCAGAAAACCATCGATCCGGCACCGGCCACGGGGCGGTTGTCCGCGCCGCCTGTCCGGCGAGGGCTGCTGGCCGCGAAAGCCGCCGCCTGCGCGCGCTGCCAGGCCTGCCCGCTGTATCGAAACGCGACGCAGGCGGTCTTCGGCGAGGGGCGCGCCGGCGCCGCCTTGATGCTGGTCGGCGAACAGCCAGGCGACGCCGAGGACGTTGCCGGACGCCCTTTCGTGGGCCCCGCCGGGGCGCTGCTGGACCAGGCCATCCGCGAGGCGGGCCTGCGACGGGGCGACGTGTACGTCACGAACGCCGTGAAACACTTCAACTTCGAGCAGCGCGGGAAACATCGCCTGCACAAGAAGCCGGGCGCCGGTGACGTACGGGCCTGCCGCCCCTGGCTGCTGGACGAGATCACCATCGTGCGCCCGCACGTCATCGTGGCGCTGGGCGCCACCGCGGCGGCGTCGCTGTATGGCCCCTCGGTCAAGCTGACGCGCGACCGCGGGCAGGCGCTGGCTGCGGCGACGACGCCCATCCAGGACGCCGCGCCAGACGCGGTCCATCTGGTGACGTTCCACCCGGCGGCGGTGCTGCGCGCGCCCACGTCCGAGCGTCGCGCGGAGCTGCGGGCCCTGCTGACCAGCGATCTGACCCTGGCGGGCCGCCTGGCCGGGAAGTCGCGCGGACCGTCCCCCAGCTGAGCGCTACGGGCGCGCCACATCGTCGCTCTGGTGCCGGCGGAAATTCGCGCTAGCTTGCAGGACGCGCGTGATGCGATCTGGTCTGTTCGCAAATCCGCTCCGGAATCCGTTGCTGCTGTCGTGCGCGCTGCACGCGATCGCGTTGCTGGCCCTCGCCGGACACACCCGCGCCACGGCGACGACCGTGTCGACGTTGACGTTTCCCCCGGCCGGGTCGCCCGTCGAGATTGCGGTGGTGACGCCGCCGGCGCCGCGAAGCGCCGCCCACGAAGCGCTCGCGGCCCCCGGGGGCGGGCGTCCTCCCCCGGCGCGCGCGCGCCGGGGCGTGGCGCGGCCCAGCGGACTGGCGCCCGTCGCTTCGCCACCACTTCCCCCCGCCGTCACCGAGACCGTGATCGCGGTCAGCGAGACAGCGGTGGAAGTCGGGGCGCCCTCACCGCCCGCCGAATCACCAGCGCCCGACCAGAACGCCGCCAGCGACCTGCCCGGCTCCGGCGAAGGCCACGGCAACGGCGACGGAACGGGCGACGGTGACGGGTCCGGCAGCGGCGATGCGACGGGTGACCAGCCAGAGAATCTGGGCAAGGAGCTGCACGCCCGCATCCTGGGCGAGGTCAGGGTCGACCTGCCGCGCGACGACCAGCAACGGATCGTGCTGGCGCACGATCAGGCGACCGCCTTGCGACAGCGCGATATCTTCCCCCGTCTGCCCGAGTCGCTGTGGCCCGAATGGCGGCCCTACGTCGTCACGCTGCGCGTGTGCGTGGACGAGCAGGGGCAGGTGAGCGATGCCACGCTGCTGTCCGCGAAGGCGCCGCGCCTGGACCGCATGGTCGCCGCGGCGGCGCGCAGCTGGCGCTACCGGCCCTTCGAGGCTGCAGGCCAGCCCACCGCCTTCTGCCACGGGGTGGTGATCCAGTACGAGCACTGGTGACTAGTGCACCACGGGGACGGCGGCCGAACCGCCGCGGCCCGCGGCGCCCGCTGTCCCTGCCGCACCGCCAGGACCGCCCCCGGCTCCCCCGAAGCCTCCGCGGCCCCCCTGGCTGGCAGCGCCCCCCGCACCCGTCAGCTCCTTCTGGCAACGAAAGTCGCACCCGTCACCCGAGAAGCGATTCCCGTCGTCGCACGCCTCGCCGGGATCGAGCGCGCCGTTCCCACATGCGGGTGGTCCTGCCAGCAACAGGACCGACACGTCCGCACGTTCGCCAGCGTTCAGGATGGCGCGGCCAGGACCGCTCGCGACCACCAGGGGGGTAGGCGCGACCACCGTCGCCCCCGACACGAGCAGACCGTCGACGGCGATGTCGAACGGCCCGCTCCGCGACCGTGGAACCACCACGGCGAAGGTGATCGGCGCGGCGGTGAAGTCCAGCGGCGTCGCGGTGGGCTGCTGGGGATACAGCTTCACCGACGCGTCGGACCCGTTCGACATCAGCGCCCGCAGCTGATTGATCGGCTGCACGCCCGG
>Ga0207652_10003072_pt1 | contig 13936 bp, 9 predicted proteins | sample KBSC63BmetaG_FD_184334 | JGI IMG/M metagenome (GOLD analysis project Ga0207652, IMG submission 184334) | Corn rhizosphere microbial communities from Kellogg Biological Station, Michigan, USA - KBS C6-3B metaG (SPAdes) (version 2) | ecosystem: Host-associated > Plants > Roots > Rhizosphere ... | reverse complement strand
AAATGTTGTTTGTTGAAAATATTATTCGTTGTTCATCGGATAGTAATTACACCATTTTATTTTTAAAAAACAAGCAAAAAGTAATAGCATCACGCACTTTAAAAGAAATAGAAGAAATGCTGGAAGATTATCCTTTTTTAAGAGTGCATCATTCTTATGTGGTAAATCTAAATGAAATAGAAAAGTATATTAAAGGTGATGGCGGTTATTTACTGATGAGTGATGGTTCAAATATTGATGTTTCAAGAAGCAGGAAAGAAGCGCTAATAAAAAAATTAAAACGTTGATTCGCTTACTATCTTTATTGCGTTAATTTGTACAATTTACCTGGCAATGAAATCACCACATTCTGCATCTCAAGCATTAGCAAAGCTGTTGCCACTGCGCTGCTGCTAAGCTTACTTTTTATAAAAAGTTCATCAATATGAACCTGTTCCTGTTGCTGTAAAATATTTACAATTGTTTTTTCTTCGGTGCTTAGTTCAATAAATAGTTCTCTTTGCTTTTTGGGAGAAATATTTTTTTTCTTTTTCCATCCCATATTTTCAATAAGGTCATTTGCTGAAGTAATGAGGCCTGCTTTATTATTTTTTATCAAAAAATTGCAACCTTCGCTTTTGGTATCATTCACTCTTCCGGGGAAAGCAAAAACATCTTTATTATAACCATTACCAAGCTCTGCCGTGATGAGTGAACCGCCTTTGATGCCGGATTCTATCACAACAATGGCATCGCTTATACCCGCTACTATCCGGTTACGTGAAGGAAAATTTTGGCGGTCGGGTTTTGTCTGGCTTTTAAATTCTGTAAGCAAGCCCCCGTTTGTTATCATTTGTTTTGCAAGTCCTGAATTTTGAGATGGATATACCATATCAAGCCCATGCGCCATAACGCCAATGGTTTTTACATTATATTTTACTGATGTTTTATGTGCAATACTATCAATTCCAAAGGCAAGGCCACTTATAATAATTACATCTTCACTGGCAAGTTCTTCAATTAGTTTTTCACAAAGTGTTTTGCCATATTCGTTATGGGTTCTTGTACCTACAATGGCTATTATCTTTGGTGAATTCAGATCTGCATTTCCTTTATAATATAGAATTGATGGGCTATCATAACAATTTAATAATCTTTGCGGATAATTTTTATCTGTAAGAAATAAAGGAGTTATTTTATATTTTTCAACAAAAGCAACCTCTTCTTCTGCACGTTTGAAGTCATTAAATTTTTTAATTGAATTTGCCCTTACGGTTCCAATACCTTCTAAAGATTCTAAATCTTTTTTAGATGCAGAAAAAACAGCTGCAGCAGTTTCGAAGTTATTAATCAATGCCTTCGCATGGATATCGCCGATATTGGGTACAAGCGTAAGTGCTATCTGGTATAAAAGTTCGGTTGACAATGACAGAATAAATGTGTGCGGCAATAATAAAAAAATTATTCAATAGAGACAACACTCAACTCTGTCCTGCGATTTAACGCACGACCTTCTTCGCTATTATTATCTGCAATTGGGTTTTCTTCACCCATTCCCTTGAAACTTAGCCGTTCATTTCTGATGCCTTTATCCAATAAATAATTTACAACGGCTACTGCACGCCCTTTTGAAAGCGCAAGATTATCAGCGGGCTTACCAACATTATCCGTATAGCCTGTTATTAATACTTTTATATTCGGATTTTCATTCATCAGCTTTACAACATTATCAAGCTCGATAATCGATTCTGGTTTCAACTGGGTTCGCTTGGTGTCAAAGAAAACATTTTTAAGAATAATATGAGCATTGGCTTCAATTGGCTGTAGGGCTATATCAGCTTCAAAAGTTGAATCGGGTGCTGTTGAACGGATATTATAATTTTCCGAATAAAATAAATATCCCTTTCGGTTTACATTAAAAGCATAATCTTTTCCAACGGGAAGTGTTACTAAATAATTTCCATCTTCATCAGTTTGCAACTTGCTGATAAGTTGTCGTGTAGCCATATCCGTTAGTTCCACAGAAGAAGGCAATCCCTGGTTAGTTCTCTTGTCGTAGACTTTTCCCTTAACCCACAAAGTTTTAAGCGGCCGTACGTCTTCCCTGAGTTCGAAACTATAAATGTCAAGGCCGCCTTTTGTATCGCTTCTGTCGCTCGCATAGTAAGCTGTTTTTCCATCCGCTGCAACAACCAATGAGCCTTCATCATCAATGGTATTGATTGGATAACCAAGATTTTCAGCTTTGCTCCACTTTCCATCAGGTAATTTATGTGAAACAAAAATATCGGGTTTCTCACTGTATCCCGGCTGTCCATCAGAATTAAAATACAACGTTTGATTGTCTGCGTGAATAAACGGAGTTCCTTCGTCGCCGGCAGTATTTATTTCCGGGCCAAGGTTATACGGTTCACTCCATTTTCCATTTTCGTTGCGATGGCATACCCAGATATCTGCGCCACCAAAGCCACCCGGAACGCTGCTGCTAAAGTATAAGTCTCTTTTATCGGGAGATAATGAAGGGCTTGATTCCCAGAATTCTGAATTTACATTTGGTCCCAGATTTTGCGGCTCACTCCATCCATTTTTAGTTAAATAAGAAATGTACAAATCGCAACTGCCAAGGCCTTCAGGGAAATTACAACCTGTAAATATCAGCCATTTCCCATCCTGCGAGATATTTTGTGCGCCTTCATTAAAAGAGGAAGAATTAATATTTCCTGGTAACGGATATGCCTTTCCCCACGTTTTATTTTCACTTAAATCGCTTTCAAAAAAATCCTCATTGTTACCATTCAAACGCCTGGTAAAAATTAATTTTTTTCCATCGATAGGTAAGGAGGGGAAATATTCTAACTCTTTTGTGTTAACGCTATCTCCAAGGTTATTTGGTGCAAAAACATAATTTTTTTGTGAATGATTTCTTGCATAATCAATGGCAAATTGATAAGTACCCTTTCTAAATTCACCAGCTTTTTTACTGCGTTCGTTAATTGTTGGAATAAGAAGAAAATTATTTACTGCTTTCAAAGCATCTTCAAATCTTCCGCATCCTGCCAGGTCAATAGAATAGGGAAGCTGATAATAATTTGTATAAACAGAATCCAATGCAAAAGCTTTTTCAAAATTGGCAACCGCATTGCTGTAATTCTTCATATTTGCGTCTATGCCTGCTAGTGATAAATAAGCATCCACATACCCAGGCTCCTTTTTCAATGCTTCATTTATCATTTTTATTGCGGTTTCGTAGTCACCATTCTGTGCTTTGTTATTAGCAAGATTATAAATGGTAACAGCATCATGATTGAGTTTTGAGGGATCGTAAGATTGAGCGTTAATAATGTACGATGCAAGAAATACAAAGTACGCTGTAATTAAAATTTTATTCGTGGGGTTTTCCCTTCTTTTATTAAACATTAAATAAAATTAGCAAGAATTAAATTGCGAAAAATGTAATATCCTGTTAACAAGAAATCTTTAAATATAATGTGAGTAAATTGAAGCAGTAACATGGTACACCAAACATCGCACATCGCGTTTAAGCTTAAGGAACATTTATGTATTTGTGAATTTGAAGCGAAAGTTCCCATTTGGGATTTTCCTTGATATAATCTATAATAGGGGGTATAACGATTGCTACTTTGCTCCATTCAGGCTGCAGATAAAGCTTACATGAAGATGACACTAAGGCTGCATACTTTTCCGCCCAGGCAAAGTCAGACTTATTGAAAATAATTATTTTTAATTCATTGGCCTTTTGAAGGATTTCTTTTAACGGCGGTTTAAATTTTTTAGGTGAAAGGCAAATCCAATCCCACGTACCACTTAGCGGTGACGAGCCAGAGGTTTCTATATTTGTTTGGAAACCTTCCCTATGTAAACATTTAGTGAGGTAATTAAGATTGTGCAGCGTCGGTTCGCCGCCGGTAATAACTGCTAATCTTCCAGGGTATTCTTTCGCACCTTTTATAATTTCTTCAATACTTTGTTCACGATATAAATCTTTATCCCAGCTTTCTTTTACATCACACCAAACGCAGCCTACATCACAGCCGGCAAGCCTTATAAAATAGGCTGCTTTCCCCTGGTGAAAGCCTTCTCCTTGTAATGTATAAAACGATTCCATTACCGGAAGAGATGTGGTTGTATTTATAAATGTTTCTAAAATCATTTTTATAGCTAATGGTCAATAGTTTGCTAAAACAAAACATTTGCCGAAACAGAAGGCTGCGCTAGAATCCTTCTCTGGAACGAAGGGCGGCTGCTTTGTAAGTATTCGTCAATAAAGCCGCTATAGTCATTAAACCAACTCCGCCAGGCACGGGAGAAATATAACTCGTTTTAGGAGCTACATTTTCAAAATCTACATCTCCGGTTAATGTATATCCACTTTTTTTAGATTCATCTTTAACGCGGTTAATTCCTACATCGATAACAACTGCACCTTGCTTTACCATATCTGCCGTTACAAATTTTGACTTGCCAATAGCAGCAATGATTATATCAGCCTGCTGGCAAAGTTCACTGATATTTTTTGTTCGTGAATGGCAAATCGTAACGGTTGCATTTCCATTAACATTATTCCTGCTTAATAAAATACTTATAGGAGTTCCAACAATATTACTCCTTCCAATTACAACTACCTGCTTACCTGCTGTATCAATTTTGTAATGCTGAAGTAATAATAAAATCCCATAAGGTGTGGCAGAAATAAAAGAAGGAAATCCTAAAACCATATTGCCCACATTTACCGGATGAAATCCATCTACATCCTTTTCGGGCAAAATCGCATTTATAATTTTTTCTTCTGAAATATGTTTGGATAAAGGGAGCTGAACTAGAATTCCATCTATTTCATCATTTTCATTCAACTCGTTTATTAATTGCAAAAGTTCTTTTTCAGAAATAGATTCATCAAAGCGTTTAAGCGTTGATGTTATACCAATCTCATTACAATTTTTCACTTTCGAGGCAACATAAGTTTCGCTTGCAGGATTATTGCCAATTAGCACTGCAGCGAGATGTGGTACTTTTTTGCCCGATATTTTTAAGGCTGATATTTTGTTTTTAAGATCTTCCCTTATTGCTTTTGAAGCCAGTTTTCCATCTAATACTTCCATAGTGCAAAATTAACCTGTTGTATTTACTTAATAATATTTTTTGTGCCCCTATGGAATTTTCATTTTAATATTTATTTTTATTCCAATACTATTTGCTTGAGAAATTTTTACTTCTTTTTTATATTAATATTAGTAAACAGCAATGTTGCTTCGCAATCTTTAAGAAAGCCTGTAGCTGCGCCTTATATTGGATTAGGTGCTTATAGTATTAATCATGTTGATGCTTTTTCTTTTACTGCGAACCAGGCGGCACTTGCACAGATAAAAAATGCATCTATCGGTGTATATGGCGAAAAGAGATTCTTACTAAACGCAACAAATATGTATTCGGCGGTACTTGCCGTGCCATCGTCAGAAGGAAATTTCGGATTGCAAATAGACTATTTTGGCTTTAAAAATTATAATGAATCACAAATAGGATTGGCTTATGCAAGAAGCCTTGGTGATAAACTTGATGTAGGGATAAAATTTAATTATTACTCTTTCAGGATACCGACCTATCAAACTTCTTCCACTGTAAATTTTGAGATAGGTGCCATCTTTCATCTTACTGAAAAACTTCATGCAGGAATTCATTTTTATAATCCGGTTGGCGGTACACTTTCTAAGACAGAAAACGAAAAATTGAGTTCTGTTTATAAGTTAGGTTTTGGGTATGAGGCTTCCGATAACTTTTTGTTAAGTGCAGAAATAATAAAGGAAGAAGATTTACCGGTAAATGTGGCTGCAGGTGTACAATATAATTTTCAAAAGCAATTTTTTGTAAGAGCAGGCATTTCTTCAGAGAATGCGTCTCCATATGCCGGCGCCGGTATAAGCTGGGATATTTTGCGTATAGATATCAGTGCCAGCTATCATCCGCAACTTGGGTTTAGTCCCGGCCTGATGGTGATAGTAAATTTCAAATCGAAAGAGGTTGAAAAAAACTAATGTTATAAATTTCTTTTTAAAAGGAATAATTTATTTGTTATTTCTTTTTATTCATGTATGTTGTTTTTCACAGGATACAATTCCTGAATCCGCAGACCCACCCCAAACAATACAACAACAACTTGAAAATCTTACTGAAGCTAATGATGATGCCGTCACTGAAGATGATTCGTACTTGCAGGAGTTAGTTCATTTTATTAAGAATCCCATTAATCTTAATTATGCTGATGAAGGCCAATTACAGGAACTTAAACTGCTAACGCCTTTGCAAATAAGTAATTTAGTTTTTTATAGAAAATTGTTGGGAAGATTTATAAGCGTTTATGAATTGCAGGCTGTTCCGGATTGGGATATAAGTTTGATAAAACGAATAAAGCCTTACATAACTGTTTCAGAAAAGGTGGATGTATTCAATAATTTAAACGACCGTTTAAAAGGTGGCGACAATACATTGTTGCTACGTACCATACAAACTTTAGAAAAAGCCAAAGGTTATTTACTAAATAACTCCAATGCTGCTAACTTCTATCCTGGAAGCCCGCAAAAAATATTTGTGCGCTATAAACATACATTTAAAAATCTTTTACAATATGGCATTACTGCTGAAAAAGATGCCGGTGAACAATTTTTTAAAGGAGCGCAGAAAAGTGGATTTGATTTTTATTCAGCACATTTTTTTGTAAGAAAATTGGGTCTCATTAAGTCACTTGCCATCGGCGATTTTACCGTAAACTTTGGCCAGGGATTAACTCAGTGGCAAGGCTTAGCTTTCAAAAAAGGTTCCGATATATTGAATATAAAAAGACAATCAGATGTTTTAAGTCCTTACAATTCTTCCGGAGAAATTTCATTCAATAGAGGTGCTGGAATGACTATAAGGAAGAAAAACTGGGAGACAACTACTTTTGTGAGTATCAGAAAGCTGGATGCAAATTTTAATGCAGATACCATAAATTCTGATGACTTCGTTTCTTCGTTGCAATCTTCAGGATACCACCGAACAGCAAGTGAGACAGAAGATAAAGGCTCGCAAGGGCAGCTGAGTTTTGGAGGCAACGTGAGTTATAACAACGAGAGATTACATTTTGGTATCAATGGAGTTCATTATCATTTCGAACATCCGATTATAAAGCCTGATTATTTGTACAATGCTTATGCCTTATCAGGATCAAAAGCTGGCAATTACAGCATTGATTATAGTTACACTTACAGGAACTTACATTTCTTTGGTGAGGCTGCAACTGATGAGAATCTTGACAAAGCTATTATTAATGGATTATTGATAAGTGTAGATGAGCATGTAGATATGAGTTTTTTATATAGAAATATTTCACGCGGATATCAGTCTCTTTACACAAATGCCTTCACAGAGAATACTTATCCTACCAATGAAGGTGGATTTTATTCAGGTATATCTATTTCGCCAAACGATGTTTTACGTATTGACGCTTATGCGGATTTCTATCATTTTCCATGGCTTAAATACAGGGTGGATGCACCGACTTCGGGTAATGATTATCTCGTGCAATTAAGCTACAATCCCAATAAACAATCAGGTGTTATTATACGATACAGAACAGAAAACAAACCTATCAATTATAACCCGTTAGAGCTTGCAATAAATCCGGTGGTTGCGCATTCAAAGCAATCTTTAAGAACGCAATTTTTTTATAAAATAAATTCTGCTTTCACTTTCAGAACACGTGTTGAACTTTCATGGTTTGATAAAAAAGTTACTGATGCAGAAAGTGGATTTCTTATATATACTGACGTGTTGTATAAGCCAATGTTTAAGTCATTTTCAGGAAATATAAGATTGCAGTATTTTGAAACTGATGGTTATAACAGTCGCTTATATGCTTTTGAAAGTGATGTTTTATATGGATACTCGATTCCCGTTTTTTACGATAAAGGTTACCGTTATTACTTTAATGTTAACTATGATTTTAGTAAGCATTTGTCTACCTGGGCAAGGCTTGCTCAAACTTACTATCCTGATAAAAATACCATTGGCAGCGGGCTTGATTTAATTAAGGGACATACAAAAACAGAATTTACATTCCAGGTTATATGGCATTTCTAACTCTAAAATTGCTCTCATTTATACTTCTAACGTTGACGCATACACGAAGATGTTTATTTCTTTTTATTTTCCTGAATGCAAAGGAAAGCCATGGTAAGCAGTTGCATTATGGCTATACAAAACATGCAAGTTTCAATCTCTCTCGTAATTCGCGAAGCGTAGTTCTACGCTTAATTATATGGTAGGTTTACTATATATTTTTTTAATATTATGATTTAGCTTTGTAGTTATAAATTGATTTTTTAAATACATTTATTCCCCTGAGAAACCAAACATTACCCAAGGGTTTTTCTCTTGGGTTTTTTATAAATAATCGCAAAAGACTTCCTCTTTATTTAAGTAATAAAGCCCGATGTAAATCCAGGCCGCGGCGATCTTGAGTTCTTTAAAATCATATCGGTTTCAAAACCGTGGTTATTAAAGTATCGATCATACTATCATTAATTTGGCCGCTAAATTGCTACATTATTTTTTTCAACATTTCATATCATCAGCCAATGTCATCAATTTTTTGGTTGAGCTATAAAAGTGTGTAAATGAAAAAATATTTAAAATATGCTAAGAAAAAGGCCAAAAAAAGAAATTTTCTAATAAAGCAGCTAATTAATTAAATTTTATGTCATAAATGTGATTAATGTGAAATTTTTATTAATTAACATTTTTTTGGACAAAAGGGGTTATTAATATTTTTACATCTTCATAAAACTAAAAACACCATGCGAAAATTTTTAGCACTATTTTCAGTGCTAATGCTCTGTGCAGTATTAGCATTTCCCCAAACCCGATCTGTTTCCGGAACAGTAAAAGATGAAACCGGTGCACCCGTACCGTTTGCTACGGTAACTGAAGCAGGCACTAGAAATGCCACAACAGCAGACGCAAATGGCAATTTCACCATTAAAATGCGTGGTACTGGTGGCTTAACTATTACTGCGACGGGTTATACTCCAATAAATATAAACCCAAATGGCAGCACAGTATCGGCGATCTTGGCAAGGAATGCGGCCGAGCTTAATGCAGTAGTTGTAACAACTGCGCTCGGTATCAAGAGATCTGTAAGATCAACAGGGTATTCAGTTACTTCTATCCCTACCACTTCTATTACACAGGCAAGAGCTACAAACCTGGCTAACGGCCTTTCCGGCAAGGTCGCGGGACTAGCTGTTTTTACCGTAAACAACGGCGTGAATCCTTCAACACGTATAGTATTACGTGGCGAACGTTCTATTTTAGGCAATAACCAGGCAGCAATAGTATTAGACAATATACCGGTTACATCAGATTATATACAATCGATAAATCCGGATGATATAGTTTCCACCACTATTCTTAAAGGAGCAAATGCTGCTGCTTTATATGGCTCTGCTGCTGCAAATGGAGTTATCCTGTTGACTTCAAATAAGGGGCAAAAAGGAAAGCCCAGGATTAGTGTTACTCAAAGTACTACTATAGAAAAAATTTCATTTTTCCCAAAGTTTCAAACTCAGTTTGGGGCAGCTTCTACGGAGAGCGATTTTGTAGATCCTCTCACAGGTTATTTTCCTCATGTACCATTCGAAAACCAGCAATTTGGCGCAGAATATAATGGGGCTATTTTGCCCCTAGGTGTACCTGTTCAATATACTGACGCAAATGGGAATTTGCGAGACACCATGCAAAGCGTTGTTTACAGTAATAAAAATGCTATTAAGAAATTTTTTGTAACTGGAATAACCACGCAAAACGGGGTGAGCTATTCTGATGGCGATGATCATGGTACTTTTTATCTATCCGGCCAGTATGTAAATACAACTGGCACCATTCCTAAAGATAAATCTGAAAGATCAGTTGTAAGGATGGGTGCTACAAGAAACTATGGCCGTTTTTCTGCATCGGGATCTGTATCATATACTAGTTTTAATACAAATACGACTGGAGGCGATTACAACCAAGGCCGGCCTGCATATTGGAACGCATTAAATACACCCGGCGAAATAGATATAAGACAATATAAGGATGTTAATTCACTGTTTGGACAAGAAAGCAATTTTTACAATGCTTATTACCCCAACCCATACTGGCAGATTGAAAACAGCCGTATTGTTACACGAAGGCAAGATATTCTTGCAAATGCTGAATTAAATTTTAAAGCAGCCGATTGGGCCAATTTTACTTATAGAATAGGTATTGCCGCCTCTAGTTATCAGGACAAAGCAACCAAGGCGGGTGTAATCTTTTCTGATTACGCCATAAGCGATCCTTCCGGAGCAAGCAATACAGCATCGGGTTTCCCTAATGGCGTAAACCCGAAAGAAGGTGATGATATGAGTATTTACAGTACTGTTGAGTCTGATTTTTTAGCAACTTTTAATAAAAAGATTTTACATAATGATATTGATATAAAATTAATTGTAGGTGGAGGAGTAAATCAATATAACAGCAGAGCTACGAGTATTGGAGGTGGACAAGCTGCAACTACACAATTACAAATACCAGGTTTATACAACGTTTCTAACGTTATTGGTGTTCCTGTTGTAACTGAAGGTAAAGTTCAAACAGGTTCTTTTGCTGCGTTTGGAGATTTACAGCTTAGTTATAAAAACTTTTTATTTTTAGAAGCGACAGGCAGAAATGACTGGGTTTCTGTATTGGATCCATCTAACAGATCTTTCTTTTACCCCGGCATAAATGGCTCCCTTGTATTTACAGATGCTTTTAAGGGAATTACAAGTACTCTTCCGTGGTTGAGTTTTGGTAAAATAACCGCCAGTTATACTAAAGTGGGAACTGTGTCTTTAGGTGCTTACGGGTTGTCAAATACTTTTGCGCAAACAAGCGGCTTCCCCTATGGCAGCTTAACTGGCTTTGCTTTAGGAACTAATTTAGCGAACGCCGGAATCAAACCGGAATTTACAGCTGCCCAGGAGTATGGTATTCATTTGGCTATGTTTAAGAGTAGAGTAAATTTTGAAGTTACATACTATAAAGAAGATGTTTCTAACGAAGTTGTCCCAGTTAGTCTTTCCGCAGCTACTGGCTTTTTAAGCACTACAGAAAATCTTCCGGGACTTATACATAATTCCGGAGTGGAGCTGACAGGCGATATAACACCGTTGCTTAATTTAGGCCCTGTTGAGTGGAGCGTGGGAGCTAATGCTTCTTTTATGCAAAGCAAAGTTGACGCTGATATATCCCCAATATTAATCGGAGGATATGCAGCTGGTGGTACTTATACTGAGAAGGGAAAGCCCATCCGTGAATTGCGGGTTACTGACTGGAAAAGGGATGACCAGGGCAGAGTTATTGTTGATGAAAAAACAGGGTATCCAACTGCTGATCCAACTTTAAAAGATGCTGGCCAATCAACACCGGCAGTAATACTAGGAATCAACACCTCATTTAAATACAAATCTTTGTCATTAAATATTCAAGGTGAATACCGGGGAGGATACAATGTTTTCCAATTCATAGGTAATGCAATGTCGTTTACGGGAACAAGTGCTATTACAGCAGTGGCAGGCAGAGGTAAATTTATTTATCCAAATTCTGTAATTTCCGATGGGCACGGCGGTTATACTCCTAATACTACTGTAGCCATACAGAATGGCGCTACTGGCGCAGGTTTTTGGGCTGCAAAATATAATCTTGTTGGTTCTCCTTATGTTGCAAGCGGTGATTTTTGGAGAGTGAGAGAGGTTAGCTTAAGCTATAGAATTCCATTAAAAAATACAAATGCTGTTAAGGAACTTCACGTTAGCCTGGTAGCAAGAAATCTGTTTACTTTTTTACCAAAGGACAACCCTTATGCTGATCCTGAATATAGCCAGTTTGGTACTGGAAACGCCCAATCTGTTAGTAATGAAAACTTATCTCCCCCAACCCGCATTTTTGGGGCATCAGTAAATATTGTATTCTAACTGAAGGATTTTTTAATGTAAAATAAAACGATAATGAAGAAAATATATATAAGCCTTATAGCTTTATCATTTTTTGGGCTAAATAGTTGTACTAAAACTATTTTAGATATCAACAGCCCTAATCCAAATTCTGCCTCGACTTCTACGCCGCAGTTAACTACTTCGGTCGCTTTAGAAAACGCTGCAAGGATTTCCCAGACAGCTTATTTACCTTTAAGCGAATGGTTAGGTTTTACCGCCACAAATGGTGGTTTTGCGCTTGATCAGGCACTTAATTCCTATCAACTTACTGCATCTTCTCTAAATAGTAACTGGCAAAGCCTTTATCTGAATATTTCCAACTGGAATTATGTAAGAACACAGGCAGCGCAGTCTCATTTGCCACTTTATCAGGCCATTGCGGAATTGTTCCAGGCATACGATTTCAGTTGTTTAGTTGATTTGTATAATAATGTGCCTTATTCTGATGCTTTGCTGCATAATAATAATTTTACACCTACATACGATAAAGGATCAGATGTGTATGATTCTTGTGTGGGATTAATAGATAGTGCTTTAGCTATTTTAAATGATCCTGCAACCCCCTTAACTATATCATCAGCAATTGACAATAAAAGTATCATTACTTTTAGCGGTTCTTTACCTGATTTAACTCAATGGATAAAATTCGCTAATTCGCTTAAATTGCGGCTTTTAATTAACCAATCGCAGGTTTCTAGCAAAGCTGCTTATATTAATAGCGAATTAGCAACAATAGATCCATCGATGTTAATGGGTGTGGGCGATGATGCTACAGCTAATCCAGGGTATTTGGCTTCTTCCGGAAAGCTCAGCCCTTATTTCAACCTGTTTTATTCGGCGCCCGGCCAGGCATTGGATCCCTATAAAATTTATCATGCAAATAAATATGCAATAGATTTTTATTCTTCCACTAACGATCCCCGCATTTCCTTTTTTTATGATAAAAAAGGAAATGGTTATACTGGAAATAATTTCGGTGATGAGAGTGCGGTAGATGTTTCTGCCTTAGGTACGCCATCAATTAACCCTACTGCTCCAAGTGTTATAATGCTTGCAGCGGAAGCCCTCTTTAACCAGGCAGAAGCCATACAAAGAGGTTGGTTGCAGGGTGATGCAAAAGCTGTATATCAAAGCGCAATTGTAGCATCATTTACATATACGGGTGTTACCAAACCTGATTCAGCGGCTTTAAGCTATACATCGCAGGCTAATGTAAATACCAATTGGGACCAAGCTCCAGATAAACTGAAATTGATTCTTACCCAAAAATGGGCTGCTTTAAACACCATCAGTATATTACCGGTTTATGATGATTATCGAAGAACAGGTATTCCTAATGTTCCTATAAGTATTTATCAGGGGCATTTACCTGCTGTTCCTACAAGGCTTATTTACCCTCAGGCAGAATATAACTTGAATGCTACCAATGTTGGAGCGGAGGGCACAATAAATCCGCAAACTGATAAAGTATTCTGGGATCAATAATTTTATACATTTCAAAAATTAAATAAATGAAAAAAATAATAAAAAACTCAATTATATTTTTATTGGCTCCTATGGTTTTTGCAAGCTGTTTAAAAACCAATGATCTTTACGAAGGGTTTACGGATATAGCCCCGCTTGCGGATATTCCCTTGAGTCATTTGTCATCCGATACGCTAACAGTTTATGCTTTAGACGTTGCCCCATCTCCGGATGCAACCATAGATACTTTATTGGCGGTACATCTTTCAGCAAAAAACCATGTAGGGGATGTTACATTTCACTTAGGACTCGGCACAAGTGACCCGGCTTACGTTGCTTTTATGACGGCGCATCCTGAATATACACTCATGCCATCCAATTTATATACTTTTGATTCCACAGTTATAATTCAAAACGCAGGAGTATTAACTACAGCAAATCTT
>Ga0207652_10003064_pt1 | contig 13950 bp, 11 predicted proteins | sample KBSC63BmetaG_FD_184334 | JGI IMG/M metagenome (GOLD analysis project Ga0207652, IMG submission 184334) | Corn rhizosphere microbial communities from Kellogg Biological Station, Michigan, USA - KBS C6-3B metaG (SPAdes) (version 2) | ecosystem: Host-associated > Plants > Roots > Rhizosphere ... | reverse complement strand
GGCGCGCGGATTCTGCACCGACCAGATGGTGTAGTGCGCGTCTTCGTAGTAGGTGAACGCAAGGCGATCGGCCTCGCGCGCCCAGCTGATCGACGGACTCTGCTCCGTGAGCGCCGCGACAGCGCCGGCCACGTTCGTCAGCTGATAGTGCTCGTGCGCGTCGAGATCATAGAGAAAGAGGTTCGCGGTGCCGGTACGATTGCTCACGTACGCGATCGACCGGCCGTCTGGCGCCCACTGCGGGTTGAGATTGAGTCCTGCTTGTCCCGGAATCACCGTTGCGGTGCCGGTCGCAAGATCGAGCAGACAGATCTTCCACGGCTTGAAGCGCAAAACGTCGAAGCTCGCGCTGTCGCGGTCGCTCGCGAATGCAATCGTCTTTCCGTCGGGCGACCACTGTGGCTGGAAGTCGCCGTAGCCGTCGTTGGTCACGCGGCGCAGCGCCGTGCCGTCGGCGTTCACGATGTAGATGTCGGACACGCCACCGATGTTGCCGCTGAACGCGATCTGACGACCGTCGGGCGACCACGTCGGTCCACTCACCGACTCGAGTGGCAGATCGAATTTCCTGATCTCGCGCTGCGACGCGACGTCGAACACATAGAGCACGTCCTTGCCCCGGCTCTGGCCAGTCAGCGCGATGCGGCTGTCGTCGAGCGAGAAGGCGCTCTGCGAGTAGAGCAGTCGCAGCTCCTCGAAATCCGAATTGAACGTGCTCGTGACGAGACGCGTCTGTCGCTTGCCCGAGTCCGCGTCGGCGAGCCACAGATCGACGAACACTTGCCCGCGAGCCGCGCTGCCGTTCGACAGAAACGCGATCGTACGACCGTCGTTCGACAGGGCCGGCGCGAGAAAGACGTCGCCGCCTGTTCGCTTCGGGTTGAGCATTGGCTGCGCGAACTTCTTTGGGCGATCCATTCCGCCGACCGGCGGCAGAAGTCGCGTCTGCAGATCTTCGCGCCAATCTTCGCCCAGCTCGTCGAACGAGATGCCAAGCTCACGACGGAACGCGCGTTCGACGCCCACGCTCGGCACAGAGTTCATGACCTGTCCAATCGCTTCGTCACCCCACCGTTGGCCGATGTACGTCCACAGCGAGTGCCCGTAGCGGTACGGGAAGAACTTGTCCGGGTCGTCGTTCAGCTCTTTGATCGTGGGAATGCGGCCGTACAGCGCGGCATCTCGCATCCACTGATCCGTGTTCGGCGAATTCGGTCCAAGCGACAGATACTCCGCCATGCCTTCGGCGAACCAGAGTGGCGGAAGAAACTGCGCGAGCGTGCCGAGTCCATTGCCCGCTTTGCCGCGCGCGAAGATGTCGTACTGGAACGCGTGCACCATCTCGTGCGTGAGCACGTGCTCGAAGGTGCCGTAGTCGCCGGTGAAGTTGAGCAGCATCCGGTGCCGCTGCGCTTCGGTGACGCCCGCCGTGCCTTCACCGAGATCGCCGGTGACGTTGTTCTGCCCGAAGTCCGTGCGCGACGAGAAGAGCACGATTGGCTTCTTCTCGCGGAACTGGTGATCGAGCACGCGCGACAACCGCGCATAATCACGCTCGGCCATCCGCCCCGCTTCGAATGCGGCGCGGCTTTCTTCCGGGTAGTAGTAGATGAGAAAGTGCTCGGTCTCCAGGTAATGCCACTCGAACTTGTCGTACTGCACCTGGTTCTGACCGAAATAGTTCTGCGCGCGGAGGGTCGTGGGCGCGCCTGCGGCGAGCGTGAGCGCGAGGCCGGCGACGAATCGCGCAGTCCTGCGCTCAGCGCGCGTCATGCAGTGCCGCTCGCCACGGGCTCCACCGGCACCGATTCGGCGTCCGCCCACAGCCGTTCCAGCTGATAGAACGACCGCAGCGTCGGATGAAAGACGTGCACCACGAAGTCGACGAAATCCAACAGCACCCATCGTCCCTTCTCGAGGCCCTCCACGTGATGCACGGGCGAGCCCTCCTTCTTCAGTCCTGCAATGACATGTTCGCCGATCGCTCGCGCGTGTGTGTCGGACGTGCCGCTCGCGATGACGAAGAAATCCGTCATGTCGGTGACGCCTCTCAAATCGAGAATGACGACGTCCTGAGCCTTGGTGTCGAGTGCGATCTGTGCAGCGCGCTGCGCAAGTGCGAGCGAGGGGGCGGAGGATGTCGTCGGCATGACCTCTGGTTTCAAATGCTCCTGGACAGGTTTGCGGCCTAACACAGCCGCTCTTCAAAGCTTAATTGACTGGCCAGGGTTTCCAGAAGGCAGGCGATCACCTCTTGGCGGCCAGGTATGAGTCGACCGCCGAGATGGGGTCGAGGGATTTCCCTAGGTCCAGCGGAACCTGCGGCTGGATGCCGCGGCCTCGCATCCCGCCAGCCGGAAGCGCCGGCGACCGCGTAATGGTTGGATACCCGAGAAACCACCGATGCTCGTTTCCCGATAGTTGGACAAGGCTGACGCTCTGATAGTCGAGTGCGCCGGCGGTCGGCTCGCCAAACACCGTGGCTCGCGTACTCCGCAAAGCGTGCTCTACCAACACCTCACCGGCGCTGACTGTTCCGCGGTCGGTCAGGACGCCTACCGCCCGCGGTCCTGAGGTCACGACCCACTCGCGCGGGTCAGCCGGTTTCTGTGGCGCCGCGGGGTCATTGAGCGGCACCAGCTGGCCGGGCGCCGCCCGAAGGCGCGCGAGCAACGTCCGGACGAACGCCGTGGTGTCCGATCCGAACCCGACCTTCGCATAGGCAATCTGGTCGTCGGACGAGAGCATCACCGCCCGATCGTCGGGGAACGGATTGGGCTTCTCCTCTTTCGTGGAGACGAACGGCTCGAGGTACTCCGACGTGAACGACGAGCCGCCTTCGTTCCCGCGGAGGTCGACGATCATGCGATCGGCGTGCGACAGCAGATCGCGGTTCGCGAGCACGAGGCTATCGAGGCGTTTCTTGTACGACGGATCGTGCGATGGAACGGCGAAGACCGGCGTCGACCCGTGCATGTAGAGTGTGGGACGATGCGGGTCGACTGGATCGAGCGTGCCGCTGTCCGCGGCCGCGACAGGGAACTCCTTTCCCCAAATGCCTGGCGATAGTCGCAGCACGACGTGCCGGTAGATGTCGCCGCGCAGATGTGTCGTCGCGTAGTTCCGCGCGAGCAGGTCGACATCATACCCACCACCCGTGCGCCGCGTGAATCGCGCACGAACCGCTCCAGGCGTCCACGTGCTCGTGTCGGATGCAAGGACGACCGCGACGAATTGTCCGGTGCGCGAGGAGTCTGCAAGAATCGCGACGCGCAATCGGCGATCGTACCAGATGCCCTCGATCGGATCGAGCTTGGCACTGCGCGCGTAGTACGCGCGCGCATCGGCCTCCGTCGTCGCGCGGCGCTCAACCGATGCCGCGCGTCGAGTCGTTTCCGCCGTGTCCAGCTGCGCGCTCTGATAGATGAAGACGTGCGGGTCCGCGAACCACTCCGCAAAATCGCGAAGCACGTAAAAGCAATCGTCGCCCTTGGCTTTTGCCGCTCGCTTCTGTGCTTCGGACTTCATCGCGGCGAAGCGCGCGAGGCGCTCGCCGCGGAGCTCGAGTGTGTAGGCCGCGTAATCCTGTTGAAGCTTACGATCCAGTAGTTGAAGGTCGGTTGTGCAGTTCGGAGCAGAGTCAGCGACGACGGCGGAAAGGGCGATGGCGAAGAGCAGCATTGAATGGTCTTTCTTCGGTGGTTAAGCGTCGCCGCGTATGGCGATCGCAGGATCGACTCGGCTTGCGCGCCGAGCCGGGACGTAGGCGCCGAACAGTGCGGCGCCGAGGAGCAGGGTTGCCGCCGCGACGTAGGCGACCGGCTCGAACGGTGTCACTCCGTAAAGCAGAGATCGCAGCGATCGCGTGGCAGCCAGTGAAGCGAGCAATCCCGCGACGACACCGGCGCAAGCCATGGCGGCCGCTCCGCCAAGCGATCGGCGCAGAATCGAAACGGCCGTTGCGCCGAGCGCCATTCGAACGCCGATCTCCATCTGGCGCGACGTGACCGAGTACGCGAGCACGCCGTAGATGCCGACCGCGGCGAGCAGCAGTGCGATGCCTCCGAACGCCAGCATCGCGACCATCGCGAATCGGCGCGACGCCGCAGTCGCCGCGACGCGGTCGTCGAGCAGCGCGACCTTCGCCGGAATGTCGCGAGCATTGGCGCGAAGCAATCGTTCGATCGATGCGGCCGCGCCGCGCGTATCGCGGTCCACCCGTATGAATGCGATGGGATCGCTTTGCCAATTCTCGTGCTGCGCGGCAGGGACATAGAGCTCGTTCTGCGGTCCGGCCATCGACCAATTGCGCGCTTCACTCACGACGCCGACGATGGTGAGAAGATGGTCGACGTCCTGATTGCTGCGGAGCTGTTTGCCGATCGGATCTTCCCCCGGCCAGAGCGCCTGCGCGATTCCAGGCGTGATCACCGCGACGTATGGCGAGCCTTTTCGATCCGATGCATCGAAAGCGCGCCCTTGCACGATTGGCTGTCGCAGCACGGCGAAATAGTTCGGCGTTACCGCGCGAAACCCGGCAAAGGCGGGCCAGTCGTGATCTTCGGGATCGGTCGGACGGAGCACAGGGGCCGACATGTTGCCCCATTCCAGCGGATAATTGCTGGCGAGCGCCACACCGCTTACGCCAGGAATCGCGTTGAGTGATGACTCGATCTGCTCGATACGGCTCTGCGGAGTGTCTCCTGTCGACAGCGCCGCGGTGATCACGCCATGGATCTCGAATCCCACGCCGCTGTTCAGAATGTTATCGAGCGTGCGCACGAGCAGTGTCGATGCGACCAGGAGCAGCACCGCCATCGCGACTTCGAAACCGACGAGCGCGTGCCACACGCGCGCCCGAACCATGGGTGCGGTGGAGCGAGATGCACCGCGGAGCGTCGATGCAGAGTTGCCGCGCGCGAGACGAAGCGCAGGGTAGAGCCCGATGAGCAGCGTGACCAGCACCGAGATGCCGACCGAGAAGCTCAGGAGCCGGACGTTCACGGTCATCTCGGCCAGGCGAGGCATGAGATCCGCGCCGACTCGAGAGATGACGCGCGTGATGCCGATGCCGAGTGCCGCGCCCAACACCGCTCCTGCGACCGCCAGCACTGCGCTCTCGACCAGGAGTTGACGCACAAGACGAGCGCGCGACGCACCGAGCGCAGCGCGAACTGCGATCTCACGTCCGCGCGCTATGCCGCGCGCGAGCTGCGCGCTCACGAGATTCGAGCATGCGACGAGCAACACCAGCGTCGCGCCGCCGAACACGACGTCGAGCACGAGCCGGTATTTTCCCACGACGTGGTCGCGAAGCGGTGTGACGAGCGCGTCCTCCGCCTGCGTGTCCGTGCCATAAGCCGACGCCAACTGCCGCGACAAACCGGTCATGTTCGCGCGCGCTGATGCGAGCGTCGTGTGCGGCGCCAAGCGTGCCATGACCGTGAGATAGTGCGCCGTTCGCACGGTACCCGGTCCACGCTCGTGCGGCGAATAGAGATCGTGGTGTCTCAGGAAATCGAAGCCGGCCGGCAGTACACCCACGACTGTGGCGGGATCCCTTCCCATTCGAACCGTGCCGAGCGTCGTGCTCCCACCCATGTGCGTTTTCCAAAACTCATACGACACCATGACCACTCGCGCTCCGCCGAGACGATTCTCATCAGCGGTGAAGGTGCGGCCCAGAATCGGTCGCACGCGCAGGGTCTCGAAAAAATCGCGCGATACGCCCAGGTCGGCGACGCGAACGGTCTCGCCATCGCTCGCCGTCACGCGATCGACGCGCTCTGTGATCGATGCGACGTGCGCGAACGCGTTCGCTTTCGTGCGCCAGTCGTCGAAGTTCGGGTACGACGGAAAGAGCGTCCGTTTGTCCTTCGTCAGTTCCTGAATGACGACGAGCCGGTCGGACTCGGGGTAGGGCAGCGGTTGCAGCAGCACGGTGTCAAGCACCGTGAACGCAGCCGTCGTCGCGCCAATCCCGAGAGCGAGCGTAAACAGTGCGAGCGCGGTAAATCCCGGGCTGTTCCGCAGCGAGCGCAGTGACCAGCGAAGATCTTGGGCTCCGCCTTCCATCAGGCGATCGCCGCGCGCGCGCAGCGTCGCATCGGTGATTCGGCGCCGGTCGCCGAAGCGCGCCAATGCCGTGCGCCGCGCGGTCTCCGGATCAGCGCCCCCGGCGATCTGTCGTTGGGTCTCGAGCTCGAGGTGATACGAGATCTCTTCGTCGAGCTCCGCGTGCCGGCCCAGCACGAGGTTGGTGACGCGTTCGCGCATCGCGTGGATCCACGACATCTCACGCCTCCTGCGCCGCGGCGCGCAGCACGCGATCGACGCCGCCGATGGTTCGCTTCCACCACGCGACCTCGGCGTCGAGCTGCCGCCGACCCGCGGCAGTCAGCTTGTAATAGCGCGCACGGCGGTTGCTTTCCGTCGCGCTCCACTCGGCGGTGACCCAGCCGCGGCGCAGGAGACGCTGCAGCGCCGGATACACGGCGCCCTGTTGAATCGCGCACACGCCGCCCGACAACCGCTCGATGCGCTCGGCCACTCCCCACCCGTGCATCGCGCCGAGGCTGAGCGATTTGAGGATCAACATCTCGAAGGTGCCGGGAAGCAGCTCGCCAGGATCTCGCGCCATGGGTCGTCTCCTGTATGTTGCTTACAGTAAAGAAGACACAGGAAACCGCCAGAAGGTTGGATCCGAGGTGCGCGACCGCCGAAAACACAGCGGCCCGGCATTTCGCCGGGCCGAGTGCCAACCACTAGATACGAATCCGAACCAATCGACCGGACAGGCCGGCGACGGCTACTGCTTGATCACCCAGACGCGAACTTCGGGCTTGACGTCCGCGTGCAAGCGGATCGGCACACGGTAGACGCCGAGCGCCTTGATCGGTTCGTGCAGGTCGATCTGACGCTTCTCGAGGTGGAAGCCCTGCGCCTCGAGTTGTGCCGCGATGTCAGCCGCGGTAACTGAGCCGAACAGCTTTCCTTCTTCGCCCACGCGAGCGGAGAAGGTCAGCGAGACCTGCTCGAGCTTCTCGGCAACACCCTGCGCCGCGCCGCGACGCTCGTTCTCGGCCGCATCGAGCCGCTCGCGCTCCTGCTGGATTCGCTTGAGGTTGCCCGGCGTCGCCTCGTAGGCGAGACCGTGCGGCAACAGGTAGTTCCGGGCATAGCCCGCCTTCACCTTCACCACGTCACCCGGCTTGCCGAGGTTCTCGACGCCCTGGCGCAGAATGATTTCCATGTTTCACTCCGATCGATTGAAAACCGTATTGAGAAGCTCTTGATTACATCGTCGATCGCGCGCGGCCGCGCCAATCGGCCCACGTGTCGCCGAGCCCGAGTGCCAACGCCGCAACGGCCAGCGTCATGAACGCCAACAGCGCGAAGGCATTGAGGACCGGCGCCCACAGGAGCACGAACGCCACCGCGAGCGCGACGCCGAGACTCCCCGGCGCCATGAACCACGTCAGCACGCCAAGTCCGCGAATCGCGTACAGCGCACCGAAAAACACCAACAGATTCTTCCCCAGATCTCGAAGAGGCGTCATCGTCGGCAGCAACAGGATCGTGAGACCGACGATCAGTCCCCACACCAACTGATCGTTGAAGCGAAACTCGCGCAGCGGCTTGAGCGGAGCCCCGAGTCGGGCGCGGCCCAGCCGGTGATACGTCGCCCACGCCAACGCGAGCGCGGCGAGCGACTGCAGTGCGAGCAGCGCGGGAAATACCGTGCGTCCCCAGCCGGACACGAGCGACAGCTCCTTCTCCATCTCCGTCGGAAAATCCGCCAGCTGCGGTACCTTCGACGCGAGCTCGGTCCACTCCTTCTGATGCGACGCGATGGCGCCGTTGAGCGCGCTCATCGTCTCGGCATTGCGTCGCCCGAACTCCTGTGCGACGGTCTTCGCTGCCTGCGCCGCGGACATCGGACCGACGAGGCTCATGATCGCGGCGAGGCCGAGCGTTGCACCGAGTGCGAGCAGTGCGCGCGTGAACAGCGGGCGCTGCAAGCCCAACAGACACACGAGGCCGAACGAGCCAGCGAGCAGCAGACTCCAGCCTCGCGCGAGATTGTCGAATCCGGATTTGGACGTCGCCGTGGCGCCCGCGACCGTCAGTAGAACGGCGATGGCGACCCACGCGATGGCGAGAAACGCGCGCCCGCCTGCCCACCATCCCACGAGCGCGCACGCCGCGATGGCCGGCGCGAACAGCACGATCGTCTGCTCGATCGGCAGCACAGCCCGAAGCTGCGGAATCGTGGGAAGGAACAGGAACACCGCGATTGCGATCAGGAGCTTGCCCCAACCGCGTTCGGTCGGCGCCGGAGCTACCGGAGAAGGACCGGATACCCGGGGCGCACTCTCTTCGCTCACTACGCCTGCATGCCTCGGATATAAGGAATGATCGCGAGATAACGGGCGCGCTTGATTGCGGTGGACAACTGCCGCTGATGTCGCGCGCACACGCCACTCAAACGGCTCGGCAAAATCTTGCCGTGATCCGTGATGAAGCGGCCGAGCATCCGGTCATCCTTGTAGTCGATGAAACGAATGCGGGTTTCGCAGAACGGGCAGGTCTTTTGTGGTCGGCGCATTGGTTATTCCTCGTCGTCGTCTTCTTCGGCTTCGCGGCGCCGAGCGGCGATCGCGAGCTCTTCCTCGGTCATCGGCGGAGCGCCGACTTCGTGCTCGAAGAGCGTGATGAGGTGACGAATGATGCCGTCATCGAGCTTGATCGCACGCTCATACTCGGGAAGCGTGGTGGTTTCGGCGCCGAACCGGGCGACCACGTAGTAGCCGGATTCCCGGCGGCCGATCGGATACGCGAGCTGCCTGCGTCCCCAGTGGTTCACATGGAGATCGCCCGGCGTGCCGAGCAAGCTGTGAAAACGACCCAGCTTTTCGTTGATGGCGGCATCTTCGAGAGTAGAATCGAAGACATAGACCGCCTCGTATTGGCGCGTCATGCGGTGGCAATCCTCCCTTTGGTCGTGACCGCCCCCCGCTGGTTGCCGAAGCAGGGGGAGGGAAATGTTGTGAGTGGCGCGCGCTCAGGGAACGGTCCAAAGCACACGCCGAGAACCTGTAATTATAGGGCGGACAAGTGATTAACTCAAGCGGCCGCCGTCGCGAGGAAAGCAGTTGTCATCCCGAGCGTAGCGAGGGATCTGCACGTCCGGTCTACCTAGGTGCAGATCCCTCGCTACGCTCGGGATGACATCTAGCGCCGATGGACCCAGGCGGCCGGCCGATCGCCATGCGCGAGCGCGATGAGCACCGGAAGAACGGTTCCGGGAGTCGCCTCGCGGCCGATCGGATCGATCACGTTGTGCGGCAGGCCGAGAGAGTCGGGAAGCTCGTAGACCGCCACGGGCGCACCCTTGCTGTTCCACACACGGGCGACGTCGAGCACCGGCGCTGTCTTCACCGTGTGGTCGCGGGCATTCACCAGGAACAGCAGCTCGGGGCTCGTTGATTTCGCGCCTTCGGCGTCGCGCCGAGTTGCGATGCCGAGCCTCAGGACCTGCGCGAGTCCGTGCGTCGCGAAGCCCGGGTCTCGGTCCGGTCGCTCGCTATCGGGAGCGGCCCTGCGTGACACGTTCGGCACATGCCCGCCGATGTTCACCAGTGGCCGTTCGAGCATCGACGGAACGTGCGTGACCTCGAAGGGCGGCGCGATCGCGACGGCGCGACGAACTTCCGACCGATGCTCAGCGGCCCAGGTCGCCATCGTTCCGCCGACGCTCAAACCAAGCACCACAACTGAATCGCCGAGCCCGTTCGCGATGTCCACGGCCGCATCAGTCGTACGGCAGAGCTCGGCGGCTGTCAGCCGAGCGAGCTCGCCGACGTCCTTCCCGCGCTCGGCATGGTGCGGCAGCCGCGGCACGAGGACATTGTCTCCAGCCGCGAACAGCGAGTCGGCGAGCTCGGCGAACTGTCGGGGCGAGTTGGTAAACCCATGAAACAGCACGATCGCGCGCGGAGCACGCGCCGAGTGGACGCGGAGAATCGTCGCACCGCCCTCGGCGACCAGGCTGTCGTCAGACGCCACGAGGGCACGCGCGCGGCGTACCGCGTCGGCGTAGTCGCGCGTGGGGTGCGGATGCGACCGCAAATCACCCGCGCGAACTGGGACCATCGCAGCGAGACCCAGCGCGATCATCGAAACGCGCCAGATGCCGGGGAGCCCCGGGACGAACACGACCGTGCCCTGGTAAAGAGAGAAGAGATTCGTGCAAACGCCCGTTGCCACGACGTCGCGGCGCACTGGAGCGTCTATCGATACTACGGTTGTAGCACGCGAAGGATTCGCAAAGATTCCTCAACCGGCAAGTCGGCGCTCCCCTGACGCGACATCGTTCGTGATTCGATCCATGAAACTCTGCGTCTCGCGGGACACGACAGCACAGCGTGGACGTCGCGGCTATGCGCTGCCCTGGATCATTCTCACGGTCGCGATCATCGCGGCACTCGCCGCGGTGGTCGCGCCGACGCTGACCACGCTCGACGATCGCACGCGTGCGCTGAACTCGGCGAACCGGCTCAAGCTCATCGCAACGGGTTTCGTGAATTTCGGCATCGCGCTCAACCAATATCCAGGTCGCGTGTCGCAGCTCGCGCTTCCGCTCACGACGAACGATCGGAACACGTGCGGCCAATCGATGAGCGGCGGCGACGTGACCAACTGGACGGCGAATGCTCCCTTTGCGCCAATTTACACGGCGACGAACGGCACGTGGACGGACATCGGGCGCATTCGCGACTCAGTTCCGTTTCGCAGCTTTCCGCCGGTGAAGACACCGATCTACGTCGAGCTGCCGGGCGTGAGCGGCGAAGACGCGGCGATGCTCAAGACCGTCGTGGACAACGGCAGCGGCGACACGGTGAGCTTTGCCGCCGCGGTCAACGACACGACGACAGTTCGCTATCGCGTGGTGTCGTCGGGCGTGATCATCAACAACCGCTGCTGATCTTCGCTTCGCTCACGGGTTCGCTCGCTTGAGCGTGAACACCGTCACTTCGGGAACGGCATTCACGCGCGCGGGCACGATGCTGAATCCGATGCCGCGATTGATGTACATGCGGTTGCCTGACCCGCCTTCCTGCCATCCCTCGAGACCGGAGCCCGTGTCGCTGAAGTAGTGCCGCCACAAGTAGTCCGAGAGCCACGGAATGCCGAGCTGCATTCCGTGTGTGTGGGCGGCGAGGGCGAACGGGGCATCACCCGGCGGAATCTTCGCAAACGAGTCGGGATCGTGCATGAACACGATCCGCGGAGCATCGTGCGGGACCTTCGCGACTGTCTCAGCGGCCTTGTCGTTGTTTGCCCATTTCTCGCCGATCCCAGCCAGAAACAGGGTGTCGCTGCTGCCGCCGCCGCCGCCGTCGGTTGCGATCGAGCTCGTCGTCAACGGCCGCACTTGATTGTCCATCATGTGAACGCCGGCATGGTCGAGCGCGATTCGCACGCGGCGCGCGACCGCGTTCTCCTGATCGGAGTGCTCGTTCATCAACGAATAGTCATGGTTCCCGAGCACGGCATAGACCGGGATGCTGTCGTCGAGGATCGGCTGCAGCAGGCCAACGACTTCCTCCATCTGCGCATCGACGTCCTTGTCGGCCTCGTAGACGAAATCGCCGGGGAGCAGCACGAGCGCCGGGTGAGCGCTCACGACTTTGCTGACCGCGCGCCGCACCGCGTCGACGTTCGCCAGCCGCATGCCGATTTGCACATCGGCGAACGTTGCGATCTGTTTTCCTTCCCACGCGGCGGGCAGGTTTGGGATGCTGGCTGTTTCGTCATTGCGCACGACGAAGCGTGGCTCGACGCCCGCGCCGTACACGACGAGCGCCGTTATGAATTCAAGGAGCTTCAGCCACATCGGGTGATCTCGAGGATGCGCGTTTCTGTCGATTCGCGACTGCGTTGTCCGCCCAAAGCAAGAGGCGTGCTGAGCGGCAGCATGCGTAGGGCACGCGTCGTGCCGCTTTCGTAATCGTGTCAGCCGCTATGGTCGCCGCCGGCGCTGCCGCCGCAGCGGATTCGGCCGAACGCTATTGGCCACGCCGCGTTCGGTGGCTGATGCGCAACATCCCGTGGCTCAGCGGAAGCTTCGCCGCCGGACTCGGTGTGTTCGTGCTCGTGGGCTGGTGGCTTCAGCGCGCGCAGTGGATCTCGCTGCTCGGCGGGCTTCCGCCAATGTCGCCGAACAGCGCGTTCATGGCCGTGCTGGCCGGCGTGTCGCTGATTTTGCTCGCGCCGGTCGCCGTTTCACGGTTTCAGTGGGTCAGCGGCCGCCTCTGCGCCGGTGCGGTCGCCGTGATCGCAGCGCTCACGCTTGGTGAACACGCACTCAACCTCGATCTCGAAATCGATCGGGCGCTGGTCACTCCCACCGAAGCGCTGCTCGACCACTATCCCGTCCGCCCGTCGCCGCACGTCGCAGTCGGGTTCGCGCTCATCGGCACGGCATTGCTCACGCTCGACAAGCGAATCAAAGGTCGAAGGCGATTGTCGCGCATGCTGGCCGTGATCGCCGCGCTCATTCCGCTCATCGCACTCCTGGCGTACGTGTTCGGCACGGCGGAGTTGTACGGCGCGCGCGCTCTCTATCCATACATCGGGATGGGTCTCCCAACCGCGATAGCGCTGCTCGCGCTCAGCGGTGGCACGCTGGCGGCGCGAGCGAACGACGGCGTGCTCTCCGTGCTCGTGGCCGAAGACAGCGGAGGCCTCGCGGCGAGGCGGTTGGTGACGTGGCTGTTCGCGCTCGCGGTGGTGACGTGCGGGGTCGAAGCCGGCGCGCGCTTTGGGCTGTACGCCGCGCCGATCGGTTCGGCGGGGATCATGATGCTCGGCATCGTCGGTGGAAGCGCGTTCGTGCTTCGCGTGTCGCTGCGGCTCAGCCGACTCGATAGCGCACGGCGAGCGGCGCAGGCCGAGATCCGGCAGTCGCGCGAGCGACTCGAGCTCGCGTTGCGCGGTGGCGAACTCGCGGCGTGGGACTGGAACCTGAAATCCGATGAAGTCGTCTACCACCCGCGCTGGGCGGAGATGACCGGGTATCGTCCGGATGAGATAGCTCCGCACATCGACTCGTGGCGATCGAGCGTGCATCCCGACGATCGCGATTCCGTCGAGAAGGCGTTGAGCGGACATCTGCGGGGCGACACACCGGAATACGAGTCCGAACATCGTGTCCGTACGAAATCGGGCGACTGGATCTGGGTGCTCGCCCGCGGGAAGGTCTTCGATCGCGATCCCAATGGTGAGCCGCTACGCATGGCAGGGACGGCGCTCGACGTCACCGAACGACGGCGACTCGAGGACGAGTTGCGGCTCGCGATCAGGGCGCGTGATGACTTGATGGGTGTCGTCGCGCACGATCTCCGCAACCCGCTCGGCACGATTCTCATGCAGGCGAGCATGCTTCAGGAGCTTGGCTCACGTGGCGAGCGATGCTCGGAGGAATCCACGGCCTCCATCGAGCGAGCGGCTCGCCGCATGAACCGGCTGATCCAGGATCTGCTCGATGTGACGCGCCTCGAGGCGGGACGCCTGTCGATCGAGCACGCGCACGTCGATACGGTTCGGCTGCTCGCGGATGTCGTGGACGCGCAGAAGCCACTGGCCGCGTCGCGACATCTCGAGCTTCGGCTGGACGTGCCCGCAACGGTGCCCCCGGTGAACGGCGATCGCGATCGGCTCGCGCAGGTGCTCGAGAACCTGATCGGCAACGCGATGAAGTTCACGAAGGCGGGCGGGCGCGTCACGGTGGGTGCGGCGGCGAATCACCGCGAAGTCGTCTTTTGCGTGTCCGACACCGGCACCGGCATCGCGACCGAAGATGTGCCTCGATTGTTCGACCGGTTCTGGCAGGCGAAGCCTGGCGCGCAGCACGGCGCTGGATTGGGACTGCCGATCGTGAAAGGC
>Ga0207652_10003061_pt1 | contig 13962 bp, 10 predicted proteins | sample KBSC63BmetaG_FD_184334 | JGI IMG/M metagenome (GOLD analysis project Ga0207652, IMG submission 184334) | Corn rhizosphere microbial communities from Kellogg Biological Station, Michigan, USA - KBS C6-3B metaG (SPAdes) (version 2) | ecosystem: Host-associated > Plants > Roots > Rhizosphere ... | reverse complement strand
GCCGTGGAAGGCGGTGGTGCGGTTCTGCCAGTAGTTCACCTTGAGCGGCTCAATGCTGCCCCAGTCCGCGCGCGGCGGACCGGCGACCGCCTCGGGCGGCATGCGGTCGATGAACTCGCGGGCGAAGCCCTGGATCACGTGGTTGCCCTGCCAGTCGGTCATGCGGTCGATCCACATGACCAGGCCGCCGGTGGAAAGCCCGCCGAGGCAGTTGTAGCGCTCGACCAGGGTCACGTCGGCGCCGGCCTTGGCCGCCGCCCACGCCGCCGCGCAGCCCGCCGGGCCGCCGCCGATCACCGCCACGTCGCACTGGTGATAGACGTCGATTTCGCGCGCTTCCTCGCGGATCGTGCCGCCGCGGCGGGGCGGCGGGAGGGTATGCCGCGTGCTCTCGAACACGTCCGAGCCGAGGAAGCGTTCCTCGCTGTGCCCCGCGATCCGCTGCATTTTCACGTCTTTATCGTCGGCCACGCTGCGCTCCCAATTTCGTCCAGGTGCTATGCCCTGACGCGGGCCGAGGCAAGCTGGGCCCCGCTTTCGGATTGCGCGGCGAGGGGCCATTCGCTAGGGCGCGCTCTCCGCGTGAGGCCCGATGGCGGAGTGGTTACGCAGAGGACTGCAAATCCTTGCACGCCGGTTCGATTCCGGCTCGGGCCTCCACGCAGCGTCGCGTCGCTCGGATCGCTCGATTCGAGCCCTTGAGAACGGCGCTTGCGCCCGTTGGCGGGATCTCCGAGCAGCCTGGACTTTATCCATCGCCCAAAACGGCTTGTTGTGATCGGACGCAGCCGCGCTATCCTCCCATGGGGGGAGAACCCGGGCATGGCGGGCCTTATGCGATTGCTTGAGAATCACGGATGAGCCGGTCTCCCGGTGATCGATCCCCGGCTTTTGTCGCCCGGGGGCGGCCGCTTCCTGTCCTTCTCGTCGCGGCCCTGGGCATTTGCGCCGGCGCCCCCGCGGCTGCGCAAGTCGCCGGCAGCCTGGCGATCGACAGCGATTACCGAGTCCGCGGATATTCGCTGAGCGCGGGCCGTCCGGTGGCCTCCGCGCGCGTGGGGCTGGACGATAAGTCGGGCCTTTACGTGGATGGCTCGGCCATCGGCGTGCTCACCCGCGATGAAGACGCGCGCTTCCTGGGGTATCAAGCGGATGCCGGCATCGCCAGGCGGGTCGGCAACGACTGGATCGTCGATCTCGGTGTCGCCCGCAACGAACTCCGCGCCGCGTACCCTGGCGGTTACCGCTACACTTACAGCGAAGGCTACGTCGGCGCGACGCACGGCCCGATTTCGGCCTACGTTTTCGTGTCGCCCGACTATTATCGCTCCGGCGCCTGGACGGCTTACGGCCAGCTCGAAGGGGCGTTCGCGCCGGCAAAGGACTGGACGGTGGCGGCGCATCTCGGTGCGCTCGAGTATCTCTCCACGCCGGCGCTTTCCCCCGTGCGCCGTTACCTGTCCTACGACTGGCGGCTTGGCGCGACGCGCGCGTTCGGCAAGTTCGAACTCCACGTCAATGTCTCGGGCGGCGGCCCCGGCCGGCAATACTATCTCGGCGAGACCCATTCACGCACCGCGCTCGTGGCGGGCGGCAGTGTGAGCTTTTGAGCCTGCCGCCCGCTACCGCAGCCGGTGCGCTCAAGCCGATGCAGTGACTCCAGGAGCAAGCGCAAGGCCGCTTCAGGATTGTCCGACAAGCTGAGCTCCCAGGCTCCTCGCGCGCTCAGCGCCTCGACGGCGGCGCCGATCTCGCGGGGAAGTTCGTCGAACCCCGGATCGAGCGGCCACAGGCGCCGCATGGCTTCCCCCGCGGCGATCGGTTTGAGGGCCGGCTGTCGGCCGCGAGCCAGCACGCAGAGCACCGCTTGCCGGCAGCTTATCGCGCCGACGGACGCCGAGCGCAGCGGAAAGACGTATTTGCGTTTGCCATTGCGCACTCGCGTGGCCAGATTGCCGCATCGGGCGTCTGCCGGCAGCAAGTGGGCAGCGCTGGGCCAGCCCCATACCCGCAACTCCGGCGAGGTCTGGACGTACACGACGTCATCCGAAAGAACTTGCAAGCCCGCAGCATCGGCTGCCCGCGCCAGGCAGCTCTTGCCCGAACCGCTCGGTCCGGCGAGAATGATCGCCAGGCCATCGACGATGATGCCGGATGCGTGGACCGGCGTGCGGTCTTCTCGCGTCAACAGCCGTAGCAACAGCGGTTCGAGAACCTCGTCGGCCATGCCGCCGGGATCGTCGAGGTAATCGCGGGACACGAAGCAAGTTGCGCGCTTCTCGCCGGCAACCGCGCGGGCTCGAACGCCCGGGCCGTCAATTGTCATCGCCGCACCGCACACCGCAATGCGCGAGTCGCCCCGGCCCGCGAGGTCGGCCGCGATCTCGAAGCTTATCGTCAGCCGGGGAGGATGGCCGATATCCGATCCCGCCCACTGGCGGCAGGCATTGGCCAGGCGCTCTATGTCGAGGGCTCGCCCCACCTCGATGTTGAGGGAAACATCGAGGGGGGCGAGCGGCAGCGACCTCGGCGGAGCCGCCGTCGCTGGGTCATTCATCGGCCTGTGCATCTCGGTTCATGTGCCTCGCAGCTTTGTGCGGCTGGCGCCCGCAAAGGTTCACTCGGCGATTGAACCCGCGTCCCGGTGGCCGGGACTAAGCGATGGCGGACGGCGAGGGAGATCCGGCTTGGTACTTTTAGCACACTCGTTCTTCTTGCGCCGGGACGCCAAGCAGCTTGAGCGCCTGAAGCCGTACCCTCCGCTGACCACGCTGCTTGCCGCGGCCATGCTGCGGGAGGCCGGCCACCCGGTCGATCTCTTCGATGCCACCTTCCACGACGACACCTCGGCGTTCGCCATGATGCTCGATGGCCTCGCTCCCTCGGTGCTCCTGATGATCGAGGACAACTTCAACTTCCTGACCAAGATGTGCACCGAGCTGCGGCGGGAGGATGCCCTGGCGATGATCGCGGCGGCGCGGCAACGGGGCTGGCGCGTCGCGGTCAATTCCCCCGACGCGATGGACCATCCGCAACTCTATCTGGATGCCGGAGCGTGCGCCGTCCTGACCGGTGAAGGCGAGTTCTCGGCCAACGCCCTCGTACAGGCCCTCCAGCAAGGCGATAGCCTTGTGCAAGTGCCGGGCCTCATCCTGGAAAACCTGCAACGAACCCCGGCGCAATTGTCACGCGCCGACCTCGACGCGTTGCCACTGCCGGCCTGGGATCTGATCGACGCCGAAGCTTATCGCGAGGCATGGGTGAGCGCGCACGGCTACCTTTCGTGGAACGTCGCCGCCTCGCGCGGCTGCCCGTACTCGTGCAACTGGTGCGCCAAGCCGACGTTCGGCCGGCGTTACAGCCAGCGCTCACCAGCTTCCGTGGCTGAGGAATTGCGCCGCCTGAAGGCCGAGGTCGCGCCCGATCACATCTGGTTCGCCGACGACATATTCGGGATGACCGCCGAGTGGATCGGCGAGTTCGCCCACGAAATCCGCCGGCAGGAGGCGGTAATCCCGTTTACGATCCAGTCGCGGGTCAATCTGATCACCGAGCCGGTCGCGAGGGAACTTCGCGCGGCCGGCGCACGGGAAGTCTGGCTGGGGGTGGAATCCGGCTCGCAACGTGTCCTCGATGCGATGGACAAGGGTTCGCACGTCGACACCGCGCGGGTCGCGACCCGGAACCTCAAGCGTGCGGGCATCCGCGCCTGCTGGTTCCTGCAACTTGGTTATCCGCCGGAAGACTGGGACGACATTGTCCTGACACGCGACCTGGTGCGGGAGGAACGGCCGGAGGAGATCGGTGTGTCCGTGGCATACCGGGCTCGACGTCAATCCGGCGCTCTACGACACCCTGGGGCGGACTTACCGCGCCGGTATTCGCTTCAACTTCTAATTGCTATCCACCCCCGTGGAACACTCGTCCCGGCCGAAAGGCCGGGACGTCTTTTTAGTCGAGGAGCGCCATGCATCGGAACCTGATCGGCGGCGTTGGTCTGGTTGCTCTTGCGGCTGCATCGCCGTCTTTTGGGTCGCAATCGGTCTATCTGACCGCGCCCGACGAGCCGGCGGCGGTCACCGTGGCGGGCGTGGGCGATGGCCGGGCGGACGATGGGCCGGCGATCCAGCGCGCGATCGATGCAGCGGCGGGCAAGGCGGGCGGCGGGATCGTCTTCCTCCCCGCGGGCACTTATCGCATTACCCGGACGATCAAGCTGTGGCCCGGCGTCCGTGTGTTCGGGATCGGCGCGAAGCGTCCGGTGATCGTGCTCGGCAAGCGCACCCCCGGCTTCCAGCACGGCATCGCCAACATGCTGATCTTCGCCGGCGGGCGGCCGGGCCACGAAAAGGGCCCGCCGAGCCAGGTGCCGTTTCCGCCGCCCGGCAGCGTGCCCTTCGACAAGGACTTGCCCGACGCCAATTCGGGGACATTCTATTCGGCGGTAGGCAACGTCGATTTTCGTATTCTCGACGGCAATCCCGCGGCCACCGCGATCCGCTTCCATTCGGCGCAGCACACGTTCGTCAGCCACGCAGACTTCGATATCGGGTCCGGCCTTGCCGGGCTTTACCAGGTCGGCAACGAGGCGGAGGATCTCCATTTCCACGGCGGGCGCTACGGCATTCTGGCGGAAAAAACCTCGCCGGCGTGGCAGTTCTCGCTGGTCGATTCGAGTTTCGACGGGCAGCGCGATGCCGCCATTCGCGAGCACGAGGCCGGGCTGACGCTGGTCAACGTCGCCATTCGCAACGTGCCTGTCGGGATCGATATCGACCGCGGGTATGGCGACTGGTTGTGGGGCCAGGATCTGCGCTTCGAGAATGTCCGCAAGGCCGGCGTGGTCATTTCCAACGAGCGCAATGTCTATACCCAAGTGGGCTTCAGGAACGTCGTTGCGGCCAATACGCCGACATTCGCGCAATTCCGTGACAGCGGGAACGCAGTGAAGGGCGGGGGACCGGCCTACAAGGTCGCCTCGTTCACTCACGGACTTGCCTTGCCCGCCCTTGGGCAGATGGGTGCATTCGAGACCCAGATGCAGGCCGAGCGCATCGCAGCGCTGCCTCCTCCGTCGCCGCCGGCCATCCGCGCCCTGCCGCCAGTGTCCGAGTGGGTCAGTGTGCGGATGCTCGGTGCCAAGGGCGACGATCGGACCGACGACACAGCAGCCATCCAGCAGGCAATCGACAGCCATCGCGTGGTTTATCTGCCGGCCGGGTTCTACCGCGTCAGCGACACGCTTCGCCTAAAGCCGGACACCGTACTGGTTGGCCTCCACCCCAGCCTCACCCAGATCGTGCTGCCCGACGGCACGGCCGGCTATCAGGGGGCGGGCCCGCCCAAGGCGCTGGTCGAGAGCGCGCGCGGGGGCGACGCGATCGTCTCGGGCCTCGGGCTCAACACCAACGGCGCCAACCCCCGCGCGACCGGGCTGCTGTGGATGGCGGGCGCCAGCTCGCTGGTCGACGACGTCAAGTTCCAGGGCGGCCACGGCACCAACGCCTTCGACGGCACACGCCTCAATCCCTACAACAACAACGCCACCGCCGATCCCGACTCGGCGCGGATCTGGGATAGCGAATACGCCAGCCTGTGGGTCACGGCCGGCGGCGGCGGAACGTTCGCCAACGTGTGGAGTCCCAGCACGTTCGCCCATCCCGGGATCATGGTTTCGGACACGCAAACGCCGGGACGGATGATCGAGGTTTCGGTCGAGCACCATGTCCGCACGGAGATCGCCCTCAACCGCGTGGCCAATTGGGAACTCCTCGCGCCGCAGACCGAGGAGGAAGCAGGCGAGGGCGGCGACACCGTCGGCCTGGAAATCCGCGATTCCCACAATATCCTGGTCGCCAACTACCACGGCTATCGCGTCACGCGGACGCGCAAGGCGGCGCCGACGGCGGTCACGTTGTACAACTCGCGCGACATCCATTTCCGCAACGTCCACGTGAACGGCGAGAGCGGCTTCAGCACTTGCGACGAGAACGGCTGCGCCACTTTCCTGCGGCTGACCAAGTTCCCGTTCGAGAACGCCATCCGCGACGTCACTCATGGCACCGACGTGCGCGAGCGGGAGTTCGCCTCGCTCGATGTGCCCGCAGACCCGGCACCGGTGGCGCCCACCACGTTCGATGGCGCGAGGGTGGACAAGCTCGCCGACGGCTTCCAGGCGCTTGGCGGCGGCGCGGTGGATGGCGAAGGCCGGCTCTATTTCGTCGATCGCAACACCAAGCGCATCTGGCGCTGGTCCGGCGACCGGCATCTCGAACTGGTCCGCGACGCGGCGCTCGACCCGGTCAACCTCGCCATCGACCGCTCGGGCAACCTGCTCGTGCTGTCGTCGCTGGGTCGCAACGGCACGGTGTACAGCTTCCGGCCCGGGTCTCCAGATCAGCACCTGACGGTAATCCAGCCCACGCCGGCGGCGGCCCATCCGGGCGCGAACATGGCCGTGCCGGTCAACTGGTGGGCCAACGGCGAGTTCAAGGATCAGATCGATCCGAAGACCTATACCTTCCCTACTCTCGCCGAGTTGTTCGCTCGCGAGGCGGGCACGCCCAAGCTGGACGAATATGTCTCGCCCGACGGAAGCCTGATCCTGCCCGCCTGGCGGGTGTTCCAGCAAGGGCCGCCGGACCATCGCGGCCTGCGCTTCTCGGATTCGCTCGATACTTACGGCTTCCTCGAAGCCCAACCGGGCGCCCGGGTCTTCGTCACCAACGGTTCGGAGAACCGCACTTATTCCGGCAAGATCGGGCCGGAAGGGACGCTCGCCGACCTCAAGCCGTTCGCCGAACGCGGCGGCGAGGGTGTGGCAGTGGACGGCCAGGGCCGGGTCTACGTCGCGAACGGACAAATCTTCGTTTACGACCCGGCAGGAAAGGAAGTCGGCCGGATCGACGTGCCCGAGCGGCCGTTGCAGCTGGTTTTCGGCGGAAGCGATCGGAAGACGCTGTTCGTGCTGACGCATCACGCGCTTTACGCGATTCGCGGCGCCACACCGGATTAGCCTTCCAGCCAGCCCCAATCGCGAAGGCGTTCGAGGTCGCCGGCGATCAGCTTGTCGCCGATATCGAGGCGATAGCGCATATTCGCGCAGCGAACCTGCCGGGCGCGCTCGTAAGCTGCGTCGCGCGCCTGCGCCACCGTCGCGCCGGTGCCCGTCACCACCGCCGTCCAGCCGTAGAGCCCGGCGGTCACCATCCGGCCGTCTGCCAACCCTACTTCTCCCCAATGCAGATGCTCGGACTCGATCTCTCCCGTCCGGATTGGAAAGCCGACCGGACACTCCAGTTCCTTGCGCGACCAGGGGAACGGGGGCGTGGTCAGGACGACGCAAGCCGAAAAGCCGTCTCGCGTTGCGAACGATCCATCGGAGCGGGCGATCATTTGGCGGAACAGCTCACCCCAGGCGAGCGCCTGCAACGGTTCCAGCACGGCGAAGCCGGGATACCCGAAGCGGCAAGTAAACTCGAGCGGCCAAATCCCCTCATCGTTGATGATCGTGTTGAGGTTGACGTAGCCGACGTGGCCGGCCTGCCGCAGCTGGGGCTGCAGCGGCGTGAGGCAAGTTTCGAACAGCCGCGCCGAGCTGTCGAACGTCGCCACCGTGCCCATCTCGCCGGTCAGTTCGCCCATGTCGCCGGCGAAGAAGCGCTTGTGCTCCCAGTCGATGCACGCGGGCAACAGAAACTGCCGCCCATCGAAGTAGGCCCCGACGCCGGTTTCTATGCCTTCGACGAAATCCATCAGGACGAAGCGTTCGTCCGGCTCGGCCGATCGGGCTTCGACCAGCGCGGCGATATCGCTGCCGTCCGGCTCCTGCCCGACGAATGTCTCGCCGGCGGAAGCGCTCAGCTTGAACACGGTGCGCCGCGGCCGGGCGCGCAGATCGGCGATCGCCGCCGCCGCATTACCGAATTCGACCGTGGGGGCCGTCGACAACCCCAGACCTGCCAGCAGCTCCTGGGCAAAGCCCCTGTCGTTCTCCAGCCGGTCGCCGAATGCACTGCCGCCAATGACGTTGTAGCCCTCGTTCCGCAGTTGGTCTTGCAACTGGCCGAAGCCGACCGCCTCGAACAAGATCAGCCCCTCTTCGCCGGCCTCGCGAATCCAGGCAAGCTCATCGCGCCAGTTTTCCGCGCGCGGGACCATGCCGGCCATCGTGCCCGCTGCGAGCGGCTCGCTGACGGTCACGCGCACGTCGTGGCCTTCGGCGATCAACCGCAGATAGAGCGACCCGAGATCGCACGTTTCCGTTATGCCGAGGATGCGCATTGGCCCCGAACCTAGGCCGGCCCCATTGAATTGCCACGGGAAAGCGTCGAGGGTCGCGCGATGGACGACGACGGCCTGCTCGATCTGCTCGGTCACCTGAGACGGCGCGGCTACCATTTCCATTCGGTAACGCCGTCGACCCACGCGCGCGTGCTGGCTCGCGAACGGAGCGCGGCGCCGACAATGCGCGACGTATTCGGCTGGAATCGGCCTTTCGGCGAGAGCGAAATCGAAGCCGAGTTGCTCGGCCTGATGGAGCGGGCGGGAATCCTCGAACGGAGCCCGCAAGGCTTGCGAAGCGCCTTGCGCGTGGCGTCGCTGGACAACGATCTGCTCTTTCATTCGGCCTATCCGACGGACGACCCGGACGCGGTGTTCTTCGGGCCCGACACCTATCGTTTCGCGCGCTTCATGCGTGAACGATGGCCGGCAGGCGCGAGGCGGGTAATCGACATGGGCGCCGGGAGCGGAGCTGGCGGGATCGTCGCTGCCAGGCTGGCGCCGGATGCTGCTGTTACCCTTGTGGATGTGAACGCCGATGCCTTGCACCTCGCCCGGGTCAACGCGCGCGCGGCCGGGGTGAAGGCGGATTTGCGGCAGGATGACGCCATGCCGTCCGGGGCCGATGTCATTGTGGCCAACCCGCCGTACATGATGGACTCCGGAGGCCGCGCCTATCGCGACGGGGGCGGGCTTTTCGGCGGCGCTCTGGCGCTCGATTGGACGCGCCAGGCGTTAAGCCGGCTGGCGCCCGGCGGCACGCTGCTGCTCTACTCGGGGGCGTCCATCGTGCGCGGCTCTGCGCCATTAATCGCCGCCCTGCACAGCGCGTGCGCCGAAGCGAGCGCATCCTGCGATATCGAGGAAATCGATCCTGATGTCTTTGGCGAGGAGCTGGAGAAGCCTGCGTACGCCGACGTCGAGCGGATCGCCGTGATCGGCGCGGTGATCCGCGTGCGAGCCTAAGTCAGGCCGAGCCGAGCCCGATAGCGCGCGTAACACCGCGCGCCGCAGGTGAGGCGGATGAGTGCGCCTTCGGCCATGGCCCGCGCCCGGCGAGGCTCTTCCTCCACCGCCGGGGCGATGGCCTCGCGATTCCAGTCGGCCGAGTGCTTGATGTCCAGGGTCGCGTGGAGTGCGAAATAGCGCCGCTGCTTGCCGTTCAGACCGATGCGCCTGAGGCCGGTCGCGACGCACGCCGAGCGCGCCGGAGCGGTCAGTTCGATGGCGCCGAGGGCGCCGACGCTGTGCCAGGCATAGCGCCGCGCCGTTGCCATCGCGGTCATCGCGTTGGCGAGGGCCAGGCTTTCCCACACGGTCGTATCGATCTCCGGTTCCAGCGCCAGGGTATCGACCAGGCTGGCGAGCATCGGTCCGTGCATGCCCTTTTCCTGCCCGCGGCCCATTTCGTCCCAGTAATTGCGCGCCAGCTCGAGCTTCGGCCCGGTCGGCAACTTGACTTGGGTGAGGGCCGTGAGGTCATCGAATCCGGCTTCTCCGGCGGCTTCCTGCTGCAGGAACCAGCGCAGCTCATCCTTGCTCGCTTCCTCGGCCAGCCATGGGAACAGCGGGTCGTTCTGGCCGGGGCCGCTCGCCTTGAGTTCTTCGAACCAGGCGACGAACCCATCCGCGTCGGTGGGGGCCTCGGCGGCGTGGTCAGCGATCTCGCCGCGCAGTCCCTCGAGGAAACCCCCTTCGAGGCGCAGCATCGAGGCGTCGGCGGCGATCCGGGCTTGCCAATCGTCCGTGGGGAAGGCCGGTGACAGCCGTTCGCGGTTCCATTCCGCAAGGCGGCGCTGAAATCGGTCGTTGAGGAATTGCGATCGAGACTGTTCGTGAAGGGGCAGGGAGGCCATGAAATCATCCGGAATATGAAAGAGATAACCATAAGCGCCCAACACTTGGCATTGTTCCGCCGCCGAGAGGTCGTTACCGGCGCGCAACCATGACGCGCAGCGCCCCGCCTACCGCCCCGGCCGTTCGCCGCCCGCTCGTCGTCGGGGCGATCATGCTCGCCTCGTTCATGATCGCGATCGAAGCGACGATCGTCGCCACGGCGATGCCGCAGATCGTCCGCTACATCGGCGGGCTGTCGCTCTATTCGTGGGTGTTTTCCTCCTTCCTGCTGGCCCAAAGCGCCACCACCGTGCTGTTCGGCAAGCTGGCCGATCTCTACGGCCGCAAGCATGTCGTGCTGGTCGGCATCGCCATCTTCCTCGCCGGCTCGATCGCTTGCGGCTTTGCCTGGTCGATGCTCTCGCTGATCGCCTTCCGGCTGGTTCAGGGGCTCGGCGCCGGGGCAATCCAGCCGGTGACGATGACGATTGTCGGCGACCTGTTCCCGGCGCAGGAGCGCGGCAAGGTCCAGGGCTGGCTGGCAAGCGTTTGGGGGGTCTCCTCGATCGTCGGCCCGCTGGCCGGCGGCCTGATCATCCAGCACCTGAGCTGGGCGTGGATATTCTGGATCAACGTGCCCGTCGGCCTCGCTTCCGCGGCCGGCTTCTTCCTGTTCCTGCGCGAAGACGTCGAGCACCAGCGGCGCAGCGTCGACACCGCGGGCGCGGCGCTGTTCGCGGTGGCGGTCGCGGCATTTATGCTGCTGCTCACCGACGGCGGATCGGGCGGCCGGGCTGTTCCGGCGACGGCGTTCGCGGTGTGCCTCGTCAGCGGCGCGTTGTTCGTGCGTCAGGAGAAGCGCGCGGCCGACCCCATGATCGCCTTCTCCCTGTGGTCGCGGCGGGTGATGGCGACGACCAACACCGCCAGTCTGTTCAGCGGCGCGGCGATGATGGGCGTGACCACATTCCTGCCGATGTACGTCCAGGTGGAGATGGGTCGCTCGCCGCTCGTTGCCGGGTTCATGCTGACAGCGATGGTCCTCGGCTGGCCGATCGCCGCGACCTGGAGCGCGCGCAACTTCCATCGCCTGGGCCTTCGCCCGCTGCTGATCGTCGGCGGGGCGCTGATTGCGCTCGGCGGCGTGCCCTTCGTGATGCTGACGGCGGCAATGTCCCCTTACGTCGCCGGGCTCGGTTCGCTGATCCTGGGTTTCGGGCTGGGGTTCTTCAACACCGCCGCGATCGTGATCGTGCAGGACAGCGTCGGTTGGTCCGAACGCGGCGCGGCGACCGCCTCGTTCGTCTTCGCCCGCAACCTCGGCAGCACGCTCGGCGCGGCGGCGCTCGGAGGGCTGCTCAACTGGCGCCTCGCGAGCGCGCACTCCGGTTCGATGAGCGACATCCAGCGAGCGCTGGCCGGCCGCCCGTCCGCGGCGCTCGCGGCCAGCAAGGATGCCCTGGGCCACGCATTGCACCTGACCTTCTGGGGCATTCTCGCGGTCGCGCTGGCGGCGCTCGCGGCGGCGCTGCTTGTCCCGCACGTGGCAATGCAGGCTCGCCGCGAGTGAGTGCGCCTAGAGCACCATCAAGTCGTGAGCGAAGATCACTTCGCCCGAGAAGTGCTTCCTCGCGGCGGCGATCCACATCCCGTCGGTAACGCCGGGCATCAGCGCGACGGTGTGCGCCAGCACCAGTGTCTTGACCCCGGCTTCCTGCGCGATCCGGCCGGCTTCCTCGACCGGCGTGTGCGAGCTGAGGACGTGGGTCATCAGCTTCTGGGCATCCCCGGCGATGGCCGAGCCGGCCTCGCGCCGGTCGATCCGCGCATCGCCGCCGCCGTTGAGCGCCGGTACCCGGGAAGCGCCTGGGTTCGGATTGGGATAGATCGCCTCATGCACCAGCACGTCGCAGCCTTTCGCCAGTTGGACGACACTCTCCATCGGCGAGGTGTCGCCGGAAAACGCGATCGAGCGGCCGGGCGTGTCGAAGCGGTAGGCGAGCGATTTGAAAATCGGCGTGTGGTGGACCAGCGTGCAACTGACTTTCACCGTGCCGTCGTCCATGACCGCCTGCGGCTTGTCGAGCTCGGTCACGTTTATGGGGCCCATCGGCGGATGCCCGATATCGTCGAGCCACACATCGACGTCGGGCTTCAGCGCCTGGAGATAGGCCTCCATGATCGCCTTGGTCGGGGGGGGCCCGTAGATGCCAAGCGGGCGGGTCAGCCCGGCATACCAGGCAAAGTAGGTCAGCGTGCCCAGTTCGATATTATGATCGGGATGGTTGTGGGTGATGAAGATGTCGCGGATGTCCTGCAGTCGCAAACCGCCGCGAACGAGCTGTTCGCTGGCGCCATAGCCGCAGTCGATGACATAGACCCGGTCGCCGATGACCACCGCGTAGCAGGTCATGTACTGCGCGCCGCCGACGCTGGGGCCCGCGCGCGAGCCGAGAATGTAGAGTTTCGTGTCGCTCTCCGGCGTCGCTCGCGCGACGGCCGAAACGCCCAGCGATGCCGCCGCTGAGACCGCCCCCGCGCTACGCAGGAGGCCGCGACGGTCGGTGATCCAATTCTGACTCACTGTTCGTACCCTTCCGTTGTCCGCCTCCCAGGCGACGGAATGGTGACTCATCGCTCCCTTGCTCACAGGCTTATTGGCCGGCGCACAATTGGTCAATCGACTGCGGGGATTGCAGGCTCCGGCCAAGCCTTCTAAGGGGGCGCCCCTGTGCCGCTTTAGCTCAGTTGGTAGAGCACCTCATTCGTAATGAGGGGGTCACTGGTTCGAGTCCAGTAAGCGGCACCACGCAGTCCCGGAGATTCCGGAAGACCGTGGATTTCGCTGGCGGACCTTGCGCTTCCGCAGCCGCATGTGCGACTGGGCCGCGTAACTTGCCTTACTACTCGCGTGCCGCTGATGTTGGCGCAGAGGTATTGGCCGGGCCCGATATCAATACAGGAAGAATTGCAGTGGCTAAGGGATTCAAGAACCCCACATTCATCGACCGGGCGAATGCGTCCGCTGCGTCCAAGCGCGCGTTGCTCGAAGCGCACAAGGCCGCGCCGAAGCCCGACCCGGCAGAGCTTGCCGCCGCCAAGGAACGGTACCTGGCGCGCGAAGCTCAAGCCGCGGCCGCGCGCGAGCAGGCAAAAGCTGAGAAGGAAGCCGCTGCGCTCGCGGCGAAGGAAGCGGCTGCCGCCGAGGCGCAGGCCGCAGCCGACGCGGCAAAGGCCTCGCAGCCGAAGGTTCCCACGCAAGCCGAACTCAAGGCCGCGCGCGACGCCCGTTACGCCGCTCGCAAGGCGCGGCAGCGTTAGAGTCAGCCGGTTGGGCCGGTCCGGAGCACTCAATGCCCCCAGCCGCGATGCAACTGGCTAACTTCAATCCGGAGGAGTTTCTTCGCGAGACGTGGCAGAAAAGGCCGCTTCTGATCAGGAAAGCCTGGCGCTCCTGGAGAAATCCGCTCGACCCGGATGAGCTTGCCGGCCTGGCCTGCGAACCGGGTGTTGATTCCCGACTGGTGACAAGCTTGCCCGACCGCTGGGAGCTCGAACGCGGTCCGCTGCCCGAAGACCGCTTCGCCAGGATCGGCCAATCGCCGTGGACGCTGCTGGTGCAGGCAGTGGATCACCACGTTCCCGACGTCGCCGCGCTTCTCGAGCCCTTCGGATTCATACCCAATTGGCGGGTGGACGACGTCATGGTGAGCTACGCGGTAGATGGCGGCGGCGTAGGCGCGCACTTCGACAACTACGATGTATTCCTGGTCCAGGGCCTGGGTCAGCGGCGCTGGCAGGTTGGCGGACGCTGCGACCACGCCACGCAACTGCTGCCACACG
>Ga0207652_10003057_pt1 | contig 13968 bp, 13 predicted proteins | sample KBSC63BmetaG_FD_184334 | JGI IMG/M metagenome (GOLD analysis project Ga0207652, IMG submission 184334) | Corn rhizosphere microbial communities from Kellogg Biological Station, Michigan, USA - KBS C6-3B metaG (SPAdes) (version 2) | ecosystem: Host-associated > Plants > Roots > Rhizosphere ... | reverse complement strand
GGCATACTACTTCGCGGGCGGGCGCGCCCCCGCGGTCATCAACCCGGGCGCCGATGTCCAGGGCCGTTTCCGGCGCCTACGCTGGTCGCATGGTGTCGGTACGGCCGGGAAGCGACGAGGCTGAGCAGTCCACCATGCTGCGGCTAATCGCGCCGCCCGCGTGCGCGATCATCGTCGTGTTCGTCACGATCGGCGCCATCGGCGGGATGCTCGGCCAGTCCCCGGGCGCGATGGCGGCCAGCGCGGCGACGCTTGTCGTTTCCGTGGCCGGCCTGGCCTGGGTGGTGTTCATCGGGACGGAGACCTCCGCCCAGACCATGATCGGGCTGACGGCCGTCGGCCTCGCGGGAGCGGTGCAGGTCGCGCTGCTGCCCACGGAGGCCGGTTACCTGATCATCTTCGTCGCGCTCATCGGCATCGGGACGGAACTGCCGCCGCGGCTCTCGCTCACGGCCGGGCTTGTCGTGTTCGCCGCGGCCAACATCTCGTTCCTTGTGTTCGCGCGACTGGCGCCGTTGAACACCCTCGGCAACGACGTGGGCGCGCTGTTCCTGTTCACCGTCGGGCTGTTCATCAGGTCCTCGCGGGCCTCGCAGGCCACCGCGCGGGCCGCGCAGGCCCGCGCCGAGGGGCTGCTCGCGGAGCTGCGGGCCTCGCAGGCGGCGCAGGCGGAGGCCGCGGCGCTAACCGAGCGGACCCGGCTGGCCCGCGAGATCCACGACATCCTGGCGCACTCGCTGTCTGGCCTGGTGCTCGCGCTCGATACCGCGGAGCTGCTCGGGCGGCGTGGCAGCGCCGACCCCGACGCGCCCGGCGCGGACACCGTGGCCGCGATGCTCGGGCAGGTGAACCGCGCGCAGCGGATCGCGCGGGAGGGACTGGCCGACACGCGCCGGGCGATCTCCGCGCTGCGCGGCGACGAGCTGCCGGGACCGGCACTGCTCGACCGCCTGGTCACGGACACGTCGGAGGCGACGGGCATCCGCGCGGAGCTCGCCGTGACCGGAGAACCGCGGCCGCTCGCGCCCGAGGTCGGGCTCGCGCTCTACCGCACGGCGCAGGAGGCGCTGATCAACACCGCCAAGTACGCCGGGCACGGCGGCCGGGCCGAGCTGAGCCTCACCTACCGCCCGGGCGACATCGAGCTGGCGATCGAGGACGCTCGCGCGCCGGACGCGGCACCGCCGTCGGCGGGCGGGCTGACCTTCGGCGGGTACGGGCTTACCGGGATGCGCGAGCGCGCGGAGCTGCTCGGCGGCAGGCTCACCGCGGGCCCCACTGAACACGGCTTCCAGGTCCTGCTGCGGCTGCCGACCGGGCCGGCCGCGCATCTGGTGGCACGCGAGGCGGAGGCAGGGTGAACGCGGACATCAGGGTGCTGATCGCCGATGACCAGAAGATCGTCAGGGAAGGGCTGGTCTCGCTGATCGGCCTGCTGCCCGGCATCACCGTCGTCGGCGCCGCGACCGACGGCGAGGACGCCGTCCGCCTGGCCCTTGAGCTGGAACCGGACGTCGTCCTCATGGACCTGAACATGCCGCGCTGCAACGGCGTCGAGGCCACGGAGCGGCTGCGCAGCCTGCGGCCGGACGTCCTAGTCGTCGTGCTGACCACGTACTCGGACGACGCCTGGGTCTTCTCCGCCCTGCAGGCCGGCGCCCGCGGCTTCCTGACCAAGGACGCCGGCGCGGACGAGATCCGGCGCGCGATCACCGACGTGGCGGCCGGGCACGCCCAGCTCGACCCGTCGGTGCAGCGGCGGCTGCTCGACGCGCTGAGCGGCGGTGACCGGTTCGCCGCCGCGCGTGCCCCCGCGGCAGGGTCCAGTGCCGCGGGGGAGACCGCCGATGCGGCCGAGGGGCTCACCCCGCGCGAGGCGGAGGTGCTCGCGCACATCGCCGCCGGGGAATCGAACGCGGAGATCGCCGCGGCCCTGTTCGTGTCGGAGGCGACGGTGAAGACGCACATCAACCACATCTTCAGCAAGACCGGCCTGCGGGACCGGGCGCAGCTGGTCGGCTACGCGTTCCGTCACGGCCTGGCCTTCCCCGGCTGATGCCTCCACCCGTCTCCACCCGCTCGCCCGTCTCCACCCACGGGTGGAGATCGGAAAGTCAGCTCGCAGGCCGATGCCTCCGGCGCCCTCTCTTTCCTAATGTGGCGTATGTCAGCACCCGCATCCGCACCTAGCAAGCGAGGGCAGCAACATGGACACGCCGACGGGGGACTTCAAGCGCGGCGCCATCCGAGTGTCAGACGCCGAGCGCGACCAGGCGGTCGCCGAGCTCAGTGAGCACTACCAGGCCGGCCGCCTGACACTCGAGGAATTCGACGACCGCTCCAGCCAGGCCCTGCGGGCCAAGACCGGCAGCGACCTCGGCGCGCTGTTCACCGACCTGCCGAAGGGCGCGGCCCCCTCGGTGCTGGCCCCGGCTGGGAGCACCGTCGCTGACGTTCCGGCCGGCCCGGTCCGACAGCGCCCGGGCGGCCCGTTCACCGCGCGCACGATCATCGCCTGTGTGATCGCGGTGACCATCGTCGCCAACGTGGCCGGCGGCCTCGGCGCGCATCACTTCAGCTTCGGCTGGCTGGTGCCCGTGGTCATCCTCAGCTGCGTCTTCCTGCGGCTGAGCCGCCGCTGCTAAGCCGGCGCCGCTTACCAGCGACACCTTAAACAACCGATCCCGACCCCGAAAGCAGCGAACCACATGGACGCCGCTCCGATGCCCCCTGCCCAAATTCGCCGCCCGCGGCCGCCGAGAACGCCGGACGACCGGCTCGCGACCGCGCTGCGCCGGCTGCGCTGGCCGGTGGTCATCGCCTGGATCATCGCCATCGCGGCGCTCAACGGGCTGTCGGGCAGCCTGTCGAAGGCCACCGACGACAGCGCCTCCGCCTGATCGCCGACTCGGCCTCGCTGCACGGGCTCGGCCCGGTTGGCGCTGTCGGTATCGTTGCCGCGCTGCTCGCGCAGGCCACGTTCCTGCCCGCGCTGCTGCTGGTGTTCGGGCGGGCGGCGTTCTGGCCGCGGATCCCGCGCGCGGGATCCGCGGGACGCGAGGAATCGCGGATCTGGTCGGGTGTCGGCACCCGGGTCGCGCGCCATCCCGCCGCGACCGCGCTCGTGTTCATCGTGGCGCTCGGCGCGGCGTGCGCGGGGCTCGTGTCGCTGCACATCGACAACAACCCGATCGACAACGTGAAGGGCAGCGCGGGCAGCGTGACCGGCGAGCGGCTGCTCACCGCACACTTCCCCGCGGGCGAGAGCGACCCGCTCGTGCTGCTCGCCCCGCCCGGGCAGGCGGGCGCCGCCGCGGCCGCCGCGCACGCGACGCCAGGGGTCGGCGCCGTGGTGCCCGGCGCGCCGGTTCAGGGATACGCCCGGTACTCGGTGACGCTGTCGGCGGACCCGTTCGGATCGGCGGGGACCACGGCCATCGTGGATCTGCGCCAGCGGCTGTCCCAGCACGCCCCGGACGCGCTGGTCGGCGGCGCCCCGGCGATCGCCTACGACGAGACCCAGACGGCGGGCCGCGACGACGCGATCATCGTCCCGCTGGTGCTCGCGGTGATCCTCGTGGTCATCGCCCTGCTCCTGCAGGCGGTCGTCGCGCCGGTCGTCCTGGTGCTGACCACGGCGCTCAGCTTCGCGGCGGCATTCGGGCTGTCGGGCCTGCTGTGGCACGGGCTCGGTTACGCCGGCGTGCAGTCGGTGCTGCCGATCTACATCTTCATCTTCCTCGTCGCGCTCGGGGTCGACTACAACATCTTCCTGTCCGCGCGGATCCGCGAGGAGTCGCGGCGGCTGGGCCTGCGCGGCGGCACGCTGCGCGGTCTCGGCGTCACCGGCGGGGTGATCACGGCGGCGGGCGTCGTGCTCGCGGCCACGTTCGCGGCCCTTACCCAGATCCCTCAGGTCAGCATCGCCGAGGTCGGCACCGCCGTCGCGCTCGGCGTGCTGCTCGACACGCTGGTCGTGCGCACGGTGCTGGTCCCCGCCAGCCTGCTTACGGTCGGCGAGCAGGTCTGGTGGCCCGACTTCAGCCGGACAAGGACTCGGTCACGAGGGCCTGCCAGGTGAGCAGGCCGACCACGCCGTCGGCCTTGAACCCCTCGGCCGCCTGGAACGCGCGGATCCACTTCTGGGTCTTCGGGCCGAAGATCCCGTCGACGGTCAGCGTGACACCGCCCCTGCCGTTGCGGAAGTTGGCCTGATCCTGCACGGCACGGACGGCGGGTCCCTTACTGCCAAGCTTGACCGTGACGACCAGGACACTCCAGGTCTTCGCGCTGGTCACGCCGTTAGCGGTGAGGCGGTGGGCGCGCTGGAACGCGACGAGGGCCGCCTTCGTCTTCGGGCCGAAGACGCCGTCGACGGTGAGCTTCGCGCCGCGCGCGTTCAGCAGGTACTGCAGGGAGCGGACGGTGACCTTCGGCCAGGTGCTGTTCGCCCCCTGGCGCAAGACCGGCCACGGCTGGAGCGCCTGAGCGGACGCCAGCCGCAGCGCCTGGCCGGTAACGGAGGTGCCCGCGGCCGCGGTGGCCGCCGGCGTGGCGGCGGCCGTGGATACAGGGAGGGCGATGCCGGCGGCCAGGGTTCCGGTGGCAAGCACGATCGCGCCGATGGTCTTCTTGGTTGTCATCGTTGACAGCCTCCTCGGGGATACCGCTGGATCGGGCTCCCGTGCCGCCAGAATAGTTAAGAAATGGTTAACTGGGGAGGTGCGGGCGGAAGCGGCGCAAACGCAGGCTGTTCGTGACCACGAAGACCGAGCTGAACGCCATCGCGGCGGCCGCGATCATGGGGTTGAGCAGCCCGGACGCGGCGAGCGGGATCGCCGCGACGTTGTAGCAGAAGGCCCAGGCGAGGTTGCCCTTGATCGTCTTGAGCGTCTTCCTCGACAGCTCGATCGCGTCGGGCACCGAGCGCAGGTCGCCGCTGACCAGGGTCAGGTCGGCGGCCTCGATCGCGGCGTCGGTGCCGGTGCCCATCGCGAGGCCGAGGTCGGCCTGGGCGAGTGCGGCGGCGTCGTTCACGCCGTCGCCCGCCATCGCGACCGTCCGGCCCGCGGACTGCAGGCGCTTGATCACGTCGAGCTTGTCCGCCGGGAGGACGCCGGCGATGACCTCGTCGATGCCGACCTGGGCGGCCACGGCGCGCGCCGCCCGCTCGTTGTCGCCGGTGAGCAGCACCGGGTGCAGGCCCATGGCGCGCAGCCGCGCGACCGCCGCAGGCGATGTGGGCTTGACCGTGTCGGCCACGACAAGCACGCCGCGGACCGCGCCGTCCCAGGCGACGAACGTGGCCGTCTGGCCCGCCTGCTCGGCCTCCCCGGCCCGCGCCGCGAGCGGCCGTGGTACGGCCAGCGCCCACTCGCCGGCTAGCCAGGTGCCGCGGCCGGCCAGGATCGCGTGCCCGTCGGCCACGCCGGCGACGCCCTGCCCCGGCTCGGCGGAGAAGTCGGAAACGTCGGGCCAGGCGGGCGGCGACGTCGGCAGGGATGGTGGACCGCCGGCCACAGCGGAGTGTGGCTGGCGGTCCACGATCGTCGCGAGGCGCGTCCGCGCGCCCGCGGTGATCGCGGCGCCGATCGGGTGCTCGGACGCCGACTCGACCGCGGCGGCGTAGCGGAGCAGTTCCGCCTCGTCCACGCCGGGGGCGGCGAGCACGCCGGCCAGCGTCATCCGGCCGGTGGTGACCGTGCCGGTCTTGTCGAGCACGATGGTGTCGGCCCGGCGGGTGTTCTCGAGGACCTCCGGGCCCTTGATCAGGATGCCGAGCTGCGCGCCGCGGCCGGTGCCGACGAGGATCGCGGTGGGGGTGGCCAGGCCCATCGCGCACGGGCACGCGATGATCAGCACCGCGACCGCGGCGGTGAACGCGCTCGCCGCGGACCCGCCGGCGGCCAGCCAGCCGGCCAGCGCCGCGGCGGCGATCACGAACACGATGGGAACGAACACGGCGGAGACGCGGTCCGCGAGCCGCTGGACCTGTGCCTTGCCCGCCTGGGCCTGGGTGACAAGCCGCGCCATCTGGGCGAGTTGGGTGTCCGCGCCGACCCGGGTGGCGCGGACGACGAGCCGCCCGCCGACGTTGACGCACCCGCCGGTCACGCTGTCGCCCGGGCCGGCCTCGACCGGCACCGGCTCGCCGGTCAGCATGGACGCGTCGACCGCGGACCGGCCGGCGATGACCACGCCGTCGGTCGCGACCTTCTCCCCCGGCCGGATCACGAACTCGTCGCCGATCACGAGCGCGTCGGCGGCGACGCTGACCTCACGCCCGCCGCGGAGCACCGTCGCTTCCTTCGCGCCTAGGTCGAGCAGCGCCGCGAGGGCGCTGCCGGCCCGGCGCTTCGCCCGCGCTTCCAGGTACCGGCCGAGCAGGATCAGCGCGGTGACGCCGGTCGCGACCTCCAGGTAGGTGGCGTCCATCCCGCCCCCCTTCCCGGCGTCGCCGAAGGCCAGCGCGTACAGCGACCAGAGGTACGCGGCGGTCACGCCGACCGACACCAGCGTGTCCATGGTCGCCGCGCCGTGCCGTGCGTTGACCGCCGCGGCCCGGTGGAACGGCCACGCACCCCAGGTGGCGACCGGCGTGGCGAGCGCGAGCGATACCCACTGCCAGGCGGGGAACTGGGCGGCGGGCACCATCGCGAGCACGGTCACGGGGATGGCCAGCGCCAGCGACACGGCCAGCCGGCGGCGCGGCGAGCCAGTGTCCCGCGTACGCGCGGTGGCACCGGCGTCCACGGCCGCCCCGGCGTCGGCACCGGCCTCGGGGGCGGCGGCGCGGCGCGCGGGCAGCGCGGCGGTGTACCCGGTGCGCTCGACCGTCGCGATGAGGTCGGCCACGGTGAGCGCGTCGGGGAAGGACACGTGGGCGGTCTCCGTCGCCAGGTTGACGGTGGCGGTCACGCCGTCGAGCTTGTTCAGCTTCTTCTCAACCCGCGCCGCGCACGACGCGCAGGTCATCCCGCCGATGACGAGGTCCGTGGTACTCATGATCATCACTCCGAACGATTGCAGCGGTCTCCCCCGCCCGCCGGTCCCTGGGAAGGCGCGGGCGGCGCGTCGGCCATCCGTCCGCTCTTCCGCTCGCTGGTGCCTCCAGGCGCCGCTATCGGGGCGTGGCCAGGTTAGATGTCTGGCCGTCGCCGGCCAGGGAGTACGCGCCGGCCTCGTCGAGCGCGGCCGCGACCGCCTCGGTGGCGAGCGGGGCGTCGCTGCTGACCGTGACCGCCGACTCCCCGCCGGGGACGAGCGAAACGGTCACCGCGCCGACGCCCGGCACGCCCTCAAGCTCGCTGGTCACCGCGCGGACGCAGTGCTCGCAGGTCATGCCCGTCACCAGGTACGTCATCGATGTCATCACGCGCTTCCTTTCCTCCGGCTGCGGGCTGGTTAGGACTTCACGAGGCGGGCGATCGCCTCGGATGCCTCGCGGACCTTCTCGGCCGCGACGTCGCCGCCCTCGGCGGTCGCCTGCGCCACGCAGTGCCCCAGGTGATCCTCAAGCAGGCCGAGCGCCACCGACTGCAGCGCGCTGGTGACCGCGGACACCTGCGTCAGGATGTCGATGCAGTACTTGTCCTCTTCGACCATCTTCTGCAGGCCGCGCACCTGACCCTCGATCCTGCGCAGTCGCGTCAGGTACCGGTCCTTATCCGGCGTGTACCCGTGCATGCCCCACCTCCAGCGACTCACAGTCACCATACCATACCCCCGAAGGGTATCTGACAAGGGGTGGACCGGCGAGGTGGGCGGCCATAAGAGCGCGCCGCCGACGTCCTGTCGTCGCCCGGACTCGCGTTCTTATTCTCCACGATAAACGAATACTCCGTAATCACGTTCGATTGTCGGCGTACTCGTGTCGCCTGCCTGACAAGAGTGATGGGAGAGGCTCGACGCGCCACTGGGCAGATGACGCGGAGAGTCGCCGCGGCCAGCCGCCGAGCACGCTGGCGGGCTGGCGGGCTCGCGGGCTCGCGGGCGGGCCGCCGGAACTGGCGGGCCTGCGGGCCGCCGGGCTCGCGAGCCGCCGGGGGTTGGCGGCTGGCGACGTCACGAGTTACGCGGCTTTCGTCAGATAGTGGATCGTTGGTAGGGCTGGGGTACTCCTACCGATCCACTATGACTGGGGCTGGCCGCGTCGGCGCGGCCTAGGGTCTCGCCGGGCGGCCGCTAGCGGTCCGCCGGCTCGCGGTCCGCTTGGCCGCGCCTGGTCGGCCCGTTGATGCCGAACTTGCGGGCCAGGCGCCTGCGGTAGGCGAGCGTGCCGAAGCCCGCGAAGACCGTCAGGCCGCCGACCCCGAACAGCAGGCCGTCTTGCAGGCCGGCCGTGCCGCCGCCGCCGGTCTCCGGCGCGGCTGTGGGGAAGACGGGAGCCGACGAGTGCGACGGGGCGGGTGTGTTGGTGTGCGCCGGCTTCGCCGTCGCCGAGCTTGACGCGTGCGACGAGGCCGAGGACGAAACAGAAGCGTGCGGTGACTCCGACGCCGACGCGCCGCCCCGGCCCGGCGCGGACGAACTCGCGGACGAACTCGCGGACGAGCGACCGGACCGCGAGGCCTGGCCGGCGGGCGACGGGGTGCGGGTGCCCTGGTGGCTCGACGACTGCCCGTTCGTCTGGGGCGCCGGCGCGGAGATCGACGGCACCGAGGAGCCGCCTCCGGAGCAGGCCGAGACCGTCACCGCAAGGAGAACCGCCCCGGCGGCCGAGCGGCCAGCGATCAGCCACGCACCCGGGGCCGCGACCGGCGGGGTAAGGCGCATCTTCATGAACCCTCCTCGAATGCGTATCCGATAAATTCGCTTTTCCACTGGGCCCGCATCCTGAGGCACAGGGGAAGTTCCCCGGGATGACGAGTGCCCTGCCGATAAAGAATTTCCCGGCCATCGGACATCAACCGTCGGCGCGCGCAGAGAACGCGCAGAAAAAGGGAGAACCCGGCCGTCCGGCGACCACCAGGGGGCGCCGACCAGCGCATTTCCCGGACCGCTAGACGCCCTCATGGACAACCATATTGATCCGCGCCCATGCACGGCACAGGCGGGCAATGGCGTGTTTTCCATCGGAACATTAGGCTACGCGAGTAGCACGTCGTGCGGTAGGCATAAGGGAAGGCACGCCATATGGGAGGCTGGCCGCGTATTGCCGGTCTGCGCGTGGTCATGTCGTGGCCGGACAGCGAGTTCGCCCCCCAGCCGCCGCCGCGCGGCCGCGGCCGGGTCAGGCTCGCGGGGCTCGCGGGGGGCTCCCTGGTTTTCGGCGGCGTCGTCGCCATCCTCGTCGCGCTGCTCGCACAGCAGCACGCGCCGTCCCCGGCGGAGTCGGCGGCCGGGCGCGTCGGGCCGGACGGCGCGAAGGGGCCAGCGCTGCACCAGTCGCCGCCCGTGTCGGTGTCCATCCCCGCGATCGGCGTCACGTCGAAGCTGCTGCACCTCGGGCTCAACAAGGACGGCTCGATCCAGGTGCCCAACCTCATGACGAGCGCTAATGAGGCCGCCTGGTACAAGTACTCGGCGACGCCCGGCCAGATCGGCACGTCGGTCATCGAAGGGCACGTGGACAGTTACGCCGGGCCGGCGGTCTTTTACCGGCTCGGCGCGCTCAGGCCGGGAAACCGAATCAACGTGACGCGCGCCGACGGAATCACGGCGGTCTTCCGGGTGACCGGCGTCCGGGAATATCGCAAAGACAAATACCCGGCGGATACTATCTACGCCCCGGCGAATTTCGCCGCGCTCAGGCTCATCACCTGCGGCGGCGGCTACGACGCCGTGACCGGCCATTACCTCGGCGCGGTCGTGGTATATGCGTCGCTGGTCTCCTCCTCGCACACGTAACGGCGGCTCGCACAAGTAACGGCGGCGCCACTGGTGCGAAGCCGCACAGCCGTTCGGAATGACTCTCGGCGTGCGCGGCCGCGGCGCGGCACCGAGGTGACGGGGGCGACGGCGGCGCCTCGCAGCTTCCATAAGTATGTGATATAAGTTTCTTATGGAGAGTCCTTCGGGAACGATGGCGCTTGACACGCTCGCGGCCGCACTCGCGACCGACCTGGAGCGGATCGTCGGCCTGTTCCGTTCGCTGAGCCCGGCGAGCGGGCTGTCGATGACCGCCGCCGCCACGCTGGCGAGCATCGAGCGCCTCGGCCCCCAGCGGCTGACCGTGCTCGCCGCCCGCGAGGGGGTGACCCAGCCGGCGATGACCCAGCTGATCAGCCGACTGGAAGAGTCCGGCCTCGTCCGCCGGGAGGCGAGTCAGGAAGACGGGCGGGTCGTGCTCGTCGTCATCACCGACGAGGGCCGGGCGATGCTGGCGCGGCGGCGGTCGGTCAGGACCGCCCGGCTGGCCGTCATCATCGCCCAGCTCAGCCCCGAGCATCACGCGGCGCTCGCCGGCGCGCTGCCAGCGCTCGACGCGCTCGCCAGCGTCCCCCGCGACGACGACCCGGCCCGGGCCACGGCGCGCTGATGAATCACGCGGGCACCGGATCAAGCCGCTGCACGCATGTCGAACCGTACTGAGGAGTACAACTTCGCATGAGTGGTGCCAGTCACGGCTACGCTGTGAGCCCCTTCAAGCAGCCCAAAGCAGTTTTCGCGGTCGCGTTCGCCTGCGTCGTGTCCTTCATGGGCATCGGCCTCGTCGACCCGATCCTGCCCGCGATCTCGAACCAGCTGCACGCCTCGCCGAGTGAGACCACCCTGCTGTTCACGTCGTACCTGGTCGTCACCGCCGTCGCGATGCTGATCACCAACTGGGTGTCCAGCCGGATCGGCGCCAAATGGACGCTGATTTCCGGCCTCGTGCTCATCGTGGCCTTCGCCGCGCTCGCGGGGTCATCCAACTCGATCAGCACCATCATCGGCTTCCGGGCGGGCTGGGGCGTCGGGAACGCGCTGTTCATCGCGACCTCGCTCGCGGTCATCGTCGCGTCCGCGAGCGGCGGCTTCGCCGGCGCGATCGTGCTCTACGAGACCGCGCTCGGGCTTGGCATCGCGGTCGGCCCGCTCGTCGGCGGCACGCTCGGCGAGGTCTCCTGGCGCGGCCCGTTCTACGGCGTCTCCGTGCTGATGGCGATCGCGCTGATCGCCACCGTCGTGCTGGTCGAGAAGACGCCGAAACCAGCGCACACGACGAGCCTCGCCGCCCCGTTCAAGGCGCTGCGGCACCGCGGCCTGCTCACGATGGCGCTCACCGCGCTTTGTTACAACTGGGGCTTCTTCACGATCCTCGGCTACGCGCCGTTCCCGATGGAGCTGTCGCCGATCAAGCTCGGCTTCGTGTTCTTCGGCTGGGGCCTCTTCGTCGCGCTGTTCGCCGTGTTCGGCGCGCCGCGGCTGCAGGCCCGGTTCGGCATCGCGAAGACGATGTACGCCAACCTCGGCGTGTTCGCGCTGATCACGCTGGGCATCGCGATCTGGACGCTGAACAAGCCGGTCTTGATCATCCTCGTCATCCTCTCCGGCATTGTCTGCGGCGTGAACAACACCGTCACCACCCAGGCGGTCATGACGGTGTCTCCGGTGGAGCGGCCGGTCGCGTCCGCCGCCTACAGCTTCGTCCGGTTCATCGGCGGCGGCCTCGCCCCCTACGTGGCGGGCCGGCTCGTCATCGACGTGAACATCCACTTCCCGTTCTACATCGGCGCCGCCGCGGTGGCGCTCGGGATCGTCGTCCTCGCCACCGCGCACGGCCTGCTCGGCGAGGCCGAGCGGAATCAGGCGGCCGCCGCTGCCTCCGCCCTCGCGCACGGCGCGGCGTCCGCCGAGGCGAAGGCCGAGCGGGAGCTCGAGGCCGAGGCGAAGGCCGAGGCCCTGTCCGGCGACACCGACTAAAATCAACAAAATCCATCGTCCGAACGGTTGCGGCCTACTCCCCCGGGCAGCTGAACCCGCGGCTGCCCGGGAGCGCAAGAGGTGGGTTTCCGGGCAGCCACCGCCGGGACGCAAGCCCTAGCTCGAACAGCTAGCGCTCCCGGCCCGCCGGGCGCCGGCGGATGGACAGTGCCGCCATCGCCGCCGCGGCCCCGGCGGTGACCGCCAGGACCGTGCACAGCAGCGCGAAGCCGTGGACGGCCTGGCCGGGCCGGTGCACAAGGGCCAGGTAGGCGGTGCCGGCCGCGGCGGTGCCGATCACCCCGCCGAGCCGGGTGGTGGTGTTGACCAGGCCGCTGATATCGGCCGCGTGCGCGCTGGTCACCGCGCCGGTCAGCTGGCTGAGCATGCCGGCGAACGTGGCGCCGAGGCCAAGGCCGGCGACGCCGAGCAGCGCCATCAGCGCAATCCCACTCGTGTCGCCCGCGTACAAGGTGGCGGCAAGACCGGCGTAGCCGGCGGCGAGGAGCGCCGCGCCGCCGGGTGCCGCCAGCGCCCGGACCCGGGCCGAGCACCGGCCGAGCAGCGGGCCGGGAATGCCGAACGCGGCCACCCAGGACACCAGGGCCAGCCCTGAGTACGCGGCGCTCTTGCCCAGGCCCTGCTGCAGGTACAGCGCGAGGGTGAACAGGATGGCGAAGTAGGTCGCCGTGGCCGCCGCCTGGGACGCCAGGCCCCAGCCGATGACGGGCCGGGCAAGGAGCCCGGGATCGACGAGCGGCCGGCCGCCGCGCGCGCTCACCGCGGCTTCGACCTTCCACAGCACCGCGAACGCGGGCCCGCTGGCGCCCAGGCACGCCAGCGACCAGGCGGGCCAGCCCGCGTCCCGGCCGAGCACGAGCGGCACGGTCAGCAGCACGGCCGCCGAGAGCGCCGCCACGCCCGCCGGGTCCAGTTGCCGCGCGCGGCGCGGCGCGTGCGGCGCGCGGGCGTCCGCGGGCAGGTTCCGCCCGGACAGGCTGAGCAGGGCCAGCCCGACCGGCACGTTCACGAGGAACGCCGGCCGCCAGGCGGTGCCCAGGACGTTGGCCGAGATGAGCAGCCCGCCGAGGCTCTGCCCGGCGACCGCGCCGGCCGACAGGACCAGCGTGTACAGGCCAAGCGCGCGCGCCCGGGCCTTCCCCGTGAAGCTGACCTGGATCCCGGTCAGCACCTGCGCCACCATCAGCGCGGCGGCGGCGCCGGCCGCGATTCTCGCGAGCACGAGCAGCGTGGCGGTCGGCGCGAGCCCGCAGGCCAGCGAGGCGACGATGAAGCCGCCGAGTCCGGTCAGGAATACCGGCCGGTACCCGCGCGCCTCTCCCAGCCGCGCCCCGGTCACCAGCAGCACCGCGTAGGCGAGGGTGTAGCCGGACACGATGAGCTCGAGCTCGCCGCCGCTGGCGCGCAGGCCCGAGTGGATCGCCGGCCCGGCGATGTTCGCGATCGCAACGTCCACGTTGCCAAGGAACAACGCCCCGAGCAGGGCCGCGAGGGCGCGTCCCGGATGCCGTGCCACCGCCGGGCGGGCCATCGGCGGGCGGGCCATCGGCGGGCGGACGCCCTGGTCGGCCGGGCCGGGCGCGGCGTGGCCAGTCTGAGCGGAGCTCATGAGTCGCATCTCCTGGTCCGTACGGGGGCTTCTACCGCGCAGACGCTCCCGGAGGGCCTGACGTGAGATCGTGACCGGGCACCGGTCAGCCGAGGTGGCGGGCCAGGAACGCGAGGGACGGGGGTTCTTGGGCGTTGAAGAAGGCGCCCGTGTGGCAGCCGCTGCCGAAGTACACCTCGGCGCGCACGCCGCCGGGATTGCGGGGCAAGGCGCGGGCCAGGGTCCGCACACCCGGGTAGAACGGGTCGTCGTAGCCGGATGCGACGCGGACCGGGACGCCGGCCAGCGCGGCGGCGTGGGTGACCGCGTCCCCGGCCGCGAAGGACACGTCGCACGCGCCGTCCAGCTGGTCAAGTTCGCTCTTGCCGGGCAGCACGCCGTGGTCGACGAGCTCGAAGCCGGCGGCCCCGGCCGCCGCGACGGCCACGACGCCGCCGAGCGCGTAGCGCAAGAACCGCCGCCGGGACGACGGCCCGCGGACGTCGCCCGGG
>Ga0207652_10003056_pt1 | contig 13968 bp, 9 predicted proteins | sample KBSC63BmetaG_FD_184334 | JGI IMG/M metagenome (GOLD analysis project Ga0207652, IMG submission 184334) | Corn rhizosphere microbial communities from Kellogg Biological Station, Michigan, USA - KBS C6-3B metaG (SPAdes) (version 2) | ecosystem: Host-associated > Plants > Roots > Rhizosphere ... | reverse complement strand
ACCCACCGCCGCAGCCGCCATCGTTCATCTCGCCCGGGAACCAGTAGCCGTAGCCCGACTCCGCCGTGCCAGTGTTCATCAATGCCCACGAGCTCAACATCGAGGCGAACCCAAGACGCACCGTCGCGTTCGGTTCGGTGTGGTCATGCAGCGCGTGGTCCATCACGGCCCATCCGCCCATCGGAGACATGTAGGTCAGGGTGAAGCTGTCGCCGCCGCTGCCGCGGTAGTCGCTGCCGTAGTAGAAGTACGACTTCTCCACCCTACCGCGGCAGAAGAGGTTGGCGCGAATCTGCGTCAGCGCGAAGGACTTCGCGGCCTCCGGTGTTGTGCCGCCCGCGCCGGGACGGTCCAGCACATATCGCGCCAGCGCCTGTGTCGACTCGAAACCAGTTGAGTCGAACGCGTACTCCGACCCGAACAGGTTGGGGCCGCCGCTGACGAAGAACGCCACCTTCTTTTCCCAGTGCGTGCGCAGCGTGGCCGCTTCTTCGTGCTTGCCGTTGGCTTCGAGCTCATCCATCAGGCGCGGGATCACGGTTTCGTTATAGAAGCCTGTTCTGTAAGCTGACCAGCGGGTCACTTCCATGGGCACGGTGAACATGCCCAGCGCCGTGCCGTAGGCCCTCTCCAGGTATGCGGCCTTGTCCAGCTTCATCTTCATGCCCGGGTAGTCGCGGGCAATTTTGTACATGCTGAAGTACATGACGACAATGTGCGGATAGTCGTACGGCCGCCAGATGTGCAGCTTGCCTTTGTTGCCGGGATCGGGGCTGTCGCGGTTCTGCTTCCAGTCCAGGATGCCGTAGATGCCGTAGCTGTATTTTTCTTCGGTGGTTCGCTGCAGGCCGCCCCAGACGAAGTGCTCGATGTAGTAGTCCAGCGCCTCGACCTGTGCGGGGTCGGGGAACTCGGCGTTCTTGCTGGCGAGGTAGGCCGGCTTGCTCAGGCCGGGATCGTCGCAGGTGACCTCGTAGACGCGCCAGCTCTTGATGCGGTCGTAGTTATCGGGGCCGAGTTGGACGTGGGTGTCCATCGCCCACTCGCACAGCAGACCGTTGTACCATTTGCTCGCATCGCGTACCTGGTGCTTCGCAATGAAGGCTGCGCGCTTGTGGATCAGGGTCTCCAGCGGCTCGGCGGAGAAGAACTCCAGCCGCGTCGATCGGCCTGCGCCGTGGTTGACCGTGAGCAGGTTTTCGCCCAGCCGGGAGAACGTGACGCGGAACATCTGGCGGCCATTGCGTTCGCCCAGCGACTCGATTCTGGTCTGCTGCGGATGCTCTGCGGCCAGGCTGATCTTTTCTGTGGAGCGGATGGCCAGCGTTGTTGAGAGGTCCTGCGGCACCGTCATACCGGGCGCGACTTCTACGTCGATCAGACCGGCATCGAGTAGCCGCTGCTGCAAGGCTGGATAGTCTCTGGCCCACGCCAGTTGGAAGGCGTACTCATGCTGCGCGGCTGGAGCCAGCGTGAAACTGGTGTGCGGCTGGCGCCAGCGTCCGCCGACAGCCTGCACTGCTTCACCCGCAGCAACGGAGTGCACATAGGCCCGAAACGCCGGGCGCTGAGCAACAGGAGCCACCGTGGCCGGTGCCTGCGCCTGCGTCTGGCCCGGTATGGCAGCGACCGCCGCATCGGTCGCCGGCCGCCGCCGCGGAGGTGTGTGGTCCCAATACTCGAGGTGCGTGTCGCGCTCCGGCGTCATCACCAGGTACGGCCCAACGCTGTTGGAACGCATCCAGAACAGGTACGATCCATGGCCAGATACGAAGTGATGCTTCAGCACCGACGCCGTCGGCGGCTCCTTCGCGCCGAAGCTCGAGTGCATGGGCAAGGGAAGCGCGAGGTCGCCCACCTCGACTGGAGCTGTGCCGAGGTTGTGCAGCGCCACCGACCAGCGCATGATGCTCGCCTTCGGCTCCATGCGCACCGTGATGGCGACCGCTTCGCCGTGCTCGTCTTTGGCGCGATACTCCGCGGCAAAGCCTGCGTCGAGCGGAGTCACCTTTGCATCGGCTTCAGCGACATCGCTGGAATCGAATTTCTGCCAAGCCCCGCCGTTGCGCCGCCACACCACGAGGACGTGTCCCAGCTCCTGCCCGGCGCCGACATAGTTAGTGGGAAAAGCATCGCTTACGAAGCGCAGGCTGGTGAGCGCGGCGCCTTTGCGTTCCACCATAAATGCCGAATCGCCAGCAACCCAGCCGGCTCCCACTCCACCTTCGCCAGACCGCGGGACAGCGGCGGACGCCAGGGTTGGCAGGGCGGCTCCGACCGCTACGGTCGCGGCCCCCAGTAAAAACTCACGACGATTGGCGGCCATGGATATCCCTCAAAAACCAGAATAATGTATACCAAATGGTATACGTATACGATCTTGTCGATGTCAAATGCATGTCGTCATCCGGGGCTATGCTGCTTGATCTGCACGAATCCATCCGAGGAGTTGTATGAAGAACCGAACGCAGGCTTTGAGAATTCTCGTGCTTGGTATGGGCGACCTGGGAGTGCGCATCGCGCGGATTGTCGTCGAGGGTGGTTTCTCCTCATCATGCATGTTGGCCGGAAAGAGCGATGCCGCAACACAGTCGTCTCGCCTGCTGCGGATTTCGAGTGGGCGAGAGGTCTCCGCCGCAAGAGTCAATGGCCAGGACATCGAAGCGCTGAAGGCGGTGCTCTCTCGTTTCGAGCCGGAGCTGATCGTTCAGTGTGGCACACTGCTTTCGCCCTTCGCGCTGCGCCATGTGACGACTGGTGCGGCGCAAGCTGTGCTCAAGGGTGGTTTCGCCTTGCAGCTTGCGGCGCAGCTTCCCCTGGTCCGCACGCTCATGCAGGCCCTGCGTGAGCTCAGGATGGCGTGCCCGGTGATCAACTGTTCCTATCCGGATGCGACCCACCCGATACTGGCGGCGGAGGGGTTGGCGCCCACCGTTGGGATCGGCAATGTCGCGATCATGGCGTTGTGGTATCAGCGCCAATTGCAGGGAGCGAGCGAGACTACGCTGCAAGTGGTGGGTCAACACGCGCAGCTTGGGCCATGTCTGGCAGGGAAGCCGGCTGCGCCGGAGACGCCTACGCCAATGGTGTATCTGAGTGGCAGAAAGCTCGCGTCAGAGCAGTTGTTTTTCGATAGCGGGCTGCTGGGTGGCGCGGCGATGAATCATCTCGCGGCGGCTACGATCGTGCCGATCCTACGCGGCTTCACGGAGCGCGATGCAGTGGTTGAGACGCATGCTCCGGGAGTCTTTGGGCTTCCGGGTGGGTATCCGATTCGTTTCGTGGATGGTGCATTGCAGATGCGATTGCCTGACGGATTGACTCTGGAAGAGGCTGTGAGGTTCAACCGTCTTGCGGCGGTGGGAGAAGGCATCGAGAGCATTGGGGAAGATGGGACCGTCTTCTATACGAGTCATGCGCAGCAGAGCGTCGCTGAGTATTGCCCGGAGCTTGCGGAGCCTTTGCGACTTGCGGATGTGGAGAAGAGGTTTCAGGTGTTGCAGAAGGTTGCGGCGGGAGGGTGAGCCCCGTCGCTCTTCGACAAGAAGTGGTGTCGGCGAATCCTTACAAGAACTGTGATTCATCCCGGCAGGTCGGCACAGCCGGTGGACGACTGGTATGGGACGGGCCTTCAGCCCTAAAACAACAGAAACGACAGTCTAGATAAATCGCTTTAAAGGTAGTACCTTTACGTCGTCGCCGTTTGCATCACCGAATTATTTCACCTTGCGGTGTGTGGTCTTTGGAGCGAGTACGGGCTTGCGTGTGCGAGCTACGTGAGAGTGCAGCAACTGCTGCTTTCGGCGCAGGTGCTCGCGTGTGAGCAGGGCGGTTGCGTCCTGAAGATGTTCGGTCATCAAACTGGCGGCGCGTTGACTGTCGCGTTTTTCAATGGCCAGCATGATCGGTTTGTGAAACGACAGGGTGTGCTCCAACTCCACCATTTGCGATGTGACGAGGATCATCTTCGCCATCGCGCGGTGGATAGTCTGATAAACGCTGCTGGCGGCGCGGTTTTTCGAAGCGACGAAGATCGCTCGGTGAAACAGCAGGTCGGCTGCGACCAGTTTTGCGGTGTCGCCTTTGCTAGCTTCGAGGTCGCGCACGGACTGGCGCAGTAGGGTAATATCTTCGGCCGTGGCCCTTTCCGCGGCGAGACGGGCGAGGCCGGGTTCCATCAGGAGACGGAGCTCGGTGAGTTCCTGGATGGAGGTGTCGTCGAGCAGAAAGAGAAACTCCATCGGCACGGCCAGAACGGCGGAGCTGTCTTTGGCGAGATAGGTGCCGTCGCCGACTTTTTGCGTCAGGATGCCCATGATCTCCAGTACCTTGAGGGCCTGGCGCAGGGAAGAACGCGCGACCCCGAAGTGAATTGCCAGATCGCGTTCGGAGGGCAGGCGCGAGCCCTGCGTGAGGACCCCGTCGCGAATCATCTCCTGAAAACGCTGTATCAGCATCTGCGTGACGTTGTCCGCGCGGAGAGGCCGTGCTCGCAGCGCGCTGTCGCGTTTCGGAACGGCTTTTTTGGCCATGTCGGCATCATCAGCCAGTTTCCGGCGAACGTCAATGACAGGTTTTCGATTGTTGCCGATTGACACTCTAAAAATATTGGTAGTACCTTTGTGCTGTTGCGCGTCAGGAACCCGCAGGCGCACCGACAGGAACGAGCCGCAATGGAGCGCAGGTGGTACTACGTCAGCCTCGTAGCAGTCGCCATCGCGATCAGCTACTTCGACCGGCAGACATTGCCGGTCGCCATCACCGCGATCCAGAAGAACATACCGTTGTCGAACCAGCAGTTTTCTTATCTGGGGACCGCTTTCCTGCTGTCGTATGCGGTGCTGTATGCGGTTGGCGGGCGTCTGCTGGATGTGCTTGGAACGCGGCGCGGATTCCTGCTGATCATGATCGGCTGGTCGCTGGCCTCTGCGTTTCATGCGGCGGCCACCGGGTTCGGCGTCCTGCTGCTGGCGCGCCTCGCTCTGGGAACAGGCGAAGGCGGAGCGTTTCCGGCGGCCACGCGGGTGGTGGCGGAGTGGATACCGGCGCACGCGCGGTCCACGGCAATGGGCCTGATCAATGCCGGCACGGCTGTCGGCTCGCTGCTGGCTCCGCCGCTTATCGGCCTTGTTCTGCTGCACAGTGGGTGGCGTGCGATGTTTGTGCTATCGGGCGCGCTGGGACTGGCGTGGGTGCTGTGGTGGTGGTTCAGCTATCGCCCGAACAGCGATACGCTTTCGGTGAATACACTCGACGCCCGCGTGGTAGCGAGCCGGATGAAGTTCAGCGAGGTGGTGAAGCTGCGCAACGTGCAGTCTTTTGTGTTCGCCAAGTTCATGAGTGATTCGGCCTGGTATTTTCTGCTCTTCTGGCTGCCGAAGTACCTTTACGACGCGCGTGGCTTTGATATCAAGCACGTCAGCTACTATGCGTGGATTCCATACGCGGCTTCCGGAATAGGCAGCTTTATGGGCGGCTGGTTTTCGTCGGAGCTGCTGCGCCGCGGCTGCTCTCTGGACCTTTCGCGAAAGCTTGCGCTGGGTCTGTGCGCGGCGGGTATGCCGGTGGTGATGCTGGTGTCGGTATCGCCGGTCCGAACGGCCATTGTGCTTTTCAGTGTTGCCTTCTTCTGCCAACAAGCGTGGTCGGGCCTCATCATGACGCTGCCCAGCGACGTGTTTCCGTTGACGATTGTAGGGACGGTCGCGGGATTGATCGGTTTCGGCGGCGCTATAGGTGGCGCTATGTTTAGCCTGGTTGCGGGACGGATGCTGCAGATCGGGTTTACCTACGCGACGATCTTCATTTTTGTAGGAACGTTTCATCTCATCGGCTTCCTTGCCATTCTTGCGTTTGCCGGCAAGATTCGACCCCTTCGCTTCACAGACCTAAGCACCGGAGAGCTTGTATGAAGATCACCGAAGTACGCACGCGAGTTGTTCAGTGGGAAGGGAAGACCGTTCCGCTTCCGCCTCACTTCTGCACCAACCCGATGGACCTTGTGGCTTTTCGTGAAGCGTCCATGGGAAATTTTGCATTTCATAACTGGCTGCTGGTAGAGATCTTTACCGATACCGGCCTGGTGGGGCTGGGCAATGCGGCGCTGTCGCCGATGGTGACCAAGCCGCTGATCGATATTTATCTGAAGCCGCTGCTGCTGGGTGCGGACCCGTGGGATGTGGAGTATCTGTGGCAGCAGATGTATCGCCGCACGCTGGCGTTCGGACGCAAGGGCGTGGCCCTCGTGGCGATTTCAGCAGTGGACATCGCGCTTTGGGACCTGCTCGGCAAAGCGGCGAAGCAACCGGTCTTTCGTTTGCTGGGAGGCAGGACCAAAGAACGCATCCCGGTCTATGCGAGCCGCTTGTATGCGATGCCGATTCCGGAGCTGCGCGAGGAAGCGCAGAAGTATAAGGACGAAGGCTACACGATGATGAAGCTGCGCTTCGGCTGGGGACCCCTGGATGGCGCCGCGGGCATGCAGAAGAACCTGGAGCTGGTGCGCGCCGTGCGTGACGTGGTGGGCGATGGTGTCGACATCATGACCGACGCCTACATGGGATGGTCGCTGGACTATGCCAAACGTATGCTGCCGCTGCTGGAGCCGTTCCACCTGCGCTGGCTGGAAGAGCCGGTAATTCCAGACGACACGCGCGGTTACAAGGAACTGAAACGCTACGGGCGCGTCCCGATCGCGGGCGGCGAGCATGAGTTCACGATCTTCGGCTTTCGTGAGCTGCTGGAGAACAATGCGGTCGACTACATCCAGTTCGATACGAACCGTGTCGGCGGCATCAGCCAGGCGCGCAAGATCTCCGCACTGGCCGAGGCTTTCCAGATCCCCGTAGTCCCTCACGCGGGGCAGATGCACAACTACCATGTGGTGATGGCGAACCTGAACTCACCTATCGCAGAGTTCTTTCCCAAGGTGGATGTGGAGGTGGGCAACGAACTCTTCTGGTACATCTTCGATGGCGAACCCGAGCCGAAGGACGGGCACATCGACTTGAGCGACGATCTGCCGGGGCTCGGTTTGACGGTGAACGAGGAGTCGTTGAAACGCTTCCGGATCGTCGAATGAACGGGGCTGCGGTTGAAGAACAAGGAGGAGATATGTCGATGCACGTAGCGCTTCTAGGTACAGGAACGATGGGGAGCGGGATGGCGCGGAATTTGCGGAAAGCCGGTTTTCCGCTCACCGTGTATAACCGCACCAGGGAGAAGGCGGAACAACTCGCCGAAACCGGTGCGCAGGTCGCGGACACTCCTGCGCTGGCTGTCGCAGGCGCGGAGGTGGCGATCTCCATGCTGTCGGACGACGATGCGTCTCGCGAAGCCTGGCTTGGCGCGCATGGTGCTCTGGCGGCGATGCAGGCAGGGGCTATCGTCGTCGAGTGTGGGACGGTGAGTCCGAAGTGGGTGCAGGAGTTACAGCAGGAAGCAGAAGCTCGTGGACTGCGCATGATGGACGCGCCGGTGACCGGCAGCCGTCCGCAGGCGAACGCCGGAGAGCTGACGTTTCTTGCAGGCGCCGACCAGGCGACGCTCGATGCTGTGCGGCCGGTGCTGGAGTCGATGAGCAAAGCCATTCTGCATGTGGGGCCGGTGGGGAGTGGGGCGGAGCTCAAGCTGATCAACAATTTTCTCTGCGGTGTGCAGGTCGCATCCTTTGCCGAAGCGCTGGTTTGGATTGAGCGCAGTGGGTTGGACCGCACGCAGGCCCTGGAGTTTCTGAAGGGTGGCGCGGCGGGGAGCGGCATCTTCAAAGCGATGTCGGAACGCATGACGGCAAGGACCTATGAGGTGAACTTCATGCTGCGGCTGATGGAGAAGGACATGCGATATGCCCAGCAGGCGGCCGCGGAAACGCAGACCACGCTGACCACGGCGGCTTGCTCGAACAAGCTCTTTGAGCGTGCCGAGGCCGCAGGTTATGGCGAACGCGACATGGCTGCGGTTGTCGAGGTTCTGCGTTCGGAGGACGAGACGAAATGACGCACAACTCTGCCGCATCGATCACGCACGTGCAACAGATCGGAGTTCTATGACTGCCTCTGCTCACCGCGAAAAATATCGTGGGGTTTTCCCCGTAGTGCCGACAATCTTCGACGAGCAGGGATGTCTCGACCTGGAAGGACAGCGGCGTTGTGTCGACTTTATGATCGACGCCGGCTCTCAAGGTGTGTCCATCCTTGCCAACTTTTCTGAGCAGTTCCTGCTTTCGGATGAGGAGCGGGAGCTGCTGACGACGGAGATACTGAAGCATGTGCGGGGACGCGTCCCGGTGATTGTGACGACCACACACTTCAGTACAAAAATATGCGCGGAACGCAGCCGACGCGCGCAGGACCAGGGCGCGGCGATGGTCATGGTCATGCCGCCGTATCATGGCGCCACGATTCGCGTTGCACCGGCGGGGATCAGGAGTTTCTTTGAACAACTCTCCGATGCGATCTCGATCCCCATCATGATCCAGGATGCTCCTGTCGCCGGGACCCCGCTTCCGGCGGCGTTTCTTGCGCAGCTCGCACGAGAGATCGAGCACGTTGCTTATTTCAAAATTGAGACCCCGCAGGCAGCCGCGAAACTGCGCGAGATGATCGAGCTTGGAGGCGATGCCATCGAGGGCCCATGGGATGGGGAAGAAGCGATTACCCTGATGGCCGATCTGGATGCAGGCTGCACAGGGGCGATGACCGGTGGGGGATATCCCGACCTCATCCGGCGCATCATCGATAGTTATTTGGCTGGCGACCGTGTTTCGGCCATGGAGCATTATGCGCGTTGTCTTCCGCTGATCAACTATGAAAACCGGCAGGCGGGCCTGTTGAGCGCGAAGGTGCTTATGAAGGAAGGCGGCATTATCGAGTGCGACGCCGGCCGTCATCCGCTGGCGCCCGTTCCTCCGGCGGCTCGCGCGGGCTTGATCGAACTTGCCCGCGGGTTGGATGCAAAAGTTCTCTCATGGGGCAGGTGACCAGAGACGCGGCCCGAGCTTTATGAGAGGAGAGGTTTGCACCAGATGACAGTGCCTTGAAAATTATCCGCGTGGTTCACGTTGGTATCGAATTTACTGCCGGACCTAATGCGCTGCATCAACTGATAGCCGCGATGTGGAATGTCCGCAGGTACGCCGGAAGCCGCGCTCGACCCGCCTCGCCAGTAGCTCTTCATCGGCAGATCCCAATACAACTGGTCTGCGGTGAGGCCCGGATTTGCCCCAATGTAAATACCGGAGACAAAACCTGCCGCACTTACCTCGTCATGCCAGTTGCTGCAATAGTCGATGACATCCTGTGGCTGGGCGGTTGGTGCGACACCTTCGAGATCGACCCACACAGAAACACCAGGCGGTAAACCGGCCGCAGCCGCGAGACTTCCAGCTGCAGCGCCGAACTTCTGGCCGCGTGCGGCTGTCGGACTCCACCCCTCTGCGAGCGGGTGCTGCACCACGCAGAGAGCCAGCCCGGCGTCTATGATCGTCTGGCCCTCTGCTTCGGTGAGGTCGACGAAGTGTTTCGATCCGTCGCCGCGGCCGACATAACGGATGACAAATGTATATCCCTGCTTTATATACTGCGCCGCGGAGGCGGCAGTGACAGGGAAAGGTTGGTCAATTCCAGTTGCTCCGTCAGGGAGTGGTCCTACCGATCCATTAATCACACTTGCTCCTTAGGCCTTTGCATCGGCGAGAGTCAGGGCGGCAACCGAAATGGCGCTTATCAGATTCTGAAACTTAAAGTGCCTTATGGCAATACCGATGTGTCAGTCGAGGCGGCGAACAGTGGCGAGCGAACCGAGCATGATGCGCGCTCTGTAAAGTCTCGACTTCGTGGCGGCCTCGGAGATGTTGAGGCGGCGGGCGATTTCCCGTACCGGGCAGTCTTCCGTTACACGCGCCTGAGTGGCCTTTCGGAACTCCAGTGGCAGGCGCCGTATCGCCTGCATCAGTTTTTCGCGCTCCTCCTGCTCGGCGTAGATCTGTTCAGGATTTGGGGCCGAGTCCATGAACTCCTCCTGTAGGCCTTCGTCTTCACGATGTGAGTTTGCGTCCATGGAGGTTTCCGGACGGCAGCGGCGTTTGCGCAGGATGCCCAATGCCGAGTTGATGGCGATGCGAGTGAGCCATGAATAAAAACTTGATCGGCCCTCAAAGCTCTCCAGAGCAACGAAGGCGCGAAGGAGAGCGTCCTGTAGCGCATCTTCGGCATCGTGTGGGTTTTTCGTAATGCCCAAAAGCGTGCGATAGATGCGCCGCGAATAGAGCTCACACAGCTCGTTGAACGCAGTTTGGCAACCCGATCGCGCGGCGAGGACCAGGTGCTGATCTCGCGATGAGGCGACGTGACCGGCGCATTCGCCGGCGCCGCCCGATGCGAGAGGGATCGTCACCCAAATGTTGGAATCACTATGAATATTCATTGTTCTCTCCATTCGCGAAGCTGGTCATTGCATTTTTCGTTGCGATGTGGCCGTGAATCTATAGCGGTTTTCCTTTAGGTGTCGTTGCAGCTCGGCAGCGGAGATTCCTTCGGGAATGACAAACAAAGAGGGTTTCGCGGCGGCGATCACAAAAACCGCACCCCAAAAGCCCGCTCCAGGCATCTCTCCCAGATATCGATAAACCGCGCCTTATCAAGACTCGCGGCACAACGTGATGACACCAGAAGCACGCGGAACGAACAATTGGACGAAGGTATCGCGCGATACCTTTGTATCGATCCATACCAAAGGCCGATGGCTTTTCTTTCCCCCTTTGGATGTGATCCTTCAAGGAAGACGGCGATATACGATGACCGTTTTGTTCTTTATGAAAAGCCGGAAAATTTTTGGCCAGTGGAAGGGCGTTGAGGGAAAAACATGCCATCCGAAGCGATTCGGGCGCATCCCATAAGGCAGATGCAGATAGTATCGGGCACTCTGTGGAGAACAAATTGAAACACATGCAGGAACAGCAGCAGGGAACTCAGTTCACTCGAGACCGCGAGCAGCAACAGGCGGACACGCTGGCCGGTGAAAACCGCGCCGGCACAACGGCTGAAGAGATTGCGGTTTCGTTCCGCAACCACATGACGCACAGTGTTGGCCGGCCGCTGGAACGGTCCAGCGTGATCGATCAGTATCATGCGCTTGCGGCCACCGTGCGCAATCGCTTGATGGACCGATGGCTGGAGACGATTGAAAACTACAGGCAGAAGGACGTTCGGGTGCTTGCATATTTAAGCGCCGAGTATCTGCTGGGGCCTCATCTGCAAAACGATTTGTTGAACCTGGATTTGACGTCGCAAACCGAGCAGGCACTTAAAGGCGTGGGGCTCGACCTGAACACCATCGCCGCCGAAGAGCCCGAGCCTGGTCTGGGCAACGGCGGCCTGGGCCGGTTGGCTGCGTGTTTTCTCGATTCGCTCTCCACGCTGGATGTGCCGGTGATCGGCTATGGGCTGCGTTATGAGTTTGGTATCTTCCGCCAGGAAATTGAGGATGGCTGGCAGGTGGAGAAGTCGGATAAATGGCTGCAGTATGGCAATCCGTGGGAGATTCCCGCGTCGATGTCGGTGGAGGTGGGCCTCTTCGGCCACACGGAGACCTATACGGATGACAAGGGCGGCCTCCGTCATAAGTGGGTGCCCGGTGTGAAGATAAAAGGCATTCCGTTCGATACGCCGATTCCGGGATACAGCACGCGTACGGTCAACCGTCTGAGGCTTTGGAAATCGGAAGCTGTCGATTCGTTCGACCTGAGCGTGTTCAACAGCGGCGACTATGCGGGCGCCGTGCGCGCCAAGATGGAGTCCGAAACGATCAGCAAGGTGCTGTATCCGCCGGACGAAAAGCTCGAAGGCAAGCGCCTGAGGCTGACACAACAATTTTTCTTTACGTCGTGCTCTTTGCAGGACATGGTGCGGCTGCACCTGGAGCTCGGAAAGCCGCTCACAGAGTTCGATAAGAAATGGACGGTGCAGTTGAACGATACCCATCCTTCGATTGGCATTGCGGAGCTGATGCGCCTGCTGATGGATGAGCACGAGATGGGATGGGAGGATGCGTGGCGCGTGACGCAGTCCACCTTTGGTTACACCAACCACACGCTTCTGCCCGAAGCGCTGGAGCGCTGGTCGCTGGATATGTTCGCGAACCTGCTGCCGCGACACCTTGAAATCATCTTTGAAATCAATCGCCGGTTTCTGGATGACATGCGTTACCGCTTTCCCAACGACGACGCGCGGATGCGGCGGATGAGCATCATCGGAGAAGACGGCGAGCGTAGCGTGCAGATGGCACACCTTGCCGTTGTCGGCAGCAAGGCCATCAACGGCGTTGCGGAGCTGCATACCGAGTTACTGAAAAAAATCACGTTGCATGACTACTACGAAGCTTTTCCGGAACGCTTCAGCAACAAGACCAACGGCGTTACACCGCGGCGCTGGCTGATGCTCTCCAACCCTGAACTTACCGGATTGATCAACGAGACTATTGGGACAGAATGGCACAAGGACCTCTACGGCCTGAAGCTGCTGGAACCTTTTGCCGACGACAAGGGCTTTCTGGAGCGCTGGCGAAAGACGCAGGAAGCTTCGAAGGGGCGGCTTGCAGCTTATATCAAGGAGACGATGTCCATCGATGTAAACCCGGCTTCGATGTTCGATGTGCAGGTGAAGCGGCTGCATGAATACAAGCGCCAACACCTGAACGCACTGCACATCCTTTCGCTGTACTGCCAGATCAAGAGTGGAACGATGCAGAACCTCACGCCGCGTACTTTTCTTTTCGGCGGAAAAGCCGCACCAAGTTACACGATGGCGAAACTCATCATTAAGCTGATATGCCAGGTGGGTGAGCTGGTCAACAACGATCCCCAGGTGAAGGATGTATTGAAGGTCATCTTCCTTCCGAACTACTCGGTTTCGATGGGGCAGCGCATCTATCCGGCTGCCGATCTTTCTGAGCAGATATCCACCGCGGGGCTTGAAGCAAGCGGTACGGGATGCATGAAGTTCATGATGAACGGCGCTGTCGCCATTGGGACACTGGATGGCGCGAACATTGAAATCCGCAAAGAAGCGGGTGAAGAAAATTTCTTCCTCTTCGGTCTTACGGCCCCGGAAATTCTCGACCTGCAACACGCGGGCTATAACCCACGCAGCTACTACGATAAAAGCCCTCTGCTGCGTGAGGTGATGGATGGCCTGCGGGACGGCAGGTTCTCCAACGGGGACCGCGATTTGTTTGCGCCGCTGGTGAATGACCTGATGAATTACGATCGCTACTTCGTTCTCGCCGACTTCGACGCCTACGCCGCGGCGCAACAGCAAGCCGGCCTAGTTTATGCCGATAGTTCGCGCTGGGGAAGGATGTCATTGCTGAATACAGCGCGGTCGGGCAAGTTCTCTTCTGACCGGACGATCCGGCAATATTGTGAGGAGATCTGGAAATTGCCGGTGGGGAATAACTAAGCGCGGAAGACGCGATGTATATCAGGCGCTCGGCATGACACATTCGTTTTGAAACGAATCGTCATTTTGCCTAAGGAGAGTCTGCACAAGTCTCCAGCTGCCTCAAGGGTGTCATCTCGACCGGACCCTGAGTAAGCGAAGCGCGCCGAAGGGAAGTGGAGAGATCGCAGCATTCCCCTGCCCGGTCGAAAATGTAGCCGCAGCTACGGAATGCGGGGATCTCTCCACTACGCATCGCAAAAACCGCGATGCTCCGGTCGAGATGACATCTATGAACCGAGCGAACATAAGGTCATGGGATGTGGGCACACGTACGAGCACCGGGCGCACCTTCAGGACTGTGTCATCGACTTCAGCAAGGTGAGCGCGTACGCTCGGCCACTTCCACTCTTTTGACCCCTTTGACCGTTTCGCGGTAAGCGTCCTGTCTTGGCCGTGTGTACAGGATGGTCATCTGGGGCGAAGATGTGTGGATGGTGGAAGGCGAGTTGGGTATTGGATTGGCAGCGGTGCC
>Ga0207652_10003054_pt1 | contig 13970 bp, 13 predicted proteins | sample KBSC63BmetaG_FD_184334 | JGI IMG/M metagenome (GOLD analysis project Ga0207652, IMG submission 184334) | Corn rhizosphere microbial communities from Kellogg Biological Station, Michigan, USA - KBS C6-3B metaG (SPAdes) (version 2) | ecosystem: Host-associated > Plants > Roots > Rhizosphere ... | reverse complement strand
CGTGGAGCGCCCCCTCGGCGGACACTCAGCAGCCGAAGGCTGCGTCCGACGAGGGGGCGCTCCACGCCACCCCTACAACTGCAGGCTCTTGACTTGGAGCAACTCCTCAATGGCGTAGCGCCCGTTCTCGCGCCCGTGCCCCGACTGCTTGTAGCCACCAAAGGGCGCCAGCGGATTGAACGCTCCGCCGTTGATCTCGATCTGGCCGGTGCGGATCCGCTTTGCAACCGAGATCGCCCGGTCCTGATCTCCCGACCAGACGCCGCCGGCAAGGCCGTAGGCACTGTCGTTGGCGATCCGCACCGCGTCGTCCTCGCCCTCGTAGGGCTGGATCGCCAGCACCGGGCCGAAGATCTCCTCCTGGGCGATCGTCATCTCCGGCGTCACCTCTGAGAAGACCGTGGGGCGGACGAAGAAGCCCTTGTCGAGGCCCTCGGGCGCCGCCGTGCCGCCGGTGAGCAACTTCGCTCCCTCGGCCTCGCCCTTCTCGATGTAGCCGCGCACCCGCCCGCGCTGGGCCTCGGAGACCAGCGGGCCGAGCCGGGTCGATTGCTCGAAGGGGTCGCCCGGCGTGAAACTCTCCGCTGCCTGGGTGGCGATCTGCTCGGCTTCGGCCAGCTTCTCGCGCGGCACCAGCATCCGGGTCAGGGCGCTGCAGGTCTGGCCCGAGTTGAGGTAACACTTGCCGACCCCGTCGGGCACGGCCTTGCTCAGGTCGGCGTCGTCGAGGATCACGTTCGGCGACTTGCCGCCGAGCTCCATCGCCACCGGCTTGACCGTCGCCGAGGCGAGCTCGGAGACGCGCCGGCCTGCCCGGGTCGAGCCGGTGAAGGAGACCATGTCGACGCCGGGGTGGCCGGCGATCGCCTCGCCGACGACCGGGCCGGTGCCGGTGATGAGGTTGAACACGCCGGCGGGCAGGCCGGCGGCCTCGATCACCTCGGCGAGGATGAAGGCGTTGAGCGGCACGATCTCGCTCGGCTTGAGCACCACGGTGCAGCCGGCGGCGAGGGCGGGGGCGACCTTGCAGGCGATCTGGTTGAGCGGGTAGTTCCAGGGCGTGATCGCGCCGAGCACGCCGACCGGCTCCCGCAGCACCCGCGAGTTGCCGATCTCCTCCTCCCAGCGGATTTCCTCCATCAGCTTCGGCATCGCCCCGAACTGGGCGATCGGCAGCCCGGCCTGGATCATCTTGCTCAGCGTCAGCGGCATGCCGAGCTCCTGTGAGATCGTCGCCGCGATCTCATCGGCGCGCTCGCCGAGCCCGGCTGAGATCGCGCTCATGTAGCCGGCGCGCTCCTCGCGAGAGGTCTGCGACCAGGACTCGAAGGCATCGCGCGCGGCCGCGACGGCTCGGTCCGCATCCCCCGAGCTGCAGGCCGGGATCGACCCCATCGTCTCCTCGCTGGTCGAGTTGACGACCTCGAGGGTCTCCGAACCCTCTGGCTCCACCCATTTGCCGCCGACGAAGATCTGTTCGCGCGCCTGAACCTCAGCTGCCGTAGCCATACCGTCTCCTCCTATCGCTGGTATCAAGACGCTAGCGAACCGCGTCAAATTCTCTACCTGCTGGACCGAGAATTTGATGCAATTCGACTCAGGCGGCCTCGGCGAGGCCGGGGCCGGGCAGGGCGCGAGCGTCGCGAGCGTGCAGGACCTCGCCGCAGCGCTCGCAGATGCCGCGGTCGCTGACCGTGCCGCCGCACTCCTTGTGGACGATCAGCATCGGCGGGCCCTCGGGGCTGGGGGAGTGGCGGTCGCCCCAGCCGAGCAGGGCGATCAGGGCCGGCCAGAGGTCGAGCCCCTTCTCGGTGAGAAAGTACTCGTAGCGCTCCGGATTGCGCTGGTAGGGACGGCGCTCGAGGATGTTCTCCTCGAGCAGGCGCTGCAGCCGGGCGGAGAGCACGTTGCGGGCGACGCCGAGGCTCTTCTGCAGCTGGTCGAAGCGACGGTGGCCGTTCATCACGTCGCGCACGATCAGCAGTGACCAGCGCTCGCCGACGACTTCCAGCGACCTGGCGATCGAGCAGACCTGGCCCGGATAGTCGTTGCGCAGCACAGCGTGATCTTCGCACACTGGGTTGCGTCAAGCAACTAACTCGGTTAGGGTCCGTGATGCAGGAGTTGCATCAAGCAACCCACATGGTGACTTCCTGTTTTTTCGCGCATAGGACGAAGAACCAGGAAGTCATGAGTGAATGGAGGCATCTCATGAGGCTGGTTCCCAGGCACAGGCATCGCTCCAAGATCCCGCGGATCTCGATCAGTCAGGCCGAGATAACCGCCGACCTGGTCTACCCGGCAAGCCCGCGCTCGGTTGGAGAGCGCAGCCGTACCCACGCGCGCAGGGCGGGCCGTTGAGCGCCGAGGGGGTGGCCGAGCAGGGCGGGGGCGCGGTAGAGGCCGCGCTCGCCTTCGCCGAGGCTCAGCCTGAGGTCACCCGCCGCCGCGAGCTGGTCTGGCAGGACCCGCTGCCGACGGCCGCGGCCGGGGCGACGATGACCGGCATCGAGTACATGGAAGCGATCGTCGCCGGTGAGATGCCGCCGCCACCGATCGCGGTGACGATGCGAATGCGTCCGATTGAGCTCGGCGACGGCCGCGCCGTCTTCGAGGGCGAACCGGGGGAGGAGCACTACAACCCGATCGGCGTCGTTCACGGTGGCTACGCCGCGACCCTGCTCGACTCGGCCTTGGGCTGCGCGGTCCACACGACCCTGCCGGCAGGCGTTGGCTACACCTCGCTCGGCCTTGAGGTCAAGTACGTGCGCCCGATCACCCGCGACACCGGCCGCGTTCTCTGCGAGGCCAACGTTTTGTACCGCGGCCGCCGCCAGGCGACGGTCGAGGCCAACCTGACCGCTGCGGACAGCGGCAAGCTGCTCGCCCACGGCATCGCCACTTGCATGATCCTCTCGTGACTAGTGAAACGCTTTGTCCCCCTAAATAGGGGAAAGCGCGTTGCACTGCGCTTCGGATCAGGCAGATAGGGATCGCGCCAGGCCGGTCAGCAACCTCACGCCGTAACCGCTGGCGTCGCTGCCGGTGTAGGCGCGGCCGACGTCCCAGGCGGTACCGGCGATGTCTAGGTGGGCCCAGGGGGTGTCGCCGACGAATTCCTCGAGGAAGCCGGCGGCGGACAGCGTGCCGGCCTTGCGCTTGGGGGATGCGTTGGTCAGGTCGGCAACCGTTCCCTTCATCAGCGCCTTGTACTCGGCGTGGAGGGGGAGGCGCCAGACCAGCTCGCCGGTCTCCTTACCGACCGCCTCGACGGCGCCGGCCAACTCGTCGTCGTTGCTGATCACCGCGGCGTAGCTCGAACCCAGCGCGATCATCACCGCGCCGGTCAGGGTGGCGATGTCGACGACGCGATCGGCCCCCTGCTCGATCGCGTAGGCGAGGGCGTCGGCGAGGATCAGGCGGCCCTCAGCGTCGGTGTTGTTGACCTCGACCGTCTTGCCGTTGTACTGGGTGATGATGTCGCCGGGCTTGATCGCGGTCCCGGAGGGCATGTTCTCGGTCGAGGGGACGACGGCGATCAGCTTCAGCTCCAGGCCCAGCTCGGCGATCGCGCCGACGGTCTCCAGCACCGCGGCGGCCCCTGACATGTCCATCTTCATCTCCTGCATCCCCGCCGAGGGCTTCAGCGAGATGCCGCCGGTATCGAAGGTGACGCCCTTGCCGATCAGGCCGAGGGTCTCGCCCGAGCCACCGCCGTCGTAGCGCAGCACGATCAAACGTGGGTCCTCGGCGCCGCCCTGGCTGACCGCGACCAGGCCGCCCATCTGCTTGGCGGCGATCTCCTCGCGGCCGAAGACCTCCACGCTGAGCGAGTCGTGGGCGGCGGCGATCTCCTCGGCGCGGTTAGCCAAGTAGGAAGGGGTGGCGACATTGGAGGGCAGGCTCTGCAGATCGCGGGCGCGGTTCTGTGCCTCGGCGCAGACGCGGGCAGCCTCGACCGCGTCGGCGAGGCTCTCCGGCGCCAGCAGGGTCAACGAGTCGAGCGAGGTCGGCTCGGGGTTCTCCGGGTCCTTGCTCTTGAAGCGGTCGAAGCGGTAGGCGCCGAGGATCGTGCCGGTGACGACGCCCTCGGCGAGGGCATCGGCGCCATCGCCCTCGGGCAGGACCCAGGCGAGCGAGGTGGCGCTGAGCTTGCCTGCCTCTTTGGCGACGAGGGCAGCGGCCACCCGCAGCCGCTCGGCGTCGAGGTCCTCGCGTTTGCCCAGTCCCGCGACCAGCGCCCGGGCGGGCTGCTCGGGATGGATCGTGGCCAGCTTCTTGAAGCTCCCCTTGGCGTCGGCGGCGCCGCGGGCCGAGGCGAGCTCGCCGGGCAGCTCCTCGTCCTCGCAGAGGCCGATCGCAACGAGGTCGGCGTCGACCGCGGCGGGCTCGTTCTGGCTAACGGAGACCTTCATCGAGCTCGCGAGTCTATGACCTTGCGCACAGCGGCTGGAGGCGGGCCCCCGCTATCGTCCCAAGTGTGGGCCAGCTGGCCCTGATCGAGCCGAGACCCGGCATAAACACTCAGAGAAAGGCAGCTCATGCCCAGCTCAGTAATCCTCGGAACCGCACGCACGCCCTTCGGCAAGATGGGCGGGACTCTCTCTTCGCTCGACGCCACCGACCTCGGCGGCCACGTGATCGAGGCCGCCCTGGAGCGCTCCGGCGTTGCCCCCGAGCAGGTCGAGCAGGTGGTCTTCGGCCAGGTCCTGCAGGCCGGCCAGGGCCAGATCCCCTCGCGCCAGGCCCAGATCAAGGGCGGCATCCCCAAGGAGGTGCCCTCGGAGACGATCAACAAGGTCTGCGCCTCGGGCATGCGCTCGCTCGGCATTGCCGACCAGGCGATCCGCGCCGGTGACACCGACGTCGCCGTCACCGGCGGCATGGAGTCGATGAGCAAGGCTCCTTATCTGCTGCCGGGGGCGCGCTTCGGCTTCCGCATGGGCGACGTCCAGTCGATCGACGCGATGACCCACGACGGCCTCACCAACCCCTTCACGGACAAGCAGATGATCAACGAGGCGAGCGAGGTCTCCAATGAGCTGGAGATCACACGCGCCGACATGGACCGCTTCGCTGAGCGCTCGCACCGGCTCGCCGCCGAGGCGACCGACGCCGGCCGCCTCGCCGATGAGATCGTCGGCATCACCGTCAAGTCCCGAAAGGGCGAGCACACGATTGAGGCCGACGAGGCGATCCGGCCCGAGACCACGGTCGAGACCCTCGCCGGCCTGCGCGCGATCGGCGGCGAGGACGCCACCCACACCGCCGGCAACGCCCCCGGGGTCAACGACGGTGCCGGCGCGATCGTCGTCGTTTCCGAGGAGTGGGCCGAGAAGGAAGGCCGCACGCCGCTGGCCCGGATCCTCTCCTACGGCACGGTCGCCGATGATTTCCCCTACCTGGCCAAAACCCCGGCCAATGCCGCCAAGCAGGCCCTGGAGAAGATCGGCAAGAGCCCCGAGGACGTCGACCTCTGGGAGATCAACGAGGCCTTCGCCTCGGTCGCGATCAACTCGGTCCGCATGCTCGACGTCGACAAAGACAAGGTCAACGTCAACGGCGGCGCGATCGCGCTCGGTCACCCGATCGGAGCGTCCGGTGCCCGCATCGTCGGCTCGCTCGTCCTCGAGCTCGGCCGCCGCGGTGGCGGCCTCGGCGTCGCCGCGATCTGCAGCGGCGGCGGCCAGGGCGACGCAATTGTGTTGGAGGTGGCTTCGCAGTAGCGCGGCCGCTGCAAACCGGCGCATCTCGGGGTCCTCTCTCGCTCGGCTCGGGTCACGCACCGAGTGGCGCGCTCCCTTCACCTCGCTCTTTGCGTCCCCCGACCTGCTTGGTTTTCGCGGCTGTTCGAGGGACGCAATGAGCCGGGCCGCCGCATTCTTCGACCTCGACAAGACCCTGATGGCGGGGTCCTCCGGGATGCAGTTCGCCCGTGTCGCGGCCCGTCACAAGCTGGTCAGCCGCCGCCAGCTGGCCAGCTGGGGCTTCGAGCACGTGCGCTACCGCCTGCGCGGCACCACCGATGAGCGCACGCGCGAGGTGCTGCGGGCCGCCCGCGAGCTGATCGCCGGCGTGCCCGCCCGCAGCCTCGAACGGATGAACCCCGAGGTGATGGCGGCGATCCTGCCGCGGGTCTACCCGCAGATGCTCGACGAGGTCTACGCCCACCAGGACGCCGGCCGGCCGACCTTCATCGTCAGCGCCGCCGGCAGCGGCGTGGTCGAGCCGCTGGCCAACGTGCTTGGCATGGACGGTGGCGTCGGCACCAGCTACGAAGTCGGCGAGGACGGCGCTCTCACCGGCCGCTTCGACGGACCCTTCGTCTACGGCGAGGGCAAGGTCGAGGCGATGCGGGCCTACGCCGCCGAGCATGAGATCGATCTCGCCGCCTCCTACGCCTACTCCGACTCGGTCTCCGACCTGCCGATGCTGCGCGCGGTCGGCAACCCCGTCGTGGTCAACCCCGACCCGCCGCTGGCCGAGATCGCCCGCGACGAGGGCTGGCAGACGCTGCGCTTCGAGCGCCTCGGCCGCCGCCTGGTCGCGATCGCGGTAACGCTGCTGGCGACCGTCGCCGGCTTCGGCGGCTCGCGCATCGCCGCCCGCCGCAAACCGCCACCGCGCCGCTTCCCCGTTCGCCGCTAAGTCGGGTGCAACGCTTTGTCCCCTGGGTGGGTGGATAAAGCGTTGCACCCGGGGATCGGTCCGTAGACTCAGGGCATGGCGATCGAGCCGCGGGACAAGCCCGCATACAAGGAGCGCGAGGCGGAGTTCTCGACGATGTCGGGGCAGCCGATCGCGCCGCTCTACGGGCCCGAGCACGCTCCCGCCGATCCCGAGGAGACGATCGGGACGCCCGGGGAGTACCCGTTCACCCGCGGGCCCTATCCCTCGATGTACCGGGGGCGGCTCTGGACGATGCGCCAGTTCGCCGGTTTCGGCACGGTCGAGGAGACCAACGAGCGCTTCCATTACCTGCTCGACCACGGCCAGACCGGGCTCTCCACCGCCTTCGACATGCCGACCCTGATGGGCTACGACTCCGACCACGTCCGCAGCCTCGGCGAGGTCGGGCGCGAGGGCGTCGCCGTCGACACCCTCGACGACATGGAACAGCTCTTCGACGGCATCCCGCTCGGCGGCGTCACCACCTCGATGACGATCAACGCACCGGCGGCGATCCTGCTCGCCTTCTACGTCCTCGTCGGCGAGCAGCAGGGGGTGCCGCCGGAGAAGCTCGGCGGCACGATCCAGACCGACATCCTCAAGGAGTACATCGCCCAGAAGGAGTGGTGCTTCCCGATCGAGCCGGCGATGCGCCTGGTCACCGACATGATCGAGTGGTGCGCCGAGAACATGCCGCGCTGGCACCCGGTCTCGATCTCCGGGTACCACATCCGCGAGGCCGGCTCGACCGCGCAGCAGGAGCTTGCCTTCACCCTCAAGGACGGCTTCACCTACGTCGAGCGGGCGCTAGAGCGCGGCCTCGACGTCGACGACTTCGCCCCCCGCCTCTCCTTCTTCTTCAACGCCCACATCGACTTCTTCGAGGAGATCGCCAAGTACCGGGCAGCGCGCCGGATCTGGGCCCGCGAGATGAAGGAGACCTATGGCGCCAAGCGCGAGGAGTCGATGCGGCTGCGCTTCCACGCCCAGACCGCCGGCGTCTCGCTGACCGCCCAACAGCCGCTCAACAACGTTGTCCGCACCTCGCTGGAGGCCCTGGCGGCGGTGCTCGGTGGCACCCAGTCGCTGCACACCAACTCCTTCGACGAGGCGCTGGCGCTGCCGACCGAGGAGGCGGTGCGAGTGGCGCTGCGCACCCAGCAGATCATCGCCCTGGAGTCCGGCGTCGCCAACACGCCCGACCCCTTCGGCGGCTCCTGGTTCATCGAGAAGCTGACCGATGAGATGGAGGAGGCTGCCTACGACTACTTCCGCCGCATCGACGAGGTGGGGGGGATGGTCGAGGCGATTCGCCAGAACTTCCCCCAGCGTGAGATCGCCGACGCCTCCTTCCGCTTCCAGCAGGAGCTGAACGAACGCCGCCGCATCGTCGTCGGCGTCAACGATTTCACCCAGGACGACGAAGAGCCGACGCCGATCCTGCGCATCGACCCGGCGCTGGAACGCAAGCAGACCGACCGCCTCGCCGCGACCCGCGCCAGCCGCGACGGCGCCGAGGTTGAGAAGGCGCTTGCTGAGCTGAAGCGAGCGGCCGCGACCGAGGAGAACCTGATGCCGCCGATCATCGCCGCCGCCCGCGCCCGCGCAAGCGAGGGAGAGATGATCGCGGCGATGCAGGAGGTCTTCGGGACGTACACAGAGTCGCCGGTGTTCTAGGGTTCCCGCGCTGATGAGCACCGCCACCGCTCGCAAGATCCGCGTCGTCGTCGCCAAGCCCGGCCTGGACGGGCACGACCGCGGTGCCAAGATCATCGCTCGCGCCCTGCGCGACGCCGGCATGGAGGTGATCTACACCGGTCTGCACCAGACGCCGGAGCAGATCGCCGAGACGGTGATCCAGGAGGATGCCGACGCGGTCGGTCTCTCGATCCTCTCCGGGGCCCACATGACGCTGGTGCCGAAGGTGGTCGAGTTGCTCGCCGCGCAGGGCGTCGATGACGTCCTGGTCACGGTGGGCGGCACGATTCCGGCCGAGGACATTCCCGAGCTGAAGAAGCTCGGCGTCGCTGAGGTCTTCACCCCCGGCGCCGGAACCGACGACATCGTCGATTTCATCCGCGACAACGCCGCCGAGCGCGACGACGTCTGACGCCTGCACTGTTCCTTTGCTCGACCAAGGGCGGCAAAGGCACAGCGGAGCGGGTGTGGCGCTAATCTCCCGCCGCGCCACGTATAGATAGACTGATTGACTGGTCAGTCAACCAGCTTTAGAACTAGCCAAGGAGGCTTGAACTTGAAGATCTGCGTCCTGGTCAAGGAGGTTCCGGACGCCGCCGTTCAGAAGCGCATCGACTCCAGCACGATGCGACTGGACCGCAGCGGCGAGAAGAACCTGAACCCCTTCGACACACACGCCATCGAGGCCGCCATGCAGATCAAGGAGGGCGGCGCGATCCCGGTCGAGGAAGTCGTCGCCGTGACGATGGGTCCCGACTCCGCGGTCCGCGCCCTGCACAAGGCGGTTGCGCTCGGAGCCGACCGCTCCGTGCACCTCTCCGACGAGGCGCTCGCCGGCTCCGACGTCTGCGCCACCGGCTACTCGCTGGCCAAGGTGCTCGAGTCCGAGAGCCCGGACCTGGTCCTGCTCGGCCAGCAGTCCGATGACGGCGAGTGCTACACGATCGGCGCCGTCGTCGCCGACCACCTGAAGATGCCCTCGCTGACCCAGGTGATCAAGATCGACGTCGCCGACGGCAAGCTGCGCTGCGAGCGCCAGGCTGAGTACGGCTACGACACGGTCGAGATCGAGCTGCCGGCCGTGATCAGCGTCGGCGACGCGATCAACGAGCCCCGCTACCCGAGCCTGAAGGCGATCATGGGCGCCAAGAAGAAGCCGCTCGACGCTAAGGCGACCGGCGACGTCGGCATCGAAGGCGGCATGGTCGGCGAAGGCGGCTCCAAGACAACGGTCCTCTCGCTCAACCCGCCGCCCGCCAAGCAGGCCGGCGAGATCATCGAGGACGAGGACACCAACGAGACGGTCGAAAAGATCGTCGCCTGGCTCGACGAGAGGAAGCTGATCTAGATGGCAGGCATCCTGACCTACGCCCTGCACGACGACGAGGGCAACTTCAACAAGAACTCGCTCGGGGCGATCTCCGAGGCGGCCAAGCTGGCCGGCCAGATCGGCGGCGACGCCGGCGTGATGGTCGTCGGCGACATCGCCGACGACGCCTGTGCCGCGCTCGGCAACTGGGGCGCGACCAAGGTCTACCGGGCCAAGGACGTGCCCGAGGGCCTGGCCCAGCCGGTCGTCGACGCGATGGCCAAAGTGATCGGCGACGAGGGCTTCAGCTACGCCCTCTTCGGCGGCGGCCTGCTCGGCTTCGAGATCGGCGCCGGCCTCACCGCTCGCCTCAACGCCGGGGTGACGATGGAGGTCACCGAGGTCAAGGTGCAGGACGGCAAGCTCGTCGCCGAGCGCCCGATCCTGCAGGACTCTCAGATCGCCGACGTCGGCTACGTCTCGGAGCCCGGCATCATCATCGGCCGCCTCAACGCCTTCGACGCCAACGAGAGCGGCGGCACGGCCGAGGTGATCGACGTCCAGGTCGAGCTCTCGCCCTGGTCGACCAAGGCCAAGATGGTCCAGCGCGGCGAGCAGCGCGGCGCCGACGTCAACATCGAGGACGCGGAGATCCTCGTCGGCGGCGGTCGCGGCCTCGGCGCAGCCGAGGGCTTCAAGCAGTGCGAGGAACTGGCCGAGGCGATGGGCGGGGCGGTTGCCGCCACCCGCGCCGTGGTCGACGCCGGCTGGTACCCCTACGCGGCCCAGATCGGCCAGACCGGCAAGACGGTCGCGCCGAAGCTCTACCTGGCCGCCGGCATCTCCGGCGCGATCCAGCACAAGGTCGGGATGCAGAGCTCGGAGAACATCCTCGCGATCAACAAGGATCAGAACGCGCCGATCTTCGAGTTCTCGGATCTCGGCGTGGTGGGCGACCTGCACAAGATCGTCCCCAAGCTGACCGAGGCGATCAAGGCCAAGAAGGGCGGCTGACGTTTTCCCCGGGGAGCTTCGGCTCCCCGGGTGCCGTTCACCTGACGACGATTGGAGCATGCGATGCCGGCTGTAGCACCGAGTGAGTTCCCGCCGCCGTTCGACCCGGCCGACGTGATCGGCCCGCCGACCGATGCCGAGGACGAGCGCATCGAGGTCGGCATCGCGATCGTCGGCGGCGGGCCCGCCGGGCTCGCCTGCGCCAACAAGATCATGCAGCTGCTCGAGAACGAGCCGGAGCTGACCGAGAAGCTCGGCGAAGTCCCGGTAGCGGTGATCGAGAAGGGCAAGGTGGCCGGCGCCCACCTGCTCTCCGGGGCGAACATGAAGCCCTCGGCGATGGAAGAGCTCTTCCCCGACCTGCCCAAGGACGAGTGGCCGGTCTTCAAGGAGGTGACCAAGGACGCGGTTTACCTCTTGACCTCGAAGGCGGCGCTACCGCTGAAGCCGATGCCGCCGAACTTCCGCAACCACGGCAACTACGTCACCTCGGTCTCGAAGCTGGGCCGCTTCCTCTCCGACAAAGCCGAGGAGGCCGGCGTCTACATCCTCTCCGAGACCGCCGCGACGAAGCTGCTGGTCGAGGACCGCGTGGTCAAGGGCATCCGCTCCGGCGACCGCGGCCGCGGCAAGGAGGGCGAAGAGCTGGGCAACTTCGAGCCCGGCTCCGACGTCGTCGCCAAGGCGACCGTCCTCGCCGAGGGCACGGTCGGCCACCTCACCTACGCCGCCTATGACTACTTCGACATGCACGGCGCCGACCCGATGCGCTGGGAGCTCGGGGTCAAGGAGGTCTGGGAGATCTCCAAGCCGCTCGATCGGGTGATCCACACGATGGGCTGGCCGCTGCGCAAGTCCCCCCGCTACAACGAGTTCGGCGGCAGCTTCATCTACCCGATGGGCGAGGACAAGCTCTGCATCGGCCTGGTTGCCGGCCTCGACTACACCGACGCGACCTTCTCCGTCCACGACGCTCTGCAATTGCTCAAGACCCACCCTTTCATCAAGGATCTGCTCGAGGGCGGCAAAAGGGTCGCCTGGGGCGCCAAGACGATTCCCTCCGGTGGCTACTTCGCGATGCCCAAGCGGCTCGCGGTGCCAGGCATGGTCGTCGCCGGCGACGCCGCCAGCATGGTCAACGTGCCGACCCTGAAGGGCGTCCACTACGCGATGCACGCGGGGATGTACGCGGCTGAGACGATCGTCGAGTCGCTCAAGCAGGACTCGGTCAACTTCGAGGCCTACGACGAGAAGATCCACAAATCGATGATCGAGAAGGACCTCTACGAATCGCGCAACATGCGCCAGCCCTTTTCCAAAGGATTCTTCCTTGGCGGCGCGATGGCCTCGGCGATGACGGTCACCAAAGGCAACTTTCCCGGCGGCCACTGGAAGCAGGAGCACGACTCCGAGGTCGAGATGGAGCTGGGCAAGGCGGGCGACATGTACGTCAAGCCCGACAACGAGCTCACCTTCGCCAAGCTCGATTCGGTCTTCCTCTCCGGCAACGCGACCCGCGACGACGCACCCAACCACATCCGCATCCAGAGCAAGGTGCCGCGCGAGATTGCCCAGACCTGGGTCTCGATGTGCCCCGCCCAGGTCTACGAGATCCCCGACGAGCAGCTCGAGAACGGTGCAACCGAGGTCGACGTCCACGTCACCGCTTCGAACTGCGTCCAGTGCGGCGCGATCACGGCCAAGGGCGGGCGCCTTACGCTGCCCGAGGGGGGCGACGGTCCGCTGTACCAGGAAACCTGAGCCGGGGAGACGTCAGTCGTCGCAGGTGGCTTCGACCGAGCTGGTCATGTAGTAGAAGTCTTCGGTGAAGTTCCCGCGGGTTCCGGCTGGACTCCATCCCGTGGTCACGAAGTGGGTTCCGCATTCTTCGAAGAAGTAGTTGACATACGGTTTGCCGCCGACGGCGTAGGTCCAGCGAACGGTTGGCAGTCCCCTCAGCTTCACCACCTCCAGGTCCCGTTCTTTGAAGCTGGGCTCCTGGCGGGCCTCGAGGCGGGCCAGTTGCGCGGCGGCCATCGGCGAGCCCGCCGTGTCGGAATGCCGTGAGTCGACCATGAAGGCCGTGGCCCAGGTCGCGGGGTCGTGCCAGGCGCTCTCCAGGTAGGCGCCGACCGGCTTGTCGTCCCTGTACTGGGGCCAGGAGCTGGAGATGCTCGCGTCGTACTGCGCCTGGTGGATATCGGGGGGCGCTTGACTAGGGAGTTTGCGAAGGGCGTCGGTGTCCGATCCGGAGGAGAGGGCGAGGACGGCGACGGCTACCCCGGCAAGCACCAGGATGAGCCCACCCGTGAGAGCGATCCAGACCGGCCGCTTGCGGCGCTTTGCGGTGCCGTTGTCAGCTTGATTGCTCATATCAGGATTATCTGATTGATTCATCAAGTTTTCCATAGTGCCAGGAGGTCAAGAGCGCTGCCTTCCGGTGCGGCGACGACCGCCCGGGTAGCGTGCCGCTCGTGCTGGCACTCGGCATAGCGGCGGCGGTTGCGGCCTCGCTCCTCTACAACACCTCGATCGCGCTGCAGGCGCTGGAGGCACGGGAGGTGCCTGCGGAGCACTCGCTGCGGCTCTCGCTGATCGGCAGGCTGGTGCGCAACCGGCGCTGGGTGGGGGCCACGGCGCTGGGGCTGGCGGGGTGGCCGTTGGAGGTCGTGGCCCTGCTGCTGGCGCCACTGACTGTCGTGCAGCCGTGCTTGGCGAGCGGTTTGATCCTGCTGCTCTGGCTGGGGACCACACGATTGGGAGAGCGGCCCGGCCTGCGCGAGTGGACCGCGGTCGGGGCGATCGTGATCGGTGTCGCCGGTGTCGCTCTGACCGCCCCCGACCGCAGCACCGACCATGCCGGCGGCGGTGCGATTGCCCTGGCCGCGATCCTGATCGCGATCCCCGTCCTGGCTCCCTACGCGCTGCGGGGTCGCGCCGGCGCCTTCGGCATGCTGGCCGTGGTCAGCGCCGGCTGCGGTTACGCCTGGACGGCGATCGCGAGCAAGCTGCTCACCGACGAGTTGGCCGCCGGGACGCTATTGATCGCGGTCGGCTGGCTGGCAACAGCGGGGATCTCCGAGGCCCTGGCGTTGCTCAGCGAGATGAGCGCCCTGCAGCGCCGCCCGGCGACCCACGTGGCGCCGGTGATGTTCGCGGTTCAGGTGCTGGTGCCGGTGGTGGTCGCGCCCCTGATCTTCAACGAGTCGTGGGGCTCGACCCCTCTCGGTGGAGCCGCGTTGCTCGCCTCGATCGCGTTGGCGGTGGCCGGCACTACGCT
>Ga0207652_10003052_pt1 | contig 13975 bp, 11 predicted proteins | sample KBSC63BmetaG_FD_184334 | JGI IMG/M metagenome (GOLD analysis project Ga0207652, IMG submission 184334) | Corn rhizosphere microbial communities from Kellogg Biological Station, Michigan, USA - KBS C6-3B metaG (SPAdes) (version 2) | ecosystem: Host-associated > Plants > Roots > Rhizosphere ... | reverse complement strand
CGGTCCGGCAAGCTTTCGGCGGGCCAGCTCGTGGTCACCGGCCAGGGCGCAGCGCCCTCGCGCGGCGGTGGCGGCGGGGGTGGCGGTTTCGACCGTCCGCGTGGCGGCGGGGGCGGCTTTGACCGCCCGCGCGCCGGCGGCTTCGGCGGCGGTGGCGGCGGTGGCCGGCCCGCGGGCGATCCGGCCGGCGCCGGCGCAGGCACCGTGAAGTGGTTCAACCCGACGAAGGGCTTCGGCTTCATCCAGCCCGACGACGGCGGCCAGGACGTGTTCGTGCACATCTCGGCGGTCGAGCAGGCCGGCTTGCGCGGCCTGAACGAGGGCCAGCAGGTCGCCTACGACCTCGAGGCCGACCGCCGCAGCGGCAAAACCTCGGCCACGAACCTGCGCGTCAACGACTAGGCGTTCGTAGATGCTCCCTCTGAGGGGGAGCTGTCGGCGAAGCCGACTGAGGGGGTTTCATCAGCAGATCAACGGCTGAAACCCCCTCCGTCCCTGCGGGCCACCTCCCCCTGACGCGCTGCGCGCTGGGGGAGGATTTGGCTGCTAGAACAACCCCGCCGTCAGGTTGATGGTGAGGGCGACGATGATGGTGTTGAAGGCGAAGGCGGCCAGGCTGTGGACCGTGCCGAGCCGCCGCAGCCCCTTTGACGTGAAGTCCGCGTCCGCGGTCGCGCAGGCGACGCCGATGACGATCGCGAAGTAGATGAAATCCCAGTAGTCGGGACTGGCGTTTCCCGGAAAGACGATCCCCTCGGCGTCGCCGACGCCGTCGGTTTCGTCGATGCCGTAGTATTCGTGAGCGTAGTGCAGGGCGAAGACCATCTGCACCATCAGCCATGAGACGACGACCGTCACGAAGGCGAGCGCGATCCGCGCGACCTTCATCACGCCATGGCCGTCCTTGGCCAGCGAGAGCTCCGCGCCGACCGCCCAGACGCTGATCGCCGCGGCCAGCAGGATCAGGGTCAGGATGACCCCGCGGCCCTCGTCGTCGCGCGCCGCCTGCGCGCGGATGTCGGTCGGGCCGTGCTCGGCCATGCTGACCAGCATCGCGCCCAGGAAGGTGAGCGAAAGCGCGTCCCAGCCCAGGACCAGCCGGGTCGAGGGCGCCATCTGGGGTGCGAGGAAGACCAGGGCCAGGCCCACCGCCAGCCCGACGAGGATGGAGACGGTCAGCCGCGGCCGGGGGCCGAATGGGCCCAGCATCCGTCGCCATCCCAGAGGGTTCTCATCCGCCATGCGCCGCTCCCGCCGAGAGCTGCAGGATCGCGCGAGTCCGCCTGTGCGCGCTAGGCCAAGCCAAGCGAGGCCAGAACCGATCTCAATGCCAAGGCGTTGACGTGCCTCGACGCCGCCGCCCGAGTTTTGGCGACGGACCGAGGAGAAGACCATGCTAAAGCTGATCCTGACGGGCCTTGCCGCGAGCCTGATCGCGCCGGCCGGCGCCTGGGCGCAAGAGCCGCCGCCCCCGCCGCCGGATGGGCCGCCCCTGGCGGGCGACGCCATTCCACCCGGCCCCGACGTCCCCGACGAGGCGCCGGACGTCGCTCCAGACGGTCCCCGGCCCGGTGAACTGCCGCCACCGCGGCCGCCGGAAGACCGGCAAGCACCGTCCCCATCGCCCAAGCCCGGCCAACCGGCTCCGCCGCCATCGCCTCAGGCCCAGGCCAAGCCGGCGCAGAAGCCCAAGCTGGCCGAGGCTGCCGGCGGCGTGGCGGGCGGCCTGTTGGGGAACGTCGCCGGAACCGCCGTGGGCGGCCCGATCGGCGGCGTCGCGGCCAGCCTGGTCGGCAGCCGCATCGGCAGCGGCGCGGTCAGGGTGACAAAGAAGGTGCTGGGCATCGGCAAGGGTTCCGACAAGCCCCTGCAGCAGGCCGCCGCCGCGCCCCAGGCCGGCCGCGACGCGGCGGCCACCGCCCCGGGGCCCGAACAGCCGCCGCCGCCCGGCCCAGTTCTGCGCGAGGAAGCGCCTGCCGTCCGGAGCGACGCGGTTCCAATCCCGCCCGACGACGCCCCGCTGACCTAGACCCTGTCCCGACTGGCTTGCAGCCGGGACAGGGGCGTCGCTTTTGTCTGGAGCCCTTCTCGTCCGCTCACGACGATCCCATACAGGCGGGAAGGGCTCTAGGGCTTGGCGGCCAACGGGTTCTTCCGCGCGACGCCGCCGCCGGGCAGCCGCGCCTCATAGCGGCTGAACCTCAGGTCGGGGTGCATGTAGTCGCTCGAGACGTACTGCGCGCCCGAGGCGAACGCCGCATCGCGCGGCGCCGTGTCGTTGCGGCGCGACTCCCAGGTGTCTGCGTCGGCGCGCGTGCGCACGATCAGCCCGGCCTTCACCGCAGCCCTGATGCGCGCCGCCTGCTTGATCGGGTCGTTGAGCGTGATGTAGCCCGCCGCCGGCGACGCCTCGTCGATGTTCACGAACATCATCCGGCCCTCGAGGTTTTTGCGCTTGCCGCGATAGACCGCGACCACGTCGGGGCTCTCGTCCATCGCCAGCATGATCTTGCCGCGCGCCTGCTTCAGCGTCGGCCAGCCGCCCGCGGCGACCGCCTCGCGCAGCGTCCTGTGCTTGCCCTGCACCATGTCCGGCGTGATCACTTCGCCCGGCTTGAAGACTGAGCGGATCTCGGCATCGACCGCGTCCATGGCCGCCGCGTCGAACGGCAACAGCTTCACCGCGCCGGGGATCTTCAGCTGGTCCTGCTTCAGGTTGAAGATAATCAGGATCGGCACGTGCTCGGGGTGCGCCTTGGACCAGGCCCGGACTTCCTTGAAGCAGTCCACGAGCAGCGGGCAGACCGATCGGTAGTCGATGTCAGGCACGTGCAGCACCTTCATCCCCGGCTTGCTCATCGGGCTGAGGTCATAGGGCGTGGTGTCGGGCGCCATCTTGCGGCCGAGCGGCGAGGAATACCGCCCGCCCTGCGGGTCATAGACGAAGTCGAGCTCGAGTTGCCGCGCGCCGTCGTTGAGTTGGTCGGTCAGCGGCGCATGACTGTAGTCGAGCGTGTCGGCGGCCTTGGGATTGACCTTCCGCACATTGGCCATCTCCAGCGGCGCGATGGCCATCTTGTAGCTGTTGTGGCTGCCCTCGGTCTGGATCTGGTTCATCTTCAGCGCGTCGACGGCGGCGCGCGTGCAGCCGGGCGCGCCCGAGGGATGCTCCAGCCGGCAACCGGGCGAGACGGCAACGGCGGCGGCGGCGATCAGGGCGGCGAACATCGAAGCACTCCAGCAGGTGGCATTGACGGCACTGTGAAGCCGATTTCACCGTGCGGCCAGAACCGCGAAGCCCAGGCAAGGCATCCGCGGCCTTCTCCCCCTGTGAAGGAGGCCGTGGCGGCATCGACACCCGACCCGTCAGGCCGCGGCGAACATGTCTTCGAAGTTCCGACGGCAGAACCGATCCTTGGTCGCCTCGCTGAAGCCCTCGAAGCCTGACTCGAAGCGCTCGATCGCCTTGGCCGCGCCGGAGCCGCCGGCCTCCAGCCGCAGGCTCACCAACCGGTCGCGGATGCCCGGGTCGGCATAGGACGGAAGCCAGTCCAGGCTTTCCATGATGTGGCTGTCTGCGTCGTTGATGACGCGGCCTTGCGCATAGGCCATTCGGCCTCCCGTGTATTCCCGGGACGATCTTGCGCGACGGCGCCATTCGCCAAGCACCGCTGCCTACAAAGGCGGTCAGCCGCCCACCAGGGCCAGCCACTCGTCCTCGCTCAGCACCTGGATGCCGAGCTCGGCGGCGGTCTTCAGCTTCGAGCCGGCGCCAGGCCCGGCGACCACCAGGTCGGTCTTCTTCGATACCGAACCCGAGACCTTGGCGCCCAGCCGCTCGGCCTGGGCCTTGGCCTCGTCGCGGGTCAGCTTCTCGAGAGCGCCGGTGAAGACCACCGTCTTGCCGGCGACGGCGGTGTCCTGCTTGGGCTGCTCGGCGTCCTGGACGGTAAGCTGCTCGACCAGGTCCTGCACCACGCGGCGATTGTGATCCTCGGCGAAGTAGGCGGCGGCGGCCTCGATCACCGCCTCGCCGATCTGATCGAGATTGTCCAATTCCTCCATGGCCGTCGGGTCGTGGTCGGCCACCTTGTCCATGGCCGCCAGGAACTCGCCGACCGTGCCGTAGCCGCGGGCCATGACGACGGCGGTGGTCTCGCCGATGTGACGGATGCCCAGGCCGTAGATGAAGCGGTCGAGTGCGATCGTACGGCGCGCCTCGATGTTGGCCAGCAGGTTGCCGACGCTGGTCTCGCCGAACCGCTCCGTCTCGAGCAGCTCGGCGCGTTTCTCGTGCAGCCGGAAGATGTCGGCCGGCGAGGTCAGCCAGCCGCGCTCGGCGAACAGGGTGAGCTGCTTCTCCCCCAGGCCCTCGATGTCAAAGGCGCGACGCGACACGAAGTGGCGCAGGTGCGCGAGCTTCTGGAACGGGCAGGCGAACTCGCCCGAGCAGCGCCGCACGACCGTCTCGGCGCCGGAGGCGGTGGTTTCGCGCACCAGCGGCGTATGCAGCGGGCAAGGACAGTGGGTCGGAAATTCGTAGGGGCTAGGCCCCCTCGCCTCCTCGGTGACCACCGCCACGATCTGCGGGATCACGTCCCCCGCCCGCTGCAGGATCACCGTGTCGCCGATGCGCAGGTCCTTGCGCGCGATCTCGTCGGCGTTGTGCAGGGTGGCGTTGACCACCACGACGCCGCCCACGGTGACCGGCTTCAGCCGCGCGACCGGGGTGATGGCGCCCGTGCGGCCCACCTGGATGTCGATGGCTTCCAGGACGGTGCGCGCCTGCTCGGCGGGGAACTTGCGCGCGATGCCCCAGCGCGGGGCGCGGGAGACGAACCCCAGCCGGTTCTGCCAGTCCAGGCGATCGACCTTGTAGACGACGCCGTCGATGTCGAAGGCGAGCTTCGGCCGCTCGGCTTCCATGAAGCGGTAGGCCTCGAGCAGCCCCTCCAGCCCCTCGACGCGGCGCGACTGCGGGGTGATCTGGAAGCCCCAGGCCTTCAAGGCCTGCAGGGCCTCCCACTGGGTCTCGGCGAAGGGGCCGCTCAAGAGGCCCCAGGCATAGGCGAAGAACCGCAACGGCCGGGTGGCGGTGACCTTGGGATCGACCTGGCGCAGGGAGCCGGCCGCAGCGTTGCGCGGGTTGGCGTAGGTGCGCTGGCCCGCGGCCTCGGCGGCGGCGTTCATCGCGGTGAACTCGTCGTGGCCGAGATAGACCTCGCCACGCACCTCGATCAGGTCCGGCCAGCCGCGCCCCGCCAGCCGGCCCGGGATCTCGCCGATGGTGCGGACATTGGCGGTCACGTCTTCGCCCACCCGCCCGTCGCCGCGGGTCGCGGCCCGGACCAGGACCCCGTTCTCATAGCGGATCGAGCAGGAAAGCCCGTCGATCTTCGGCTCGGCGGTATAGGCGACCGGCGTCTCGTCCAGTCGCAGGAAGCGGCGGACGCGGGCGTCGAACTCGGCGGCGTCCCCGTCGGAGAAGGCGTTGTCGAGGCTGAGCATCGGCACGCCGTGCTCCACCGGCGCGAACTGCTCGGACCGCGCCGCCCCCACCCGCAGCGACGGCGAGTTCTCGCGCACCAGATGGGGGAAGCGTTCCTCGATCTGCGTGTTGCGCCGCTTCAGGGCGTCGTAGTCCGCGTCCGAGATCGTGGGCGCATCCTGCTGATGATAGCGCACGTCGTGCGCGGCGATCTCGTCGGCCAGCCGGGTCAGCTCCTCGACGGCCTGGGCTTCGGTGAGATCGGCGACGTCGGTCATCTAGATCCTCCACCGGGGCGAAGCCCGATTAGGGGGAGGTGGATCGACGCGCAAGCGTCGAGACGGAGGGGGTTTGCATGCGCGGGGGACGGACCAGTGGGCTTCAACCCCCTCACCCGCTTCGCGGGAGCTCCCCCTCATCGCGCTTCGCGCTGGGGGAGCATCTTCCGTCACGCCCCGATCAGCGCGCGGGCGGCGGCGCGGGCGGCGTCGGTGACTTCGGCGCCGGCGAGCATGCGGGCGATCTCCTCCTCGCGGTCGCTGGCCGAAAGCGCCTCGACGGCGGTGCGCAGGCGCTCGCCCTCCCCGGCCTTGGCGATCCGCCAGTGAGCCTCGGCGCGGGCGGCGACCTGCGGGCTGTGGGTGACGACGAGCACCTGGGTGTCGGCGGCCAGGCGCTTGAGGCGCAGCCCCACCGCATCGGCGACCGCGCCGCCCACGCCCTGGTCGACCTCGTCGAAGATCATCAGCGGCTGAGGGCCCGAGCCGCGGCCGGCCAGCGCCGCCTTCAGGGCGAGCGCGAAGCGGGCCAACTCGCCGCCCGAGGCGATGGCGCCCAGGTCGCCGAACGGCGCGCCGGGGTTGGTGGCGATCTCGAACGCGACGCGGTCGAGGCCGGCCGGCCCAGCCTTATCCTCCGCGAGCGGCGTGACGGCCACCTGGAAGCGGGCCTTGTCGAGCTTGAGGGGCCCAAGTTCGCCCGTCACCGCCTTGGCCAGCCGCTCGCCCGCGGCGCGGCGCGCCGCGCTCAGGCCGTCGGCTTCGTCGAGGTAGGCCGCGCGGGCGGCGGCGAGCGCGGCCTCCCCCGCCTTCAGCGCATCCCCGGAGCTCTCCACCGCCCGCAGGCGCTCGGCGAAGCGGGCGCGCAGGCCCGGCAACTCCTCGACGGCGACGTGCAGCTTGCGGGCGAGGCCGCGCAGGTCGAACAGCCGCTCCTCCGCCTTTTCCAGGCGGTCGGGCTCGAACTCGAAGGCTTCGGCGGCCGCGTCGATGGCGGCCTCCGCCTCCCCGGCCTCGATCAGCACCCGATCGAGCGCCGAGGACGCCTCGGTGAGCCGTTTCACCGCAGCGCCGCTCTCCGCCGCGCCGGCCAGCAACGCCCGCTCGTGGGCGCGGCTCAGCGCCCGCACCGCGCCGGCGACCCGCGCGGAAAGGCCGTCGAACACCTCTCGCGCGGCGGAGATGTCGGCCAGGGCCTTTTCCGACGCGCCCAGGATCGCGCGCTCCTCGGCAAGCTCGGTCTCCTCGCCCTCGCGCGGATCGAGCCGGTCGAGCTCGGCCAGGCGCAGCGTCAGTTCCTCGGTTTCCGCCGCGGCGCGGGTCAGCTCGGCGCGCAGGGCGTCCGCCGCCTCGCGGGCTGCGCGCCAGTCGCGCCAGCAAGTGGCGACGGCCGCGGCCCGCGACTCCAGCCCGCCGAAGGCGTCGAGCATCGGCCGGTGCGTGCGCGCATCCAGCAGGCCCACGGTCTCGTGCTGGCCATGCACTTCCAGGAGCGCCTCGCCAACCTCCTTCAGGACCGCCACGCCCGTCGTCTGGTCGTTGACGAAGGCGCGGCTGCGGCCGTCGGCGGAAAGCGTGCGCCGCAGGACCAAGTCCTCGTCGCGGGCGTAGGAGAGCCCCTTGTCTTCCAGGAGGTCCCAGACGGGGTGGTCGGGCGAGGGCGCGAACACCGCCGAGGCCACCGCCTGAGCGGCGCCGCGGCGCACGAGGCCCGCCTCCGCTCGCGCGCCCACGGCCAGGCCCAAGGCGTCCAGGATGATCGACTTCCCGGCCCCCGTCTCGCCGGTCAGCACCGTCAGGCCCGGCCCGATGGACAGGTCCAGGGCCTCGATCAGCACAACGTCGCGGATCCACAGTCCGATCAGCATGGCGGCAGGCATCGCCCGGAATCAGCAGCGGCCGAAAGCGCCGCCGCGCCGCAATTGATCACTTTTTGTTCTCAATGAAAAGATGCGGCCCCGAAGCGTCCCGCGCAATACAAGAAGCGCGTTCAAGGCTAAGCTTCTGCCATGTCTAACTGGCCGCCTCACTTTGCCTTTCACACAGCCATCGCGATCCTCGCCGGAGGACTAGCCGTGATCTCTTTGGCGACCGGAAAGACGCGGAATTTTGCGAAGGGCGAGCCCAACCGCATCCTTTACCGGCGCAGAGACTCCTTCCGGTTCCTGCTTACCGTGATCATCACTCTAGTAGTTGCCGCAGCGTTCGCCTCGCTGTCGGTGTTCGACTGGATTTCAAACTGACCTACTACCGAAAAGATGCTCCCACTGGGGGAGCTGTCGCGAAGCGACTGAGGGGGTTTTTGCCCCGACGCTTTGGGAAGAACCCCTCCGGCTCTATAGGCCGCAGCCCCAAAGGCGGAAGCGCTTCAGGCTCCAGCCGTTAGTTCTTCGGCGTTTCCGGCGTCGGGACCACGTCCGGCGCAATCGCCTCGTCCGCAGAGCCAGAGCGGTCCTTGGTGAAGGGGATGTGGAAGATGCTGCGCCGCTTCTTTTTCGGCGGCGGAGCGTCCTCGGCCGGCTGGGCCTCGGTGGCGGCGGGCGCGGTCTTGGCCCGCTGCGTCTGGGCGGTCGACATGGCCGCGGCCGTGGTCTGCAGCGCGCCGGGCGGCGGGATCGTGCGCGATTTGTCCTTGGTCATCAGCGGATGGAAGACGCTGCGCTTGGCGCTGACCGCGGGGATCACCGCGGGCTTGAGGCCCTTGGAGGTGAGCAGCTTGTAGGCGTCGCTGTACCAGGCGTCGCCAGGGTAGTTGTAACCCAGGACCGCGCCGTTCTCCTTGGCCTCCTGCAGCAGGCCGAGGGTGAGGTAGGCCTCGACCAGCCGGTACAGCGCCTCGGGTGTGTGGCTCGTCGTCTGGTACTTGTCGACCACGGTCTTGAAGCGCCCGATGGCGGCCAGGATATCGTTCTGGCGCAGGTACCAGCGCCCGATGGTCATTTCCTTGCCGGCCAGCTGGTCGTTGACCATGTCGATCTTCAGCCGCGCGTCCTGGGCGTATTCGCTGTGCGGATAGCGCGCGGTGACTTCACGCAGGTTTTCCAGCGCCTGGCCGGTGGCGGCCTGGTCGCGGCCCACGTCGACGATCTGTTCGAAGTAGCAGATGGCCTTCAGGTAGTGGGCGTAGGCTGCGGCCTGGTTGCCCGGATAGAGCGAGATGAACCGGTCGGCGTCGCCGATCGCCTCTGCATAGCTGTTGGCTTCGTAGTGGGCGAAGGCCTGCATCAGGATCGCGCGGCGCGACCACTCCGAATAGGGGTGCTGGCGCTCCACTTCCTGGAAGTAGTCGACCGCCTGCGCCCACAGGTGCTTATCGAGCCGGTCGGCGCCGGTGGAATAGAGCAGCTCGACCGGGCGCTCCTCATAAGCGAGCCGCGTCTTGGGCTTCTTCTGGAAGGTCGAGCAGCCCGCGACGGCGACAGCGCAAAGGGCGGCGGTGAGCGCAGGCCGAGCCCACGAATTGCGAACCAAGGACACCATCACCTCAAAGGACCAGACGCGCGCCCCCACGCGAGAAATCGCTTCTACACCAGGGCACGATCAGAGCAAACGAATGCGCTTGTCGCAGGAGCCGCGTCCGCACCTGTCATCGCGGTTTCGCGGCACGTGAAGACCGGGATCCATACGCGCAAGGTTTCACGGCGGAATCGCGGCGGAGCCGTCGGATTTTCGTGAGTTACACGAGCGAGCGGAAATCGGTCACACCGCGACGGCGATCTCGTCGGCGAAGGTGCGGAGGCGCCAGGCGTCGGGCCGCGCGGCGAGCGCGCGGACCAGCTGGTTGTTGATGCCGTGGCCCGCCAGCTCGCCCTCGAAACGGCCGATGATCGGCGCGCCCAGCACATAGAGGTCGCCGATGGCGTCCAGCGCCTTGTGGCGGACGAACTCGTCGGGCCGGCGCAGGCCCTCCGGGTTCAGCACCCGGTCGCCCTCGATCACCACGCAATTGTCCATCGCCCCGCCGCGGGCGAGGCCCATGGCGCGCAGCGCCTCGACCTCGTGCAGGAAGCCGAAGGTGCGGCAGTCGGCGAGCTCACGCCGGAACGCCGCCTCGTCCATCGCAAGGTCGATCGCCTGGCGGCCGATCACCGCGGTCGGGAACTCGATGGCGAAGGCCACCTCGAAGCTCATCGCAGGCTTCAGCGCCGCGCGCTTGTCGCCCTCGACGACTTCCACCGTCTCGAGGATCTCGATGAAGCGACGCGCAGCGGCCTGCGGCCGGCGGCCGACGCGATCGAGGATCTTCAGGAACGGCCAGGACGAGCCGTCCATGATCGGCATCTCCGGGCCGTCGAGCTCGACCACGGCGTTGTCGACGCCCGACATGACGAGCGCGGCCATCAGATGCTCGATCGTGGCGACGGTGACGCCCGCGGCGTTGCCGATCACCGTGCCGAGCTGAGTCTTGCAGACCGAGGTCGGCGTCGCCGCCACGCGGTTGTCGCGGTCGGTCACGTCGGTGCGCACGAACACGACGCCGGCGTCGATCGCGGCCGGCCGCACCGTGACTTGGGTATAGGCGCCGGTATGCACGCCCACGCCTGCAAACGGCGCCGGCGCCTTGACGGTGTGCTGGAAAGCCCCGCTCTGGAATCCGTCTGCCACGCTGGGGACCTTCCCTGGAACTGGGGCGTCAGGCCCCGCTGACCGAGGATCGCCCACAAGTGCGGTTAATGCGCTTGGTGCGATGCAGCAAAACAATCCCTGTTTCGCAATGTTTCGGTGTCTGGAGGGTTAACGCAGGCCTCAAACAGGCAGCGCCGCGGGCGCCTGTTGAGGCGACCGCGGCGCGCGTCTGAAATCTAATGTTTTCCGCTAGTTGGCGAGCCGGCGCAGGAAGGACGGGATCTCCAGATCCTCACCTTGCTGGACCTCTTCCTCGGGCAGGGCCGCCTCGACCGGCTGGGCGCCGCCGCGGACAGGCGCAGGGCGCGGCTGCGGCGCCGGGGCGTCATAGCGCGGACGGCTGCCGAAGATGCTCAGGAAGCCGCCGCGCGGACGGCGGTCTTCGTAGACCGGCTCGGCGAAGAGCGGCTCATCGGCGTCCTCGGCCACCGCCGGATCGACGATGCGCGCGACCGGCTGGATCACCACCGGCTGCTGGACCTGGGCGGGCGCCGCGGCGATCGGCGCGGCATAGAGGTCGGGCTGCTCCTCCTCGAGCGGCTCGGCGGCCAGCACGGGCGCAGGCTGGCGCACCGGAGCCGGCGCGACATAGGCCGGAGCCGAAGCGGGAGCCTCCCCCGGCTCGGCGGCGGCCACGCGGGCTTCCGGCATACGCAGCGGCGGGGCGGTCATCGGCCGGCGCTCGAGCTTGGGCTCGATAGCCGCGATCGAGGCGCCGTCCATGCCGGTCGCGACCACGCTGACGCGGATCATGCCGTCCAGGGACGGGTCGAAGGCAGCGCCGAAGATGATGTTGGCTTCCGGATCGACCTGCTCGGAGATGGCGTTGGCCGCCTCGTCGACTTCCAGCAGCGTCATGTCGAGGCCGCCGGTGACGTTCACCAGCACGGCCTTGGCGCCCTTGAGCGAGACTTCGTCCAGCAGCGGGTTCTGGATGGCGTTCTGCGCCGCCATCAGCGCGCGATCGTCGCCGGTCGCCTCGCCGGTGCCCATCATCGCCTTGCCCATCTCGGTCATCACCGTACGCACGTCGGCGAAGTCGAGGTTGATGAGGCCCGGCAGCACCATCAGGTCGGTGATCGAGCGGACGCCCGAGTGCAGCACCTGGTCGGCCATGCCGAAGGCTTCGGCGAAGGTCGTCCGCTCGTTGGCGACGCGGAACAGGTTCTGGTTCGGAATGACGATCAGGGTGTCGACGTAGCGCTGCAGTTCGGCGATGCCGGCGTCGGCTAGGCGCATCCGGTGGCGGCCCTCGAAGTGGAAGGGCTTCGTGACCACGCCCACCGTCAGGATGCCGCGCTCGCGGGCGCACTTGGCGATGATGGGAGCCGCCCCGGTGCCGGTGCCGCCGCCCATGCCGGCGGTGATGAACACCATGTGCGCGCCGTCGAGATGTTCGCCGATCTCGGGGATGCTCTCCTCGGCCGCGCTCATGCCGATCTCGGGATGGGCGCCGGCGCCCAGCCCTTGAGTCGCCAGCACGCCCAGTTGCACCCGTCGGTCGGTCTTGGCGAAGGCGAGCTGCTGGGCGTCCGTGTTGGCCACCACGAACTCGACGCCGAGCAGCCCAGCCTCGATCATGTTGTTGACCGCGTTGCCGCCCGCGCCCCCGACGCCGAAGACGACGATCCGCGGCTTCAATTCTGTCGCGCGCGGAGCTGAGAGTGCGATTGTCATGGGACCCCTGCGTCCTTCCAAATTCGGCCCGAGACGCGCTGGCGGACCCGCCCGCCGCACGCCTTTCGTAAGGATGCGTTAAGTACGCGCTCACACCCTTAATCGAGGGTTAACCGCATAGCGTGAGTCGCGAGTCGATCCAGGCCGCGAAAAGCCGAAAAAACCCCTTGCATCACAAGGCGTAAGGCGAATCAGGGGCGGGGCTGCGGCGTTGTGACTCTGACGAGATGCCGCAAGGGTTGTGAAGCCGGCGAGTCGCCCTGAGTGCGAGACGGCCTTATCGATCCCACCAGGGATAGCCTTGCGGCATATCCGACGAAACGCGCCCGGGGAAAGCCGGCGGGCGCTTCTCCAGGAAGGCGGAGACGCCTTCGCGGACGTCGTCGGTGGCCCCCAGCGCCATAGCGAGCGCGCCGTCGATCTTCAATGCGGGCCAGGGCGAATCCTGCGGCGAGAGGCGCCACAGCATCTGGCGGGTGATGGCCACCGAGACAGGCGCGGTGTTGTCGGCGATCGACCGGGCGATGGCCCTGGCGCGCGGCAGAACGTCCTGGGCCGGGACCACCTCGCTGACCAGCCCGCCCTTCAACGCCTCGTCCGCGGAGAACAACGCACCGTCCAGGCACCACCGCAGGGCCTGCGGCAAGCCGACCAGGCGCGGCAGGAACCAGGCGCTTCCGGCTTCGGGCACAAGGCCGCGGCGGGCGAAGACGAAGCCGAAACGCGCCGTGTCGGCGGCGATGCGGATGTCCATCGGCAGGGTCAGGGTGAGGCCGACCCCCACCGCCGCGCCGTTGAAGGCGGCGATCGACGGTTTGCGGCACTCGAAGATCGCGCCCACCATGCCGGCGCCGCCCGCCCGGCCCTGACGGCCCTGCGAGACGTCGCCGAAGGACACCGAGCCCTCCGCCGAGGTGGTGTCGAACGCGCCTTCGCCGGCGGACATGTCGGCGCCCGAGCAGAAGCCGCGGCCCGCGCCGGTGACCAGCACCACCCGCACCGCGTCATCCGCGTCGGCGGCGTCAAAGGCCCCGGCGAGTTCCGCGCCCATTGTGGCGGTGTAGGCGTTGAGTTTCTCGGGTCGGTTCAAGGTGATCTGCATGATCCCCTCCTCGACCGAACAGAGGATGTGCTTGTAGGCGCCCGACATGACGAAGCCTCCTTGTCGCCGCACCGTCTGGTCGCGGCGCTCAAGTGGATGCTAGCGGCTTTCCGTCGGGTCGGGACAAGGGCGCAGCAACCCCAACCCTCGTCATCACCCGGCTTGTCCGGGTGACCCATGATCTCGATCACCGACTGAAGGGGCGCGGCGCGGCCGTTGATCGCCTTCAGGCGGAGATCATGGCTGGCCCGGACAAGCCGGCCGTGACGATCAAGAAGATGATGGAGACGCCGACCTACAGGTTCTCCCGCAGCCAGCTCGCCGCCTTGGCCACGGGGTTCGCACGCGGATCCAGCGGCTCGCGGCGCAGCTTGGCCGAGGCGAGCGCCTTGGCGCTGACCGCCTCGCGCGGCCCGAAGGCGGCGCGGTGCAGGATGCCGGCGGCGGCGGTGAAGGCCGGGCCGGACGCCGCGTCGGCCAGGTGCGGCACGCGGCGCGGCCTGCCCAACCGCACCGGTCGGTCGAACACCCGCACGGCCACTTCGCGGACCCCGGCCAACTGGCTCGCGCCGCCGGTCAGCACCAGGCCGGCGCCGGGTTCGACTGGCGCGCCGGAGGCCTTCAGCCGGTCGCGCAGCAGTTCCAGCGTCTCCTCGACACGGGGCGCGATTATGCCCTTCAGCAGCGAACGCGGCGCGATGACCGGACCCGCGCCGGGATCGTCGCCACGCGGCGGCGCCTCGATCATCTCGCGATCCTCGTTGGCCGAGGCGATGGCCGAGCCGTGCAGGGTCTTGATCCGCT
>Ga0207652_10003051_pt1 | contig 13976 bp, 18 predicted proteins | sample KBSC63BmetaG_FD_184334 | JGI IMG/M metagenome (GOLD analysis project Ga0207652, IMG submission 184334) | Corn rhizosphere microbial communities from Kellogg Biological Station, Michigan, USA - KBS C6-3B metaG (SPAdes) (version 2) | ecosystem: Host-associated > Plants > Roots > Rhizosphere ... | reverse complement strand
CGTCGCGAGCTGGTCAGCGGACAGGCCCATCGCGTCGATAACCATGGTCAACTTGCGTTGCGCGTCGATCGGGTTGGCGCCCAGACCGTAGAGAGCCATTTGCAGATCGTGCAGATTGCCCAGAATCTGCCCCTGTGTTTTCTCCGACAGGTGGTCGAGGTTGTGGCCAGTCGCCCCGATCGCGTCGTTGAACGTCTGGATGGGATGGGTGGCCCACAGGAACGCTGACCCGAGGTTGAACCCTTCACCCTTCAGTCGGGAGATCGCGGGCGCAAGGTCGTTGTCGATTTGCTTGCTGACCTGCTCGAACACGTTCCCGGACGGCAGCGGCTTCGCCATATCCGATCGCAGCTGCTTGATCGCCTGGTCGCCCTGGATGAGGTCGTTGATCGCGCCGATGACCGCGATTCCGACGACGGCGAGCGCGGCGCGCGCGGCGATCGCGGCTGGGTTGAGGTTCCGCAGCGCCGTGGCCAGCGTCGTGGTGCCGCTGAGCACCCGCAGGACACCGGCGGCGGTGGCTTCGAGGCCAGTCCAGATCAGCGCCTTGCCTGCGGCGAGCGCGGCCGGGACCAGCATGGTCGCGAGCACGACGCCCAGCACCTCGGCAGCGGTCTTGTTGTGGGCGAAGAACCCGGTCACATCATCGACGGCGACCGCCACGTCCTTCACCACGGTCGCGAGCAACCGGAATGACGACACCACCAGACCGCCGCTGAGGGTCATGAACACGTGCGCGAGCGGCTCGCCGGCCTGTGCGGCGTTATGCAGGGCGTCGACGACATGCCGGAGAGCGGATTCGACGTCGTGGAAGCCGCCGGTGATCGTCGAGTTGGTGGAGACGGCGTGCCAGAACGCAGCGGCGTCGTTGACGCCGCTCGTGCCGATCCAGGACAGCGCCTTCGTCGCCTCAGGGAGCAGCCGATTACCGATCTTGATCGCGGCGACTTCCGCACCGGAGGAGATCCGGTCCCACGCGTAGGACAGTGTCTTCGTGTAGTCGGCCCAACGCTGCTGGAATGTGTCACCGCCGGTGGTGACCTCGTGCAGCTTGCCCTCGTAGCGGTCGAGCTGGTTGATGAGGATCGACAGGCCCTGCTGCGGCCCGCGCTTGCCGAACATCTGCGCGAGTTTGGGGCCCATCGTGTCCGCGGTGACGCCGTTCTCGCGCAGCTTCACGGCGAGAACCGTCAACGCCTCGGTGAGGCCGCCGTGGGCGAGCTGAGTGGACAGGTTGCCGCTACTGATGCCCCACTTCTTCAGCTGGTCCTGACCGGCCTTCAACGGGTCTGCGAGCGCGGTGATCGACATGCGCAGCTGAGTGCCAGCGTCCGCGCCGCGCAGGTTGTTGTCACCGAAGGTCGCCAGGGCCGCGCCGGCCTGCTGGATGCTGACGCCGAAGCCTTTGAAGGTCGACCCAAGCGGGCCAAACGCGTCGGCGAAGTCCTGCATTGTCATGTCACCGGCGCCGACAGTGGCGTTCATGATGCCCATGACCTGCGAGTAGTCGCGGACACCCTTCATGTTCGCGACGATCGCCGCGTCGAGCGCGTTGGTGACGTCGACGAGGTTCGCGTGCCCGAGCTTGGCGCCCTCGGCAGCGATCTTCAGCACCTGAAGTTGCTGCGCGGTCGTCAGCGAGTTCTGCCCGACGCTGGCGATGTGGTACGCCGCGTCAGCCAGAACGTCAGGTGCCGTCGCGACAGTGCCGGCCATCGCGAGGATGCCGGCGCGAAGCGCGTTGACCTGCTGCTCGCTCGCGTTCGCCTGCGTGCCGATGCGGGTGGTGACGTCCTGGAATTTGCGGGCTGCTTCGATCGAGACGCCGCTGACGGCGGCGAGCGCCGCCGCCGCGATCTTCAGCGGGCCGGGGATGGCCCCGACGGTCGTGCGGAACTTGTCGGCCGAGCGAGCGCCGAGCGCCATCGACTCGTCGACCCGCTTCTCCGACAAAGCGACCCGGTCGTTCGCGGCGATCAGCGACGCCTGCGCGGCGGCGAGCTGGCGGGTCGACGCCGTCCCCGACATCTGCAGTTCGGAGAGCCGTTCCGTCGCCGCCTGCTGACGCAGCTGCGCCTGCGTGAGCTTCGACGAGGCGAGCGCGGCCTCAGACGTCGAAACGCCGGCCCCGGCCAGCGCCTTGTCGGCGCGGCCGAGACCGGCAGCAGCAGCGTTCGCGGACGCACCCGCCTGCGCCAGCGACTTGTCCAGCTCGGACGTGCCAGCGGCGGCCGTCCCGGCTCGCGCGCCGAGGTCGGCCATCTGCCGGACGACACGGACGTAGGTCGCTTCGAAAAGGGTGGCGTCGAGGCGGACCTCACCGACGAGAGCGCCGAGGTCGAGGGACATCTACTTGGCCTCCCTCGACTCGTCGGACGGCGGCGGCATCAGCGCCGCCTGCAGTCGGTTCGCCGGCAGCGGCGTACCCGACCACGGCTCAGTTGCGACGGGCGCAGAGAGCAGGCCGAGGATCCGCGCACGCAACCACCGCCACGACCGGGTGGTCATCAGCGCGTCGTCGCCGACGTCGATCCCGCGGTCGGCCAGGTCGTTCTCGACCAGGTCCCAATGGGTGAGGACCTGCCGCCAGGTCAGACCGCCTCCGCTGCCCCTGACGCGTTCGGTGATGTCGACGAACCGGAAGTCCGCGACGGTCGACCCTGGGCCGACCCGGTCCCGGCCGTAGATGCCCGGCTCGATCTCCGTCCACCCGTCCGCTTCGCGGCACGCCGCGTGGCCCGGTTCGCCCGGGCCACCGCTTCCCCCCGGCCGACCAGCGCGGAGTTCGCAATGTCCTGCGACATGGCGAAGCACAGGTAGGCGTCCTGCCCGACGCGTTGCAGCACAGTCCACTTCAACCCGTCGGCGAGCATCTCGTCGTAGGTCGCGCCGAGCACCCGTTGGTAGAGCGTCTTCTCATCGTCGTCGTCGAGCTTGATCCGCTCGATGTCCTCGACGGCGAGGTCCGCGCCAGTGTTGGCCTTCATGCCGAGTTCAGCCAGGGCGGTGAGCCACAGGCCGACCTTCGCCGACGGTGACGCGACGCGGTACGTCTTCCCGTCTGGGAACCGCGCCGGGTCCTCGAACGACGACGGCTGGAGCGGGTACTCCAGGCCATCATCCTCGAGGAACTGACTGAGGTCGCGAACTGCCATTCAGACCACCTGCCCCTTCTGCATGCTCAGGCGCCACGCCGCTAGACGCCGCGCGCTTGCATCCGATCGCAGGAACCAGGCAGTGCCGTGCCGAACCGTGTCGGCGCTGTTCTCGGCGCTCGTTCCGTAGACCAGGTTGACCAGTCGGCAGTCCTCAGCGTTGCCGTTGAGGTGCCGCACCTCATGTCGTGCTGGCGGGGCGCCCAGGAACGCACGCGCGACCAGTTGGTGCACCGCCCACGTGCGCGGCCGGTGACCGTCCCGGCAGAGAGCGACTGTGGGGTAGCGACCGGGCACACGCCTGAGCAAGTGAGGCACGGCATCACGTCGGCCCCGATTTCCCCGGTATGACCGAACGTTCCCGTGGTCGCTGACCTCGTAGTCGTCGTAGCCGGGAACGGCCACCCACCGCTCCATCTAGACGAACGCGATGGCGAACCCGGACGACGCGCCGGCGCCGTTCGTGACGACAAGGTTGCCGGACCCGGCGGTGTGCGCCGGGGCGGTCGCGACGATCTCCCCGTCGGACACCACGACGAACGACGTGGCGGCCGTGCCGGCGAAGGTGATGCCGGTCGTGCCGGTGAAGTGGTTGCCAAGGATCCGCACGGCGGTGCCACCGGCCGCCGGCAGCGTCGTCGCCGTCACACCGGTCGGCAGCGTCAAACCGGCGATCGTCGGAACCACCGAGCCGGTGTCCGGGTGCGCGATCGACGCGAGCTGGCCTTGACCGGTCAGCGTGATCTGCACGGTGTCGAGCGCGGTCATCGCGCCGCCCTGCGGCTGCCACGAGACTGACGCCTTGCCGGTGTACGCCTCGACACGCGGGCCGCCCGGCTCCATCTCGTAGACGCGGACGGTCACGCTGTTGGACACGCCCGTCTTGCCGATCGACTTCGTGCGCAGGTGCTCCTGTCCCGGGTCGTAGGACGTCGTATCGGAGGCGAGGGTCTTGCGGGCGACCGTCAGCGTCGCGGACCACGCGGCAGCGGTCTTCGTCTGCGACTGGAAGCCGCCCGCGTCGTAGTCGCTGTCGTCTTCAAGGTGCGGGTTGTCCGGGTTGAAGACGATGTTGGTGGCGCCGAGGATCGGCAACCAGGATGCGGAGCCGACGCCATCGTTGGCGTCGACGTCGACGTACCACTTGCGGGCGGTGGTGCTGGCCCCGAGGGGCGTGTGCGTCGTTGCCGGCATTGTGGGTGCCTCCTCGGGGCGTAGAAGCCGGGTTGTTGCTGGTTACAGGCGATGCGTGCCGGGCCGGTAGAGCTCCAACCCGTAGTTCGATGAGTGCTCCCACCGCTGGTTGTCGTCCTCGCCGAGTGGCGTCGACGACGTGCGCATGAGCGTCTGGACGTGGATGCCGTTCGGCAGCGTGAGCGGATACCGGCCGAGTAGCACGTCAGCGATCGCGTCGTCGAGGGTGTAGGCGTCCCGCGGGTCCTGCCCGGCGCTGCGGGTGCGGACCTGCAGGCCGGCGCTGGAGTCCGCGTAGGTGGCGTCGTCACCAAGCCCGTAGACGGTCAAGGTGACGATCCGGTCCGGGTTCGGTGGGACGACGGCGATATAGATGCCGGTGACATTCGTCGCGTAGGTGCCGCTGGTCTGCCAGGCGAGGCCGCTCACCCCGGCGGCGAGCAGCTGGGCGAACCCTTCTCCGACGTCGGTGGTGAAACTCACCCGTCGATCGCCTTGCGGATCCCGGCGACGATCACCTTCGCGACGTCCGCCGCCTTGCCATGCATCGCCGTCTCGAGGTACTTCGCCTGGCCGTTCGGGTGGTGCACGTCCATCCGCTCGTGCACGATCGGCGCGTAGACGGCGGTGTCACGGCCACCGCGGCCGGCCTGGTCCTCCTGGCCGTAGCTGATGGTCGCGGCGAGCCCGTCGTGCGTGACCTTGCCGGACGCTTTCAACGCGCCGGTATCGACGGGGACGAGTCGTTGCGACTCGTCGAAGATCAGGTGCGCGGCCTGGTCGACGGCGGCTTCGGCGGCAGCGCGGACGATGGGTAGCGCGTCGTGCTTGGGAGGAGTGAACCGCCAGGTGACCGCCACGGTGCGCTCCTCTCAGAGCAAGTTGACCTCGATGTGGTCCGGCAGGTCGAGCGAGCCGCTGTCACGTCGCCCGACCCGGATGACTTCGCTCACGCGACCGCCGAACGTGGCTGGCAGGGTGACCTGCGACTGCACCGGCACGGCCGCGGTGTCGGCCGGCAGGAACACGGTCGCGGTGGAGGTGACCTGCTCGCCGTCGGCGTTAACGACGAGGCGTTGCCCGTCGTCGACGAACCCCGTGACGGTCTGCGGGGTGTCGTAGGCGATGGTGTAGGCGCCGACGCCGGTGCGCCGGGCGATGACGACGTCGTGGATCCAGAACGGCGCCAGATCGTCGCTCACAGGTTGCGCCACCACGAGAATGGCCACCGCAACGGGCCCGACAAACCGAAGTGCTCAAGGTGGTCCGTTGCGGTGGCACCGACCGGCAAGGGAAGCGCCAACAGTCCGCCGGTGTAGAGGATCTGACGTGCTTCCGGCACGAGCTCGGTCGCGGCGGCGGTGCGGGCTTCGCTCTGCCCGGCAGTGTCATAGCTGATGTCGCCGGACCCGATCTTGCGGCTCTTCACCGGTGCGGCGTCGATGCCGAGCTTGGCCGGGTCGATGCCGGTCGCGACCCACGCGGCGGCTTGTGCGGTGGTCGCGTCACGCAGCACGGTCGCTTGGTCGCCGGTGGGTGTGTCGGTGTAGGGGTCGCGGTTGGCTGCGGCGGCGACGAGGATCGACGCGGACCGCAGCAGGATGGCGGCGTTCGCCGGTGCGGTGGTGCCGAGCCAGGTGGCGAGGTCGCCGCTCGTGGCGTAGACGGTCAATGCCACGAGCAGCCTCCCTCAGCGTGATCGGGACGGGGGCGCAGGTCGGTGTGTGCGGCGAGCAAAGGACCCCCGGTGAGACCCGCCTGAACCGCCTTCGACCGAATGTGGATGGCATGGGGGCGGTCGTTGACGCCCACGCCCCGACTGTTACTCCTCGTCGCCGAGGATGCCCTTGCGCGCCTTGCCAGCCGCTTCGGCGTCGAGCACTCGCCCCTGCTCGGCCTCGCTCGCCGTTTCGAGGTAGGCGTTGACCTCTTCGACGGTGTGCTCGTTGGGGTCGAACGTGCCGAGGGACTGTTCGAGCTGCTCGACGACGGGCTCGTCACCGTCGACCTTGTAGCCGTCTTCGCGCAGGTAGTAGGCGAGCGCGACGGGGTTGGTCTCGTCGAAGGTGTCGCCGGTGGGGGTGGTCACGAGTGGCATGGCGTGGGTCCTTTCGGCGAGAGATTGGTCGCTGTGGCGAGTTAGAGGCCGCGTTAGTAACTGGTTGACGCTGCGTGATTACCGACGGAACAAGTGCTTGATCAGGTGGGCGACGACTACGCCTGTAGAGGCGTCAAGGTTGAAGGTCTTACCGCAGCGGCATCGAACCACTGGTTCGGGTATGAGCTTCGCCGCGTCACCGAACACAGGGTGCGGCCGTCGGTCAGCATCCGACCCGTGATCGGGTGTCCGGCCACGCAAGCCGTGCAGGTCTGCTTCAGACATGATGTCCTCGTCCTCGTCGCGTTAGTAACTGGTTGACGAGTCGGGAGTCGCGGCATTCTCAGGCGTGGTGCTCATCGGTCCACTCCACGAAGTTGTCCTGTCCAACGTTGCCGACGTGCGGCCCGTCGTGGTCGGCTCCGCGACCGCACCTGACGAACTCGTGCTCGGCATCGCGGAGCGTGATGTCAGCCCAACAACGAGCGGCAGGGTTGATCATGTGAACACCGCCCAGCCGAGTACGAAGCCGATGCCGAAACCGACGATTAGCGCGGTCACGGCGACCGACCATGTGGCAGAAGTGTCGTGGTCACAGTCGCTCACCGGGCAGCCATGCTCGTCGCACCACTCCCAGGCGTTCCACTGGCCGGGGTCACGCTGCCGCGCGACATCCTCGTCAGTCGCCATCGACCACCGCCATGAGTGTCCAGCGGAGCCGGAACCAGAAGTCGGACAGCCGGTGTCGCCAGGCAGTGGTGCCATTAATCAGCACGAGAACAACCAATGACGACGGTTAGGTGCGTGATGACAGACGCCGCCGTTGGGAGAACCGTCGCGGAACGACTCATGCGTGAGAGTCCAGCCGGTGTCGAGGCCGGTCGGGTGCAAGCCCAAAGCCCGCTCAGCCGCTTCTAGGCTGGTCGCACAAACCGATGCGTAGAGGAGACCGAGGGCGTAGACCTCAGCGTCACTCTCGGGCCGGAGGCGCTCCGGCAATGCGGCAGCGATTTCCACATCGTTCATGATGCCCTTGATCCTCGGTCGTCATGGCGGTATTCAACTCAGGCAACGCGGGTGATCCACCGTTCCTCCTCGCCGCGTTAGCGTGCGGTTGGCGTCGGTCAGGACGTCGCCGGGGTCACTGTGACGAGATACAAGACGGCTTCGCCTTGGGTGGCGCCGGGGTCGGCGCCGCTCGTCTCTCCGGTCTGAGAGACGACCACCTTGATCGGATCGGCGCGGGCGAACTTCGCAGGCAGGTTCCGTAGCCCAGCCCTGAAGCTGTCGTAGGTGCCATAGCCGGTGAGCGCGGCGTGCACCAGGTCGCTGGACAACGGTGCCGCCGTACCTTGCGCGATCAGGCCAGCGCCCCACTCGTTCTCTGAGTCTGGCTGCGTCAAGTCAACAGGGCTGCCGAGCGTGTTCATCCACCACCCGTCGACACCGGCTGTGTAGGTGCCGATGTCCGCGAGCGGTGTCGTGCCGTCCCACGGGGTCGTGATCTCAAACCAGGCGTCGAACAGGATGTCGCCCGCCGTGGGCGTGTAGACGGTGTGACCCGTCACAAGACCGGGGCTGTCGAAGGTGAACGGGAACGCCCGAACGACGGGTGTACCAGCCGCACTAGAACCACCGGTAGGAGCTGGGCCGCCAGCGCTGGAGCGGCGCGGCAGTTCGTAGCCCATCAGCCGTGCACCACGCGCATCGCGACATCGCACGCTGCCGACGAGATCGCCTTCACTGCCGTGCTGCCACGCGCCCGTGACGGCTCCAGCAACGTCCCGCCCGCCGGCACCGTGATCGTCCCGTCACCGTCCACCGTTGGGTCCGTCGCGCCCGGGTCGACTATCACCGAGATCCGGGTCGCACCCAGGTTGATGATCTCGACGTAGTCCCCGTCCGAGGCGAACGTCACCGTGTCGTGGTTGCCAGTGCCGCCAGTCGTGGTGAACACGACCGACGACGTCGGCGCCAAATTTTGACCTGCCACGGATCAGCCCTCCCGGACGGGGACCAGCATCGAAACAGTCAGGCCGACGGCGTGCGGTCGGCGTAGGCGTCGGCGAGCTCGTCACGCGACTTCTCGGCCAGCGCCTTGCCCTGCTCGCTGTCCACGTCGACGCCCTCGACCTTTGCCGCCCAAGCGACCCAGTCCGCCTTGCTCGCGGACTTCGCCGGAGCGCTCGTTCCGTCGTTGCCTGCCGAGCGCGACCCGCCTCCCGGCGAGGACACGGCCGGCGCGGGCACCACCGGCAGAACGAGCTCGCTGCCGTCGCCGGCCAAAACGTCCATGCCCGACGCCTGCTTGCCCTCCTCGATCAGGTCCATCTCGAGCGCGTGCTCGATCCAGTCCTTCGAAGCGCTGGGCGGCACTTGCGCGCCGTGCAGCACCAGCGTCGAGATCCCCTCGTCGAGAGTGGGGACGACGCCCGCCGCCTTGACGACGTAACTCTTCTGCGCCATGTCAGACCCCCACGCTCGTGAGGAAGCAGCCGGCGTTTGGTTCCTGGATCATCGGTGCGCGCACCAGCCGAGCGCGGAACCGAACACCGTCGACCTCGTCCTGCCGCATCCGCTTGGTCTCGACGCCGCTGCTCGTCGGGTTGTCGTCCGTCGCGTTGGGCGGGGTCGGATCGCCCTGGTAGCCACCGCCGAGCCGCTCGTAGGCGATCGAGCCGAGCATCGTCGAGTCGGCCACCAACGGGTTCGTCGGGCCGTTGTTCGTCGCCAGGTAGGTGACGCCGGCGAGGCGGATCATGTTGCCGGATTCGATGACGTTGTTCGCTGTCTCGCGCGGCAGCCCTTGCAGCTTCACCGCGGCCGAAACGACGTAGGCGAACTGCACGAACGACACGACGACCGTGTCGGGGTTGTAGCCCTTGTTCTGGCCGATGATCGCCGCCTTGGCGAGCATCACGTCCAGGAACGGGTTGGCCGTGCTGCTGCTCCAGGACGCGGCTGCTGCCTGTGTCTGCGTCACCTGCGAGGAGACCGCAGCGAGCGCGAGACCGTCCGCCTTCAGGACCAGCGTGTTAGCGATCTTCACGAGGTCGCGCATGACCTTGTTGATCCGGTTGTGCGCGATGTCCTCGTCGGAGATCAGCGAGTCGAGGCCGTCCTTGAGCGGCTTCACCGCTGCGAGCTGACCAGGGGTGGTCGTGGTCAGCGGGTACTCGCCGAGCGGCGGGACCGTCGCGGACGACAGGTCAGCGAAGATCGACTCGGACACCTCGTAGATGCCCACGCCGGACCCGGTGAGGTCGACGCGGCCGGCGAGGAGCCGGTGGCCGATCAGGAACCGCTGGACCAGCGTGTTGAGCAGCCGGTAGATGCGCCGCGGGTCGGCCTGCAGCCACTGGACGGTGATCGCCTGACCGTTGATGGTCGGGATCGGGAAGTCGTAATTGGTGTCGGGCATCGTTCCTCCTCGCCTCAGACGCCGAAGAGGCTGTAGGTGACGGCGGTGTTGTTCGTGGCGGCCGACCAAGCCCGCCCGATGCGTGCGGCCACCGGGTCAGTGCCAGCGACCCAGGTGCGCACCTTGCCGGAGGCAGCAGCGCAGATCGGATCGCCGTTGGCGATCGATCCGGACGCTGTCGCGATGTGGAGCCCGCTGCGGAAGACGGTGACGATGGCGTTCTGCGCCCCGTCTTGCCCGGCGACACCTGCGACCTTCACGTCGGCGTCACTCGGGAGGACGCCGGTCGTGTTGATCAGCTGGCCGCCGGTGATGCCGCCGGCGCCGACGGTGACAGGGACGGTGTCGCCGTCCTTGTACCGAGGCAGGTAGTCGCTCATCGGATCGCTCCCTTCGGAAGGCCGGCGAGAGCGGCGAGCGCGTCCGCCTCGTCCTCGGTGAACGGCTGAGTGCCTTCACCGTCGGTGTCGTCCGATCCGGCGTAACCGGTCGGCGCGACCGGGAAGATCGGCTCGCCCTCGCAGAGCTGCGCGAGTGATGCGCGGACGCCGTCGGGGTCGGCGTCCCACTTCGCCTGCCAGTGCGCGCGCCGCGCCGGGGCCACGTGGCCGCCAGCGATCGCCGCGTTGATCGCGTCGTCGCGGTCCTGCCGCAGCTGCTGCGCGCGAGCTTCAGCTCCGGCGCGTGCAGCGATACGCAGCTCCTCGAGAGCGTCCGCGTCGATGACGACGTGCCCCTCGGGAACCGAGGGCGTCGCCGGGGGTGCGGCCGGCGGCTCGGCGTGCTCGGCCAACGCCTCGTCGAGAGCGGCCAGGATGGTCGCCTCGTCCGCGTCGTCGGCCACGCCGAGCGTCTGCCGCATGGTGGTGAGCTGCTCGTCTGTGAAAGCCACGGCAGCGCTCCCTTCCTGCGTGGTGGTGGACCCGTCCGCGGACGCGGCGGGAGTCTCGGGTGCCCGCGCGGCGGGCGTGTGCGCCGCGAACGCGGCAGGTGCGTGCTCGAACACCGACAGGTCGAACACGCGGGCGGCACGGTCGAACGGCGTGTCACCATCGACGTCAGGCATCGGCTCGACCTGGTCGTCCGGGTTCGCCGGTGGCGGCCCGGCTTCGATCCCGACCTTGTCCGCCAACCCCGCCGCAACCGCGTCTTCTGGGGTGAACCACGTCTCGGCGCCCATCAGCGCAAGCCAGTCGGTGTCACCGCCGCCCTTGAGCGCGTACATACCGGCGAGGCTCTGGTCGAACTTGTCGAGGATCCCGGCCTCATCACGCAGGTCGTCAGCGTTGCCGCGGGCGTAGTTCCACGCCTTGTGGATCATCAGCAGCGACCCAGGCGCCATCGTCAATGTGTGACCGGCGATCGCGATGACCGACGCGGCGGAGGCGGCGAGCCCGTAGTTGGTGACGTGGATGGTGGCGGCGTGCGCGCGGAGCAGGTTGGCGATCGCGATGCCTTCTGTGGCTTCGCCGCCGGGTGAGTTGACCCGCACGTACAGGGTCGTCACGTCCTCGCCGAGAGCGGCGAGCGCCTGGTCGACTTCACCGGCGCTGATGCCCCAATAGCCGCCCCACGAGTCGATGACGTCGAAGATGTCGATCGTCGCGCTCGTCGACTTGGTGCCGTTGGCGTCGGTCGTGTCGGCGTTGCGGTAGGCACGGACCGGACGTTTCACTTCGGCGGTCGGCTTGACGTTGCCGCGGAACCGGTAGCGCGCATCGTCAGCCACGGCGACGTCCTCTCGGTTTCGGGTCGGTCGCCTTCCGCGGCGGAGTCGGCGGGATAACGGTGTGCGAGCCGTCAGCGTTGTGCTTGAGCCGCGTGCCGGGTTCGACGCCGAGCTGGTTGGCGCAGTCGGGGCAGGTGACGATCACTGTTGGGCCGCCAACACGTGCGCGCGGACCGCGCAGTCCTTCGCCTCGAGCAGCTTCCGTAGCGCGGCCGACAATTCCGGCCCGTCCGGCACGAGACCCAGCAGTTGGACGGCTAGCTCGCCGAACGGCGCGCTGACCTGCTGCAGCGCCGCCGGCAGATGGTCATAGCGGAACAGCGGCGCGAAGTGCCGCACGCTCGGGTGACGGTCCTGCCACGGGTTCATGACGCCGGTCCTCCTGACGGCGGCGGCAACGCGGCGGCCGGCTCGCGGATGTAGTTCGGGTCGATCTCCGGGATCCCGTACCGGTCGCGGATGAACTGCTCGAGCTGCGGGTCGTTCGTCAACGCGGCGTAAGAGGTGAGCCAGTAGATGTCTTGCGCGGTCAGCTCAAGGTCCGCGCCGACGTCACCGCACACGATCCGCGGCGCTGGCTCGTCTTCACCCCAGTTCGCATCTACTAGCGGGACCACCAGTTGCGACGTGGCGGCGTCGGCGTGCGCGTCCGCGACAGCCTGCTGCGCGTAGACCATCAGGTCCATCACCGTCTCGCCGAGCGACCGCGCGCCACGCTCTGCGGTAGCCATGTCGAGCAGCGACGTCAAGGTGTAGCGCGTCATCTGCCGGTCGAGGTAGTTCAGGAACTCGACAGCGTCAGGCACGTTGCCTTGCAACCCGGCGAGCCGCGCCTTGAAGCCGTTCGGTGAGGCGATTCCGGCGTGTTCGGTCGCTTTGTAGCTGCTGATGACCCGCTGCGCCTCAGCGATCTGTTGCGGGGTCGCGCCCGCCGGTGCCTCGTAGTCAAGGATGCCGAGCCCGAACCGGCGGATCGATGTGGCGTGGACCCGCAGCACCTGGTCCTTGATCAGCCAGAGTGGGAACGCTGGGCGTAGAAGCGACCGGCCGAAGTAGTTGGATCCTTCCCGTTCGTTCGCGTACCAGACGAGCGCGTGGTTGTCGGTTCGGATAGGTCGCGGCTGCTGCCCGGGGACGGAGCCTTCCTGTCGAATGCTCGCGAGGGTGCCGTCCTTGTTGAGCTTGACCTCGGCGATCGTCTGCGGCATCCGCTCCTGCACCGCGGCGAGCCGCCACCGTCCGGTCTCAAACGACCACGACTGCTCGAACGGCATGTGCCCGAAAGGCAGGTCGAGCAACGACAACCGCAGATGCTCAGCGAACGTGAACGCTCGTCGACGCGCGCCGGTCGGTTTCGCGTCGACCCCGAGGATCGGCAGACCGAGGTCGTCAGCGGTCTGCTGCGCCACCTCGTCGCGGCAGCCGGCAGGGTCTACTGACCAGCGGGCCCGGCGAATCGCCAACGTGTACGCGGCGAGGATCGCGGCGAGCTGCGGCTCATGCCGCATCCGGGAGTAGGTCCAGATCGACCGGGGCCACAGCAGTTCCGGGACGCTCTCCAGCAGCGCATCAACGAGGGTGCCGAAGCCGTCGATGTCAAGCGCGCCGAACAGTGCGTTGCTGTCGGTGTAGCCGGTAGCGCCCGTCGGCATGTTCGCCACTGCGCCTCCTCACGGCTACCAGGCTTTGGTCATCAGGTCCTCGAAATCGCCGTCGCCGGTGCGATCCGCCGCGGCTCTCTGCAACGTCTCCTCGGCGGTTTCCGGCGGCAGCCAGTGGGCGATGACGACGCGCGCCGCGTAGCCGGTCGTGTCGACCTGGTCGTCGTGCGTCGCGTTCGGAAAGTCGGCGTGCTCGTCCAGCCACTCGTCGAGCCACGACGCATGCCGCGGCAGCCAGACCCGGTGCTGCTTCACCAAGGGTGACGCGGCGAGTGCGCGGGTCACCTTGTCGGTGTCTGCCTCGAGCTCATCGATCGGAACGCCGGCGCGGCCCATCGCGTAGACGAGGGTGGTGCCGAACATGCGCGACTCGATCCAGGTGACGTCGTGCGGGCCGAGCCAGCGTTGCCGCAGCGGTGCGACGAACGACGCGTGGTCGTTCTCAGGGATGCGGTCGCGGATCCGGTCGAGCACCACCAGGTCGCCGGACAGCGTAATCGCCCACGCGGTCGCGACGGTCCAGTCCGCGCTGGTTCTCGTCGAGGTGGCGAGGTCCATCGTGATGAACCGTGTGCACGTGTCGAGCGCGTAGGACTCGCGCCGGCCGTCGTCCTCCGCGGTGAGAGTGATGGTCTGCCCGGCGTCACCGGTCTGCCAGTACCGCCAGTCGCCGCGCTTGAAGATGTTGCCTTCACCAGCGGTCGGTGACTGCTGAAAC
>Ga0207652_10003049_pt1 | contig 13977 bp, 16 predicted proteins | sample KBSC63BmetaG_FD_184334 | JGI IMG/M metagenome (GOLD analysis project Ga0207652, IMG submission 184334) | Corn rhizosphere microbial communities from Kellogg Biological Station, Michigan, USA - KBS C6-3B metaG (SPAdes) (version 2) | ecosystem: Host-associated > Plants > Roots > Rhizosphere ... | reverse complement strand
AAGAGTGATTTGCATCGTTAATGCGGCAATCACTCGAAAACAGTAGATGCAAATCTGCTGCTGGTCTAGACAATCTAGAGTGGTTGTCGCTTTTTAATTTAGGAGAAAGAAATGGCATGGTTTATCGCAATAATATGCATAGTAGTCATTGTAATGTTTATAGCTGCTGTATCTGAAAGAATAAGAGAAGATGACGCGCAAAAGAAAGCGGAGCTGGAGCGTAAATACAATAACCTTAATCCAGTGCAAAAAATTGTCTTTGATACTAAGATGGAGCATTTCCATAAAGAGCAAGCGAAGAAGAAACTAGGGTAGTGGTCCTTAACTAGGCTATAATCGTATTTATCAGTAAGGGGTGGGCTTACGAAAGCCGATTATGAATAAACGCCTACCCGAAAAGTACGAAACATGGATAAGAGCGACTCTACTCTCTCTAATATTTGTTTTGGCTTGGATAGGCGCGGGACAAATACTCGCAAATAGTTTTTTTGACAAAGCAGGTCTGACGCAATTCAAGGTTCTAGATAAAAATAACATGCTAGGTTATCTAGCTGTTGTGCTAGCAATACAAATTCCGATTTTTCTTCTCTTTTTACAAAAAATGTCTGAAGCTGCTTTCGTAAAAAGGAAGGTGTTGCCTCGAGTAACTGGTTTCAAGGAAATCATATTCTTGCTACTAACTGGCACAACCTTGGTAGCTATTTCTCCTAGGTCATCATATCTATATTTTCCATTACTCATTTTGGTTGTTATTAACTTCATAGCAATATTTCGTGCAGTAACCGTTACATTTCACATAGAGCAGTACGACAACCCCATAAAAGAGCAATTACGGTCTACTGCATCTAGCTCATTTGTTGCTATGGATAAAAATCGCCGCAAATCAAACAAATTGTTTGAAGAAATTGATAATACTAGATTCATTGAAATATCATACTTTGATATAGATTCCCCAAATACTACAGTCGTGCCAATAAAAACAAAGTCCAGTGGTCTGCTCGATGGCTTAGATGTAAGGGGCGTAATAAATGTGCTGACAAATGAGTTTAAAATTAAGAACTCTAATGCCGACAAAGAGCAAGACTCAAAACAGAAAGCAGTTCCACGCTTACGCTTGAGGTCCACTCCGTATTACAAAGTCGAAGCCGAAGATACTATCGCTGAAATTATATTGCCTTCAGATTATGACAATCCCAAGAAAATGGGTAAGCGAATTGAAAAGTTTTTTAGGGTAAACACTAACCAAACAAAACTGCCTGTTATACGACTATTTGACGAGATAATTCTTGAGTTCGAGAGAGCAATAGACAAATCCATACAAGACACAGATATAAATTTGCTAAAGGATACTTTTGATTTATTGAAGTACACACTGGTGCAAGTAGACGCAGCAATAGCATCGGATGATATTAACCAAACTGGGGATACCTACAGCCTTAATGATGCGTTCAAAGAACTTACAATGATGATAAATGATGAATTCTCAAGGCATCTTTTAAGGCTCTACGAAATGCTTTCTGACAATCTGGCCAAATGTATCGCAGAAAACAAAGATGAGCTTGCTGACGAGTTTATTGATTTCGTCTACAGAGACATGCTGAATTCTATTGAAAAGCCGAATTTAAGCACTATCGCGAGGTCTGACAGTGCAATGAATTACGCGGCCGGGCAGTTCATCTTTGCGAATACTTGGAATAAAACACTGACTCCTAAACAAGAGAGATTACGCGAGAAGATATTTTTTAGGTTGAAAGAACAGACAGGCTTAATACTTTATGATTTAAAAAAAGAGTCAGGCGATTATGATTCTAGTAGCCCCATACAGCAACTTTTTGAAAGACGCGTGACCCGAATTCGTGACCTTACGTTAGCATCAATTAAAAATAAGTCTGAAGAAAATTTTAAAAGCGTAATTGCAATCCTCACTCAAGTCGAACAAGATGCGCAGTACGATAAGCTCAATGAAGAAAATGAACTTTTAGTAAATTGCACAATCTTCATGCTAGCTGCTTACATTCGACACAGTGAGCTAATGGATACTAATTACGGCAAAACAATACTGGGCATGGTTTCAAATTGGACCAATGAGCAGCTTCTAACAATATTGCTAGAATGTGCAAAGAATGATTATCCGGGTAACTGGAATATTGATACCTATGACCACTTGGCTGATGGAGTAGTTAGGTCTGTACCTAACTACAACTTCGTAATGAAACAGCTATGGGCAGACATTATGCTAGAGAGGTCATTTACTAATGACCCTGCTCACTATGGAAATAAAACAAGTCTTGAAGAAACCTTGCTCTTCACTAATGGCTTAAGTGATGATAAAGACAATGACTTACTGAACTACGTTAAGTCGCTTAAACATGCTAACAAAGATAAGTTAGTTGAGCTCATTAACAATCTAATAAAACTTAGAAGAGATTGGGAAAATAATAAACTAAGTGTAGAGCCCTTGGATGTCACAAAGACATCAAAATTTGCCGATGAAGTGAATACTGCATATAAGGAAAGCTCGATAGCGTCGAAGGTATTCGCTACCCCCAAGAACTTAACAATTGATATATCGAAAAAAGTTAAAGGCTTCAAAGAGTTTGGGATTAACCAGCTATTTGATAAAGAAGCGTTTATTTCAGATTGGCACTCTGGATACATTACTGACCATATGGCAGAACAGCTTGGCAACCAAATTGCACAGGGACAAGATAAGCAGATATTTACGGAGCTCTTTAAGTCTCCTGTGACAGTTGATGATATGCAGCAACTGGTTAGCGCGGCACAAAAAATAAACAGTGGCAATTGGTTAGTTATTTCAAATAAGGTCAACAACTGGGAGCTTGAGACCCTGTACCCAAAAAACCTTAGCAAGAAGTCTGATTACCAGAAGCAATATTTGAGAGGCATTAAGCAGAGCTTGGAAATCCAGCGTATTTATACAAATGACATTCCAAGGGGTATATATTTAGTGCCGATTGATAAAGTTGGTAAGCTCACTCAAAAAGGCGATGAAGAAACCCCTGTAAGGGTCGACATTGATGCTTATTCCCACGATGACAAATTACGTAAGGGTATGTTAAAGGCTGCTCCTGCATGGCTCAAGAAGCACGGTGATACTAAGCATCAAGAGGCATACTTAAAAACTAAAGCAAGAATGCATGTTGCGTATGTCTTTAGCTTTGAAGCACCAGAAGAATCGGATAACGCATTATTTTTACCCATGCCTAAAGAAGTAATGTAGCTCCTAGCTCTCACCGGGCTGTAAACCAACTTTAGCGGATTATGTTCGAGGTCGTGGGGGAAAGTTTTTTTACGACGTTATCGAGATATTTTAAGATTTTACTCAAGTCAAGCATAAGGCCACCGTCAAATTGTGTTTCCAGAGACTTGGGAAGTATGACGTCTTTTGTATTAGGTTTAGACTTCAGCAGTTTGGCGTGAGCTACCGCACAGCGTATATTTTTATAAAAGTTATCTACTACGTCTTTCGGTTGTTTTTCGGTTTCAATTAAATGCTTCACTAACTCTGAATCACTTTTACCGTAGAGTGCTTCTAGAAATCTCCAAGCATTCAGAGCACGATAATCATTTGTATTTGCTTCGTCCTTGGCTGCGCGATAGAAATGATACATTGGATGAAAGTTTTTCTTTTCATCTATAAAACTTGCATCATCTAAATAGTATTCTCCTCCTTGAAATATATTGTCTGCTGGAAGGTATTCCCGCCAGAAACTGCCCTCCAAGACATAATTCGTACCCTTGTACACGCAGGTTATTGGCCTTACTAGATAACAATAGCCCTGAGTTGTTGCTACGAGTGCCGTAAATATCTCCTCTGCTATGTAAAGGGCAGTTTCAAGTGGCTCTAGCAGCTTCCGACCTTCTTCTGGTTCTTTATCAAGATGGCAGAATACTTCAATACCTCTGATTTCGGGGTAGACCATCTTATTAGCTGGGTTTACTGTACCACCGGTTTTACTATAGATGAAATGTGCTTGTTTTAAGGATACTTGTGGATTGATAGATATATCTGTAATCAGGTTGTTGAATGTGACCGAGTAGTCCATACATTTAATATTAAATCATTATATTGCAACGGCAGTATCAGAATGTAACTCCCACCTCTCACTTATTAACCAAATACTCTTGATAAGGCACCCCCAATACATCCTTCCAACGAGCTATCTCATCTCTAATTTGGTGGTAACTTTTTTGGGTCTGCTGCACCACATGGGAATTATCGGACACTTCGGTGTCCTTTTTCTTTGCCGCTAATCTGCACAACACACTGATTTCTGGTGCGTAAACTTTTACAGCAGTAGTTTGCAATAATAGATCCAAACAATTTTTTCCTACTACTGAAAATATTGAGGATTTGCTATATAATTAAAAATATTGTCTCCTGATGAATCGGAGTGTTGCTGCTTAAGTTAGTCTTTGATGGACGAGTTAACTTAGCAGGAAGCAGCTTTGCGACTATCACCTTAGAAACATTTAAGGCTGTACAAATACCTGAAGCTTGTTGGTTAGCAACAATACACACCCCACGCAGTTTTCGAACAAAGGAGATGCCATGGGCTGGCTTGGCAGGAGACTAGCAGAGCGCGAAAGGCGGCTCGTCAGAAAAAATGGTGGCAGGGGCAAATTGGTGAAGATCGGGCCGATGCCTCGTCGGACGTTTAGTTCCCGCCTCCCTCCCCCTAGTGGTACGTACCCACCCCCGAGGCAGAGACGTACGCCACCTCCTCCGCGCTAAAGTTCAGCTCCATCAAGGCAGTCTTGATGGAGCTGAACAACTCATTCATAAAATCATTATCCTAATACTTCATGAGTGGAATCCTCATGCCCCGATTGTAACTAAGCGATGGTACGGATGGGGTTACGGCTTAATCTGTACGCTATTGTGCGCCTAATAAAATGGCGTCACTCGCGCAGCAAAGCCAATAAGTAGTTACAAAAGAAGATTTTGAGAAGGTGGTGTAACTCTCGCCTCTTACTTACTCATTAAATATTCTTGATATGGGATCGCTAGAATTTCTCGCCACGGTTTCATCTTACCTCTAACTTTGTGTAAAACTAATTCAAAGTAGTGCACCATTATTTTAATAAATCATCAAGTTGGAATCTTTTTACATATTTATTGATATAGTACGCACTCATTATGTATCCCATATGCGAGAAGGCTTGAGGGTAGTTGCCTAAATATTCACCTGTGTGCGGGTTAATTTCTTCGGATAGTAACCCATGTGATTTCATATGCTTTTCAATCAGCTTAAATAACTTCAGAGCACTCTTAACTTCTTCTATTATTGCCAGTGCTGATACCATCCAAAAGCTACAAAGGATAAATGCCCCTTCATCTCCTGGCAAGCCATCTGCTTTTATTATGTATCTATAAACAAAAGCTTTGTCATTACTCAATTCTTTTGCAGTATTGTTAATAATTTTTTTAGTGAGTGGTTCGTGCTTGTCCAAAAATTGCAGTAGCACAAACAGAAAGTTGATGGCATCGATTGCGTTCGTCTCAGGATGTTGGACTAAATTGCCGTTTCTAAAACTATTTTCCCAAATATAGTTTTTTATTGAATCCTCCAACTTATTACATACTTTTAACTCTTCTGCCGAAAGGTCTAATGTGCTTTCGAGCCGCTTAACTCTATTTACACCAACCCAAGCCATAACTTTGCTGTAGGTATAGTGCTTAGTACCAGTTCTAGCTTCCCATATGCCATGGTCAGCCTCCTGCCAAAGCTCATCGATTTTGCGGACCAACTGGACTACTAGCTTACGCCATCTTTGTTTGTTTAAGTCTGTTAAGCCATGTTTTGAAACAAAGTAAAAAGCATCAATTAATGCACCGTAAACGTCCAGCTGAAATTGCTGTGATGCATCATTTCCAACTCGTACAGGTCGTGAATTTTTATAACCAGATAGTTCCTCTAAGTGCTCCTCTTTTGGTACTGGTTCGCCATGAATGGTATACATCAGAGACACATCAAAGCTTCCATCTGCACATTTCTCTGTTACTTTCTCTATAAAATCAAAGAAGTGTTCGGCTTCTTCTGTGTATCCTAAAACATACAATGAATATAGAGCGAAAGTGGCATCGCGTATCCATACATATCTGTAATCCCAGTTACGCACTCCGCCTATTTCCTCTGGGAGAGATGTGGTGGGAGCAGCAACAATGGCTCCAGTCGGATAAAACTGCATTAACTTTAGCGTGATTGCAGAACGTATAAGATTATCATGGCAAAAGTCTATAAACTTTCCCTTTCCTACCCATTGTTCCCAAAATTCTTGAGTTTTAGCCTCTAGGTCATCCCAGCTTTGAGATACCGAGTTACCTTTAGGCGCGTATTCGAGCACCAGATACTTAGTTTGATTATTGAGCGAGATTGATACTCGGTAATATTCACCATTCTTCTCCACATTCGAATCTTCAGGCAGGTGTAAGATTACGCAATCGCCATTAAGGCTAAAGATAAGTCGGTTAATTTCTTCTTTGGGAGAGGGGCTAGATGAACCGAACATATACTTAGGCTGGAATTTGAATACGACTGTTCCTTCTTTTCCCGAAATCGAACGAACAAGATATTGGTTTGTTCTGCTTTTGGTGGGTTGAGGCACCATGAAGTCATTAATTACTATTTTGCTTGTGCCGTCAGACAAATTGAACTCAAGTATTGCCGTGTCTTTTATGTAGCGACCATCAATTTTATAGCCAGGCATATCAATGCTGAGGCTGCCAGCGGATGGGTCTAGTAGCTTACCAAAAAGGCTAGGTGAATCAAAATAGGGTAAACAGAGCCAATCTATTGAACCTTTGCCTGAAACGAGAGCTGCAGTCCTTAAATCTCCAATAATAAAGTAATCTTCAATTGGTGGAAAATCGGTTGACTCAGTCATATTATTTACTCAGAAGCCCATGCGGTCTTAAATTCTGGGTAGAGTGTTAATCCTCCATCTACAAATATTGTTTGCCCTGTAATATACGAAGCATCGTCTGAAGCAAGAAAGGCGAAGACACTTGCTATTTCTTCACTGGCGCCAGCTCTGCCCATGGGGATATGATTTTCAACTTCTTTGCGCTTCTTTGGATCTTTGCGCCAAGGATTAATTGGTGTAAGTATCGCTCCTGGAGCAACTGTATTAACTCGGATATCTTTATCGGCATACTCTAATGCCAATGTTCTGGTCAAATTATCAATTGAGCCTTTAGCGAGGGAGTAGCTAATAAATTCTGGTTTAGGAATTAGTTGGTGAACGCTGGAATTATTGAGAATGATTCCGCCACCTTTACGAGACAAAAAATGCTTAATAGCTTCCCGGCAACAATAATAAGGACCAACTAAGTCAATTGAGATTACCTGCATAAAATCCTGCAGAGACATCTCGTGACTGGGAGCTTTTTTCTGAACGCCGGCGTTATTAATCATAATGTCTATTCGCCCCCAGGAGTCTATAACTTTCTTAAACATCTTCTTAACTTCACTGAGTTTTGATACGTCAGCCTGAATAAGTAAACTTTGGCAACCTGATTTTTCTATAATGCTACAGCTTTTCCTAAAAGATTCCTCAACTTTTTTAGCCCTCTCTTCACCGCTATAGTAATTAATGGCAACGTTGGCACCCTCTTCACCAAACCTAACGGCTGTGGCTTCACCTATACCTGATGATGCCCCCGTAATAAGGACATTTTTGCCCCGAAGTCCCCGCATTTTAGTACCCCGAGAAGCTGTCGGTTTTGATATTTTCTTCGCCAATGCCAACTTTCATCCTTAGAAAGAAATATTGACCTGGAGTGAAATCTGGGCGCTCTTCTTCCAACTCAAACTTGTCATAACGGGTTAATTTTGCAGCCTCTTCTTTTTTCTTGAGATTAGCTTTCATAGCCAGCACCTCCACTAGATAATTTAAGTATAAAAACGCTCAACTGAATAAGCTGTTAAAAAATACACACTATGTACGGGAGTGCAGGACTTAACCACCTCGAAATGCTATATCTAAATAATGTAAGCCCCGGGACTTAGGATATTGGTTTAGTCATCAGGTGTTCTTGGTAAGGAATTTCTAGCGTAATCTTCCAACCTAGCAGTTCGTTGGTTATTATGTGTAATTTTTTACCCAAGCACAGCACCAAATAAATTTGAGCACCTCGGTACTTTTTTTCATTTTTCGAGCTTCTCGGCCAGCTCAATAATAATATCTTCTGGGCCGTAGATGTAGCAAAGCTTCCATGAATTTTCATAAGTTTGAACTTCCCCGACGAGTCCATGCCCTTTTTGCTGCAAGCTAGCCACGATGTCGTCAAAGCCTTCAACCTCGAAGCAAAGATGGCGCATACCGAGAGTATTGGACAGGTTTGGTTGAACACCCGCCTCATCTACTGGATGATGGAATTTCACCAACTCTATATTCAACTTTCCGTCCGGAGCTTGCAGCATAACAACGTCATCTTTAACATTATTTAGGCCAGTAACACGCTCCACCAACTCGCCCTGCATTGTCATTTCTCCCACCACCTTAAATCCTAAATCAATAAAGAATTCTTTAGCGGCCGTAAGGTCTTCTACATTAATACCAATATGGTCTACATGTTTTATCTTCATAGTTGTACTTTACCATGTGAGACAATGTATAAATGGGCAAATTAATTTATCTTATAACAACATCTCTAGACGGCTATGTGGCCGATAAAAATGGCAGTTTTAATTGGGCTAAGCCAACCGAAGAAGTGCATTCTTTTGTAAACGACACTCTGCGCAATGTAGGCACTGTTTTAATGGGCAGTAAGCTGTATGAAACAATGAAGGTTTGGGATGAAATTCCCACAGAAGGTGTAGGCGGCCCAATGGACGGGCCAAGTCCTGCCATGAACGATTATTCCAAGATTTGGAAGGCAGCAAACAAAATAGTTTACTCCACCTCCCTTTCCGAAGTGAGTATTGCTAATACAAAAATTGAGCGTTCTTTTGATCCAGAAGCTGTTAAAAAAATGGTGGCTGAGTCAGACAAAGATGTAGACATCGGCGGCCCCAATTTAGCCGGCCAGGCAATCAAGGCCAATATTATTGATGAATACCATCAAATCATCGCACCGGTAATGATAGGCGGCGGCACCCCATGGCTGCCAAAGGATGTTAACCTCAAGCTAAAATTGGTGAGCACAAAGGAATTTAAAAACGGTTTTGTGCACCTTCAATACGGCAAAGTCTGACATAGAAGAGATTTAGGCAGCTTGTCAATGGATATCATTATTAAGTAATCCCGTGTTTGTACTGCCGAACAATGGTATACAAATATACTGTATTATGGTATAATCTATTTATGAAAGAACCAATTTCGGAAAGGATTGAAGGCAGGCTTGAAGCACTTGACTTTCAAGCTAACCGGCGAAGGCGTGAGGCAAAACTCGAAGAACAGCGCCAACTTGAAAAAGCGGCAACTTTTGCGCGGCTAGTTGCCGAAGCAAGAAGTGAAGCGGTTGAGCTAGCTGCTTTGTTAAAATCACGCGGAATTAAGCCAGATACGCCTTTGCAAACAGGGAGGAAGAAAAAGTATACACGCCACCAAAAAAAAGGCTGGTTTGGCCAAGCCATAATGTGGGAAGAAAGTATAGATGTGCCAATATTTGATAACTTTTGGCTATTATCTGTATACACTGCGAGCTACACTCCGAAATATGTAGACAATGACCCCGGTCGGTACATGAACCAATCTCACCCCGCCTATGCCACGCCCGGTGCGCATTTATTAGACAAAGATGGCAATATTTTAATAGCCAGAGGAGAACAGTTCGAGGGAGATACTATCCCATTTCTCGGTAAGGACGCGGATAAATACGTATTTTTCCCGCAGTTAGTACCAGACTTAGGCCTAAGGACACTCGGAATAGCAAATGATAATGAATTAGTGACAGCGTACAACAGTAATTTTCATGGGCACGCTAATTTTCCAACTGGATTACAGGATGGTGACTTAACAAACACCCCTTTTATTACCTCCCTCGAAATGTTGGGCGTACGCCAATTAGGTTAAGCCCCGACTCAAGCTGGTTAGCGAGCATAAGTTCGAAAATGGCTTCGTGCATCTAAAGTACAATAAAGTATGATGCAGCAGAAACCTAGAATTTATTCGATGAGCTTTGCCAGCGTTTATCCGCTCTATATTAAGAAGGCTGAGAAAAAAGGGCGTACCAAAGCGGAAGTTGATGAAACTATTTGCTGGCTGACAGGTTATAGCCAAAAAGGCTTGGAAGCAGAAATAGACAAACAAACCGACCTTGAAGCTTTCTTTGCTAATGCCCCAAAGCTGAACCCTTCGCGTAAATTAATCACAGGATTAATCTGCGGCGTGCGCGTAGAAGAAATCAAAGAACCAACCCTGCAGGAAATCCGCTATCTGGATAAGTTGATTGATGAATTAGCCAAGGGCAAAGCTATAGCAAAAATTCTCCGGCAGGAATAAAATCTTCTAGCGTATTGAACTAACTTTTTTTTAATACGTACTTTAATTCTTCAGCTTGTTTCGTTCGGCTTGGGCTTTGACTAACCGCGTCAGTAATTCTACAGGGACCTCTTGGTCGTACTGGATATTGAAATTTTTACTACCGGCCTTATGGCCAAGCGCTTCTAGTTCTTTGCGGTCTTCGTCCGAAAGTCCGCCCCATATCTCAACACCAAGGTGCTTAGTGTAAAGCGTTACTCCAGTCATCCATCCGTGATATTTATAGTATGGCTTGCCATAGCCCATCGTTTCTTCCACGCCAGGCACAGCGGCCTTTACGATTTTTCGAATTTGCTCCAGTACTGGGCGGGCTTCTTTAGGTGCTTCTGCCACAAATTCGTCAACTGTTTTTGCTTTACTTGCTTTCATGCCTCCTATTTTAACAAAAACCTGCCATATGCAAGCCTCAGAAAAACTATGGAGAAATATGTAATTTTAGCCTAAAAATAGCGGTTTTTATATAAGATTTTTGTGCGAGAGGAGTAAATTCCCTCTAGCGACTATTGCATAAATTAGGTAAATATTTTAAAATAACTTTCGTAGTATTCTTATGCTTGCTCGTTCCCAAGGAAAGGACCCAAGTGTTCCCCAACACGTTGTTTGCGGTGTATGTCGCGCAGGTGGCGATCGGCATTGCCTGCGTCGGGTGGAAGCTCATGACGCCGCACGCCTGTGTACGCCTCGTGGCTTATCCGATGCTCATCTGGCTCATCGCGGCCATCGTCGCGCCGTTGCCTCATGAGGGGCATGCGGTGTCTGTGCTCGGCTGGATCGCCCTCGCGGTGACCATGATGTTGCTGCTCATCGGCCTAGCCGATGAGCTGAGCGACTTCTTGTCCGAGCGCAAATCCGGCGGGGAGTGCAGTCTCGTTCCTCGTACCGTGCTGGGTGTGCGCACCCCCAAGCCACCGCCGGCGCTCGTGAAGGCCGCCAATGCAGTGCTGCCGCCGCCGACCGAGCTCACGCTCTACAATCTCTACAAGGGCCGCAAGGTCATCCGTTTCAACGGAGATATCGGCGATTACGGGACCAATGTGTTCATCGCCGCTTGCGTTGACGCGATCCAGAACGACGAGAAGCGCATTCTCGTGCAGGTCAGCACGCTTGGCGGAAAGGTCGCGTGGGCTTTGCAGATGCACGAGCAGCTCAGGCTGCTGGCATCGCAGCCGGGCGCGGACGTCTGCGTCCTGGTAATCGGGCCGTGTCAATCGGCGGGCGTGCCGTTCATCATGGCGGTACCCGTCGAGAAGCGCTGGGCCACCCGGAACAGCCGTTTCGGGATCCACGCCTGCAAGAGCATCACCAACAACGGTGAGATCACTAATCCGGAGCATCTGAGTCCCGGAAACAAAGCCGAGCTCGAGCACTCCAACTCGGTGTGGACAATCGACCTGCTGGCCCGCAACACGGCCATCGACCGTGCCTGCCTGACAGAAATCATCGAGGGCGACCACGACGTGTTCTTCTCTGCGCAAGAAGCGCTCGAACACGGCGTGATCGGCGGGATCATCTGAACAACTACTACAAAACCCTGGCACGTCGAGCCAGGTCGGACGGCGAAGCCGGGATTTATGCCCCACGGCATTTTTCTCCGGCTTCGCTATCCGCACAAACCTAACTAGAAATACAAAAATCCTGCGATAATGGTTGGCGTGATATCATCAGAAAATGGATTATGAAATAGTTGAATTTGAAACCCAGGCGGCCTTTAGGACTTGGCTGGCAAAAAATGGCAGCAAGGTTCCGGGCATTTGGTTAAAAATCTACAAAAAGGGCTCTGGTATTCCTACCATCACATATGCCCAAGCATTAGACGAAGCATTATGTTTTGGCTGGATCGACGGCCAGAAGAAAAGTTATGACAAAGACGCATTTCTGCAAAAATTCACTCCGCGCCGGCCAAAAAGTATGTGGTCCAAAAGAAACATCGAACATGTTAAGCGTTTAACAGGCGCAGGCTTGATGACTAAGGCAGGGTTGAAAGAAGTAGAAAAAGCCCAGGCGGACGCACGCTGGGCTGCCGCATATGACCGCCCGAGCGAAATGGAAGTGCCGCAATTTTTTCTTGATCTTTTGCACCAGCACCCCAAAGCCGAAGCATTTTTTAAAGAACTTAACAAAGCAAATACCTATGCTATTGCGTGGCGCTTGCAAACAGCAAAAACCGAAGCGACCAAGTTGAAGCGAGCCGAAAAAATAATTGCAATGTTAGACGCAGGCCAAAAGCTGCATTAATCAAAAAGCTTTTATTTATAATTTGTTGTATTCTTTCATTTTCTCCTGAATAGTCGGTAGCCCATACTCAACCCGTCTCTCTTCTACGTGCTCTGCGTCTTCTATTGGCATGGGGATCCAGTTGCCGTCTTCGCTTTTCATAAAATGGGTTCCGAAATATTGTTTCTGCCCTTCATCAATACGAACACGGTCAATAGTCCGAGCGAGATTCTGTGGCCCTACCTCTTGAGGCATCTCTTGCATCAGCTCTAGGCAATGTTTGCGAAAAGCTTTGTCCGGACTATGCTGCGCTATAAACCATGCCGCCAGTGCAGCCTCCTCGCCAACCTCGGTAATCTTAGGCCACCCATTTTTTTCTATTAATTTTTTTAAGAAGGCAGTATTCTCAATATCTTGGGCAAGAACTTTTAACCTAAGATCTTCATTATCACTATCACCCCACTCCAAACGTAAGGCTTGTTCGGACTCGGCGCGCCGGAGCAGTTCATCAATACTTTTAGGACTAAATTCAGGCATAGCTATATCTTATCAGTTCAAGAGTATTCCAAGAGGAAAGCTACATAAGAAAATTCCGGGTTTGTTTTTGTTTTAGCCTAAAAAATATCTGTTTTATGTAAGATTTTTCCCTGGAGAAAAATCTCTGGATTTTTTTGTTATACTCCATGTATGTCCACAGATGATCGTTCGCTCGATTGGTATAACGAACACGCCGAAGAATATACCAGCCATGTTCGTAATCCTGATGACTCCATCTATCACTCCTTATACGAAAAACCTGCGATGTATAACTTGCTACCCGATTTAAACGGCAAGTCAGTAATTAGTTTAGGTTGTGGGAGCGGCGAAGACTGTAACTACATTAAGCAACACGGTGCGTCCAATGTAGTGGGTATAGATATTTCTGAACAACTTCTTAAGGCCGCCTCGTCTGCTTACCCAAAGTGCGATTTTAAACTCATGAATATGGAAGATTTGGCATTTGATAATGGCAGCTTTGACTTTGCTTATTCCAGTTTGGCAATTCACTACATAGAAAACTGGAGTAAAACATTCAACGAGGTGTACAGAGTGCTAAAACCAAATTCTTACTTTTTGTTCTCATGCGAACACCCAGTATTTTCGGCGATGCAAATTACCCAAAATGACAAAAATATAAAAGTACGCCAACTATCTCGCACTCTGCAGCGAGACACAAACGAGGTCACAATTATTGGCGACTACCTAACACACCGT
>Ga0207652_10003044_pt1 | contig 13980 bp, 10 predicted proteins | sample KBSC63BmetaG_FD_184334 | JGI IMG/M metagenome (GOLD analysis project Ga0207652, IMG submission 184334) | Corn rhizosphere microbial communities from Kellogg Biological Station, Michigan, USA - KBS C6-3B metaG (SPAdes) (version 2) | ecosystem: Host-associated > Plants > Roots > Rhizosphere ... | reverse complement strand
CAATTCGAGAAGATCCTGCCCAAGCGCCGCCTGCTCGCCTGAACGCGGCGTGTCCGGCGACAGGAAGCTCGTGGCGCCGTAGCCGCGCAGGTACGGGACGATGGTGCGGAAGCCTGCGCGGTTGAGGATGGGGACGACTTCGTCGAACGCTCGCGCGTCGTAAGGGTAGCCGTGCAACAGCACGACCGGAAGAGACCCGGGCGGACCGCTTTGCTCGCAGGCAATCTCCAGCACGGAGGTTCGAACGTGAGCTAGAGCAGTATGTGATTTGATTGCTTCAACTTGCGGGGATGTTGGTTCACCTCTCCCCGGCGGGGAGAGGTCGATTTGCGAAGCAAATCGGGTGAGGGCCTCTGCACTGATGAGAGACCGTAACCCCTCACCCCAGCCCTCTCCCAACGGGAGAGGGAGTCCCCCGATGTCCTTACGGCTCAATCTAAACTCATCGTGCTCTAATTGCGCCAGGATGTTCTCCGTTATTGGCTGTGCCAAACCGGACCGTCGTGGCGATGTTATGCGGTTTCAATAGTGTCGGCTACGGGTCAATGCGGTCGCGCGCTTTCACCGCGTGGTGGCTGGACGATTGAGGTATAATCAGGGAAAAGTCGGCACATGAGCGACCTCCTGGCCCCTGGACGCCTTACTGAGATTATCGATATTGGCGCCAACCCCATTGATGGCGATCCGCCCTATAAGGCGATGCTTGAAGCAGGGTTGTGCCGCGTCACGGGGTTTGAGCCTCAAGAGCGAGCGTTGGCCGAGTTGGAAGCCGCGCGCGGCCCCAACGAACGGTACCTTCCGTATGTCATCGCGGACGGTAACCCCCACGCGCTCCATATCTGCCAGCACTCCGGCCTGACCAGCCTGTTAGAGCCGAATAGCGCCGTGACCGGTCTATACCGCGATCTAGGGCCTAATAGTGAGGTCATTGAGAGGCGTGAGGGCCTTCAAACACGTAGACTGGACGATGTTGCCGAAGTCGAGCGGATAGACCTTCTCAAGGTCGATGTTCAAGGCTCGGAGCTGGTCATCTTTCAAAATGGCCGAAAACTGCTTTCTCGCGCTGTCGCTATCCAGACTGAGGTTTCGTTCTTGCCGATCTATCATGGCCAGCCTTCGCACGGAGAGATCGACGTTGAGCTGAGGGCGCTAGGGTTTATCCCCCACCGCTATCTCCACGCCAAGACATTCGCGATGGTGGGCCATGATGATTTTTCCCGGCAATTGATCGACGGCGACGTGCTTTATCTCCGTGACTTCACGAGGCCCGATCTGATGGACGATGATCAGCTGGAGCAGATGGCCGCCGTCTGCCGTCACTGCTACGGCGCACTCGACATTGCCCGGCATTGTTTGGTCGCCCTGGAAGGGCGAAAACGCACGACATCGTAAGACGCGCGCCTTTCTTTCGAGCGTCGCCGCCGCAGCCGTGGCTGTCGACTTCACCAGCGGTTCTGGACGCGCAGGCTCTCGGCGAGGTCGCCGCGGAAATTGTGCTGCCCGAGATGCAGCAGTTTGCATTGCAGATCGACCCAGATCTTGCCGCCGATGTCGCGCCAACGGCGGCAGAAGGCAAAATCCTCCGACAAATAGCGGCCGGAATCGGGATCGACCATGCAGTCGAAGAACAACCAGTGCAGATGCGCCTGCGGGTTCGGCGGCCCGTCCGGCACATAGTTCAGCTTCGGGTATTTCTCCATCATCTGCCGGAACACGTCGCGCTTGATGCACATGAAGCCGGTCGGCGCCTCCGCCACCTCGACGAAGCCGTCGGCGTCGGCATAGCTGCTGACCCGCTCGTTGCCATGGCCGATCGGGTTGAACGGATATTGTGTATAGCGATCCTCGAATTGCGGCTTGGTCGTACCCGCAGGCAGGCCTTCGGCGGGCCAGTTGAAGTCCTTCATCGGATAGACCCCGGCGGTGACGTCGCGGTCGATCAGCAGCAGCCGGCAAACCGACTGCGGCGTGAATGTGATGTCGGAATCGATCCAGAACAGGTGGGTCAGGGTTTCGTCGGACAGGAACTTGAGCACCATCTTGTTGCGCGAGCGGGTGATCAGGCTTTCCGAATGCATGTGCAGGATGCATTCCAGCCCGAACCGGTTGCAATGGTGGGTGAGCTCGAAGATGCTGGTGACGTAGTGCATGCTGACGGCCGAGATGTAGCATGGCGTCGCGAACATCACCTTCATCGATTTCAGGGCTTCGTCGGGTAACATTTTCAGTCGCTCGCTTGCGCGCCGGCCTATTTGGGCTGCTGATTGTCGGCCGGTTTGTTCTTTGCCGCCGCAGGCGGCTTGGCGCCATTTGGCGCAGGTTGCTTTTGCGCAGCGGGCGGCGAGGGCGGTTCAGGCGCGGCCGGCCCGCTCTGTCCGATCGAGACCGAGATGCCGAACAGCCGCCACTGCCCGTTCACCGGCGCGAACAACAGATCGAAATTGACCTGGTTCGGCACCGAGGGAAAGAAGCCGGCCATGTGCATCAGGCCGTTGGCTTCGATCTGCGGCAGCAGACTGAGCTGCGGGTCGATCACGGCGACGCCGGAGAGATCGAGATTGTCGTTGCGCAGCTTGGCGAAGATCTCGCCGAGCCGCGCTGCCGTATTGGACTGAAAGCCGGGCGCGCCGATGTCGCGCAGCACCGTGTAATTGCCGGTCTTGTTGGCTTGGTCGACGGCGAGCAACGTCGAGCGGATCAGGATCAGCACGCCGTTGCGGTCGATCTGCGCGGGTTTTGGCGTTTGCGCGGGCTGCGTATGACCGGCGGGTGTCTGCGCATGGCCGACAGACGCCATTGCAGCCATGGCGGCGGCAAGTATCAGAACCCGCCAGCCGCGCCGCGTTCCAGTCACCACCCGGCCGTCACCATGCGACGGTCAGCCCGGCCCGTCCGCCGACACCGCCTTGCGCAAAGCCGGCGGCAACCCCGCCATTGAGGACAACATATTGGTTCAATCGCATCTGGGCTCCCAGGCTCATGGCATTCTCGCCGCGGAACGTACCCCAGTTTGCCGAAACCGCAAATTTCTTGTCTGAAGGCAATGCGCTGCCGCCAAGCGCGATCGCGACCGCGGTTCCCTCGAACGCCTGCCGCACCTGCGTCTGCAGGGTAGCGACATTGCCCTGCAGGACGGCGACATTGTTCTGAAGACCGGAGATGCTTTGCGGACTGAAGCTCGCCGCCGCAAGATTTCCGAAGGCATCGGTAGTCAACAACGAGGTCGGGCCGGACTGTGCGGCGAGGCTCGCCGCCGAGGCGATGCCCGCCATGCGGTAGGTATTCGACGCCGTGCCGAAAGCCATCTGGTTGGCCGCGCTCGTCGTGGCGCCCGTGCCGATCGCGGTCGAATTGGCGAAGGTCGCCGTGGCGTTGGTGCCGAAGGCGGCCGAATTGGTCCCGGTCGCCACCGCGCCGTCGCCGAACGCGGCGCCGCCATTGGAAGCCAGCGCCCCGGCGCCGACCGCGATCGAACCGGTAGCGATCGCGCCATTGCCGATCGCGATGGCGTTGATGCCGGTGGCGGCGGCGTTGCTACCAACCGCGACCGCGCCGGTCGCGGTTGCCTGTGAATGGGTGCCGATCGCGGTCGCGTTGTCGGCGCTCGCCGTGCTTTGCCGACCGATGGCGACGCTTTCCACGCCGCTTGCGGTAGACTCTGCGCCGAGTGCGGTAGCGCCTAGCGCGCTCGCGTTGCTATTGAACCCATAAGCCGTCGCTGCGGTTGCTGTCGCTGTGCTTAGAAAGCCGACGGCCGTGCCTCCCACTAGCGCAATAGCTTGCGAATTGGACCCAATAGCAACATTTCCGTTTCCACTAGCCTGGGCCCCTTGGAGAACCACGCCAGTGACGGGCTCGAAGCTAACGCCATCGCCGGCGCCAACGGCCGTGCTGCCGATACCGGTTGCCAGGCTCCTCACTCCCATTGCGGTCACGCTGTTGCCGGTGGCGTTGCTGGCTTGCCCATAGGCGCTCGCGGTGGCGCCGTTGGCGATACTGCCTTGGCCGGTCGCGGTAGCGAAGGTGCCGTTCGCTTTGCTGAGCTGGCCTGTTGCGGTCGCGTCAACACCGTTGGCGAAGCTGCTGGTGCCCGTCGCGGTCGCGGCGCCGCCGTTCGCGGTGCTGCCCTGTCCGGTCGCGGTGGCGTTGCCGCCGTTCGCGAAACTCAACTCGCCGGTCGCGGTCGCGGTGGCGCCGTTGGCGAGAGCTTGGGAGCCGGTCGCGGTCGCGAAGTCGCCATTTGCATTTGCAAACGAGCCAAACGCGGTCGCGTCGGCGCCGGTCGCGTTGGCGTTGAAGCCGGTCGCGGTGGCGTTAGCGCCGATTGCGTTTGCCTGGCTGCCGGTCGCGGTCGCCTGGGCCCCGGTCGCGTTCGCCCCTTGGCCGGTTGCGGTCGCGGAGAAGCCATTCGCGATGCTCAACTCGCCGGTCGCGGTGGCGGCGACGCCGATAGCGTTAGCGCCCGCGCCGGTCGCGGTTGCGAGGGTGCCGTTGGCGGAGCTGAGGAAACCGGTCGCGGTGGCGTCGAGGCCGTTGGCGGTGGCGCCGTTGCCATAGGCCGTCGCGTTCCCGCCGTTCGCGGTCGAGTTGAAGCCAATCGCCGTGGCGTTGAGACCGGTGATGAGGGCGGCCGCGCAACTTCCCGCAAGCCCTGTCGCGGTCGAAAAGCATTGCGCGAAGGCCGGCGAGACGCCGAGCGCCGTCATCATGCCCGCCGCCGCGGCAAGACACCGCAGCGTGCCGCCGGTGAGGACGCTGCTGGCAAGCAGATGCGCGCGGGGTCTGGGCCGATAGAGCAAATTCGAGAGGTGCGCTGTCCCCGCACCGGTTGTCGTCGCCGCCGGAATCGTCCGCAACATCGGGCCCCCGAGTTCGTTTGAAAATAATAAGTTCGCGCAAAACTAAACTAAATGTGGCCCCATATTTGCTGGCCTATACCGAAACCCTACCAAACCTAACCAAATCGGAGGCGCGAACAATCGCCGGTCGCGGTCCAGGACCGTTTCTGCTGGCGTTTGGACGCGATTGCAGAGATGTGTTGCTGTTCAGCAACAAATCCCGACGGCGTCTGCGCAGTTCATCAATTCAGCGTCCATGAAGTGCCGACGGCTGCACCGAAATCCCCCTGGTCCGGTGACGCCGTGAATGAGGCGTTGACGCGCCAGCGATCCGACACGGCGTAACCAAAACCGCCGGCCAGTGCGGACTGCCCCTTGAAGTTACCGAAAGCGACGGCGAACGAAGCCTTTCCTGGCCGCTGGTCATAATGCAGGTTCGACGCTGCAAGCGCCGACGCAACGCCGGAGCGGGCCTCGCGCTGGTTGTAGATGACCTGAGACTGCAGACCGGCGAACTGGGACTGGAAGCCCGAGGTCATACTCGAGAGCTGGCCGACATTGACCGCGTCGGTCAGATTGATGCCGGCCGCCACATTGGTCAGCCGCCGCTCGTTGCCGGCCGTGCCGAAGGAAACGGTGTTGGCCAGGCTCGCCACCGATCCGGAACCGATCGCGACCGAATTCGCCGCGAGCGCCTGCGCTCCCGCGCCGAAGGCCGCTGAATTGGCGAAGGTCGCCGAGCTGTTGGGGCCGATGGCGGTTGCATTGGTGCCGGTCGCGACCGAGTTGTCGCCGAAGGCGGCGCCGCCGTTCGCGGCCGAGGAAAAGGCGCCAACCGCGACCGAACCGGTCGCAACCGCGCCGTTGCCGATGGCGATGGCGTTAACGCCGGTCGCGGCGGAATTAATGCCGACCGCGACCGCGCCGGTCGCGGTGGCCTGTGCGCTGGCGCCGACCGCGGTTGCGCCGGCGGCGCTGGCCACGCTGGCCTGGCCGATGGCGGTGGTGGCGTCGCCGGTGGCGTTGCTGGCTTGCCCGAATGCACTCGCGGTCGCGCCGTTGGCGATGCTGCCTTGGCCGGTCGCGGTGGCGAAGGCGCCGGTCGCATTGGCATTCTGGCCGGTTGCGGTCGCGGCGATGCCGTTCGCGTTGCTGTTCTGACCGGTCGCGGTCGCGGTCAAGCCATTAGCCGCGCTGCCGTAGCCGGTCGCAGTCGCGAAGTCGCCGGTCGCGTTGGCGATGCCGCCGGTCGCAGTGGCCCCGAAGCCGTTGGCGACGCTGCCTTGGCCGGTCGCGGTGGCGAAGGCGCCGGTTGCATTGGCCGTCTGCCCGGTCGCGGTGGCGTTGACGCCGATCGCTCTGGAATTCACGCCAGTGGCCGTCGCGGCGGCGCCGGTTGCGTTGCTGCCCCCGCCGGTCGCGGCCGCGGTGTCGCCGTTGGCGACGCTGAACGCGCCGGTCGCGGTCGCGCCGAGGCCGTTGGCGTTGCTGAACACGCCCGTCGCCGTCGCGGCTTCGCCGTTGGCGTTGCTGCCTGCGCCGGTAGCCGTCGCGAAAGCGCCGTTCGCGGTGCTGCTCACACCGGTCGCGGTCGCACCGGCGCCATTCGCGGTGCTGCCCTGGCCGGTCGCGGTGGCGCTGTCGCCGTTCGCGATGCTGCCCTGGCCGGTCGCGGTGGCGTTGTCGCCGGTCGCATTGGCATTCTGCCCCGTCGCGGTGGCGCTGACGCCGGTCGCATTGGCGCCTTGGCCGGTCGCGGTGGCGTTGTCGCCGGTCGTTCTGGCGCCCTGGCCGGTCGCGGTGGCGTTGGCGCCGTTGGCGAGGCTGTTCGCGCCAGTCGCGGTGGCGAAGTCGCCTTCGGCGATGCTGCTCGCGCCAGTCGCGGTCGCCTGGGTGCCGTTCGCACTGCTCTGCTCGCCCGTCGCGGTCGCGAAGTCGCCGATCGCGCTGCTGAGCTGGCCATAGGCTGTGGCGTTGACGCCCGTCGCGTTGGCATGGAAGCCGATCGCCGTGGAGTTGACGCCGGAGGCGACGTCGGCCGCGCAAGTTCCATTAAGCCCCGTCGCGGTGGAAAAACATGCCGCGAAGGCCGGCGAGACGCCGAGCACCGTCATCATGCCCGCTGCCGCCGCGAGGCTGCGCAACGTGCCGCCGGTGAGCACACTGCTTGCGAGCAGGCGCCCCCGGCGGTCTGGATAAATCAGGCTGGAAGCCTGTGCTGTTGCCGGTTGCCCCACTGCCGAAATCGTTCGCGTCATCGCCCACCCATTACCAGCTATACCTTGCCACGCCCTTGCCGGCATAGGATTTCGTCACGTCAGAGAACTCGCCCTCGAAAGTGGCGGCGAGAGAGAAACCGTTCAGCCATTTCATCTCGGCGGACGCGGTCGCGAGCGCTGCGTCATGCGATTGCATCGCGCCGTTCACGACAAACGACGCGCCCGGCAGCGTTTGGAACGTCGCCGATATCGAGCGATCGGTGTTGAAATTGTGCGCCCACGCCGCGCGGCCGCGCAGGGTAAAGATCCCGTCCTGCATCGCGAATGATCTGTCGGAGCGCAGGCCAAGTTCGCTGCGGGACGCCGTTACATCTTTCGCGCCGTAGGTCAGCGCAAACGTATTTGCACCCGACAGCACCTGCTCGGCATAGGCCGGCAAGCTAAAGGTGGTGAACTGTCCGGCGGCATAGGGCGTGATGCCCATCCACGGCGTGACGAAGCGATAGCCGCTCTCGACGCGCCCCGAGAATGCATTGGCGTTGAACTCCGCACGCAGCCGATCGACGCCTGCGACGGTGACGGTGCGGTCCGTCGTGACATCCTGCCAGCCATAGGCCAGCGCGGCAGAGATGTAAGCCGGGCCGGCCGCGTGCCGAATGAAGGCGCCGGCCTGGAACAGGTCGGAGCGTCCGCTTCCCGATCCATTGACGGCGAAATTGGTCCCGCCGCCGGCGAGCGCGAAGCCGGCAATCGTGCGCGGCGACAATAAATAATCGGCGCCGGCCGCGACGCCGAACACGCGGCTGGTGGCCGTGTTCGACCCCAGCGCCGCATTGCCGTCGGTGGTTTGCGAGCCGCCGAAGCCGGCCGCCCACACGCTCCAGCGCGGATAGAATACAGGATTGCGCGGCGCGGCTTTCGTAATCATAGCCTGGGCGTCGCGCTCGCCACCCGTGCGCTTGCGGCCGGCGGATGCGTAGGCACTCGAAACGTCGCTTTCCTCCGCGAACCCTGCCGCGCCTGTTGCCGGCGCCCAAACATCGCCGCGGCCCGCAACAAACGGATCGGTAAGCAATTCGATAAAGAGATTCATCGCGTCGAAGGTTGTCTGCTGCGATCCTGTCGCGGTCTCGCCAGAAATCTGCGTGAGACCCGCAGGCGTCAGCCCGCCGAACACGATCGGAATGCTGCCGTTGCTGTTGAAGAATCCGACGATGGCATTGGCGACGTTTTGCTGGTTGCCGCTAAGTCCGCCGCTCGGCGGCGGAACGAAGTTCAACGCCAGATTCAAATATGCATCGTTGGCGTCATAGCTCAGGCTTGAGTGGAAGCCGGATGGCAGGTTGGTGTTGACCTGCGCGCCGAAGGTGCCGCTCACGCCGCCGGTGGCGTTGACGATGGTGTATTGCTTAGCGACGTATGTACCCGAGGCGAAGCTCGCGCTGACCGTCGCGCCGCCGAGCGTCGCCGTGCCGCTGACATTGACACGGTCGGCATTCGCAGGCGAGACCTCGACCATGTAGCTCGAGGCAGCCGTGAATACGAGGCTGCCCTGCACAGTGAGAAGGCCGATCGAGTTGCCGGGAGCCAGCGTGCCGCCGTTAATAGTGGTGTTGCCGACAATACCGTTGCCGCCGAGCGTGCCGCCCGCATTGACCGTCGTTAGCGGCGATGATGCGATCGAGCCGTTCACGCTGAGCGTGCCGGCGCTGATCGTCGTGACGCCCGTGTAAGTGTTGGTGCCCGAAAGCGACAGCGTTCCGACACCTGTCTTGGCAAGCGCTGTTACCCCGGTGCCGTTCTGGATGGTACCGGCGAAAGTCGTATTCGCCGTGTTCTCGACGGTCAGCGTCGCCGCGGCACCATTATTGAGAATGACGCCTGAATTTGTGCCGGTGAGATTGGTGGCCGTCGTCGGAAGACCGTTCAAATCGAGCGTAGCGGCGGTTGCGCCGGAGCCGACCGTCAGCCCGCCGAGCGCGCTGCTGATGAAGAAATTCCCGTTGACAGTCCCCTGCTGCAGAGTTCCGCCGTCAACAGAAATGGCACCGCCAGTAGTTATTATGGAACCAGCGCGCCCATTGAGCTGGATGGTGCCGGTATCCGTCGCCGAGCCGAAATGCAGGGTTGTTCCTGCGCCGCTTAAATATTGGATCGGAGCGGCGGCGCCGATCGTCAGGGTTTGACCGGCCGACGCCCCAATTGTCGCTGAACCGGAGTTAATGATGGTCGCATTGGCCAGTGACCCCGTGACCGTCGACTCCAGCGCCGCATTAGTGCCCGCGAAGGTCAAGCTGCCGGTTCCGAGCGCCGAAATATTGCCGATAGAAATCGAACCGGCGTTGAGGCTGGTTCCGCCGGTGTAGGTGTTGGCGCCGCTCAGTATAAAATTGCCGTTGCCGATCTTGGCCAGCCCCAGCATGCTCGAACCGTCTTTGACAAGGCCGCCGAAGGTGGTCGAGGTATTGTCGGCGCCGGTTGTCAGAACGGCGGGAGCGCTCACACCATTATTCGTGACAGTGCCATTTCCGGTCAGCGAACCGATCTGCTGGTTGAAGCCACCGATGTCGAGAGTTCCCAGAGGATTTACCGTGATGGCGCTGGTGGCCCCGAAAACGTTGGTTGCCGCCGCAGCAAGGAGAGTACCCTGAGAAATAGCCCAGGGAGTATTGTTACCGGGAGTTCCGGTAAGGCTCCACGTGCTCGTGCCGTTCTTCTCGAACACACCGAAGCCCCGGTATTGCGCAGCGGGACCGATCGTCGATGCGTTGAAACTCGAGCTCGTGTTGCCACCAAGACGGAACGTATCCGCCGCGCTAAATGCGATCACATTGCCCGTTATGGCCGAGCCGGCTTGCAGCTCAAGCAAATTGGTCCCGCCGGTGAAGGTAATGGCATTGGCACGCGTCACGCCATCGCCGGAGAGACCGCCCTTGATGACAGAGCTGTTGAAAATGAAGAGGCCCCCGCCCACGATGCCGGCTCCGCCGGCGCCGTCGCTTCCGAGTCCGAAATCAGCGAAACCATGGACACCACCTGTACCGCCCTGGATTGTGCCGGAGTTGATGAGCGATGCGGGGCCCCCGAAGAAGATGCCGATGCCACCATCCCCGCCACTGCCTCCCAAGCCGGCGTCCGAGTCTCCGCCTTTGCCACCGGTCCCACCGGTCACCGTGCCGCTATTGATAGCCACGGACGACGTGATATTCGCTCCGTAACCGCCTTCACCGCCGCCGCCACCGCCACCGCCACCGCCCCCACCTGGATTACTAAGGCTGTTGCCTCCCGCGCCGCCGTTTCCGCCCTTCAAGACCCCCGCATTGTTCAATGTCGGCCCGTTAAAGCCGTTAAAGCCGCCGCCGCCGCCTCCGGCCCCCTCGTCTCCCGTCGTCGAAGTGTCATTCCCAGGGGAACCGTTAGGAAATAAGCTCACTCCGCCCGCGCCGCCAAGGGTCCCGGGCACGCTGCCGGCACCCCCTGCACCGCCGTCTCCGCCGCCGGCGCCCCCGCCACCGCCGCCCGCTCCTTCTGCGAAAAAGCTATCAGTCCCGCCGGCTGTGCCAGCGCCGCCATTCGGTCCGCTGCCACCGATTCCCGGAGCCGCGCTTTGAAAAAAGTTCGTACCGCCATTGCCGCCTGCGGCGTGGGATCGCTGGGAGCCAATACACAGGGCGATCAGCGAAACCCCGATGAAGAGGACGCGGCGAGAGCCATATCGAACGATAGTTTGGGGAAGCAATGATGATGTTGGTAATTGCGAATATCGGCGCCGAAGACCACCGCAAAGGTGATGATTTTGACCTTCGGCAACAGGACTTTCCGAACTGGACATTGTTTGCGCCGCTCCCCGCGCGGATCTCAATCTGCCGATGTAATCTGCTAACCCAACCTATCCCAACATGCTGGGATCAATAATTTACGAGGTTAGTGCAGGGCCGGAATTGCGTCTGCAGGTTGCCATTGATTTATTGCGGTTTGTTGCTGACTGATGCGCTTAAGACACAGATGAGATTGGTTGTAACTCCTGATCACGAGCTATTCGCCTTCGCGTCGCATCAGCCGTTCGGCTGATGCCGGCGAATAAATTGCGACTGTGATCAATTGGGACCAGTCGATCGGGATGCTAAAGCCCCGCCACGGGCGAATATCCGAAGGTCATTGAACCCCGAGCGAAATCGGCAAACCGGCGGAGCATAAAAACCAGACTATGACTACCGGACTTCTTTCTACAATTGCGCTCAGCCTGCTCATGCCGTCGCCCTTCTTGATATGGGGAATTGGAAAGCGTTCCTTGGTGTGGAGCCGGGACCACACCCGATTTCGTCGACCGGTGCGCCGGCTGAACGGCCGACGCGGAATTCCAGTTGGATTGTGGGGTTTGTTGTGGGTAGGCTTACCCCGCACCTTTGCGAGCGCCCCATGAGCAGCGAAAGCGACCTGGCGTCACTGATCGCGGCCATCTACGAAGCTGGAATGGATTTCAGCCTGTGGCCGTATGCGCTCGGGCGCATCGCGGCAGCGTTTGATGCGCCGTCAGCCCAGTGGACAAGGCCGGGTCAAACGCCGTTCGACTGGTTAGCCTTTTCGTCCGCGATCGACCCGGAGTATGAAAAGAAATACATCGACCATTACCACAGCGTGAACCCGATCTGGCAGAGAGTGCCCTCGACGCCCGCCGGGACGGTTCAGACCGACACCATGGTGATCCCCAGATCGGAACTGAGCCGAACCGAATTTTTCAATGACTTTTTAGTGCCGCAGAAGTTGGGAGGCTTGCTCAACGCCGTTGTTCTGCTGGAAGAAGGGCGGCAGACCATTGTGACGGTGCAGGGCAACCGGGAATTCGAGGCAAGCGACGTCGAACTGTATAAACTTCTCACGCCCCATTTGCAGCGGGCGGTCCAGATCAATATCGAATTAGCCAGAGCCAGATTAAACCAGATCGCGTCCGTCGCGACCCTCAATCATCTGGAGCAAGGGATTTTGTTTATGGATTTGAATGCGAACGTCAAGTTTGCGAACAAAGCGGCCGAGAAGTTTTTCGCAAGTCGCGATTTGCGACTGAATAAGGGCCGCCTCCACGCCAGCTCTGCTGCCGAAACAGCAACACTGCATGCGGTCATCGCGAAATGCGCCGAGACCGGAATTCAGCATCGGCGGAGCGACTTTGTTTTGTTGGGTCGTGAGGCCGGAAGATCGCCACTTTCCTTGCTGATCGCGCCGCTGCCGATGGAGATCCCTCTTTCGCCAATTGTCCCCCAGCCGATGGCTGTTATTTTCATCAACGATCCCGACAAGAACAATAAACCAACCGCCGTTCAGCTTCGGGAAAAATTTGCAATGACGCCTGCGGAGGCTGGCTTCGCCGTGGAAATATTAAAGGGCGACGGGATTCAGGCAGCCGCCGACCGGCTCTCGATTTCGCGCGCAACGGCGCGGACACACCTGTCCCGAATCTTCGACAAAACCGGCACGCGACGGCAAGCGGAATTAGTCCGGGTCTTGCTCTCCACGAACAGCATCATTTTGTAGTCAGGCGGCCGGCTCCGACGACTACACCTTGATCATCCGCTTGCCGCGGTTCTCGCCCGCAAGCAATCCGATCAGGGCCTTCGGCGTATTCTCAAGACCGTTGATGACGTCTTCCTGAACTTTCAATTTGCCGGAGGCGACCCAGGATTGCAGGTCGCTCAATGCCTCGTCGCGCTGGTCCATGAAGTCCATCACGATAAAACCCTGCATGGTAAGACGCTTCACCACGATCAAGCCGGGCACGCCGCGCGGCCCGTGCGCCGACGGCGCGCCGTCATATTGCGAGATCGCGCCGCAGCAGGCGATGCGGCCACGATTGTTCATCTGCGCGAGACAGGCTTCGAGAATGTCGCCGCCGACATTGTCGAAATAAACATCGATACCCTTCGGTGCCGCCGCCTTCAGCGCCTTGAACACCGCGCCGTCCTTGTAATCGACCGCGGCATCGAAGCCGAGTTCCGACGTCAGCCAGTTGCACTTGTCCTTGCCGCCGGCGATGCCGACCACACGGCAGCCCTTGATCCTGGCGATCTGGCCGACGATCGATCCAACCGAGCCGGCGGCGGCCGAGACCACGACGGTCTCGCCGGCTTTCGGCTTGCCGACGTCGAGCAGTCCGAAATAGGCGGTGAGGCCGGCGATGCCGTAGACGCTGAGCAAATGCGTCATCGGTTCGATCTTCGGCATCTTGCTCAGATGCTTTGCGGGCACGGCCGCGTAATCCTGCCAGCCGGTATCGCCGAACACGATGTCGCCGGGCGCCAAGCCCGGCGCCTTCGATGACACGACTTCGGCGATGCCGCCGCCAGCCATCACCGTGTTGGCCTCGACCGCCGCACGATAGGTCGCGCCGTGCATCCATGCCCGGTTGGCGGCGTCCAGCGAGATGTAGCGCACCCGCAGCAACACCTCGCCATCCCCAGGCTCCGGGATGGGGCCTTTGGATATCTTGAAATGCTCCGGCCCGAGTTTCCCGGCGGGCTTCTCGACCAGCAAGACCTGGCGATTGACGGTGTCGTTCATGGCATTTCCTCCGTGAGCGTCGGTTTTCGATGCAGGTGATCGCGTATGAGGCGTCAAATGCACACATTGTGCGTTGCGCATGACGCTAATAGGTGGGCGCGCATTTCACAACGGGATTGTGGCAAGCGTTGCGCGGCGGGCACATCGGCGAAGTTGCGCTTGGTGATTTTGCAATGCGTGTTGCGTCGCTCTCGAAAGTCTGAGCGGACCTTTCGCAAGCTGGGTTCCAACCGCGATCTGATTCCGCTCTACAACAAATGGTTGTCGCGCGCCTGCCCACCGGCGAGAAGCTCAACGTCGCGATCTCGCCGCAACTCGAGGAAGCCTTCAAGGTGCTCAACGACGCCGAGGGGGCGAGCAATTAGGGC
>Ga0207652_10003040_pt1 | contig 13986 bp, 13 predicted proteins | sample KBSC63BmetaG_FD_184334 | JGI IMG/M metagenome (GOLD analysis project Ga0207652, IMG submission 184334) | Corn rhizosphere microbial communities from Kellogg Biological Station, Michigan, USA - KBS C6-3B metaG (SPAdes) (version 2) | ecosystem: Host-associated > Plants > Roots > Rhizosphere ... | reverse complement strand
GTTTTCACTCCGCTTGTCGTTCTCGCGCGGGATAAGCGCGCTCGAGATCTCCCGCGTGCGCGTTACGGCCTTTGTCAGCCTATCGGAGGTCGCAAGGATGAGGGATCCGCAGGCCGAGATCAGCACTGCGGGCGTGATCATCGCCGAGAGGACTGAAGTGGCGTCGGGTAAGTTGCTCATCGTTCGTACCTCCAGAGTCTCGGGGATCGCGGCTTCGGCTGGCCTACTGCCAGAAAGCTAGTTGTCACCGGCGCCTCTTGTTGGAGCGTCGCGGACGAGTCGCGCGGGCTGGAAATCGCCCTCGGCGACAGCTGATTTTGAGATTTTCTCATGCGCGGCCGATTCCCGACGATGATACGAATTGGGTACTTACCCGCGAACTGCCCGGCTTCCGCCCCCTCGTGGATGAAAGAGAAGATGCAGTGCGTATCCGGATGAGGGGAAACCATGTGGAAACAAACACGTTTCTCACCGTGCGCGATGATCATCGTCCAGTTACCTCTAACTGACGCGGGAGGTCTCCCTTTTGCTCAGGCATTTCTGCCCGCAAGTTCGGAGGTTTGCAAGTGCATCGTCTACACGGGCGCAAGTCGCTCTCGAGGCGGCTTCCCCTCATCATCAGTGGCCTCCTCATCGCCGCGCTCGCGGCGTTTGCTTTTGTAGGATATCAGCAGCTCACCACCGCCCTCCTGACGGCGGCGAAGGATCGAGTTCGAAATGCCGCGAACCTCCTCGCGCGTAACTTTGAATCATCCGTGCCCCAATTGCGGACAGAGCTCGCAAAGACAGCAGCCGATTCCGCGGTGGTGCGCGTCGTGCGCACGAATGACGCCTCCAGCCGGGATGCCGCTGGGCGTTTTCTCGCAGACAAACTTTCAAAGAATCCACAGGCCATCGGCGCTGAACTGCTCGACAAGAATGGCAAGCGCGTGCTCTGGACCGACGGGCCCGCGGCCGAGAAATCGCCGCCACTGCGCAATGGCCACGTCGCGTCCGCGCCACCCGCCGGGATGCTTGTAGGTCCCATTGTGGCCGATCGCGGGACGCTCTATCACGAAGCGACGGTTCCGATCGTGTCGCCCACTGGCGATACAATCGGGAAACTGGTGGAGTTCAGAAAGGTATCCTCCGCGCAGGGTGCGGCTTTGATCGCAGCTTTGATTGGCTCCGATGCGAGGTTGTTGTTCAGCAGTCCGAACGGCAAATGGAACAACCTCGAGACAATCGTACCCGGTCCGCCGGCAGACAATACCGGCTCTCGGGCTGCCTCGTATACGGCGGCCGATGGCAGCCTCAGGTTCGGCGCCTCGGAACCGGTGAAATTCACCCCCTGGGTCCTCTGGGTCGACATTCCCAAGAATTCCATCCTGGCTCCGGCTAGACGATTTCTTGGTGTGATGGCGCTTGCAGGCCTTCTGATTCTGATTGCGGGCACCATCGGGGCCTGGTTGGTAAGCCGGCAAATAACGACGCCGCTACAGGATCTCGCGCTCGCCGCGAAGGATATCTCCGCCGGCGACTACACCCGCAGAGTGACCGTCCGTCGCGACGACGAGCTTGGGATCCTGGCCGACGCCTTCAATGAAATGGCCCACGAGATCGAGGAATCGCGGCGCGAGGTGGAAGGTCGAGTGTCATCGCGGACTCGCGAGCTTGAGACCGCGCTTGAGGATCTGCACGAGGCGCAGGAGACACTCGTGCGCAAGGAGAAGCTCGCGATGCTCGGTCTGCTCGCGGGCGGCGTGGGCCACGAGCTCAGAAACCCGCTCGGCGTCATGACAAACGCCGTCTACTATCTGAGCGCGGTATTGAAGGACGCCCCCACCGAGGTCACGGAATACCTCGATATTGTCGCCACCCAGATCAAACTGTCGGAGAAGATCGTAGGAGATCTGCTTGACTTTGCGCGCATCAGGCCCCCCGAGTTCGAGACCGTATCAGTTCGGGAGCTCGTGGACGAGCAGCTGAAACGCGCTGGCTCGATGAACGGCATCAAAATCGACCACGATTTTCCGGCCAATCTTCCGCGCGTTCGCGTGGACCGCGTCCAAATCGGACAGGTTCTGCTGAATCTGATCACGAACGCGGTGCAGGCGATGAATGGTCATGGCGCGCATATCACATTCCGTGGCCGTGCGGCCGCCAATGGCTTCGTCAGGGTCGATGTCGTCGATACGGGGAGGGGAATGACGCCGGCGGAGATGCAGAAACTCTTCGAGCCGCTATTCACTACGAAAGCCCGTGGAATCGGCCTTGGCTTGGCGGTGTCTCGAGGCTTGGTCATGGCGAATGGTGGAGAGATTTCCGCCGACAGCAGCCCTGGAAACGGCACAACGATGTCCGTTTCGCTCCCTGCCGCACATGGGGACACGCGATGACGCAACGGCTACTCATCGTCGACGACGATCAGCTGATGGTGCGTACCCTCGTCGATGTCGTCCAGCTGCACGGTTGGGAGGCCGACGGTGCATACAGCGGCGAAGCGGCGGTAAACGCCGTGCGTGAGCGGGACTACGCGATCGTGTTGATGGACGTCCGGATGACGGGGATCAATGGCCTCGAAGCATTCAAGGCCATGAAAACCGTTAGACCTGGAATCCGCGTCATTCTCATGACCGCGTACACGGCTGCCGAGATCCTTAGGGAAGCCGAGCGCGAAGGGGCGTTGCGAATTTTGCAGAAGCCGGTGGCGCTTCGCGGTCTCATCGAATGCCTGAAAGACGCGACTACCAATTCGCGGAGCGTTCTGGTAGTGGACGATGACGCTGCGTTCCTCAGGACCCTCGGCCGGCTGCTGGAGCAGCACGGCTATTCGACCATCACGGCAGCTACTCTCGACGAAGCGCTTGGAATGCTGGAGACCGCATCCCCCGCCGCTGTCATCCTCGACTTGAGGCTCAACGGCACCTCCGCGCCGGAATCAATTCTCGCCATCAAACACGTCAGTCCCTCAGTCGCTCTTATTCTCTGTAGTGGATATCCGGCCGCGCTTGAAGAGACGACCTCCTCCATGTCCTCGCGGCTGATACATGCAAGCCTGCACAAGCCATTCGCGCCTGCCGCTCTCCTCGACATCCTCAATGAAGTCTTCGCTTCCTGAGGCCCTCAACATTCTCGTCGTCGATGACGATGCGCAGATGCTCCGGACGATCACGGACATCCTACGCCTGCGTGGCTACTCTTCGACAGTCGCGGGTACAGGCAAGGAAGCGCTCGACGTAACGCGCGGGATGAAAGATGCACCTGCAGTTGCCCTCGTCGATCTCCAGCTTCCAGACATGGACGGCATAGAATTGATCGGCCGTCTCCGGGAAATTGCAGCGCTGACAGAAGTGGTCATTCTTACCGGTAACGCGTCCGTGGACAGCGCAGTGCGTGCGTTGCGGCAAGACAGCAACGATTACCTCGTCAAGCCGGTTCAGCCGGACCACCTGGTTGGGACGATCGAGCGTGCGGGCGAACGCTGGCAGCGGCGCCGCGCCGAACTGGGAATGCGCGAGAGCGAAGAGCGTCTTCATCTCATTTTCGACCACGTAAGTGACGCGCTGTTCATCGCAAATGATGCGGGCCGTATCCTGGATGCAAACCCCGCTGCCTGCGCGCTCACCTCGCATTCGCTGTCGAAGCTCAAGACGCTGACGATGTCACAGGTCATTCCTGAAAGCACGCGCATGGTGGGGGGACACGGTCTGAACGCTGCCGGAACAGCAGCCGAACCTTCGCGTCTTGAATCGCTGCGGGGTGGAGTCGACGGGCGAGTGCTCGACGTCCGTTCGGCGACATTCGCGCCGGGAGTTCTCGTCTACACGGTCCGGGATCTGACGCGTCAGAGGGAACTCGAGAACCAGCTGCTGCAGGCCCAGAAGATGGAAGCTGTTGGTCAGCTGGCCGGCGGAGTGGCGCATGACTTCAACAACCTGCTTACCGTGATCATGAGCTACAGCTCGCTGCTGCTATCTGACGAAGAGACCGCCGAGTCAGTCAAGGGCGACATACAGGAGATAAGCAACGCGGCCGAAAGGGCGGCGTCCTTAACGCGCCAGCTCCTCGCGTTCAGCAGGAAGCAGGTTCTGCAGATGCGGGCTGTCAACATCAACGAGATCGTCGCCAACGTCGAGAAGATGCTGCACCGCCTCATCGGCGAAGATATTTCCCTCTCCACGCGTCTCGATCCGGATCTTGCGCTCATTCGCGCAGATCCCAGCCAGCTCGAGCAAGTACTTCTCAACCTCGCAGTCAACGCGCGCGACGCGATGCCGGCCGGCGGAGACCTGATAATAACAACCAATAACGCGGAGCTCTCCGACGAACAGCTCGACCGCCATTTGGGGGCGGCGGCCGGCGACTACGTGATGCTGACCGTTACAGATACCGGCGGCGGAATGACCAAGGAAGTTCAGCGTCGCCTGTTCGAGCCGTTTTATACGACCAAGGAAGCCGGCAAGGGAACCGGGCTTGGCCTTGCAACGGTGCACGGTATCGTGAAGCAGTCAGGCGGAGACGTTTATGTCTATTCCGAAGTCGGGCACGGCACAACCTTCAAAGTTTATTTTCCATGCCTCAGCGAGGCCGCAGATGCGGCGGTGTGCCCGGCCGAGAATGCCGCCGTACAACCGCGCGGCTCGGAGACGCTGTTGCTAGCCGAAGATGACGATGTCCTTCGGGCCCTTGGCGCGCGCGTGCTCGGGTCGCTCGGCTACAATGTGCTTATTGCCAGAACTGGCGCCGAGGCGCTCCAAATCGTTGCTGAGCACGATGGAGAGATCGATCTTATCGCGACTGATGTCGTCATGCCGGGGATGAACGGAAGCCACCTCGTCGAGAAGGTCCTTGAAGCCCGACCGGAGATACGAGTTCTCTTCATGTCGGGATACACCGACGACGAAGTGATGCGAAGGGGAGTTATCGACGGCCAAACTGCGTTCCTTCAGAAGCCCTTCACACCGGATTTGCTGGCACACAAGATTCGCGGGGTCCTCGACGCCTCCTGAACGACTCTTGCCTTTTTTGCGGCTCGTTGCTCCCTTTAAGCACACATTCTCCGAGACCCCTAATGGACGACAAGAAGATCGCGGCGCTAGCGAGAAAGAACGCGGCCAAGGCGGCAAAGTCGAGCGGCAAGAAAGGGTTTGGAAAGAAGTACGACAAGAATCTCGCCGATCTCCCGACCGACGAGGCGACGCTGAAGGAGCGCCAGGAGCACGAGCGGTTCTTCAAGGAGATGCGGAAGCGGGAGTTCTAATGGTGATCGCGCGATCTGCACTTGCGGCTTTGGTCTTCATCAGCGCTGAGCTCGCTGCTCAATCCCAGCCCGTTCCAGCCGCTCAACCTCAGGCCGCTCAACCTGCGCAACGTCCCGCAGCGATACCGCGCGCGGCACCCAGCACCCGCGCCACGGTCGAAGTCCAGGTAGATCGGCGCTGGTCTGAGGGTGCCTGGAATAATGAAATGAGCACCTCGGGGCCGGCTCGCATAGCGATCGATTATGGGCAACCGCACCTCCGCGGCCGGAACGTCATCGGGATGCCCGGTGTGGTTCCATGGGACAGCGTCTGGAGAACGGGCGCGAACATGGCGACTCAGCTGACGGCCGAAGTCGACCTCACCATCGGCAACACCTTCATCCCGCGCGGGATCTACACGCTCTTCTCGCTCCCGACGCGCACCGGATGGAAGCTGATCGTGAGCAAGCAGGTCCTCCAATGGGGGACGGACTACGACCCGGCGCAGGATTTCGCGCGGATCGATCTGCGCGCGCGCACGCTGGCTGAGCCTCTGGAGAGCCTCACCTTCTGGCTGGTGCCGGCGCGCGAGAATCCACCATCGACGACGTTTCCGCACGGCGTGCTCAAGCTGGCCTGGGGCAACCTCGAGCTGTCAACCGATTGGCGAGTGGGACGCTAACCGCTCCCCGCCTTCCTTGCACGAGCCTCGAGGCGCAATGGATCGGAAACTGGTATGTACGTAAGCTCGAGGCCCGATGACGCGCGCTTGAGCATCATTGCGCCGCGCGCCATGTCACCGTGTCCGAGGAACTCCTGCGGAAATAGAAGGCGATCGCCGAGAATGGGCTGCAGTACGTCCACGTATTTGCCCGTTGCGACACTCCCAAGCAGCACCACTTCGGATTCGGGCGCGAGCTGTTCTGCCAGCGCCGCGACGTCCCGTTCCAGCGGCACTCGGTACCGAGATTCATCGGCGTCGATGGGCACCCCGGCGAAGGCCTCCAGATCCTCCAGCGTAACCATGAGGTCGGGCGAGCATAGACCGTCACTGGGAGTGATGATGTGAATGCCGGAGGTTATGGCTGACGGAGGATTCTCAAAGGCGCGCGCGTAGGTCAACTTTCCTCTGAAGTAGAGCCCGCTCAGGAAGCTGAATACCTCGCCCAGGGGTGCCCCTGACTCGCTGCGGACCCTTTGAGCCAGGGTGAAATCGGCCCGCGCATTGAAGAGAAGGGAGGCACGCTTTCCGCTGGAGCTCGCGGGAGACAGGAGAAAAATCCGGGATTTGCCCACGGGCCACTGCGGGAGCAATTATTTCGCCGCGATGACAGAGAGAGGCGCCGGACGCCGTGGATAGTTAGAATTGGAGAGGGGGAACAAGAATGGGAAAGAACAGACTGCAGGAGCTGAACGACATAGGCCAGTCAATCTGGCTGGACAGCATCGACCGCAGAATGCTGCACGACGGCGAGCTCGATCGTCGCATCCGCGACGACGCGCTCACCGGCATGACGTCCAACCCTACGATCTTCCAGAAGGCGCTTGCGTCGAGCAACGCCTACGACGAGCAGATCACTGAGGCCGAAGAAAAAGGCCCGACGAGCTGGGAGCTTTTCGAGCTGCTCGAGACCACCGACGTCCGCGACGCGTGCGATCATTTCGCCGGTGTGTACAGCTCGACGCGTGGCGCGGACGGCTACGTGTCCATCGAGGTGTCCCCGGGCGTATCGCACTCCGCCGACGCAACCGTCGAAGAGGCGCGCAGGCTCTGGAAGACCGTCGATCGCCCCAACGTGATGGTGAAAGTTCCCGGCACGACTGAAGGCGCGGTCGCGGTCCGTCGGCTCACCGCCGAGGGGATCAACGTCAACATCACGCTCCTTTTCGCGATTGACGCCCATGAGCGCGTGATCGAAGCGTATCTCGCCGGCCTCGAAGACCGCGTGAAAGCGCACCAGCCGATCGATGGGATCGCCTCCGTCGCCAGCTTTTTTGTAAGTCGCGTGGATACCGAGATCGACAAGCGGCTCGATGCGCTGATTGCCCGGGCGATCGGACCGGAGCGGGATCGGCTCAAGACGCTGAAGGGCCGCGCGGCGATCGCCAATGCGAAGCTCGCCTATCGTCTCTTCACGCGGAAATTCGCCGGTCCCCGCTGGGACGCGCTGGTGAAGCAGGGCGCAAGGGTGCAGCGGCCGCTCTGGGCTAGCACCAGCACCAAGAATCCAGAGTACCGGGACGTTATGTACGTCGAGGAGCTGATAGGTCCTGACACAGTCGATACCATGCCGCCGGCGACGATCGATGCGTTTCGCGATCACGGTACCGTCGAGCGCACGGTCGACAAGAAGATCGCCGTCGCCGAGGGTGTGCTGAAGGAGATCGAAGCGATCGGAATCTCCGTGAAAGAGGTCACCGAAAAGCTGCTCGTCGATGGAATCGCGAGCTTCCAGAAATCCTTCGATGAGCTCATCGCCGGGCTCGAGGCGAAGATCGGTTCACTCGCACCTGGCGGGAAGTGACCGGCATCTACACCCCGCGCACCAAGATCGTCTGCACGCTTGGGCCCGCCACCTCGACTGTTGATGCGATTCGAGGGCTGATCGACGCCGGAATGAACGTCGCGCGGGTCAACTTCTCGCACGGCACCCACGAGCAGCACGCGGCCACGATCAAAACGGTACGCCAGCTGGCCGAAGAGGCCAAAAGGCCCATCGCCATCCTCGGCGATCTGCAGGGACCGCGAATCCGGATTGGAGACCTTGCCAAGCCGATCCCTCTTGCCGTCGGTGACGATGTCGTCCTGGTGCACGAAGGCGAGGAGAAGAAGGGAGAGATTCCCGTCACCTACGACCAGCTCGCGAACGACGTCCGCGTCGGGGACAGAATTCTCATCGACGACGGCCTGATCGAGCTCGTCGCGCTGGAAGTCGGAAACTCCCGCGTGAGGACGCGCGTGCTGAACGGTGGGCAGCTGAAAAGCCACAAGGGACTCAATCTCCCCGGGATTCAGGTCTCGGCGCCGTCGATCACGGAAAAAGACGAAGCCGATATCGTCTTCGCGGTGAAGCAGGAAGTCGACTACCTCGCATTGAGCTTTGTCAGGCGTGCCGAGGATATCGAATCACTGCGAAACATGATTCCGAAGTGGCTTCTCGTCGTCGCCAAGATCGAGAAGGACGTCGCGCTCCAGAATATCGAGGCGATAGTTCGCGCCAGCGACGCGGTGATGGTTGCTCGCGGAGATCTTGGCGTCGAGCTTCCATTCGAGGCAGTGCCAGGCGCGCAGAAGCGGATCATCCGACTGGCGAACAAGTTCGGACGTCCCGTCATAACCGCCACGCAGATGCTCGAGTCGATGATCGAGCATCCGCGGCCCACGCGCGCTGAAGCAAGCGACGTCGCCAACGCGATTATGGATGGAACCGACGCCGTCATGCTCTCGGCGGAGACCGCCGCCGGAGCCTATCCGCGCCTCGCCGTCGAAGCGATGACGCGCATCATCAAGGAAATCGAGACCCACCCGCCGGTGGCGCCCTTCGCGGGCGCTCATCAGGGCGACGGTGTCGTCACGACCGAAGTCGCGATCGCGGCGGCAACAGTTGCGGCCGTCGACATGCTGGACGCTCCGCTCGTCGTCGTATTCACGAAGAGCGGATTCTCCGCCCGCGTCGTCGCCTCCAAGCGACCTGCCGTCCCGATCCTCGCTCTGACAGACGAGGGCAGGACTTATCGCCAGCTCGCGCTCGTGTGGGGAGTGGTGCCCGCGCTGGTACCGCATTGCGCCGACTACGACGAGATGATGCTCCAGACGAAGACCGTCGTCGTGCAGCGCGAGCTCGCGAGCAGCGGAGACCGAATCATCGTTACCGCCGGCGTGCCCTTCGACATGCCCGGCACCACCAACCTGCTCAAGGTGGAGACCGTCTGAAGCTCACGTTTCTGGGGACGGGCACCAGTTTCGGCATTCCACAGATCGGATGTAAGTGCGAGGTGTGCAGGTCGACGGATTCGAGAGACAAGCGGACGCGCGTCGGTGCGCTCGTCGAAACCGATGGTGGAACAAACATTCTCATCGACACCCCGCCGGAGCTGAGGCTTCAGCTCATCGCCGCGGACGTGAGCCGAGTGGACGCCATTCTGTTCACGCACGACCACGCCGATCACGTTCACGGCATCGACGACATCCGCGCCCTCTCTGACCGGCGCGATCAGCCGATCGACATGTACGGTCCGCCGGAGACGATGGAGCGATTGGCCAAACGATTCGCGTACATCTTCGACGATTCCATCAAGGCCCTGCCGGGAACGAGCAAGCCGGAAGGACGGCCACATGCGGTTTTGCCGGGAAAGAGCTTTCGGGTTGGCGATGTAGAGGTGCTGCCGGTGGCGGTGCCTCACGGGCCGGTATCGGTCTATGGATACCGGATTGGAAATCTCGGATACATCACCGACGCAAAGTCGCTTCCCGACGAAGCGGTGCGCGCCTTCCAGGGCGTGAGTGTGCTGGTGCTGAATGCGCTCTTCCGCACGCCCCACCCGACGCACCTCAGTCTCTCTGAGGCCGTGGACGCCGCGAAAAAAATCGGCGCCCGCCAGACCTACCTCACCCATCTGACCCATCGCACCGCTCACGCCGAGCTCGAGCGCGAGCTGCCGCGCGGCATTGCTCCTGCGTTCGACGGGCTCACCGTGCAAGTAGCCTGAAATGACACTGAAACTCGACTATTCGAACATGATGATCGCTCCCGGTGGGATCGATCAGAAGATATGGAGCGAAGCTCCCAGCCAATTCGCTGCCGCGAAACGCGGCTTCGATTCGCTCAGCAGCGGGGGGACGGTTGGATTTGTGGACTTGCCCCGCAACGGAGCGCTGCTCGATCAGGTGACGACCTTCGCGGGGAAGGCGCGCGGGAAGCACGACGATGTCGTGATTCTGGGTATCGGCGGGTCAGCGCTCGGCCCGATCGCCCTGCGCACCGCGCTCCGTCCGAGCGGCTGGAACATGCTCGACGACAAAGCCCGTGGCGGCTACCCGCGACTGCACGTGCTGGACAACGTCGATCCCGTGACGATCGCTGCGTTGCTCGGCCGACTCAAGCTTTCGCGCACGCTCTTTATCGTCACGTCCAAATCCGGCGGCACAGCGGAGACGATGGCGCAGTTTCTCATCGTCTACGATCGGCTTGTCGCAGAGAAGCTCGACGTCACGAAGCAGATGGTTTTCGTCACCGATCCGAAGCAAGGCGCGCTGCGTCCCCTTGCTGACAGGCTGAAGGTTCCCGCGCTCGACATCCCGGCCAACATCGGAGGAAGGTTCAGCGTTCTCACGCCGGTCGGTACCTTACCCGCCGCGCTACTCGGGATAGACGTGAAGGCTCTTCTCGCTGGTGCCGGGGAGATGGCCCAGCGGTGCGCGGGCACTGAGCTCGCTTCAAACCCGGCGGGTGTCTACGCGATGCTGCAGTGGCTGGCGGACACGAAGCTCCGGAAGGCGATCGCCGTCTTCATGCCATATTCGGATCCGCTGCGCGATTTCGCAGCGTGGTTCGTACAGCTGTGGGCCGAGAGTCTTGGAAAAAAAAGAGCAGATGGCACATCGGTTGGGTCGACTCCGCTTGCTGCCCTCGGCGCCACCGACCAGCACGCCCAGGTGCAGCTGTTCATGGAGGGGCCGGCCGACAAGACAGTCACCTTCGTCGCTGTGCGTGACCGCGGCACTGACGTACAGATCCCAGTGGCGTTCAGCGACGTGAAGGAATTGGGATACCTGGCCGGCCACTCGCTCGGCGAGCTCATCGACATCGAACAGCGCGCAACCGCTGGAGCGTTGGCTCGCCGCGGAAGACCCAACATGACCATTCATATCGATCGTGTTGATGCCGCGCACGTTGGTCAGATGATGATGTTCCTCGAGATCGCGACCGCGTATGCGGGCCAGTTATACAACATCGATGCGTTCAACCAGCCCGGCGTAGAGCTGGGCAAGCAGTTCGCCTACGCCCTGTTGGGACGCCCGGGCGCCGACGATGCGAAGAAGGAGTGGGATTCGCTTCCCCGGAGCGACCCCCGCTGGAGTGTTTGAGCCCATGCGCAAAGGCGCGGTGTGGCCCTTGCGAGTCGGAACGACCCACACGAGTTTGTCACTAACATGTTTGAGAATCCATTCCATAAAGCCGTAAGCGTCCTCGATGGCAGGGTGACGGTCCACGATGAAGCGGCAATCGCCTCGCCGGCGATGGACAAATTGGCTTACACGGCGGTCTTCGGAGACCAGGTCGACAAGGATGACGCGCGCTGGCTGATCTGGGAGATCGGACAGGCGATCGGTGTTCAGCCCTGGTCAATCCACGATCTCTATCTGGCCCGCGGCCGCGGAGAGACCAAAGGCTTCACCGTTCCCGCGATGAACATTCGCGGGATGGTCTACGACACGGCTCGCTCGCTGTTCCGCGCGGCCGTCAAGCTCGACGTCGGCGCGCTCATCGTCGAGATCGCCCGCTCCGAGATCGCGTACACCGATCAGCGACCCTCGGAATACGTCGCCGTGATGCTGGCTGCGGCGCTGCGCGAGGGATTTCGTGGGCCCGTGTTCGTTCAGGGAGATCACTTCCAGGTCAACGCGAAAAAGTTCGCGGTTGATCCGGTCACCGAAGTAAACGGAGTAAAGCAGCTCGCGCGCGAGGCAATCGCCGCCGGCTTCTACAACATTGACGTCGACACGTCGACGCTCGTCGATCTCTCGAAGCCGACGCTCAAGGAGCAGCAGCGCACGAACTTCGAGCAGGGCGTCGAGCTCGCGCTGACAGTTCGCGAGTTGCAGCCGAAGGGAATCACCATCTCTATCGGCGGCGAGATCGGTGAGGTGGGGACCGCGAACTCCACCGTCGAAGAGCTCGAGACGTACATGGACGGCTTCAACGAGACGCTCCGCAAAAGATCCCCGGGTACGGAAGGCCTCTCGAAGATCAGCGTTCAATCGGGGACGACGCACGGCGGCGTGGTGCTCGCCGACGGAAGCATCGCCGACGTCAAGATCGACTTCGACACGCTGGCGCGTCTCTCGAAAGTTGCCCGCGAGAAATACGGCCTTGCCGGCGCGGTGCAGCACGGCGCGTCGACTTTGCCGGATACCGCGTTCCACAATTTCCCCAAGACCGAGACCGCGGAGATTCACCTCGCGACCAATTTCCAGACGATGTTGTTCGACAACATCTCGGACGAGCTGAGGGACGAGATCTACGAGTGGCTGCGCGAAAACGCCAAGGACGAGCGGAAGGCGGGCGACACCGACGAGCAGTTCTTCTACAAGACCCGCAAGAAGGCGCTGGGCCCCTTCAAGAAGAGATTCTGGGATCTTCCGGCCGACGTCAAGGCGAGACTCGCAAAGGAGTACGAAGCGAAATTCAGCTTCCTCTTCACGCAGCTGGCGGTCGTCAACACGCGAAAAGTGGTCGATCGTTTCGTGAAGACGTCAGAGCAGCACAAACCGCAGCCGCATCCCGATCTCGCTGTCGTCGAGGCCGCGCCCGATGACGCGGACCTGAGTGATTGAGGACACCGCGGAGGCGAAAGCCGACGCGCTGGAAATTGTTCGAGAGATAACCCGGCGCGCCGGCCACGAGATCCGGAACGCCCTCAGCGGCGTAGCGGTAAATGTCGAAGTGGTCAAAAGCCGGGCTATGCGCGGTGATGGAGCCGACGCCTTGGCACCCTTCGCCGACCGCGCCGCGCTGGAGGTTGGCGTTGCGAGCGCCCTCACCGACGGGCTTCTCGGACTCGTGAGCTCGGTGCTTACTGCTCAGGCGGAAGGGAAGCTCCGGACGCTGCCGCCGGACAGCACCGGAAGTCGAATAGAGCTAATGGTTTACGGCGATCGGGCAAGTGTTATCTTGTCCGGTATCAGGCGCCTTGCCGACGTCATTGGTGTGACGATCGAAGAGCACGGCGAGCGCGTTATATTAACTGTCTTGCCCGAAGGAAAAAGCCATTCCTAAGACTGAATCGAAGCACGCAAAAATTCTGATCGCGGACGACGACCGTTCTATAACAGAAGGGTTGAGCGCCATTTTGCGCGATGAAGGCTACGAAGTCGCGGTCGCCATAGATGGCCAGAAGGCTCTCGATCAGCTCGCGGCCGAGAATTTTGGCGTCGTGCTCGCCGATCTGAAGATGCCCAAAGTGGACGGCCTCGCACTGCTGAAAGAGCTGCAGCTGCGCGGGATTCCGACCGAGTGCATCATCGTGACGGGTCAGGCGACGGTCGATTCTGCCGTGCAGGCGATGCGCGAAGGCGCTTACGATTACGTCGAGAAGCCGCTCACCGCCGACAAACTGAACAGACTCAAGGCGCTCATTCCGAAAGCGCTCGACAAGTTCAACGTTCAGCAGAAGAATCGCGAGCTGTCGTCGAAGCTCGAGGGACTCACGCACTTCGGAGAGCTCACCGGGCAGTCCGAAGAAATGCGCGCCGTCTACCAGATCATCGAGGCGGTCGCTCCATCGACGGCCAGCGTTCTCATCTTCGGCGAGTCGGGAACGGGCAAGGAGCTGGTCGCCCGCGCCGTCCACGCCAAGAGCGAGCGCGCAAAGGGTCCGTTCTTCGCGCTCAACTGCGCGGCGCTCCCGAAGGACATTCTCGAGAACGAGCTGTTCGGCCACGAGAAGGGCGCATTCACGGGCTCGACCAACGAGAAGCCCGGTGCGTTCGAGATGGCCGATGGCGGGACAATTTTCCTCGACGAAGTGGCGGAGATGCCTC
>Ga0207652_10003038_pt1 | contig 13991 bp, 9 predicted proteins | sample KBSC63BmetaG_FD_184334 | JGI IMG/M metagenome (GOLD analysis project Ga0207652, IMG submission 184334) | Corn rhizosphere microbial communities from Kellogg Biological Station, Michigan, USA - KBS C6-3B metaG (SPAdes) (version 2) | ecosystem: Host-associated > Plants > Roots > Rhizosphere ... | reverse complement strand
CGCTCCCAATCTGATGTGGATCTATGGCGGGCCGGTATCGGCCTACGGCACGTTCACCAATGAATACCTGTGCCGCAAGGCCGGCCTCGATCTGACCAACAACGATGACAACCAGCAGTGTTACGCCGGCTCGTACGATGATGGTTTGTGGTACGTGTCCGGTGGTGAAAACACGCATCTGAAAGCGGAGACCGCAGTATCCAATGGCGCCGGCTTTGTCTGGGATGTGGCGGAGAAACTCTCGTTCAGCCTCGACTACTGGGACATCGAACTGAAGAACAAGAGTGTCTATCTCAGCACGGGCGATATATTGAACGTCAACACGGCCTGTCTCCTGGGATCCTATGACAACGGCGATCCGATTGACCCCAACTCGGCCCAGTGCAAGCTGTACGAAAGCTTTGTAACGCGCGACGCAGCAGGTCACATCACGAACATAAGTGTCCAGGCGATCAATCAATCCGGTGTAAAAACCCATGGTTTCGACGCCAGCCTGCGCTATGCCTGGAGCTGGGGCCGGTACGGCGACTTTACAGCCAAGATCGGCTTTACCCGGGTCATGGGTTACGAGGTGCAGGTCGCCCCCGGGGATGCCTGGCAAGACGCGATGCACTGGACATCGGATGTGGCGTTCCGCATGCGCACCAATTGGACCCTGGGGTGGAGCAACGACGGCTGGAATGTATATCTGTACGGATTCCGCAACAGTTCACGGCCCAACTTTTACGCGACCCGTGTTCCTGCGGATACCGGCACGATTTACCCATTGCGACCATTCATTCAGTGGAATGCGTCGGTATCGAAGGAACTCGCGCCAGGCTGGAGGGTGGGTGTTGACGTCGTCAACGTGTTCAACAGTTTCGGACCGAAAGACCCTACCTACACCTCACCTCCGTACTACAACGCCATCTACGGCATGATGGGCCGCTCGGTCTACGTCAACCTCGACGTCGATTTATGACCTCGGCCAAGGTTATGCAGTGAGTCGCTGCCGGCTTCAGAGACACCCCATGTTCTACGGCAACTATTTCATCTCGACATCACTCCCGGCAACTACTGCACATGATCGAGGCGCACATGCCGCCGCGCCCGGCGAACTTCTCGATCGCCTACAACTGGTGAGGACGTAGCAGCCCTTCCCACCGGGGGAGCGACGTGCCAGTGGGGATGGGGCAAGCGATGTGACAACCGACCCCATCCCTCCTCAGGCCGCCCGCCCGACGGATGAGGAGAAAACCGAGGCGTCGCTTTCATCTCTCGCCAGACCCTTGCTGACGAGGGCACGCAGCGAGTGGAGGCGCGCCAGTTCGAAGCCGCCGAGCGCACGCGGGCGGGCGTGTTCTTGCTGGCGCTCGGCGACTCGAAGGCGGTGCGCAATACGAAGCGCTGGTGGCAGACCCCGAGGGCGTCATTCGCCGCATGCTGGACTTCTGCGGGTTGTCCTTCGACCCCGCGTGTCTCGAACCCCACAAGACCGCGCGCGCCGTGCTGACGCCCAGCGCCTCGCAAGTGCGGCAGTCCCTTGCACAGCGGCAGCGAACGCAGTACGCGTATGGCGCGCGATCGGCGATCTCCAAACAGGTTTCAGAAGCCGTCCCGAATAACAAAACCATAACCCACGGCTATGTCGGGTGATTGTCTTTTCATTGGTGGTTTTCGCTGACCGATGAGTATGCTCGGGAGCGAACTGCGAGCGATGTCAGACAACGGCTTTGACCGTCGCGCCCGCCGTGATGCCGCCGATCGACCGCTCGGCCGCATCATTGGGCGTGACGGGGGGAAGCAAAGCCGCGGCAGCACAAGCTCACTGTGCCTGCATTTCAACCCAGGAGGGAGCATCATGAACAGCAAGTCTTTGCGCGTGCCACGTTGCACCAATGTTTTCCAGCGCAAGGCGCTGGCACTGGCGATCGGGGGTACGATCGCCCTCGCCTTCAGCGGTGGCGCGTTCGCGCAGGCGACCAATGGCACCATCTACGGGACGGTTCCGGTGGCTGCCGGCGAAACCATACATATCACCAGCAGCTCTTCGGGCTTCAATCGCACCATCGCGGTGGGCGCGTCCGGGAAGTACTCGCTCATCGTCCCTATCGGCACCTATACCGTATCGCTGATGCAGAATGGCCAAGTCATCCAGAGCCAAAACGATATCAGTCCGGTGGCGGCGGGTTCGGTGGAAGTGGACTTCGCCACCAGTGTCGCGGTTACGCAGAGCGGCACGCTCAGCACCATCAACGTTACCGCCAATGTGATCCCGGTGATCGACGTGACCACCACCAACCAAGTTCTCACGATCACGCAAAAGCAGTTGCAGCAGTTGCCGTTGGGGCGTACTGCTGAAGACATCGCCTTGCTGGCGCCGGGCGTGCAGCCGGGCTCGGCGGTACTGGTGGGCGGCCCGCTGGGCACGCCGGCCGTGACCTTCGGCGGCGCTTCGACTGCGGAAAACCAGTATTACATCGATGGCATGCTTACGAGCGCCGTGCTCGACAATCAGGGCGGCATCGGCTTGCCGTACAACTCGATCGAGCAGCAGCAGACTTTCATCTCGGGCTATGGCGCCAAGTACGGCCGTTCCATCGGTGGCGTGATCAACCAGCTCGGCAGAACCGGATCGAACGAATGGCACTTCGGGTTCCGCGCGCAGTGGTCGCCGGCTAGCTGGAATGACAATCCCAAGAACACCTACTACGCCAACCCGCTCGTCACGCGGGCCGGCCACCATGCGGGGGATCTGTACTCCTACAACCAAGACAACCACGGCATGAATACGGTCTATGACGCGTATATCAGTGGCCCGATCATCAAGGACAAGCTGTTCTTCTTCCTGAGCGCCGAGGAGAATGATTCGAAGTACGCGAGCGTCAATTGCAAGTATTGCCTGAATACCGAATTTTTCGACCAGACCCACAAGCCGAAGATCTACACAAAAATCAACTGGAACATCAACGACAGCAATTTCCTGACGCTGACCGCACTCCAGAGTTCGCTCAAGACGTGGGATTGGACCCACCACTACGATTACGACACGCACACCGCGGGGGACTTTTACTACAAGGGCCAGACGGGAAAGAACGTGTACAGGATGGGCGTACTCAACTACACCTCCTATATCACCGACAACCTGACCCTGCACGCGATGTACGGCAAATCGCACGATCAGTACGGCAGTTTCCAGCCGGGTTATCCCGGCTACGATCCGAGCCTGGTTTACGTAGGCGGCATCTCCAACGAAAACCCGGCGTTCACGTCGAATGGTCCCATAGGCAATACCCAGAATGCGCTGACGGTGACGCCGGACAACCATCGCGTCGACCTTACCGACTACCGCGTGGACCTGGATTACAAATGGCGCAACCATGATTTCCAGGTGGGCATCGACAACGACGTCCAGAGGGACCTCAACGACGGCGTGGCAGGCACCGGCCCGGGTTACGGCTGGAGCTATGGACTGGTTGGGCCAGCCGACCTCAACAAGCCGCTCATCGGCACAGATCCGAATTCGATACCATACGTGGGGCCGGTGACTTCCAATCCGGCGGGCGCCGATGGCTATTACGTGACGAAACTCACCCAGGCTTACAGCCCGTCCACACGGGTCGTCGAACGTGCGCAATACATCCAGGACAGGTGGCAGATCACGCCGAATTTCCTGTTGACCCTGGGCCTGCGCAACGACCAGTTCGTCAACTACGACGCCGCAGGCCTGCCCTACATCAGGCTGACCAGCCCCAACTGGTCGCCGCGCATCGGTTTCAGTTGGGATGTGCACGGCGATTCCACCATGAAGGTGTTCGGCAACGCCGGCCGTTATTACCTGACGCTGCCGGTAGGTGTCGGTACGACCATCGCGGCTCCCGTCGTCAACATCACGGAATACGGAACTTATACCGGCATCGACCCGACTACCGGCGCGCCCACAGGATTCCAGCCGCTGCCGCAGAATCCGGCGACGGGCGTATCGTGTTGCAACCAGTACGGCTATCCGAGAAACGCCTTGACCGTGGCTTCCCAGAACGTCAAGGCGCCGTACTCCGACAATTTCGTGCTGGGCATGCAGCAGCTACTGCATTTCTGGGATACGAGTTGGGTATTCGAGGCCACCGGCACCTACGAGAAGCTGGGTGAAATGATCGGCGGCACCGATGATGCCGCATCGATGTGTGCGGAAGGTGTGCGCGAGGGCTACACCTGGATGACCCCGGACACCTGCAGCCAGTGGGTCCAGAGCCCAGTCCTGGTCAATCCAGGCGTGGACCAGAAGATTTACGTGAAGGCGCCGGACGGATCGCTGCGTCTGATCAACTGGACCGCGGAGGACCAAACCTTCGAGATGGGGCCCAAGCGCAACTACTACGCGCTGGACCTGTCGCTCACCCACGTCTGGGACGGCAAGTGGTTCGGGAAGATCGATTACGTGTTCTCGAGGCTGTATGGCAACGATGCCGGCCCGGTAGGACCGATGTATGAGTCCAGCGGGACTGTGGCGTACCTCACCGCGGTATGGGCGTACCCCCGGATCATGGACAACTCGAACGGCGTCCTGGGCACCGACCGCAAACATTCCCTCAAGATCTATGGCGCCTACGCAATCACCCCGGATTGGACGGTCGGCGCCAACCTGTGGATTGCCTCCGGCACGCCGAGGATGTGCCGCGGTGCCTACGGACCGGATGAGGTGAGCCTGCACACGTCGAGCCAGTACCACTGGTGCGGCGGCGTGCCCATCGCGCCGGGTTCGGGGGTTCCGCCATACGGGGCCAAGCGCACGCCATGGATCCACAACGTCAACCTCAACGTGGATTACAGGCCGGGCTGGGCCGAGCACAAGCTCGACTTCAAGTTCCAGGTATTCAACGTGCTCAACAAGCAAACGCCCACGTTCTACGGCAACTATTTCGTCAGGACGGGCAGCCCCGGCACCAGCTACAACATGATCGAAGCCCGGATGCCTCCGCGCTCCGAACAGATCTCGGTCGCCTACAACTGGTGACCTGTCAAGGAAACGGGCGCGCACCGGGTTGGCTGGCAACCCGTGCGCGCCTTAAGCTGTCGCGCCTCGAACATTGACCTTACGATGACGTGAAATCCGGAGCAGAAACCGGCTCGGTCGCGCACACGATGGGCGCACCGCTTTCCCCCGTCGCCGGGCGGTTGCTGGCGAGGGCGCGCAGTGAATGGGAGGCGCACCAGTTCGAAGCCGCCGAGCGATCACTGACCAGCGTGCTGGCGCTGGCGCCGCGTGAGCCGAGGGCGGTGCGGATGCAGGGAATGGTCGCACGCAGCCGCGGCGACTATGCCAAGGCCGTCGATTGCTTCCGCGCGGTGCTTGCGGTATGGCCCGACGATGTTTTCCTGCGCAGCGAACTCGGCCTCTCGCTGCTTTCCCTTGGCGAGGCCGCGGACGCCACGGAGCACTTCCGACACGCCTGCGAATTGGCGCCCGACTCGGCGTCGGCGTGGTTCAATCTTGGCGAAGCGCTATGGCAACAAGCGCGTGGCGAGGAAGCTGTCACGGCTTTGCAGCGATCGCTTGCCCTTGAACCCTCGAACATCCAGGCGCGAATTTCGCTGGCACGGGCATACGCGGGTCTGGGGCGGACCGAAGCTGCGGTGGCGGAATTCCGCGAGGTGGTGCGGCACGATCCCGACAGCGCCGACGGTTGGTACGGGCTGTCGCTGAATACGGTTCTCGACGCGGCCGATACCGCACACCTGCAGCAGGTTTTCGCGCGCGGCGACTTGCCCGCTCGAGCGCACTATCTGTTCGGGTTCGCGTTGGCGAAGGCATTGGAAGACCAGGGTGACCATGCACGCGCGTTCGAGGCTCTGCGGGAGGCAAACGCATCGCAACGCGCGAGCATGCGGCTGCAATGGAACGCCGCCGAAGAACACAGGTTCGTGGACGCGATCCAGGATGCGTTTGCGCAGACTGTCTCGCCATCACCGGATTCAAGGGCCGGCAAGGAAGCCCTCCTGATCACCGGCATGCCGCGCTCCGGATCGACCTTGGTCGAGCAGATCATGGCCTCGCACCCGGATGTTGAAGGCGCCAACGAAATCAGCGACATGCTGCAACTGATTCAGGCAGAATCCAGGTGCCGTGGTTCGGCATTCCCCCTGTGGACATCGGGTGCCACCGCGCAGGATTGGCAGCGGCTCGGCCAGGAATATCTGGCGCGAACCGCGCGCTGGCGCGCGGCCAAACCGCGCTTCACCGACAAGAATCTACTGGGCTGGCATTACGTGGGTGCGGCGCTGGCGATGCTGCCCGCGGCTCGCGTAATCATTGTCCGGCGCGATCCCGTGGAAACTTGCCTGGCTTGCTATCGCCACTGCTTCACCGACGTGGCCGGCTTCGCCTGCGACCTCGACGATCTGGCGGATTACTGCGCCGGCTTCCTGCGCCTGGCGCGTTTCTGGCTGAAGCGATATCCCGCGCAGGTGTTCGATCTGCGGTACGAGGCATTGGTAGCTGATCCGGAAGGCGTCATCCGCCGCGTGCTGGATTTCTGCGGATTACCCTTCGACCCCGGCTGTCTTGAATTCCACAAGACACAGCGCGCCGTGCTGACGCCCAGCGCCTCGCAAGTGCGGCAACCCCTGCATCGTGGCACCGAACGCAGTGCGCGTTATGGCGACAAGCTGGATCGCTTGCGGCGGCGCCTGCGCGATGCAGGCGTGGAGGTGGAATGAGCGGCGCCGCAACCCGCAAACGTATGCCAAGGCTGACGCCAAGCGACACTAGAAGCAGTAGTGGTTTCCGTTCGTCCTGAGCGTAGGACCCATCTTGATGGGGCCGAAGTCGAAGGACGATGGCGTTTCGACTCCGTTCGCCTCGCTCACGTAGCCTGCCTTGAGCTTGTCGAAATGCTTAACGCGAACGGGTTCGTTTCCCGACCGAGGCATTCACTGCCAGACGTGTTGACTCGACTCATCTCGGCGCCAAGGCCTCCCGCACCCGCCCCTCCGCCGCTGCCAGCCTGCGCTCGGCTTCATCCGCATCGCAGCTACCGAGCAGCATCACGACCGCGGGCTTCACCCGCCCTTGCGTCGCCGCGAGCGCCTCGGTGCTGGCACTCGCGTCCGCGCCGGTGATCTGCTGGACCATCCGCGATGCCCGCCGGCGAAGTTTTGCATTGGTCGCCCGCACGTCGATCATGTATGGCCCGTACGTTTTGCCGAGCCGCACCATGACCGCGGTCGACAAGGTGCTGAGCGCGATTTTTTGGGCGGTGCCCGCGCAAAGCCGGGTCGAGCCGGCGATGACTTCCGGCCCCGTCAACAGTTCGATGGCGGTATCGGCGACACCGGCCAGCGCGCTGCGCGCATTGTTGACGATCGCGACGGTATGGCTCCCCACTTCGCGTGCATGACGGAGCGCACCGACCACGTAGGGTGTGCGTCCCGACGCGGTGATGCCGACCACGGCGTCATTCGGCTTGAGATCCTTCGCACGCAAATCGGCCGCGCCGGCTTGGTCATCGTCTTCCGCACCTTCGATGGCTTCCTGCACCGCTGCCGGACCACCGGCAATCAGCGCCACCACCATTTCTGGAGAAGTGTTGAAGGTCGGCGGACATTCCGACGCGTCGAGAATCGCCAGCCGGCCCGAGGTGCCGGCACCGACATAGAACAGCCGGCCGCCCCGCTTCAAGCGTATAGCGATGGCGTCCGCGGCGGCGGCGATTGCGGGAACCGCGGCCTTCACGGCGCTTTGCGCGGCACTTTGACCTTCAACGAGCGTGCGTACCAGCTCATCGGTCGGGCGGCAATCGAGGTCGTCCATGTCCGGACGGACGGATTCAGTCGCCAGGACATCGAGGGCAGATGCTTGTGGCGCAGGCGTGTGCATTGAAGGGTTCACCGATCTTCTCCTCTCGCTCGCACGACCCACCGTTCATGGATCCCGTTATCGACACGCGCCAGGAGACGGGCTCCGTCGATCGAGGTGCCCTTTGCCGGTTGAAGGTGCAAGTTGGCACCGCTTCCTTCGAGAGCTGCGCGCAACGGATCCAGCAGCACCGGCCCAAGATTGACCAGCCCCCCGATGATGACCGCAGCCACGTGTCCCCGGGTGTTCAGTCCCTCGGCCGCCGCAATCATCGAACGGGCCAGCGCCGCAGCGCCCGCGCTCACCAGTTGCGCAGCAACCGGATCGCCATTGCGCGCCGCATCGGCAACGGCTGGCGCGAAGGCCGCCAGGCTACGTGCGGGGTTGGCATCGGAACCGAGCTTCGTCGCAAGTTCGCCGATCGAGCCGAATTGCTTTGCCGCGCCTTCCGTCAGCATCGTCGCGGAACCGCGGCCGTCACTGGCTCGCGCCGCCGCCTGCAGGCCGCAGCGGCCAAGCCACGCACCGCTGCCTTCGTCACCGATCCACGGACCCCAGCCATCCACCCGGCGAAACTGACCGTCAGCACCGATCGCGATGGTCACCGCACCGGTTCCCGCGGCCAATACGACCCCGGGTTTGCCGCCGAGTGCGCCGGCGTGCGAGGTGATGGCGTCGCTCATCACCGCCACCATCCGAGCCGGCAGGGAACGGGCAAGCTGCTCCGCCAAGCGGCGCGCCAACGTGGGCGCTTCCATGGCCCCGGGTGCGCCTACGCCAACGGCATCGATGCAACCTACACCCCGTGACTTCAGCAGTGGGTCGACGATCGCGAGAATGGCCGCCCCGGCAACATCGGGTCCGTGCACGGCGCCCAAGCCGAGACTGCCGTCACCCGCCGCGATGGCCTCGGGTTCCGGCGCATCGCCGTTCCACAGCGCGGCACGGCAGCCGGTTCTGCCAACGTCCACGCCCAATACGATTGGCGCCGAGGCTTGTTCCCGAATCCCTGAATCGTGATGAGGCCTGCCCACTCGAAGTGATGATCCAGTTGATCAGCTTGCAGGAGACAAGGACGCGGGTGAGGTAGTCGCCGGCTCCGGATCGGCACCGGCGGAAAGGTGCCGGTCGTCGTCGGAGATGCTGCGGATCGACGCGCCCAATTGCGTCAGCTTGCGCTCGATGTCTTCGTAGCCGCGGTAGATGTGGTAGATGCGGCGGATCTCCGTCGTGCCCTCGGCCACCAGCGCGGCCAACACCAATCCAGCGGACGCCCGCAAATCGGTGGCCATCACCGGCGCGGCTGTCAGGTTTTCACAGCCAGTGATGATGGCGGTGTTGCCTTCGATCTTGGCCTTGGCGCCCATCCGCTGCAATTCGAGAATGTGCATGAAGCGGTTCTCGAACAGGTTCTCGATGATCACGCCCGACCCTTCCGCGACTGCATCCAGCGCGCAAAACTGTGCCTGCATGTCGGTGGGAAAACCTGGATACGGCGATGTATTGATATCGACAGCACGCGGACGCCGGCCGCGCATGTCGAGTTCTATCCAGTCATCGCCCAACTCGATGTGCGCGCCTGCATGCTGCAACTTGGACAACACGGCAAGCAGCAGCTCGGGCTGCGTTTCCCGGATGCGTACCTTGCCGCGCGTGATCGCGCCGGCGACCAGATACGTGCCGGTTTCGATGCGGTCCGGCAGAATGTCGTGGGAGGCGCCGTGTAGTTGATCGACGCCATCGATCGTGATGACGCTGGAGCCTGCGCCCTGAATCCTGGCTCCCATGCGCTGCAGGCAGGTCGCGAGGTCGACGATTTCCGGCTCGCGCGCCGCGTTGGCGATGACCGTGCGCCCTTTTGCGAGCGTGGCCGCCATCATCAGGTTTTCGGTGCCGGTGACCGTCACCTTCTCGAGCAGGATGTCGGCGCCACGAAGGCGGCTTGCGCGAGCCTTGATGTAGCCCTCGTCCACCGAAATCTCGGCGCCCATCGCCATCAGGCCTTGCAGATGCAGGTCGACCGGTCGCGCGCCGATCGCACAGCCGCCCGGCAACGACACGTCGGCCTCGCCGAAGCGAGCCAGCAACGGTCCCAGCACCAGGATCGACGCACGCATGGTCTTGACCAGGTCGTACGGTGCGAAGCAGGCACGCACGTCGCCGGCGTCGACATCCAGTTGCATGTTGTTGCCGAGGGTCAGTCTGACCCCCATCTGCGCCAACAGCGTGTTCATCGTCACGATATCCTGCAATTGCGGGATATTGCGAAGACGCAACGGCTCTCCCGTCAGCAGGGAGGCCGCCAGGATCGGCAGCGCGGCGTTCTTGGCGCCGGAGGCACGGATTTCGCCGTGAAGCTGCGCACCGCCGTCAATCAGAAACCTATCCATCTGGACCTCTTTCACTCCGCATCGCCAGCGAACCCTTCCGACAGGCCGCATTGAAAATCCCGGCATGCAACAGCCTGAGCCGCCGCGAATACGTGCCAGCATTTTCGAGCGTCGGGAACGACTGGAAAATGAAACCGCTGATCGCGCACGCGGTTTTCGTGGCCGGAAAAGTCATGCTTGGACTTTCGAGGCATCCTACTGGAGAAACCCGGGATCTGTGCAGTGATCGACGTCATGATTTGGCGGGCGTTTGGTTCAACGCGGCTCGACCGCGCGCCGCTACCCTGCCGGGTCGTCGGAAGTGACCTCTGCGAAAACCCGCTGTTCCCGTGGATGGGTCAGCGACAGCCCGCCGCCCACCAGCAACGTGATCGCCACGCCGATCGGCACGTACCAGGGAAACGCCAACGATTGGCCATGGATTTTCATCCCCAGCACCACCACGGCCATGCTGATTACGGTGGCGATGAAGGCGATCGCGCCATCGCGCTGGTTGGCGCGTTTGACCAGCAGTCCGAGCAGGAACGCGCCCAGCAACGCGCCGTAGGTGTAGCCGGTGATGCTCAATCCGAGCACGACGACCGGGCTGTGGGTGTCGGTGAACATCGACGCGAAACCGACCAGCGCGCCGGCCCAGAACAGCGTCGAAATCCGCGAGATGCGCAGCATGGTCTTGTCGCTGTATTCGCGATGGGCGAACAGGCGGATCAGGTCGGTGAGGGTCGAGTTGGACATCGAGTTCATGGCCGACGACAGCGAACCCATGGTCGCGCCGAGGATGCCGGCCACCATCAGGCCGGATATGCCGGGCGGCAATCCGCGGATGATGAATTCCGGAAACAGGTCGTCGGGTCCGCTCAAGCCCAGTTGCACCGGCGTTTGACCGCCGAACTTGATCCACAGCAGCGTGCCGACCAGCGAAAACAGCGCGAATTGCGCCATCACGAACACCGCGCTGCCGACCATGGCCTTGCGGCTGTCGCGAAGGTTCCGGCAGGCGAGGATGCGCTGCACCATGAGCTGGTCGGCGCCGTGCGAGGCCATCGTGAACACGGCACCGCCGAAGATCGCGGCCACGAACGCGAACGGACTGGTCAGGATCGGCGCGTGAAAATCGAAGACTTCGAACTTGCCCGCTGCGAAAGCGTGGCCAAGGTCGGCAAGCGAGGTTCCGTGCATCAGGATGCCGACGCTCAGGAGCGCGCCACCGAGGTAAAGCATCATCTGGATCGCGTCGGTCCACACCACCGCGCGGATGCCACCGATATAGGTGTAGGCGACAGTCACCCCGGCCAGCACCACGATGATTTCCAGATAGCTCGCGTGCACGCCGATGGCCGCGAGCAGCAGCGCGATCGGGATCGCCGATGCGAACAGCCGCACGCCTTCGGCCAGCAGCCGGGTGACGAGGAACGTCGCCGATGCGAGGCCCTGCACCTTGGGCCCGAAACGCAAACCGAGGTACTGATACGCACTGACCAGATTGCCGCGCGCATACAGCGGCAACAGCACGATCGCGACAATACTGCGTCCAAGCAGGTAACCGAAAGCCAGTTCGACGAAGCCGTATGCGCCGAGGTACGCGACGCCCGGCACGCTGATCACGGTCAGCGTCGAAGTCTCCGTCGCGACGATCGAGAAGCACACCGCCCACCACGACAGGTTGCGTTCGCCGACGAAGTAGTCGGTCGCGGAACGTTGCTTTCCGCTGATGCGCAACCCGATCGCCGCGATCACGATCAGGTAAATGACGATGATGGCGATGTCGAGCACTAGTCAGCGTGCCGCATGGCGAACACGACATCCTCGTAGTGACAACGCGTCATGTCGGGATTGTGTACCGCATTTCGCACTACCTGCTCCTCGCCGTCGACAGCGCCCTGCCGACATATCCCGTCAATCGTACCCAACCGCCGACGCGCGTCACCAATGAAAAACCCGAATGCAGGCATAGCTGCAAGCTATGGGTGGGGTCGCTGCCCGGCAACGCGCAGTATGCTTGCCTCAGAACGAAGTGCTGAAGGCAAAACAAGCGTGACCATCGACGTCAACGGAGCGCCACTGTATCCGCCGACCCGCGTATTGCTGGGACCCGGACCGAGCGAACTCGATCCCGAGGTGTTACGGGCGATGACGCTGCCGCCGCTGGGTTATGTCGATCCGGCGATGCTGCGGATCTTCGACGAACTCAAGGTGCTGCTGCGCGAAGCCTTCCAGACCTCCAACGAATTCGCGATCGCGCTGTCCGGCACCGGCACCGCCGGGATGCAGGCGGCGCTATGCAACACGATCGAACCCGGCGATGCCGTGGTCATCGGCACGATGGGCTACTTCGGCGAACGTCTGGCGGGCATGGCTGAACGCCTGGATGCGAAAGTAACGCGGGTCGATGCGCAATGGGGCACGCCCCTCGATGCAGACCAAATCCGCGACACGATCCGCAGGCTGCGCCCGCGCGTAGTCGGCGTGGTGCACGGCGAAACTTCGACCGGCGTCGCACAAAACGATATCGCCGACATCGCCGCCGCGGCGCATGAAGTCGATGCGTTGTTGATCGTGGATACGGTCGCGTCGCTTGGCGGTCACCCCATCAACCTCGATGCCGCCGGTATCGACGTTTGCTACAGCGGCAGCCAGAAGGCGCTCGGCGCGCCATCGGGCATGGCGCCGCTGACGTTGAACGAACGCGCGATGGAGCGGGTGCGCACGCGCAAGACACCTGTGTCGAGTTTTTATCTCGATGTGCCGGCGCTCGAAAAATATTGGTACGAGGGTCAGTACCACCACACGATCTCAGCGCCGCTGGTGTACGCGTTGCGCGCGGCGTTGCTCGGTTTGCACGACGAAGGTTGCGAACACCGCTGGACACGTCATCAGGACAACTTCGCCGCATTCCGCGCCGGCATCGAAGCGCTGGGACTAAAGATCCTTGCTGCGCCCGAACATAGTCTGCACACCGTGGCCGGCGTGCTGCTGCCGGACGGCATGGATGCCGGCAACGTGCGAAAAGCCCTACTGGACGACTTCGGCATCGAAGTCGCGACCGGGCTCGGTCCGTTCAAGCCGCGCATGCTGCGCGTCGGCTTGATGGGTTATGGCTCGCAACCGCATTTTGTGTTGCGCTTGCTGGCTGCGCTCGAACACGTGCTGCGCGCACACCAGCATGCATTCGAGGCCGGCGCCGGATTGGCCGCCGCGCAACGCCATTGGCAATCGCTTTGAGCTTCATGTCCTCGGGAGCCCGTAGCCCGTAGGGCGGGAGCAGCGCAGCGCATCCCGCCGCACGACTCGAAAGCGGCGGGTTATCACCCGCCCTACAACACGAGCGGACTGATGGGACCGCCACAACTTTGAGGGCAAGCAGGCAACGAGAAATGACGGATTCCGGTAAACCAGCACCCGACAAGCGTGAGCTGATCGCCGCGCTGCGCCGGTTTTTGCCGGACGATTCGATCCGGCATGCCACCGAGGACTTGCGGCCGTACGAGTGCGATGGCCTGTCCGCGTATCGCCAGACGCCGATGGTCGCCGTACTGCCGCGCACCATCGGGCAGGTGCAGCAAATCATGCGTGTCTGCCATGAACGCGGCGTGCCGGTGGTGGCGCGCGGCGCCGGCACCGGTTTGTCCGGCGGGGCACTGCCCCTCGGCGACGGATTGCTGCTGAGCCTCGCGCGGTTCATGTCGATCCTCGACATCGATCCGGTCAACCGCACGATGCGGGTGCAACCCGGCGTGCGCAATCTCGCCATTTCCGAAGCCGCGGCG
>Ga0207652_10003037_pt1 | contig 13994 bp, 10 predicted proteins | sample KBSC63BmetaG_FD_184334 | JGI IMG/M metagenome (GOLD analysis project Ga0207652, IMG submission 184334) | Corn rhizosphere microbial communities from Kellogg Biological Station, Michigan, USA - KBS C6-3B metaG (SPAdes) (version 2) | ecosystem: Host-associated > Plants > Roots > Rhizosphere ... | reverse complement strand
CGCCCGTCGCCGGTTTACGGCTTAGCTCCGATCCTGGCTCTGAGATCACTGGATACGTCCTCGAGCATCTTCGAGTCGTATCCGATGTCCCAGCCGTCGATGCGCTGCCAATTGGCCTCGGCGCGCACCGTGACCTGCTTCCATTCTTCGCCGAGGAAGCGGATGATGATCCGGGTGCGGTAACTCAGGTCAGGCGCGCCGTCGCGCGTCGTCCCGGCCTGCCACGGCGTCATGAGAAAGCCCGCTTTCGGGTCGCTCACGTCGACCGAGTAGTTCTGCGCCAAAAGGTCCGAGGCCGTCTTGAATGCGACAGCCTTCGCGAGACCTTCACGCACGTCGATGACCCGCGTCGCTTTCACGTCCGACGTCGTCTGGACGAACGACGTCGGCGGGACAGCCACCGGAATCGGGGCGATCGGGCTCCGGAGCTGCATGCGGGAGCATCCGGAGAGGGCGATGGCGGCGATGAGAGAGCGCGCGGCGTGGCGGGAATTCATACTGCTTGAACATCGACAGAATGACGCCGGGCGTCCAGCGCCCGGCGTCACTGTTTTTACTGAACGCACCGCCCCTTGGGATCCGGTTTCGGCTTGTCCACCACCACGCGATGATCCAGGTTCGCCAGTCGAAGCGCCACATCGTGCACGAGGGTGGTCACGCGCGCCAGCTGGTCGTAGTCGATGTACTGCGGCTCGTCGGTCACCTGGTGGTAGTCCCGGTGGCCGCCCGTCGAGAAGAAGGTGATCGGAATTCCGTACCGCGCGTACTCATAGTGATCGCTGCGGCAGTAGTACTGCTCCGGGTGGCCGTTGGCGTCGTACGTGTAGTCGAAATGGAACTTCGTCGGTTCGGTCTTCGCGACGGCTTCCACGATGTTTCCCAGCTCGGTCGACAGCCGGCGTGACCCAATCAGCTGGAGGTAACCCGGGCCACCGCCCTTCTCATCCTGCGGACCGCCGCGGCCGATCATGTCCATGTTGAGCTGCGCGACGATCGAGTCCCGCGGAACGGTGGGATGATCAGTGAAGTACTCCGAGCCCCAGAGGCCCTCCTCTTCACCGGCGTGCCAGACGAACAGAATCGAGCGCTTTGGTTTTTGCTCGCTCTTCGCGAACGCCTCCGCGATCTCCAGCACGGCGACGCTTCCCGAGCCGTCGTCGTCCGCTCCGTTGTAGATCGAATCGAGCCGCGCCGGATGGATCTTCCGCAGGCTGTCCAGAATCTGACGGATCTTGGCTTCCTCCTCTGGCCGGGCAGCCCGCTCCGGATCGTCCTCTCCGCGAGGGCGCACCACCGCGTTGAAGGCGCGCAGCGAGTCGTGATCGACCGGCGAGGCGTTGAACCCGATGTGGTCGTTGTGCGCGCCGATCGCGACGTACTGGTTCTTGAGCTTCGGATCGCTCCCTGGAAGAATCGCGATGACATTTCGGGCCGGTACGTGCACGGAATCGAACGCGATGCTGCCGTGAATCGTTTTGCCAACGGCGCCGCGCTGCGCACTCGACACACTGGCGCCGAGCATGGCGTCGGCCATCGCTGGGCTGACGTAGAAGAAGCCGGGCAACGCGATGCCAGTGTTTTGTGCCGGCGCCATCGACGGTTCGAGGAGCGCTTTTCGTTCATCCTGGTTGAAGCCGTCCAATGCTGCGACGGCAATCGCCGCGGCGTTGCGATAGTGCGCCGTGAGCGGCTGGCGATAGCCCTGAACGATCGGCTTTCCATCCGGGCCATTCGGCACGGTGAACAGCACGACCTTGCCTGCCGCCTGCGATGGAGACAGCAATTGGCTCGTGTCGCCGGGCGGTGCGAAAACGCCTCCGTAAATCACCTGTGCGCCGTCGATCGATCTCACCTTCCCGCCGAACAGGCTGTTGTCGCGCGGGATGTAGTCGGCTGGAACCGAGAATTTTTTTTCGTCGATCGTGAGCGAGCTATTCGGGGCGATGCCGTGCCCGAACACCGGCAAATTCTGGAAGTACGTTCCGCTGTCGCCGCCGGGAACGAGCCCCATTCGACGAACTTCGCGCTCGATGTAGTCCGTCGCCTTGAGATGGTACTGGGTTCCGACCTCGCGACCCATCATCGAGTCGTCGGCAAAGATGTACAACCGCGTCATGAGATCGGACGCGGAGATCGCGGCGTTTGTGGGTTGCGGCGCGTGCTTGAGCGGCAAGTCCGGTCGCTGCGCGGCCGCGATGAGCGGAGCGCACGAGAACGCCAGAATTCGAGTGAGCGAGCAGATCGGACGGTACATCAGAGTTTCCTGAGAGGATGGCTGAAAGCTAGGTGCGCGCTCGGCACAAAGAGGGCCCGGGCCGCGTGAGAGGCATGCAACCCAAGGCTCTTTTCTCATGAAAACCGCTCGGATGCCACGAGTGGAATCCGGAGCGGTTCTTGACAAGAGAGGGGCTGCTGTGCCGTGTCTGTCCGTCAGTAACCGCGTCCGTCGGTGATGCACTCGGGGTCCCCGCGCGCCCGATTTGCATCGGAGCGCCTGAGACGTAGGTTCTTGGGCGTTCAGCAGTCTACCGATGGCGCGCGTTTGACGGACAAGGCATCCTCGCGCCACCCAGTCGCTTCTCAATGAGAATCAGCGTTCCGACAGAAACCGCTCCCCGCGAGCAGCGAGTCGCGCTCGCACCTGACAGTGTGGCCCGGTTGGTCAAACAGTTGAAGCTCGAAGTGGTCGTACAGCGCGGAGCGGGGCTCCGCGCCGGGTTTCGCGACGAGACGTACGAACGTTCGGGGGCCACGATTTGCCCTGACGCGGCGAGCGTATTCCGCGGATCCCCGATTGTGGCGAAGGTGCAACCGCCAAGCGCCAGCGAAATCGCCTTGCTCGACCCGGGCGCGACCCTCCTCTCGCTGCTTCGCCCCGGCCACAGCGCCGATACCGTAAAGGCCCTGGCCGACCGAAACGTCACGTCGCTGGCCCTCGAGCTTGTGCCGCGCATCACACGCGCGCAGTCGATGGACGTGTTGTCTTCACAGAGCACTGTCGCGGGCTACAAGGCCGTCCTGATCGGCGCTGCTGAACTCGGCAAGTTTCTGCCGATGCTCACGACCGCTGCGGGCAACATTTCACCGGCCAAGGTGTTCGTCATCGGAGCGGGGGTCGCCGGTCTACAGGCGATCGCCACGGGCCGGCGCCTCGGCGGCGTCGTGTCAGCGTTCGACGTTCGCCCGGCTGCGCGCGAACAGGTGCTCAGCCTCGGGGCGACGTTCGTCGCGAACGAGTTGGTGAGCTCCACGGCGGAAGCGGCGGGCGGATATGCGCGAACCCAGACACAGGAAGAACAGGTCAACACGCTCGCCGCGATCGGCAAGCACATTCCCGATCAGGATCTCGTCGTGACGACGGCGCAGATCCCGGGACGCACGGCGCCGACGCTCATCACGGAAGAGATGGTCGCGTCCATGCGCGCGGGTTCTGTGATCGTGGATCTCGCCGCCGAAACCGGCGGCAACTGCGCGCTCACCAAACCCGGCGAAACCATCCGGGTGCACGACGTCACGATCATCGCGCCGATCAACCTGGCCGCGACCGTTGCCTTTCACGCCAGCCAGATGTTCGGCCGCAACATTTTCGAGCTGCTCAAGCACCTCGTGAGAGACGGCGCCCTGGTGCTCGAGCCGACGGACGAGATCACGGGCGCCATGATGATGACGCACGAAGGAAAGGCGCTTCGGTAGCACCAACGCTCGCCCAAATGTTGTTCCCGCACGGCCGTAGTTCCGCTCACCGCTCACGAGAGGTCCAACGTGCAGTTACTGGAGATCTACGTCCTCGTTCTTGCCGCGTTCGTCGGCTACATGGTGATCTCACGCGTGCCGCCGCTGCTGCACACGCCCCTCATGGCAGCGACCAACGCGATCTCCGGCATCTCACTCGTCGGTTCGTTGATCGCCGCCGGAGCGGCGCACAACATGATGGCAACGATCCTGGGCTTCCTCGCGGTCGTGTGCGCGTCGAGCAACATCGTCGGCGGATTTCTGATCACTGACCGTATGTTGAGGATGTTCAAGAGCGGCAGCCCCAAGGCAGGAGCAGAGAAGGCGAAGAGCAACGGAAACGGAGTCACGCACACGTAGTTGGCGATCTGACGAACCCTTCCCGTCGATCCGCGCTTCCCGCTTCCCTCTTCCCGCTTCCCTCGCATGCGCGACCTCTTCATCGAAGCCAGTTATCTGATTGCGTCGGTCCTGTTCATTCTGGGACTGCGCGGTCTCACGCGTCCCGACAAGGCCCGCCGCGGCATGCAGATGGCTGCCTTCGGCATGTTGTTCGCCATCGTCGGCACGCTGCTCAATCACACGATCATCGACTACCGCTGGATCGCCGGTGGACTGATACTCGGCGTGATCATCGGCTATCCGATGGGTATGTGGGTGCCGATGACGGCGATGCCGCAGCGAATCGCGCTGTCGCTCACATTGAGCGCGCTTGCGGCGACGCTCGTTGGCATCGCGGAGTACCACACGGAGATCGTCGACGGCACGATTCCCTCGCATGTGAGAATGGTCGCCATCGGGTTCGAGGTCATGCTCGGCTCGATCACAGTCGGCGGCACCATCGTCGCGGCGGGTAAGCTACAGGAGTGGCTGACCTCCAAGCCGGTCACCTACAAAGGCCAGAACATCGTCAATGGCCTCATTTTCCTGGCACTTTTGTCGGGCCTGGTCTACACGATCGTCGATCCGTCGAAGGAGTGGGCGTTCTTCGCGATGATCGGCGCATCGCTCGTCTTCGGCGTGCTGCTCGTGATGCCGATCGGCGGCGCGGACATGCCCGTCGTCGTCGCACTGCTCAACTCGTACTCGGGCCTCGCGGCCTGCGCGATGGGCTTCGCAATCGGCAACGTGATCCTCATCATCAGCGGCTCGCTCGACGGCGCGTCTGGCTTCATCCTGTCGATCCTGATGAGCAAGGCGATGAACCGGTCGTTCACGAACGTGTTGTTCGGCGCGTTCGGCAGCGAGACAGCCACTGCGAGCGGCAAGTCGGCAGCGGGACTCACGGTGCGTTCGATCGGCGTGGAGGACGCGGCGATCCAACTCGCTTACGCGCAGTTGGTGATCGTCATTCCGGGCTACGGCATGGCGGTCGCGCAGGCGCAGCACGCCGTTCGCGAGCTCTCAGAGCTGGTGGAGAAGCGCGGCGGCGAAGTGAAGTTCGCGGTGCATCCCGTCGCGGGCCGCATGCCTGGCCACATGAACGTTCTCCTCGCCGAAGCGAACGTCCCATATGACAAGTTGTATGACATGGATGAGATCAACACCGAGTTCGATCGCGCGGACGTCGCGCTGGTCATCGGCGCAAATGACGTCGTGAACCCCGCGGCGCGAAATGACAAAGCGTCGCCGATCTATGGCATGCCGATCTTGAATGCGGACCGCGCGAAAACCGTGATCGTTCTCAAACGCGGTATGTCCGCGGGATTCGCCGGCATCGAGAACGAGCTGTTCTACGACAAGCGCACCGCGATGCTATTCGGCGATGCGAAATCGTCGCTCACTGGGCTTATCGGCGAAATCAAGAATGTTTAGGTCACAGCATGGTAGGTCCGAGGATCGAGGAACTACTCAGACCTGAGACCTTTTATCCTGTGACCTCCAAAGGCCGACCTGAGACCTATTGTCCTGTGACCTCCCGGGACAGTTTGACAGCAATCCCCGGATAGTCCGGCCCCTCGGCGGTACCGTAGCTTGCGGTCGCCTTCCACAGTGAGCAAATCATGGCGACCATGGCAGTCGAACCAGCAACCACTTCGATCGACATCTCCGACGCGGAAGCGTGGCGCGCCGTCGTCGCACGCGACACGCGACACGACGGACGCTTCGTCTACGCCGTGCGATCCACGCGCATCTACTGCCGGCCGTCGTGCCCGTCGCGCCGGCCACTGCGCGAGAACGTCAGCTTCTTTGCAACGCCGGACGATGCCGAAGGCGCGGGCTTTCGGGCATGTCTCAGGTGCACTCCACGCGCTGAATCGACGGGCGGACCGGCAATTGAGCGCGCCGTGCAATATCTCGATGCGAACTCGGATCGCGTGATCTCACTGTCCGAGCTGGCGGCGCATGCCGGGCTCAGCGCCTGGCACCTTCAGCGCTCGTTCAAGCGAGCCATGGGCGTGACGCCGAAGGAGTACCAGGACGCTCGTCGCGTGAGCCTGTTCAAGACACGACTGCGCGCCGGCGACACGGTGAGTCGCGCAACGTACGAAGCAGGCTTTGGCTCCAGCAGCCGTGTGTACGAGCGCGCCGGCGAGCTGCTCGGCATGACCCCCGCGGCATATCGCCGCGGCGGCGCCGGCGTGGACATCGAGTACTCCATCGCCGATGCGTCGGTCGGGCGGGTTCTCGTCGCAACCACGGATCGTGGCGTCTGCGCCGTCGAGCTCGGTGCGAGCGATGCTGAAGTGGAGCGCGCACTGCGCGCCGATTTCCCGAATGCGCGGCTCGAGCGCAGCGAAGCCGGTCATCCCGCGTGGGTGCGAGGCGTGCTCGATCGCATTGAACATCCACACCGCACACCGTCGACCGACGTTCCCCTCGACATCAGCGGCACCGCGTTTCAGCAGCGCGTGTGGCAGGCGTTGCGCGACATTCCCGCCGGCGAGCGGAAATCCTACCGCGAAGTCGCACAAGCCATCGGAAATCCGCGTGCCGTGCGCGCAGTCGCGCGCGCGTGTGCAACGAATCGTCTCGCCGTGATCGTGCCATGCCACAGAGTGGTGCGAGAAGACGGCTCGGTTGCAGGCTACAAGTGGGGAGTGAATCGCAAACGTCGTCTTCTCGAAGACGAGGCTGGGTGACCTCATCCACGGCCGCTCCCGCCGGCGAGCTCACGCCGCTCCAGTGCGCCACGTGTGGCGCGCACGGTGTCGGCCGATTTTGCTCGGACTGCGGGAGCGCGCTGGCCGGCCGACAGGACTTATCGGTCAAACATTTCCTTCGTGAAGCCGCGGCGGCAATCACCGATCTCGATTCGGCGCTGATCGGAAGCTTTCGCGCGTTGCTGCTCCGGCCCGGGCAACTCACGACCGCCTACTTCGGCGCGGAGCGCCATCGGTATCTCGCGCCCTTTCGCGTCTTTCTTTTCTGCAACCTGCTGTACTTCGTTCTGGTGGCGCAGTTCGGCGTCACGGTGCTCACGGCACCGCTCGCGACGCAGCTCGACGAAATGACGTACCGACAGGTGACGCGCGCCGTGATGATCAAGCGATATCCAGCGCTCGCTCAGACGGCGACGCCAGGCCAGCGTGCTCGCGCGAGCGCAATGCGTGCGTCGCTCACCGCTCGCTACGACAGCGCAACGGAGGGTGTCGCGAAGCTCATCGTCGTCGCCCTGATCCCGTTCTACGCGCTGGTGCTCGCGATTCTCTACATCGGAACTCGGCGCTTTTTCGCCGAGCATCTCGTCTTCGCAACGCACTTCGTGGGATATGTCCTGCTCGTCATCCCGACCGCAGGAATCGCGCTGACGGGTTACTACAGGCTCTTGATGCTGACGACGAGCTTCAGGCCGTCTGACGACGAGTCGCCCTACGTAGTGTTCACGGTGCTCCTGTTGAGCACCTACGCCTACGTGGCGCAGCGAGTCGTGTACGGCAGCGGACGCGTGGCGACGGTCGCGCGGACGGCATTGCTCGTGGCGACTGTCGTGCCCATCATCGTGGCATTCAAGTTCGTGCTGTTCTTCGCCACGCTGTATTGGATCCATTGACGAAAATTCAAACTTTTCATGAGCTTCGGCTGTCGGATCAGCTGACCCCACTCGCAACTGTAGGATGATGAGTCGTATCTCCCTCCGCGCTGTCGCCGCCGTCGGCGTCACGCTCCTGTTGTCGCGCGAAGCCGGCGCGCAGCAAGGCCGCGACGAGTCCACGTTCACCTGGTCCAAGCAGATGACCAACGGTGCGACGTTGACGATCGCGAACGGCGACGGGCCGATCAGTGTGCGCGAAGCGGCGGGCGATCTCGTCGTGGTGCGAGCGGTGAAGGTACCGCGATCGCGTGGATCCATTCGCGACGTCGCGTTCGACGTTCGCGAGACCGACGGTGCCGTCGAGATCTGCACGGTGTACGACGAACAGACGTCGTGCCGCGACCGAAACAGCAGCCACAACGTTCGCGTCCGCGTCGAATACACGGTTTCGATTCCGCGCTCGCTTCGGTTGCGCGCGATGACCGGCAATGGCGAGATCACGATCGAGCGCGCCGGCGCGGACGTCACCGCGATGACTGGCAACGGATCGGTTCACGTCGGCGAGACAGCCGGCCGAGTGAACGTCTCGACCGGAACCGGCGATGTCCAAGTCGACGCCGCGAATGGTCCGGTCTCGGCCAGCACTGGAACCGGCCGCATCTCGGTCGTCACAGCGCGTGGCGCCGTCAGCGCCAACACAGGCACGGGCGACATCGACGTCCGCATGAAGGGCGGCCCGATCGACGGCGACATGCGCTTCATCTCGGGCAGCGGCTCGATTCACGTGACGCTCCCGTCCAGCTTCAACGGGCGCATCGACGCAACGAGCGGGACTGGCACGTTGCGCTCGGACTTCGAGATCAAAGTGCAAGGCCGCCTGAATGCTCAGCACGTCCGTGGCACAATCGGCGAAGGCGGTCCGCTCATTCGCATGTCGACTGGCAGCGGCAGCATCGAGCTCAAGAAAAGCTGAACCCGGATCATCCGCGCGCTCTGGACTTGCCGCTCTAACTCGCGCTCCCCAAGTTCTCTAAACACGGGAGGCGCCGATGCACGCGACAGTTTCCAAAAGTTCTATTGCCGTGGCAGTCGCGATGTGCTGCGCTGTGCTTATCGCGTCGCGACTCGCTGGCCAGACGCCGGCAACCGGCTCCATCAGCGGCGTCGTCAGCACGGATTCAGCGGGATCTCACGGGCTCGGCGAGGTTGACGTTGCCATTCCAGCGCTGAATCTCGTCGCTCGCACCAATTGGCTCGGCGAATATCGCTTCTCGCGCGTTCCGGCCGGCATGTACGCCCTCGAAGCGCGGCACCTCGGCTACAAGCCGGTCGGGGACTCGGTGCGTGTCGCCGCGGGCGAGGTACGCCTCGACTTCGTGCTCGATCAGAAGGCCGTCACACTCGAGTCGGTCGTCTCCACGGCAACGAACAAGAACTACATCTCGCCGAGCCTGCGGGCATTCGAGGAGCGAATGAACGCGCATCAAGGCGGGTCGTTCGTTGCCGACTCGACGCTTCGCAAGAGTGAGGACCGTAAACTCCCCGAGGTGCTGCAAAGCCGCGCGCCCGGCATGACTTTTCTTCGAGCGCCGGCCGGCAGCGCGACCTATGCGTATTCGGCACGCTCGACCGCCGCCCAATGCGGCGTGTTTCAGGCATGCAAAGGACGCTTCAACCAACAGGTCCCGCGTCTCTGCTACGTGAGCGTCTACCTCGATGGGATCAAGCTCGGGCCCGACCCGCAGCACGTCGACGCCGACAATCCGCCACCCGACCTCAACTCGCTCTCCGTAAGCGATTTGGCTGGCGTCGAGTTCTACGCCGGGGCGGCTTCCGTCCCGATGCAGTATCACAACGACAACCCCTGCGGCACTCTGCTGCTCTGGACGCGGGAGAAGTAAGCCCCCGAACTCGTCCCAGCATTTGCGCAAACGAGAACCCCGCCGTATCATGCCGCAGTGCTGATTTTTCACCATGCCGGCAGAGGGACCCATGGCCACAAACTCTCGTGGATTCGCCAAACGATTCGATGAGCTGACTCAGGACACGCGCTTCGCGCTCCGCAGTCTCGCGAAGAACCCGGCGTTCACCACGGTCGCCATCGTCACCCTCGCGCTCGGGATCGGCGCCAATGGAGCGATCTTCAGTGTGGTGAACGGGGTGCTGCTCAAACCCCTCCCGTTCCCGCAACCGGAGCAGCTGATCCGGGCATGGCAAAACACCACGAAGGAAGGCGTTCCCAGCGAGCCTGGCCCAATCTCGGCGGTCAACCTCGACGACTGGCGCGCGCGCCGTCACCTGCTCGCGGATCTGGGCGGCTATTGGTTCAGCGACGGCCAGAGCGGCACTGATCTGACCGGCGCCGGCGATCCGCAACGCCTGTCTGCCACGTATGTCACACCCGGCTTCTGGAACACCCTCGCCGTTCCTCCCACACTCGGCCGCGTTCCGCGCGACGACGAGATGGTGCGCGGTTCCAATGACCGGCTGGTGGTGCTGTCACACGCTTTTTGGGAACGACAGTTCGGCGCTTCGGCATCGGTGGTGGGACAGCGCGTCACGCTCGGCGGCGAATCATATGAGATCGTCGGCGTGCTGCCGCCGTCGTTCCGTTTTCCATCGCCGCACGTCGACGTCTACATCCCGTTCTCCACGATTCCCGACGATGCGATTCCTCGCATTCGGCCAGTGCGGATCCTCGCGATCGTCGGACGATTGAAGCCGAACGTCACCGTGGCTCGAGCGAGCGCGGAGTTGAACTCGATCGCGCGCGGACTCGCTCAGGAATATCCCGAGGATCGTCTGCTCGGTGCCGCTTCGGCGGCGCCACTCCAGGATGCGATCGTGGGCAAGGTTCGAGCGAGCCTGCTCGTACTCCTCGGCGCCGTCGGATTCGTGCTGCTCATCGCGTCCGTGAACCTCGCGAGTCTGCTGTTGGCGCGCGCTACAGCGCGCGAGCGCGAGCTCGCCGTGCGCGCTGCGCTTGGAGCCGAGCGATCGCGATTGGTGCGCCAGCTGTTGACCGAGAGCCTCGTCCTCGCGAGTGCCGGCGGCATCTGCGGTGTGTTGATCGCGAAGCTCGGAGGCTCGCTGCTGCTGCGGCTGGCTGGTGGACAGCTGCCGCGCGCGGAAGACGTCGGCCTCGATGCACAGGTGCTGATCTTCACGATCGCCGTAACGGTGCTTACGGGTCTGATCTTCGGGCTCGTTCCGGCGATTCGCGCGTCATCTCCGGAGCTGCAGCATTCGCTTCGTGAAGGTGCGCGTGGAAGCACACGAGGCACCGGCGGCCTGCGCGGCATGCTCGTCGTGACGGAGGTGGCGCTCGCGATGATTCTCGTCATTGGCGCGGGCCTCATGACGCGGAGTTTTATCAAACTCTTACAGGTCGATCTCGGATTCTCGACCGATCATCGCGTCGCGGTGAATTACACGGTTTCCACGGCGCGTCATCCGCGCGAAGCCGACATGCGCGGAACCTATCGAGCGATGCTCGACAAGGTTCGATCGCTTCCCGGAGTGATCGCGGCGGGCGCGGTTCGCGATCTGCCGTTCCGCGGCGACGGCGAGAGCATTTCATTCCTTGCGCCGGGGATGATCGAGGGACCGAATGGCCAACGTCCTGGCGCCACGCTGATGTTCACGAGCGACGGTTTCTTCGGCGCGATGGGCATTCCGCTGATCGCCGGACGTGATCTCTCGCCGCAGGATCGCGAGAATGCGCCGGTAGTCATCGTGGTCAATCAGGCGCTCGCGAAGAAATACTTTCCGAATCAGAACGCGGTGGGCCAGTCGCTGCGCCTCGGCAAAGACGAGCTGCCGATCGTTGGAGTCGTTGGCGATGTTCGCCAGACGAATGTCGACGAAGCGCCGGCGCCGAGGATCTACGCGAGCGTGTATCAGATCTTCCGCGTGAAGGTGAACCTCGTCGTGCGCACGCGCGACGATCCGGCCGTCATGATCAAGCGCATCGAAGACGGCATTCGCACGATCGACGGCCAGCAGACGTTCACCGCGGCGTTCACGCTCGAGGACGTGGTGAGCGAAGCCGTCGCGCGGCCGCGATTGCTCACGGTGCTGCTCGGCCTCTTCGGCGGCATGGGCCTGATTCTCGGCGCTTTGGGCATCTACGGCGTGCTCGCGTATCTCGTCACTCAACGCACGCGCGAGATCGGCGTTCGGATCGCGCTCGGCGCACAACGGCGCGACGTGTTGGGCATGGTGGTCGCGAGCGGACTTCGTCTCGCCGGCTTGGGAGTGCTGATCGGCCTCGCCGGCGCGCTCGCGCTGACGCGTCTGATGCAAGGTGTGCTCTACGGTGTCTCGTCGGACGACCCGCTGACCTTTGCGGCAGTCGCACTCGCGCTGTTCGCCGTCGCGGCGTTTGCGAGTTGGTTGCCGGCGATGCGAGCGACCAAGGTGGATCCGTTGGAAGCGTTGCGCGCCGAATGAGGGAAGCGCTTATCTCATTGCCTCCACCGGATCCACCCTCGTTGCTCGTCGTGTGGGCTGAACGCTCGCGATGAGCGCGACCGCCAAGAGCACCACCGCCGAGAGTCCGAGTGACAGCGGATCGTTCGGGCTCACGTCGTAGAGCATCGAGCCTAAGAGGCGCGTCGTGAGCAGAGCGACGACGAGGCCGATCACGACGCCAACCGCCGCGAGTCGCATCGCGTGACCGATGACGAGCCGTGAGACCTGCACCTTCTGCGCGCCGAGCGCGATGCGGATGCCAATCTCGGAGCGACGCTGGCCGACGAGATATGAGATGACGCCGTAGATCCCAACAGCGCTCAGCACGAGTGCGATACTCGCCGCGAGAATCAGCAGCAACATCGTGAACGAGCGCTGTGCCATCGATCGCGAAACGACGAGCTCCATCGGCGCAACGTTCGCGATCGGAACCTGCGGGTCGATGTCGGCCATGATCTTTCGGATCGACGTCACGAGAGCGGCCGGCGTCAGCGACGGCGCGCGCACCACGAGTGACATCGAGCGACCTCCCTCGTAGTACTTCACTCCCGCGCGCGGGATCACCGGCGTGTACGCGACTTCCACGGGAGGCTGCTGGAGGCTCTTTCCACGAATGTCCTCCGCCTCCGCGACAACCGGGAACGGCGGGAGATCCGAGCTGAGGGGCTTCACAGTGTGACCGATCGGATCCGTCGTGCCCCAGAATCGCTTCGCGAACGCTTTGCTCACCACCACCGGACCGACGCCGGCGTTGACGTCCGACCACGTGGGCGCGGGCCCACGCAGCGTGATTCCCATCGCCTCGAAGTATCCCGGCGTCACGACCGCGAGCGGCATGCACGTGCCCTGAGGACCGTCGGGGCCGATGACGTCCGTCAGAATTCCGGTGCAGCCAAAGCCGTCGGCGAGCGGAAGCTCCTCCGTCGCTCCAGCGTGCTGCACGCCCGGCAGTGCTTCCACTCGACGAATCAATTCGTACCAGAATGGTCCGGCCTCGTGAAACGAACGATACCGCGTGTTCGGCAGAATCACGTCCATCGACAACACGCCGGCAGGATCGAATCCAGGTTGCACGTGCGCGAGCTTCGTGAAGCTCTTCGTCACGAGCGCGGCGCCGCTCAGCAAAACGACAGCGAGTGAAACCTGCGCCAGCACGAGCGTTCGTCTGGCCAGGTCTCGACGTTTCGACGTCGTGAGTCCTCGGCCCGCATCCCGAAGCATTGCGACGTCGACTTTCGCTGAGAAGAGCGGGATCACGCCGAACACGATTCCGAAGAGCGTGGCCATCACGACGCAAAACGCCGCGCTCCGCCAGTCGAGTGAGACCTCGGCCAGGCGTGGGAGCGTCTGTGGCGCGAGAGAGAGCGCGATGCGCAGCAGACCGGAGCCGAGCAGGATGGCACCCGCCGCGGCGATCAGCGCGAGGAGAACGCTTTCGGAAAGGAAGTAGACTGCGAGCTGCACGCGACTCGCGCCGAGCGCTGTTCGAACGGCGACTTCACGGCGTCGGGCGTCGATGCGAACCAGAAAAAGGTTCGCGACGTTCGCCGCCGCGATGATCAATACGAGCCCGACCGCCGCGAACAGGAGCCACAATGCGCGCACGATCGTGGAGCCGATCACGTGATCGCGAAGCGACGTGACATGCATCGCGAAGCCAGTTCGCTCGACGAATCCCTTGAAGTACGCGCTCGGATTGTCCTTGCCGAATTGGTCCTGCAGTCGCTTGATGTCGGCAGACGCGGCGGCCACGCTCACGCCGGGCTTGAGGAGACCGATCGCGTGATGCGTGTGGTTGTTGATCGGCCGCGCG
>Ga0207652_10003034_pt1 | contig 13995 bp, 9 predicted proteins | sample KBSC63BmetaG_FD_184334 | JGI IMG/M metagenome (GOLD analysis project Ga0207652, IMG submission 184334) | Corn rhizosphere microbial communities from Kellogg Biological Station, Michigan, USA - KBS C6-3B metaG (SPAdes) (version 2) | ecosystem: Host-associated > Plants > Roots > Rhizosphere ... | reverse complement strand
CGCGCTCTCGCGAAGCTCCGCTTGAACCGAGTCGAGTAGTCACTGTCGTCGGCTCTGCATCCATCGGCGTCCAATCCGATAACAACACGCAGTCTGGCGGCCTGCCGCAGTTCTGGGAGAGCCACGGCGGTACCCCGGATCACTCCACGGGAATTACGATTCCGCCGAACTCTCTCTATCGCGTGATTGTCACCGGGCGAATCATCCTTGACGTCAACGGCCCGTGGGCCAGTGTCTGCCAGCAAACCTTCACGCCCCCGATGGTCGGGTCATATGGACCAGTGGGCACTGGTCGCAACAACAACGAGCTGAGGGTGCATCTCAAACTCGTCGCCTCGTCTGGATCGACGAGTGAAATTGTGTTCTATCAGGGTCAGGTAGGGACGAGCGCTCCGGATTCGGCCGTTTCGGACTACTTATACACGGATACGGGCGGCGTCCTGTGGGCCGGTCACGCTGGAGTTTTTGGTGAAACCGGCGGATGTGGACCGAACCACGACCAAGGGTTTGGCATGTACGCGATGTCGGGTAGCCAGACGATTCGCGTCGAGACGGAAACCACTCCCTTTCGCCTCACGGCCGTGCCGAATCACGTTCATCCCGGTGACTCGGTCACGTTCACGGCCATGCGCACGGACAACGGAAGTCAGCTGGTCGACATCCGCTCACGCGGCTGGAACAATCCGCAAGGTCAGCCGGCGGCTGGGCCGTCCTGTAGCACAGCGACGAATCCCTGCCGACGTCCGGTGCCCCAATCAGGGACAATGTGGATTTTCGCCGCTATGGCGAGTCACGGCTGGGTCGCTACGGCTGATGTTACCGTGTATTCGTCGCTTGCGGTTACGGCCGACCCGTCATCGGTAACGGACGGAGATACGGTTCAATTCACGACGAAATACGATGGTACTCCTGGCCCAGCAGCACGATGGAGATGGGCGCCAACAGATACCTCGAATCATGTAGACATAAAATGCAACGATGGTGACACGAACTGCACGAGATCGGTGCCGACGGCCGGCAAAATGTGGGCATACACCAGCACTACGGCAGGACAGGGCGATTCGAGCTCTGCGCCTGTGACGGTCACAGTTCCAGATCTAACCGTGTATGCCCATTTCCAGAGCGGACCTGCAGGCAGGTCAGTCACGTTCACGCCGAAGTGGGCGGACGGGCAAGCCATCTCAGGTGCCACTTGGGCGTGGGTCGCGGACACATTGCCTGGAAGCACCGGTGCATGTACGGGCTCGCCGGCAACGTGTACGACAGCGATAAACAACAACGGCATCATGACGGTGCACGTCACACGTTCAAGCGGAGCGTCAGGCACGGCGAACGTTCACGTCGAAATCGTTCCGTGTGCGACCGGCGATACGATTCTCGACAATAATGATGTGCGACAGGAACTCGGCTACCTGTTTTATTCACACAGAAGTGGTGACGTGGAGAACAGACGCGAAGAGGCCGGATTCGTATATGTAAATACGCTTACCGGCGAGTACTTAACTATCAATACCTTCGACTTAACTCATTCAACGCCATGCGGCATAAACCCCCTCGTGTTTCCGGATTCAGTACCTCCAAACCATCGACTTTTGGCAGTTGTGCATGAACATCCGATAAGGCCGGGAATCGATACTGTGCCTCCTCATACGGCGTGCAACGGCACTCGTTTCCCGGGGCATTCGAAACCGGGGCCGAGCCCCGCGGATTCGACTGCAGCAAGCAAGTTGCACGTGCCGGTATTTGCGGTCGATGCCGACAGTATTTACCGAACGGACGGCAACGCCAATCCAGTCGGACATTGGCCTCGTGCAGCGTCTGGATGTCCGATTATTCCGCCCATGTCAATCAATCGTCGGCCAAAGCCGGGCCTGTTCCTGCCCTCGTCGATCTCTAACGGACACGCTTCGCGGAGAATCCCATGAGAATACTATTTTTGGGTCTTTCGGTCGCAGCGATCTCTGGGCTAACTGCTCGAGGCTCGGCAGCGCCTGCGCGAACCGTCAGCACCGTGTGCCTTCCGCCGGACAACTATACGGCCTTCCAGATCAACGCCCTTAAGGAGATTGTAACCGGCACAGATTCGGGAACAGTGATCCTCCGTCAAGACGCGCATATCCCGGCCGTGGCCGACACTGCCGTTCACGTAGAATCGGACTCAACAAAGTGTGCGCAAGCGCTGGCTACATACAACGCGAACGTCGATGGAAGCTCCGCGACGGCGCTTTACTTGCTTCGCGCTGGCACGGTCTACGTCGCATCGGTTAACAACTTGGCAGCGACTGGGCGCGAATGGACCGAACAACTCGTCATGGACAGCTCTTTCGTGGCGATTGGCACATACTTGCGTTGATCTTTGTCGCGGATGTGATGTCCCGACGGCAAAGCGGTACGGGACCGTCGATCAGGTCCGCGTTAGGGTCCTGGCTCGTTGAGGCTTCGTCTTCAACGATCGATTCATCGCACATGATTCATTCTGTGCAGAGACTCTCAGCTGAATTCCACTGGCGCCTCGTGACGCTCTTTGCATTGCTCTGTGTCGCGACGACGGGCGCTTGTCAAACCGGCCGCGGTGGTCGGGCGCCCGATGCCGCCACCGCCGCGCGTTGGAGTAACGACTCCGCGAAGTATGTCCGTGACTCGATCAAGTGGGTGCACGATTCGCTTGTGATCGATTCCATCTCGCGGAGCATCAAAACAGATTCCTTGTACAGGCTCTATCGAGCGCAGCTACGCGCCGGGAATCCAATTCCCTTGGAGCGCGCGATCAACTGCGAGCGAGCCAAACTGCACTGGGTATACGGCTCGCTAGCGGCGGTCGACGCGATTGATCGGATGTTCGATACGTTGTTCCGAGCGTCGGACAGCGCGGATAGGACACGCGTATCAAATCGGCTGGGCAACATGTCCGCAGACGATATGATGGAGGTCTCAGTTACCCAACGCACGTGTGGCAGAACCTCGCTATGGGGCCCGCTGCACCCTGATAGCGTCAGTGGAACTCCTCTTCTCACTCGAGCCGGCCGACCAGCGAGACCCAAACCAATTCGCTAGAACTCGTCCAAAACGCCGCGGTTCGCACACTGCGAGCGTCAAGCGAGCCCGCCCATTGAACAGGCCAAGCTAGGCATCGTTCCAAGCCAACTGAGGGGATCATCGTCGATGGCGACACTCTCATCGTGCCTCCGCTTTCGCTGCCGAATGATTTTACTCCTCCCGATAGCAGCGATCTCTCACCGCTGGTTGCATCCGCAATCAGTGTCCGCCGTCGAGCGGAATCCAACAACGTGGGTTGCCTACCCACTCGGCCCCAGGAGAACGCTGGGACGGCTGGGCACCGCGGCGCTCAGCCTCGCTGTGCGACGACGCATCCACTCGATCGCCGGACTTTCGACCAGGTGATAGGCCGCGACCGGAAGCCCGATGACCAGAAGCGCATAGACGATCCAATGCACGGCCGCGGGACCGTTGCCGATCTTGTCGAACGCGATTGACCACGCCGGCACATGAAGCAGGTAGATCCCGTACGAGTATTTCGCAACGATCCCGGCACATCGAGTGACAGCCGACGCGTGGAGCTCGTGCGTGGCCGCGACGGCGATCGCGAGTAGAACGCACGCGACCCAGTGTAGCGGCAACAGCCTGACCGGGATGAGCAGTGCCAAAAGCCACCAAGCGGGCAGCACGACATACCAGCTCGGGGCGGGCAACCGTGCAGCATACGTGCGAAGATTCGAATACGCTAATACGCCGGCCAGGAAGCACGGGACGTACGCTGTCACGCTAAAGCGCTGGACGCCCGGCGGGAGAAACGGAACAAAGAACACGAAGACCGCCGCGGCGGCGATACCAACGACGATCGACCGAGCGCCCCACCGCACTGCGACCAGATAGCACAGCGGAAGCAACACGTACATCTGCACTTCCAACGGAAGTGTCCAAAACACCGACAACACGTTGGGAGCCTGCGCAAGGTTCTGCACGAGCAGCGCGTTCGGCCAGACTGTCCCCCAGGCGTGCGCCACTTCCGTGGGAACTGCGGGCGGACGGAGATTGGAAAACGGGAGACCGAGCAAAAGGCATAACGCGATCGTGAACCAAAGGAGCGGATAGATGCGCGCGATTCTGCGAAGATAGAACCGCCGCACCCATCCCGCAGAATCGACGCCCGATCGCTCGATCGATCCCATCAGGACGAGCGCCGTGTGGAGAAAGAATGCGAGAACGCCAACGCGGCCGAGCCCATGATCCTCGTACGTGTGCGCAAGCGTCTGCCACATGTGGGAACCCCAGACCGACAGGACGGCACACGCACGCAGGAGGTCGAGGTTCCGCTCCGGCAGCCTCGTCGTACTGCGCCCGGCTATGAGTGTTTGCTGCATGCCTTTACAGACGACTGCTCCGGGCCGCAGTCACCGCGCTTCGCCAGAATCGCAATTACATTGGTACGGTCATGCGAACAGCCACCTCCGCTCTCAAACGACTCCGCGCCATCGCCAATCCCGAAGACGCGAAGTTCCTCCAGCGATTCTTTCGGACCGGGCCCGGCGAGTACGGCGAAGGCGACCGCTTCCTCGGAATTCGCGTTCCAGATACGCGACGGATCGCCCGCGAGATGCGCGACATGCCGCTCGCGCAGATCGAAAAGCTACTTCACAGTCCGTATCACGAGGCGCGGCTCCTCGCGGTGATTCTGCTCGGCGACGCATACGAGCGAGGCACCGCCGCCCAGCGCGATGCTGTCTTTCGTCTCTATCTGCGCAACGCCTCGCGCGTGAACAACTGGGATCTCGTCGACGTGTCCGCACCGAATGTCGTTGGCGCGCACCTCGCCACACGTCCGCGCACTCGCCTCGACAAGCTCGCGCGCTCGCGGAATCTCTGGGAACGCCGCATCGCGATCGTCTCGACGCACCACTTCATTCGCAATCGTGAATACGACGACACTCTGCGGATTGCACGCATCTTGTTGCGAGATACGCACGATCTCATCCACAAAGCCGTGGGATGGATGCTGCGCGAAGTCGGCAAGCGCGATCGCGCGCCGCTCGAAGCATTTCTCGCCGAGCACGCACACGAGATGCCGCGCACGATGCTTCGGTATGCGATCGAGCACTTCTCGCCGAGCGAACGCCGCCGCTACATGGACGCGCGGCGGCTCGCTCGTTGAGGCCTGCTACTCCTCGCGAATTGCGACGAGTGGATCGAGATGCATCGCGCGGCGCGCCGGAATCCACGCCGCCATGATCGTCACCGCGCCCAGGACCAGCGGCACGATGATGAACGTCTGCGCGTCGTGCGCGCTCACGCCGAACAACAGCTTGCCGATGAGTTGTCCGGTGATCGCCGCCGCCGCGAGTCCGAGGACGAGTCCAACGAGCGCCAACCGTCCGCCTTCCCCGAGCACCATCCGGCGAATCCCACTTGGCTCCGCACCCAGCGCGAGCCGCACACCGATTTCGCGCTGGCGCTGCGCGACGGCGTACGCCATCACACCGTAGACGCCGAGCGCCGCGAGCAGGAGCGCGGCTCCCGCAAAGAGACCGACGAGCGTCGCGTAAAGACGCGGAAGCGCGGTGGTTTCGCCGACGACTTGCGCCATCGGATCGAGTGTCCCGACAGGAATCAGCGGATCGACATCGTGCAGCGCTTGTCGAACAGCCGCGCCCAGCGAGGCAACGTCGCGCGCCGGCTCGAGGACGAGCGTGATGCCGCGCGACGGTAGCTGGCCGATCGGAAGAAACAACTCGTTCTTGTACGGTTGATTCGGTCCGTCGTGCCGCACTGAAGCGACGACGCCGACGATCGTCAGCGGCTGGCTATTCTGCGTGTCGCCGCTCTGCAACAGCCGTCCAACCGGATTCTCACCCGGCCAGAAGCGTCGCGCCGCTTCCTCGTTGATGATGCCCACCGGAGCGGCGCCATCGCGATCATCAGCCGTGAAGCCTCGGCCGGCGACGAGCTTCATGTGCATCGCCGCGAAATATCCCGGCGTTACTGATCGATACCAAACGGATTTCGGACGTCCCGGAGCCGCTGGCACCCCGATCGGGTTCACACCCATATCCTGATCGCCACCGCCGGAAAGCGGCGGAAGATCCGAAACCTCGGCTGACCTGACGGCCGGATTCGCTCGCAAGCGCGTAAGTAAATCGCTGAGCGCGGCGTTGACCCGATTGCCGTCGGCGTAGCGCGCGCGAGGGAAGCTGACGCCGGCGAGGTAAATGCCGTCGCCACGGTACCCGAGGTCTACGCGCTGCATGAGGAGGAAACTTCGAAGCAGCAGTCCCGCGCCAACGAGGAGCACGACGGCAAAAGCGAGTTGCGTAACGACAAGGCTGCTGCGCAGCCGATTGGTTTGACGGCTGCTCTGTCCGGTGTTGGTCCGAAGCGCGTTCATGAGACCCGCGCGCACGGCGTGAATCGCCGGAACGAGCCCAAACACTGTCGCCGCGAGCAACGTGACACAGACGGCGAATGCGAGGACCGCGCCGTCGACGCGAATGTCCTGCACTTGCAATACATCTTTTGGAACGAGCACCGAGAACGCGCGCGTTCCTGCAACGCCAAGCGCGATGCCGAGCGCGCCGCCACCAAGTGCGAGGAGAACGTTCTCGGTGAGTAGCTGTCGAATGACGCGACTGCGCCCGGCGCCGAGCGCTGCCCGCACGCCGATCTCGCGACCGCGCGATGCGCCGCGCACGAGCAACAGGTTCGCGAGATTCACGCATCCGATGAGCAGCACGAACGCCACGGCGATCGAGAGCGTCACGAGGGCCGGCTTCGTTGGCCCGGTGATCTGCTCGTGCAGCGGAATGAGCCACGCGCCAACTTTTGCATTCGTCTGTGGAGATTCGCGAGCGATCTGCGCCGCGATGCGGCCGATGTCAGTCTGCGCCGCGGCAAACGAGACGTTCGGCTTGAGCCGGCCGATGCCGTGCCAGACGATGCATCCGAGTCCGCATCGTGAATCTGCGGGGCGCCGCATCGCGCCGAAGATGTCGGTCGCTCCCGGCATTGGCGCGTGAAAGTTTTCCGGCAGCACGCCGACGACACGCCAGTCGACGCCATTCAGTGTCACATTGTGCCCGATGATCGTTGGATTCGATCCGAATCGTCGTCGCCAGAACGCGTTGCCTAGCACCACGACGCGTTCCGCGTTGGCGTCGTCGTCCGCTGGCGTGATCAAACGGCCGATCGCCGGATTCGCTCGGAGAAGTCCAAAGAAGTCGCCCGTGACGACCGCGCCAGAGAGTGCTTCAGGTTCGCCGTCGCTCGTGAGGACGGGGCCCCAGCCTCCGTATGCCGCCATCGCGCTGAACGTCGTGTTGTCCTTTCGCCACTCGATGAACTCGGCGGGCGACAGCCACTCGGGCGTTTTGCGTCCGTTGGCGCGGTAATCGGTCCAGAGCTGTACGAGCTGGTTCGACTCGGGGTAGGGGAGTGGCCTCAGCAGTACCGACCGCAGCACGCCGAATATTGCCGTATTGGCGCCGATCCCGACGGCGAGTGTGAGCAGCGCTACGATCGTGAACGACGGCGCTCGCCGAAGAATGCGACAACCGACGACGAGATCTTGCTTGATCTCGTCGAGCCAATCGCGCCGCCCGCGAGCGCGCACGGTGGACTGTCGGATACCGGCGACCTCGCGTGTGATGGCATCGCGATCACCGAACGCTTCGAGGGCGGCGCGGCGCGCTGCCTCCGGGCTCATGCCAGTCGCCTCGAGCTCCTTCGCCCTGAGCTCGATGTGATGATCGATCTCGCGTTGCACGTCGGTGCTTGCCGACGTGCCGGGCATTCGCACTATCCGCTTCATCGCCGTCCTCCGGACCCTGATCGCCTGATACATAAGTGAACAAGGGGTCTCCGGAAAGTAAAGAGGACGGGGGCGAGGCGGTCAGCTACACGGCGGATCTCCGGTTCCCACGGGGTGGCCTTGCACCCGGACGGTTTGGGTTGCGGTGAGGGATGGCAGCGCGGCAAGCGTCGCCGTGACATCGAGGCTTCCGCTCGACGGCCGGCACCGGTACGTCAGCGTGCCAGTCGCGGGATCGAAGCTTGCCGAAGCCGTGTCACCCGTTACGCTCCAGAGTACCGCCCGTGATGCGCCCGGACTGGCGTCGATGATCGTGGCGAAAGTGAACGTGGACGACGGGCCACGATCGAGAATTGGCGAGTAGTTGGGCATCAGAAAGATCGATCGCAGCGGTGGCGCATTCGGCGCGAGCGACAGAACGACTGGCACCGCAATGGTCCTCGCTGATATCGGCTGTCCGCATCCGCCGCGTGGCGCTCGGACGCCGCGAACCCAGACCTCATTGTAGAACGGCTTCGTGACGTGGATGTCGTACGTCCGTCCGCCGCGCTCCATGGCGCCGTACACCAACAGCGTATCCTGGTCCGAATGCGTCTCGGTGTAAGAACCGTCCTGCAATGTCACAGTGGCGCCGAGTGCCTGTCCATGTCCCAGTTGATCGCGTACGGTCACCGTTACGGCGGCGTAGCCAACGTCGGCGCAGTCACTGCCGAATATGGAAGAGACATCGCACGCGGTCGCGAGCACCACGATGCCGATCGCGAGCCCCGCGGCAATGCGCTGAAGTATCTTTTCGCTGCTCATATAAGGATCCTATGTAGAAACCCAGGATCTCGGCAGTGATCCGCGCACCATCAGCCGGGTTCTGGGCCGCCGTACAGGCCCATCAACCGCTCGAGCACCTTGCTCAAGTCAGGCTTCTCATTGAGCACGTCGACGACCGGATCGCGCCCGAGGCGTTCCATTCGCTCAATGGCGGTCTTGATCGTGAACATTTTGGGATTGAGGGACGAATTGACTTCATCCCACGTGAGCGGCATCGACACGCTCGCGCCGGGCAGCGGGCGCACGCTGAACGGCGAGACAATCAGCTGTCCGTGCCGATTTTGCAGGTAGTCCAGATACACCTTGTCGCCGCGCTTCGTGACGTGCCGAACGATGGTCGCGATGTTCTTGAGCTCGCGCAGCGCGACGCGGCACAGGAGCTCGCCCAGCGTGCGACACTGCGCGTACGTCATTTGCCGGCCGAGCGGCAGAAGAATGTGCAGCCCGGTCTTGCCTGTCGTTTTCACGTAGCTCGGGAATCCGATCTTCTCGCACAGCTCTCGAAAAACAATCGCGCATTGGATGACGTCCGAGAACGGCGCTTCCTTCGGATCGAGATCGATCACGCACCAATCCGGCAGCTCGAGCGACCCCACTCGGCTATTCCAGATATGGAGTGGAATCGAACCGAGGTTCGCGATGTAGAGCAGCGATTCGACGTCGTTGCAGACGAAGTATTTGATGTCGCGCTGCGTGTCTTCGCTCCAGATCGGGATGGTTTCGATCCAGTCCGGCGCGAACTCCGGCGCGTCCTTCTGATAGAACGATTTGCCATCGATACCGTCGGGAAAGCGCGTCATCACAACCGGCCGATTGGTGAGATAGGGCAGGATCCACGGAGAGATCGCGCGGTAGTACTCGATCAAATCGCCTTTGGTGTATTTCTCGGCCGGCCAGTAGATCTTCTTGAGATTAGAAAAATTGAATGTCTTATCGTTCGTCGGTTCATCGGCGACGGGCGACGGGGAACGGGCGACGGACGGCGGTCCCGACGCGTCCCGACGAACCCCGCTTCCCTCTTCGCGACGTCCGCTTTCCGCGATTGCGACCTGTCGCTCGGTGTCACGCGGATCTTTGTCCGTTCGCATTCTCAAGAACGCCGCATGCCTGAGCACCTGGTCCGGCGTCCACTCGCGGTATCGCACCTCGCACACGTAGACGGGATCGACCCACGTCGTTGTCTTCGTCTCTGGAATCACAGTTGCGCCGAGCGGTGGGCCGCACGCCGGTTCCGGGCGGACGATGCGCTCGAGCGATTCGCCCAATTCCGTGAGCAGCGAATCATTGAAGCCGGTGCCGACGCGGCCGGCGTACACGAGTGCGCCATCGACCATATCCGCAAGCTGTAATGCACCGAAATGCGCGCGTCCGCCTTTGGGCGACGTGAAGCCCACGATGACGAAGTCGCCCGTCTTCTCCGCTTTGATCTTCTGCCAGGCATCGGTGCGCCCGCCGCGATATGGCGCGTCGGCGCGCTTCGCGATGATGCCTTCGAGTCCAATCGCGTCGACCTGTTTGAGAAACGCTTCGCCTTCCCGTTCGATGTGGTCGAGCGGATGCACAGCGCCGAGCTTCGGAAGCGCGGCAAGTAGAATCGCCTTGCGCTGCACGAGTGGAAGCGGACGGAGATCGTAGTCCTCGAACGCGAGCAGATCGAACGCGAAATACGTCGCGGGCAGCTCCACGGCCGCGCGCTTCACGTCATGCGGTGCGCTGAGCCCGCCGCGTTGCTGTAGCAACGCGAAGCTCGGCTTTCCCTGTGGGTCGAGGATGACCACTTCGCCGTCGATGATGCACTCGTCGAACGGCAATGCCTTCACCGCGCGTGCAACCTCGGGGAACACTCCGGTGTAGTCATTACCATTGCGCGAAACGAGCGTCGCTTCGCCGCGCGACTTGCTCGCGATCAGGCGATATCCGTCGAGCTTGAGCTCGAACAGCCAGCCGTCGCGCGTGAACGCTTCGTCTCGCGGCTCGGCGAGCATGACCTCGACCGATTTCGGATCGACGCGCGTGCGCGGCGCACCGGCCTTTTCGATCATGGCACGAACGTCAGACGCGTGGCTCTTGCCGGCCTTGACCTCGTCGACGGTGAGTCCCGAGAGCACGGATGTCTCGACGAACATGTCCCCGGGAACTCGCACGTACGAATCGCGCTCCTTGATCAGGAGCCAGTCCTTCTCGCTCTTCTTAATTTTCACGAGCGTCCACTTGCCATGGAGCTTGTAGCCGCGGAGCTCGAACAGCAGCTTGCCTTTCTCGAGTCCCTCCCGCCAATCTTCGAGAGGGACCCATTCACCGCGATCCCAAACGATCACACCTCCGGCCCCATAGTTTCCGGCCGGGATGATGCCCTCGAAGTCGCCGTATTCGAGTGGATGGTCCTCGACTCTCACGGCGAGCCGCTTGTCGTTCGTGTCGTAGGACGGTCCCTTGGGCACGGCCCACGAGCGGAGCACGCCGGCCATCTCGAGCCGAAGATCGAAGTGCAGGCGCGTGGCGGCGTGCTTGTGGACCACGAACAAGTGTCCGGGCGCCGGCGCCGCCGCAGAACCCATTGGCTCCGGCGTGCTGTCCGCGGACCGTTTCGCACGGTACGTGCTGAGACTGTCGGCTACGCTCTCGTCGTCGCTACTTGCGCCCACGCCACTGGCCGGTAAGTGTCATTCGGGCCCGTCGTTCGTCGTTGCTCAACCCTCGAACCGCTTCCCCCCGCTTCCCCTCTTCCCGCTTCCCGCGTATGCCTGCACGAACCATCGGCACCGCCACCATCTCGTTCGGTCTGGTCTCGGTGCCCGTCAATCTCTTCTCGTCGTCCGAGTCCAAGTCGAGCGTCTCGTTCAACATGCTGCACAAAAAGTGCGGCAGCCGCCTCAAGCAGCAATACATCTGCCCGAAAGAAAACGAGGTGGTGACCCGGGATGATACGGTCAAAGGCTACGAGTTCGCCAAGGATCAATACGTCATCCTGAATCCGGAAGAGCTCAAAGCGCTCGAGGAGAAGGCCACGGGAACGATCGACGTCGCGGAGTTCGTGCCGCTGGCGAAAGTCGACCGCGAGTACCTCGAGAAGGTCTACTATCTCGGGCCGGACAAAGGCGGCGATCGAGCCTATCGCCTCCTCACCGCGGCGCTTCAGGAAACGGGCAAGGCAGCGCTTGGCCAATACGCCGCACGCGGGCAGCAGTACCTCGTTTTGCTGCGCCCACTCAACGGCGTCCTCGTGATGGAGCAGCTGCACTACGCCGACGAAGTTCGTTCGACGGCCGAAGTGACCATTCCCGCCGGCGACGTGAAGGCCGCTGAGCTGACGCTCGCGAAGCAACTCATCGAGCAGTCATCGACTGACACGTTCGAACCGGCGAAGTACAAGGATACTGTCCGCGAGCGCGTGCTCGAAACGATTCAGCGCAAGATCGAAGGTCAGGACATCACGGCCGAGGCGGCGCCGGAAGCCGGCGGCGGCAAGATCATCGACCTGATGGAAGCGCTCAAGGCGAGTCTCGCTGCGTCGAAGGAGCCGGTCACCAAGGCGTCATGAACGTTCGCGCGGGAACGAGCGGCTTCGCGTTCAAGGAGTGGAAGGGACCGTTCTATCCGTCCGACCTGAAGGACGACTCCATGCTCGGGTATTACGCGAGCAGGTTTCCGACGGTCGAGATCAACAACACTTTTTATCGCCTTCCGAAGGAAGGCGTTCTACAAGCATGGGCAGCTCAGGTGCCCGAGTCGTTCTGCTTCGCGATCAAGGCGAGCCAGCGCATCACGCATTTCGCGCGCATCAAGCCCGAAGCGGCGAGCGCCGTGGAGTTTCTGCTCAAGAACACGTCGTCGCTCGGTGCGCGGCTCGGCCCGATTCTGTTCCAGCTGCCGCCGAATCTGAAGAAGGATGTCGATCGGCTGCGCGCGTTCATTGCAATGTTGCCGGCCGATCGCAAATACACGATCGAGTTTCGCGAAGCGAGCTGGTTCGACGACGACGTGTACGCGGTGCTTCGCGAGCGCGACATCCCGATGTGCATCATCGATCAGCCGGACTTCTCGTCGCCAGTGGTGTCGACGGCATCGTGGGGCTACGTGAGGCTGCATCGGTTCGACTACGATGCGGCCGGGCTCGCGCACTGGTGGAAAACGATCGCGTCGCAGCCGTGGAGCGAGGCGCTCGTCTACTTCAAGCACGATGAAGGCATCGGGTCGGGCCCGCCTGCGGTCGACGCGTTTCGGAAAGTCGTCGACGGGTGAGTCGCTTTCGACGTCGCGCCGTCTCGTTTGTTAGCCGAACATTAATCTACTATTACGATAGTTGACGACCGAAGCTGTGCAGCGTAGCGTAGCGCCGAGCGATTCGTCCCCGGGAGCTACTCATGCGCATTCTCCGAGCGCCGTTGCTGGTTGTGCTGGTCGCGCTCTGTCCGTTCGCCATCCTCGAAGCGCAGCGCCCACACGCGATCACCGGCAAGGTGACGAGCGACAGCGGCGCAGTCATCGCCGCCGCTGACGTCATCGTCACAATCGCGCCGAGTACTGAAACAGTCACCGCGAAATCCGATGCGGCCGGCAACTACCGGGTCGTGATTCCCGCCGCGAGCGCAACCGGCGAGTACCTGCTCTACGTTGGTGCGCTCGGACGCCGGCCGTTCCGACAACGCGTCACATTCACGCCGCGCGATTCGATCGTCGTCGTGAATGTGAAGCTCGCGTCGGCCGTGCAGACGGTCGCCGGTGTTCGCGTCCAGGCACAACGACCCCGGCCACGACCATCGCTCGGCACCGATATCGACGCCGCGCCGGTGGCCGATGGACTCAACAAGCGCTTCGATGGTGTCGCGAACGCCCTATCGCCCGAGCTGCAAGGCAACTTCGACGCGATGGCGAGCATGATTCCGGGACTCTCCGTCACGTCGAGCGGCGTCTCGGCGTTCGGGATGGGCTCGGACGCGAACATGACCGCGCTCAACGGGATGTCGTTCGGTGGAACGTCCGTGCCGCGCGATCTCGCGACGACGACCACCTTCTTCACGTCGCCATGGGATCCGACGCGCGGAGGGTTCAGCGGCGCTCTCGCATCCACGCAGGTGAATCGCGGCGGCAACGTCACGATTCATCGCGCCCGCGTGACGCTCGATGATCCCATCATGCAGGTCGGCGATCCGATCGCGCGTCAATTCGGACAGAAGTACACGAACGTGCAGCTGAGCAACTCGGGGCAGGGAGCACTCTCGCTCGACAAGTACTTCTACAACTACGCGATTCAGGCTTCGCGGCAGATGGCGCCGGTGTCGTCGCTCCTCGACCTCAATTCCGATGCTCTCGAGCACGCGGGCATCTCGCCTGATTCCGCGGAGCGCCTG
>Ga0207652_10003032_pt1 | contig 14004 bp, 12 predicted proteins | sample KBSC63BmetaG_FD_184334 | JGI IMG/M metagenome (GOLD analysis project Ga0207652, IMG submission 184334) | Corn rhizosphere microbial communities from Kellogg Biological Station, Michigan, USA - KBS C6-3B metaG (SPAdes) (version 2) | ecosystem: Host-associated > Plants > Roots > Rhizosphere ... | reverse complement strand
CTGGGCGAGGCGCTGGAGATCTACCGGACCACGTTCGCCCAGGCGAAGGAGGGCTTCCGCGTCCGCGCCGACGAGATCGCGGCCCGCGGCGTGGTGCACGCCGCCGATCTGTCCGAGGTGCCCGAGCTGCTGCGCGCCCGGATCCTGGAGGGCGAGAAGGTCGTCGACGAGTGGGCGGTGCCCGCCGAGGAGGCCAGTCGCGCCCGCGAGGCCCCCCCGAACCTGGTCGAGCTCTCCGGCTCGCGCCCGGGGGCGCCGCGCATGCTGGAGCTGACGTTCGGGATCGATCGCCAGGTGTACGCCGACTTCCTGTCGCTGCGTCAGGCCGTCGATCAGGAGCACGAGCTGGACCGCGTGCTGCCCCTCTTGCTGCCGGGCGTGTTCCGCGGGGTGGCGCTGGAGATCGCCATCGTGCTGGTCATCGCCATGGGCATCGGGCTGTTCGTGGCCCGGCGCGCCACCCGGCGCGTCGCGAACCTGCGCGCGGCGGCGTCGCGCGTGGCGCAAGGCGATCTGTCCGTGCGCGTGGCCCCCACGGGGCGGGACGAGCTGGACGATCTGGCCCGCGCCTTCGATCGCATGGTGGCCGAGCTGGACGACGCGCGCTCGCGCCTGGAGTACCTGCAGAAGGTGTCGGCCTGGCAAGAGGTGGCGCGGCGGCTGGCGCACGAGATCAAGAACCCGCTGACCCCCATCCAGCTGGCGGTGCAAGAGCTGCGGTCGCAGTACCGCGGCGGCGATCCGGCGTACCAGCGGCGGCTGGACACCGCGGGCGACGTGCTGGACGAGGAGATCGGCTCCATCCGGCGGCTGGTCGACGACTTCTCGGCGTTCGCGAAGCTGCCCAAGGTGGAGCCCAGCCCCGTCGACCTGGGCACGCTGGTGGAGGACTTCGTGCGGGCCCACCCCGAGTGGGGCGGCCGCATCCGCGTCGATCGCGCGCCGCTCCCCGTGCGCGCGCTGTGCGACAAGATGCTGCTGCGGCGGGTGCTGACCAACCTGGTCGAGAACGCCGTGCAGGCCGCCGAGGGCGCGGGGCGCGTGCCCGCGGTGCGCCTGGGGATCGCCACCGAGCCCGGCACCGACACGGCCGCCATCTACGTCGACGACAACGGCCCAGGCGTGGCCGCCGGGGCGCGCCACCGTATCTTCGATCCCTACTTCACGACCAAGGACAACGGCACCGGGCTGGGGCTGGCCATCGTGCGCAAGATCGTGATCGATCACGGCGGCGACGTCAGCGTCACCGAGGCGCCGCCGCCGTTCGGGGGCGCGCGCTTCCTGGTGGCGCTGCCGGCGCTGTCGCAGGAAGTGCCGTAGTCAGCCCCGCGGGCGCAACGGGAACCGCCGTCCGCCCAGCACCAGGGCCGGGACCTGGGCGCTGTCGTCGATGGCGTCCGCCAGCGCGGCGGCCGCCGCGGTGCTGAGGCGGGCCTCCAGCTTTCCGCCCCGGGCGGCGCAGCGCAGGACCCCCGCGCCGTCGATGGTCAGCGTGTCAGGCGCCAGCGCCTCCTCGGCGCCATCGGACAGCGTCAGCAGCACGCGATCGCCGTCGAGGCGCGCGCCGCGCGCCACCAGCGGTGTGTCGTCGACATCGACGTACGCGAAGCGCCGCTCGTCCAGGCGCAGCACGACGCGCCCGTCGGGCAGGCGATCCAGCCAGCGGAACAGCGCCTGGCGCAGCCCTTCGTGCAGCACGGGGGCGCCCTCGTGCTGGAATTCGCCCTCGCGATCGATGCGAATGCCCGACTGGCGCAGGCGCTCGATGATCGCCGGATCCAGGTTGGTCATGGTTCCTGAAGCATGACCGCCCGCCGGCGGGGCGCTACTACGCCGCCGGGACCAGCTGGGTGAGGACCGCGATGCGGTCCTTGCTCCACAGCTTCTCTTTCTTCAGCCGGGCCCGCTCGACCTGCTCGTCGCTGGTCAGCGACAGATGCCGCTCCAGCTCCTCGAGCCGCTTCTTTATCTCCCCATGGCGCGCTTTCAAGCGAAGGATTTCGGTGGTGGGGTCGTTGTCCCCGTTCGCGACCTCGATGCCCTCTCGAAAACGCTCCATGCGGTTTCCTCCGAAGAAGCGGCCGGAACGGCCGATAGATCAAGGATATCGCCCGGTGGAACCAGATCAACATCCGATTCGGTGACGCTTCGGGTGCGTCGGCCTGCCCCAGGCGGGCGGCCCGCGCCAGCTCGTGGACCTGCTGCCCATCGGGCCTTTGGCCTTGCTGGCGACCGAATGTTTCTTACCTTGCCTGCGACATGGACAAGGGCACGGGCAAGGACAAGGACCGCCGGATTCCGGGCGCGACGTATCGGGTGCAGCTGACGAAGGACTTCACCTTTCGCCAGGCGACCGAGCTGGTGGACTACTGGCATCGGCTGGGGATCACCGACCTGTACGCAGCGCCGTTCTTGAAGGCCCGTCCCGGCAGCGTTCACGGCTACGACGTCGTCGACCCCACCGCCCTGAATCCGGAGATCGGGACAGAGGACGATCTCGGCCAGCTGCACGAGGCGCTCGCGTCGCACGGCATGGGGCTGGTGATGGACGTGGTGCCGAACCACATGTGCATCAGCACCAACGACAACGTCTGGTGGAACAACGTCCTCGAGAACGGCCCCAGCTCGCCCTTCGCGCGCTACTTCGACATCGACTGGCACCCCCCGAAGACCGAGCTGCACGACAAGGTGCTGCTGCCCATCCTGGGCGACCAGTACGGCCGGGTCCTGGAGGCCGGCGAGCTGCAGGTGCGCGAGGCTAACGGCGGCTTCGTGGTCGAGTACTACCAGCGCCGATTCCCCGTGGGTCCCGGGACCTACCCGGTGATTCTGCGGGGGATGCTCGACCGCCTGGCACGGGCTGACAACGGCGGGACCGCCGCGCACGCCCTCGGTGAGCTGCTGGCCCTGGCCGAGTCCCTGCCCCCGCGGAGCGCCACCGGCGCCGACGACGTGGCGCGCCGGCAGCGCGACAAGGAGACCCTGAAGCAGCGGCTGCGCGCCCTGCTGGCCGAGTCGCCCGCCGCGCGGGCGGCGCTGGATGAAGACTTGCGCGACCTGAACGGCACCAAGGGCCAGCCCCGTAGCTTCGACCGGTTGGAGCAGCTGCTGGCCGTCCAGGCGTACCGCCTCAGCTACTGGCGGGTGGCCGCCGAGCAGATCAACTACCGGCGCTTCTTCGAGATCAACGATCTGGCCGCCATTCGCATCGAGGAGCCGGAGGTGCTGGCGGCCGTTCATGGCAAACCGCTGGAGCTGTTGAAGAAGGGCTGGGTCACCGGCCTGCGCGTCGATCACGTCGACGGCCTGCGCGAGCCGCGCCGCTACCTCGACGAGCTGCGGGCCAAGACCGAGGGCGCGTACGTGGTGGTGGAGAAGATCCTGGGGCGCGACGAACGCCTGCCTCGATCATGGGCCACCGAGGGGACCACCGGCTACGAGTTCCTGAACATCCTGAACGCCCTGTTCGTGTCGCGCTCGGGCGAGCGCGCGCTGCGCAGCCTGTACGACGGCCTGCGCACGGTGAAGGGGGGCCTGCCCGACGTGGTGTACGAGGCCAAGCGGCTGGTGCTGAGCGCTTCCATGTCCAGCGAGCTGTCGGTGCTGGCGCGGCGGCTGGATCGCATCTCGGAGCAGCATCGCTGGTCGCGCGACTTCACGGCGGGAACGTTGCTGCAGGTGCTGGCCGACACCATCGCCTGCTTTCCCGTTTACCGGACGTACATCGCGGCGGGCGACACCGAGGTCGCCCCGCAAGAGCTGCAGTACATCCGCGAGGCGTTGCTGCGGGCCCGGCGCAGGAATCCCACCATCGAGTCGTCCGCGTTCGACTTCCTCTCCGAGGTCCTGCTGATGCGCGATCCGGAGGGGCTGTCCGAGGGTGATCGCGCGGAGCGCCGCGACTTCGTGCTGCGCTTCCAGCAGCTGACGGGTCCCGTCATGGCCAAGGGTCTGGAAGACACCTCGTTCTACCGATACTTCCCGCTGCTGTCCCTGGACGAGGTGGGCGGCGATCCCGATCGCTTCGGCCTCACCATCGAGGAGTTCCATCGTCTGATGGAGGAGCGCGCGCGGGAGCGCCCCGCCGCCCTGTCGGGGACCAGCACGCATGACACCAAGCGGGGTGAGGACGCGCGCATCCGGCTGAATGTCCTCAGCGAGATCCCCGAAGAGTGGGCGGCCGCCGTCACGACCTGGCGGGAAGCCGCCGCGCGCTTCAAGACGCGCGTCGACGACGCGCCCGCGCCGGACGCCGACGACGAGTACTACCTGTACCAGACGGTGGTCGGCGCGCTGCCCTACGGCAAGGTGGACGCCGCCGCGCTGGAGGCGTTCGTCCCCCGCGTCCAGGCCGCCATCCAGAAGGCGCTGCGCGAAGGGAAGCGGAACTCGAGCTGGACCGCGGTGAACGAGCCGTACGAGCAGGCGACGGAGAAGTTCGTGGCGGGCATGCTGGATCCCAGCGGACCCCTGTATCCGCTGCTGTCCGCGTTCGTGGCCCGCATCCAGCCCGCGGCCACGCTGGCGTCGCTGAGCCAGTTGACCGTGAAGGTGGCGGCTCCGGGCGTGCCGGACTTCTTCCAGGGCACCGAGCTGTGGACCCTGGATATGGTCGACCCGGACAACCGGCGCGCGGTCGATTTCGGGGGCCGAGGCAAGCTGCTGCAGGACCGTCCCGGGCCGGGTGTGGCCGCCGCGCTGGCCGACTGCCTGCGCGCCGGGGACAGCGACGGCAGGAGCAAGCTGTGGCTCACGGCGGCGCTGCTGCACTGCCGCCGCCGCGAGGGGGACCTGTTCACGCGCGGCGCCTACCTGGCGCTGGCCGCCGAGGGGCCACGACGGGAAAACGTGGTCGCCTTCGCGCGCCGCTGGCAGGGGCGCGCGGCCATCGCCGTGGCGGGGCGTTACTTCACGCAGCTGCCGGAGGTCCTGGCGGGGGCCGATGTCTGGAAGGACACGAAGCTGACGCTGCCCACCGAGCTGCCGGTCACCACCTGGACCGACGTGCTCGGCGGGCGCACCATCACCGCCGGGGACAACGGGCTGTCGCTGTCGGAGATCCTGGCCGACGTCCCCTTCGCCCTGCTGGTGGGCGACGTGGCGAGCGGCGTGGCGCCTGAACGCGGCGCGGCCTGAGCACCGGCGTTCAGCGGGGTGTCGCCTCGTAACGGGCGATCTCTTCCTTTTGCGCCAGCAGGAAGTCCAGCTCGTCCTGGCCATTCATCAGGCAGTAGCGGGCGAAGGGATCGATGTCGAACTTCACCGACGTTCCGTCGGTCAGCGACAGCGTCTGCTTCTCCAGCGACACCGTGACGTCCATGCCGGGCTTCGCCAGCAGCTTGGCGTGGGTGGCCTTGTCGACGACGATGGGCAGCAGGCCGTTCTTCAGCGAGTTGCTCTTGAAGATGTCGGCGATCGACGTGCTGACGATGGCGCGGAAGCCGTAGTCGTACAGCGCCCACGGCGCGTGCTCGCGCGACGAGCCGCAGCCGAAGTTGTCGCCCGCCACCAGCACGGCCGCGCCCTTGGCCTCGGGCTTGTTCAGGATGAAGTCCGACTTCTCCTGGCCCGCGCCGTCGTAGCGCCAGTCGGCGAACAGGTGGGCGCCGATGCCGACCTTGCTGGTCACCTTCAGGAAGCGCGCCGGGATGATCTGGTCGGTGTCGACGTTCTCGATGGGAAGAACGACCGTCTTGGTCTCGAAAGTGCGGATGGGTTCCATGTCGCTGTCTCCTCGTTATTCCCGTCTCAGCCGACCAGTTGCCGCGCGTCCGTGATACGCCCCGTGACGGCCGCCGCCGCCGCAGTCAGCGGGCTGGCCAGGAACGTGCGTCCCCCGGCGCCCTGCCGCCCCTCGAAGTTGCGGTTGCTGGTGCTGACCGCGTACTGGCCGGGACGCAGCTGATCACCGTTCATGGCGATGCACATCGAGCAGCCGGCCTCGCGCCACTCGGCGCCCGCCTCGAGAAACACGCGATCCAGCCCCTCGGCCTCGGCCTGCTTCTTCACCCGCTGCGAGCCGGGGACCACCATGGCGCGCACGCCGCTCGACACCTTCCGCCCCTTGAACACGGTGGCCGCCTGGCGCAGGTCCGAGATGCGCGAGTTCGTGCAGCTGCCGATGAACACCACGTCGATCGGCTTGCCGAGCAGGGGCTTCCCCGCCTCGAGCCCCATGTAGCCGAGCGCCTTCTCCATGGTGGCGTTCTCGGGGGCCGGCACCGCGGCGCTGATCCCGATGCCCATGCCGGGGTTGGTGCCGTAGGTGATCATCGGCTCCAGCTTGGCGGCGTCGAACTTCTCCTCGCGGTCGAACGTCGCGCCCTCGTCGCTGGGCAGGCGCTTCCACGCCTCGACGGCGCGGTCCCAGTCAGCCCCTTGCGGGGCGCGCGGGCGGCCCGCCAGGTAGTGGAACGTGACGTCGTCGGGCGCCACCATGCCGGCGCGCGCGCCCGCCTCGATCGACATGTTGCAGACGGTCATGCGCTCTTCCATGGACAGCGCGCGGATGGCCGAGCCGCGGTACTCGATGACGTGGCCGGTGCCGCCGCCGATGCCCAGGCGGGCGATCACGGCCAGGATGATGTCCTTCGCCGTCACGCCGGGGCGCAGCTGCCCCTCCACCGTGATGGCCATGGTCTTGGGCCGGTTTTGCAGCAGGCACTGCGTGGCGAGGACGTGCGACACCTCGCTGGTGCCGATGCCGAACGCCAGCGCGCCGAACGCGCCGTGGGTGCTGGTGTGGCTGTCACCGCACACGATGGTCATGCCGGGCTGGGTCAGCCCCAGCTCGGGGCCGATGACGTGGACGATGCCCTGCCCCTCGCTGCCCAGCGCGAACAGCTCGATGCCGAACTCCTGGCAATTCTGGGCCAGCTGGGACAGCTGCTTCTCCGCCTGCTGGTCCAGGATCTTGAACTTGCCGTCCGCGCCGCGGGGCGTGGTGGGGATCGAGTGATCCATGGTGGCCACCGTGCGCGCCGGCTGGCGCACCGTCAGGCCGCGCTCGCGCAGCCAGGTGAACGCCTGGGGCGACGTCACCTCGTGGATGAGGTGCAGGTCGATGTACAGGACGGCCGGCGTGTCGGCGGTCTGCGGCCGGACGAGGTGGCTATCCCACAGCTTGTCGAACAGGGTCCGTGGCTTCGTCATGGTCCCCAATGTGACGGCCGGGGCCCGTGGCGTCCAGTGACAACTGGTTGCCGCCATCGTTAAGCGTGGCTTAACATTCCCGGGGCATGGACGCGGCGCTGATTCCGGCCTTTCAGGACGTGCTGGTGGTGGCGCAGACGGGCGCGGTGGCCGAGGCGGCGCGCCGCCTGCACAAGACGTCGTCGGCGGTGTCGCAGCAGATTCACCGCGTCGAGCAGCGCTTCGGCGTCACGCTGTTCGATCGGGTGGGCCGGCGGCTGCGCCCCAGCCCGGCCGGCGAGGCGCTGCTGGGGGCGCTGACGCGGCTGTTCTCGGAGGCGACGTCCGTCGAGGCGCTGCTGGAAGAGCTGGCCTCGGCGCGCGTCACCACGCTGCGCGTGGCGTCCGCCGACTACCTGGGCGAGGCGCTGCTGTTGCCGATCTTGCGGCGGCTGTTCGACGATCACGTGCCGCTGCGGTTCGAGATGACCACCATCAACTCGCCCGAGGCGCGACGATTGGTGGGCGCGGGGCACGTCGACGCGGCCGTGATCAGCACCGATCGGGTGCTGGGCCCGGACGAGCTGGCGCTGTGCCGCCAGTCGTTCTGCTGGGTGGCGCCCCGGCCGGCGCGCGGCCCCGCCAGACCGCCCACGACGCTGCTGGCGCGGGAGCCGCTGCTGCGCCTGGGCGCGGGCAGCCAGGGGCGGCGGTTGCTGGACGAATACCTCGGCCGCACGGGCCTGCGCCCCACGTCGACGATCGACGTCCCCAGCGTGTCGCTGCTGCTGTCCTACGTCAGCAGCGGCCTGGGCGTGGGCCTTGCGCCAAGCCTGGCCGCGAACCGCATCGATCGCGCCAAGGTCGTGGTCGAGCCGGCCGACGTCCCCGACGTCGAGGTCCGTCTGATGCTGTACCCCGCGCTGAAGCGCACCCCGGGGGTGCGGCGTTTCATCGACGAGCTGGTGGCGGAGGCGAAGCGCGCCACGACGGACCCGCCCCCTGCGCGCGCGTCCCGGCGGCGCCGCTGAGCCCCCGCACTATCACTTCGTCGACTTCATGACGGTGCCGTCACCGAGGTTCGTCCAGTACACGCTGGTCGCGTCCACGGCGATGCCCACCGGCGCGTTCTGTCCGGTGGCCAAGGTGGTGATCGCACCACCGGCCAGAGGCACCTTCTTGATCGTGCCGTCGCCGTTGTTCGTCCAGTAGACGCTGGTTGCGTCCAGCGCCAGCCCCTCGGGCGTGTTCTGCCCCGACGCGAGGACCGTGATGCGGCCGTGCACGCCCATCCTCGACACCGTGCCAGCACCGACGTCGGTCCAGTAGACGGCGCCGTTGCGCACCGCGAGCCCGTACGGATAACTCTCCGCGGAGGCCAGCGTGGTGACCGCCCCACCACTCGCCGACACCTTCATGACGGAGCCCGGGTCCGACACGTCCGTCCAGTACACGGTGGAACCTTCCACGGCGATGCCCCACGGCCAGTTCTGGCCGGAGGCCAGCGTCGTGACGGCGCCGCCGGCCAGAGGCGCCTTCATGATCGTGCCCGGTATGCTGACCAGGCCCGAAGGGGTGTAGTCGGTCCAGTACACGCTGGTGCCATCGACCACGATGCCTTCCGGATAGGCCTGCCCCGCCGCGACGGGGGTCGGCTTGCCGCCCGCGACAGGCGCCTTCATCACCGCGCCGTCCGGGCCGTTGTTGATGACGGTCCAGTAGACACTCTTCGCGTCCACCGCGATGCCATAGGGAATGTTCTGTCTGGAGGCGACGGCGCGGGGCGTGCCCCCCACCGTCGGAACCCTCATGACCGTGTCGCCGTTCGAGTTCGTCCAGTACACGTTCGTCGCATCCACCGCGATGCCCAGAGGCCCGAGCTGTCCCGAGGCCAGCATCACCGGCGAAGAGCCGGTGAGCGGGGATTCCGTCTCGCCGAGGTCGTCCGATGACGCGGGTCCCCCGCAGCCAGCGATCGCGCCAAAACAGATGAACCAACCAAGTCCCGATATACGCATGGTCCCCGACCCTTTCCTCACTTGTGGGCTGCCAGGCGCCGCCCGGGCTATCAGGCGACACCGCTTCCACGCGAATCTTAGACCGTGCCGGCAGGGGGCCACAATGCCGGCCGTTCCTTGGCGGGCCAGCTACTGCCGCCGGTAGGCGACCAGTGAGATGCCTACGGGCACGTGAAGGGCATCGAAAGTTTGGGCCGTCATGTAATAACGATGTCCCGGCGTCACGGCGAGGAGCGACGTCGGGCCGACCCACGAGGCGTTGCAAACCACCGCGATCCTGGCACCGCGTACCTCTGTGCCGGTGTCGAAGTCGACCAGGCGCATGAGCATCGATGCGTCGTCGCCGTCGCTCGAGTACCGGGTCGAGCAACGCCCGGAGATGCTGAGTTGACTCACCTGCTCGAGAAAGTTGCTGGTGGTGACGTAGTAGTCCCTGTCGAGCTGCAGGTGAGCGGTGGAGAAATACTGCTGGTAGGTGATGACCAGCGAGGCGGCGGAAAGGCCGCTCTGCGTGACGTCCACATCTTCGCCGCTGGCTCCCCGCTCTGTCTCGCTCCACCGGCTGGCGCCCGGCGCGGGTGGTCTGCCCCCGTCGGAAAATGCCGGCTGCGGCCCGGGGGACGACTGTCCTCCACAGCCGACCAGCGCCAGAGTCGTTGCGAGAACCACCGCACTGACACGTATCGTATTCACTGTTGCCTCCTCTGTTTGGGCCTTCTGACTCCACCCGACCCTGGTCCATCGGACCACGAGTCCCCGGCGCCAAAGTACTCCTTGGCGAGTCGTTCGCCAAGGACTGGCTGGCGCCGACTCCGGCGATGACCGCGCGGGGGAGCGACCTTTCTGGAAAGGATCACAAAACGACGACGAGCGGCAGCGCGAAGACACCGAAGGTCGCATCGAAGAGGGGCCGGCCCAGGAAGCGAGCACCCAGGCGGCGCGCGAACAAGGCCAGGGTGCGGGGGAGCGGCAAGGTCCGAGCGGCGCTGCCCCGGCCAGCGGTGGCCTGTCTGCGCTCCGCTTCGGTGTAGACGTGTCGGTCACAGCCGGATGGTCGCGGCGCCGCGCCCGACGGCCGACAGGTGGTGGTCTCGCTCATCAAACCCTGCGCCAGCGCGGCGTCGAAGATCAGCCCCGCCTCCGCGGGACAGTTCGTCTCGGCGTTCGCGAGCGCGACCCAGTGGCTGAGGCCGAGGCGCCGGCTCTCCGCGCGCAGGCCGGCGTGCAGGGCGGGCATGACGCGGGTGCCGTGAAAGCGGCGCAGCACACAGAACCGTTCCACGACGCCAACCGCCGCCCTGTCGGGAAGACCGCCTAGCTGAAAGGGAAACCCAGGAAGAGGCGTTTCACGCCCCGCATCCCGCGGCATACCGGTCCCGCCAGGAGCCGACAGTCGAACCGACAGTCGAACCGACAGTCGCACCGTCCCGATCGGCTGGCGATCGTCGTAGACCAGCAGGTGCGTCGTGCCCGGCGTCGCGTCGCCCGCATCGATGCATCGGCCATCCAGGCCGGCGTGGCCCGGCGCAAGCAGCCCCTGTTCTTCCACATAGACGCGATGGCGCACACGCTGCGCGTCCGCCAGCTGCTCCGGCGTCTCCGCGACGACGGCCCGATAGTGGCGCATGCGCTCACCGCCCCGTTCCCGCGAAGAACAGCGGGTACAGCGTGGCCAGCACATCCGCCGACGCGAGAACGGCGCGCCTATCGCCCGGGTCGTCGATCGTGGCCAGGACGTCGTCGAGGACGGCCACGTGAGCGCTGTCCGCCTCCCCATGGGCCTGCAGAAAAGTGACGGCGGCGTCGACATGCGGAATGGTGGCGGCCTGGCAAAGGCGACGCGCGGCCTGGCCGGCGCGCCGCCACGAGATGCCTTCGAGCAAGTACGCGGCGCCCAGATAGGCCGGCGATCCGCTCTCGGCGAGCGCCTCGACCCACTGGATGTAGGCCAGGATCGATCGCGGGATCGGCGCACACACCGCGTCGTCCACGTCCCCCCCACACGCCGCCAGATCCGCGAGTGCCCACCGATCGTGCGGCGCCTCCTCGACCGACTTGATGGCTGCCAGCTCGGCCAGGCGAAAATAGCGGCCCCGGCGCCGAAGTCCCGCGGCGGTCAGCGCCAGCAGCGGGCCCGAGGCGCGCACATACTGGTAACTGACGCGCAAGAACTGGTGATAGGTCAGGTCGGTGGCGCGGCCGGAGATGACGTCGCCCACCACGGGCGCATCATCGAGGACATTCGCCAATCGTTCGGCCCGGGTGGCAAGCTCGTCAACCAGCTGTCGTGCCATGGCGGAGGCTCCTTTCGTCATCAGCAGCGTCAGCGCGCTGCCTGATAGAGATCGAGGACTCCGCCCTTTCCGTTACAGGTCGTAGCGCTGATTCGCGAAGGCACGCCGGTCGGCGACGCAGGCCTTCGTGAGGATGTGCGCCACGTGCTTCTTTATCGTCTCGACCGAGCAACGTAGCTCCTCGGCGATCAGGCGGTTGTCGTAGCTGGCCGCCAGCGCCTTCAGCACCTGACGTTCGCGCGGGGTGAGGGCGTCGCACCAGGCCGGGCGATAGCGAACGTCCAGCACGATCAGCCAGCCGGCGCCGGCGCTGGGCAGTCGCGAGAACGATGCTTCCAGCACGTGATCGCCCTGCCGGCGCGACCACGACGGCTGACCGTCGCTGGCGGCTCCGGCGCCGGCCGGCAACGCCGCCGCGAGCGCGCCGGGCAGCGCATGACCCTCTCGTTCCGCGCGGGAAAACCACCTCTCGAAGATCACCCGGGCGGCGTCGCTGCAGACGAGGTCGCCACCCCGTGCGTTCACCAGCACGGTGGCCAAGCAGCGGGCATCGTCCACCGCATCGAACGCCTGCGCCTTGCGCAACGCCCGCGCGTGGAGCGCGCAGTTCCGGACCGTGTGGGCGAACGCCGCCGACAACCGTTGCAGCGTCGCGCGCTCGCAATCCGAAAACGCCCGCCGTCGCGTGCGGTAAAGCGCCAGACCGCTGGCCCCTTCGTTGCCTGACGTCAGCATGACGGCCATCACCTGCTCGAGCGGCGCGCCCACGTCGCGGGCCCGCCGGTACATCAGATGGCGCTCCAGAGCGGCGCGCGCGATCATCTCGTCGTCGCGCAACACGACGCTGGGACGCGCCAGAACCGCGTCCCTGACGAAGTCCTGCGCCGCCATGTCGGCGTAGCTGTCGAAGAACGCGGGCGGCAAATCGTCGACGACCCACTGGGGGGCGGAATCGGGCGCCGCCGGGAACACACCCAGCGCCGCCGCGTCGGCCGGCACCACCCGGCGCAACAGGGGGTAAGCGCTGCCGAGCGCCACGCGCAGGTCCAGAGAGCTGGCCAGGGCGTCCCGCAACTCGGCCTCATCGCGCGCCTGCGTCCGACCTGCCATCCCGGCCGCATCATAGGCCAGCCGCGGGAAGACGGAGCGTCGTCAATACCCCGACTGGGGGATTAACGCCGCCGGGCCTGCCATCGATCCTCTGACCAAGCAAGGAGGTTCGAAAGTGTCACCACGTGTTCTGCCCATTCATCGATCGAGGTTCCGTCCCGGACGACGCTCGTCTTACCTGATCACGGCGCTGGCCGGGGCCGTCCTGGCGCCCGCGGCGGTCCGCGCGCAGGAAGCGCCTTCGCCTCAGGACGTGACAGCGTCACCACAGGACTCCACGCCCGCGGAAGCGCCTGCCGCGGCGCTGCCGCCTGCCCCACCGCCCCCGCCCCCGCCGGTCATCGTCGCACCCGCGGCCGCCGCGCCACCGGCGCCCGGCGGTGGGCTGCTGTTCCACGCGTTGCTGGCCGCCGGTGAGTCGAACTACGAAGATCGCGCCAGCGGCGACATCCACATGTTCGGCGAGGGGCTAGCCGCCGTGTCAGCTGGTCACGCCGCGGTCCGGAAACCGGCGGGGACCCTGGACGTGTCAGGCGAGCTGCTGCTCAGCCGATCGTTCCAAGGATCGCCTGGCGCACATGCGGCCGGGAACCTGACGGCGTTCGGCCTGGTGCTCAGCACATTTCTGGAAACCGCGCGCGCCGAGATCGCGCTGGGCGGGTACTTGGTCCGGCGTGACGGCGAGGCGCGCACGCTGGCGCTGGCGAGCGGCAACTGGAGTGCGGGAATCGGCGCCACTCTGGCAAGATACTGGCCCGTGACGCAGGGGTGGTCCTGGGGACTGGCGGTGAAGGTCCTCGCGCTGCCCACATCCACCACCACGGACGCGGACGGCGAGAAGCACACCCACTTTTCGGACGGGCTCGGCGTGATCGGCCTCTCTGCGGCCTGGCGCTAGCTCCGCGATTTTGTCTGTCACGGCGGTCGGGCAGGTCTCGAACAGAGAAGGAGGAGGACGCGCATGACAGTGACCACGGCGATGAGGTTCGGGAGATGGGGCAGGTTCGGTTCCACCTGCTGGACGCTCTTGCGGCTGGCGGCGCAGGAGTCGCCGTCGGGTCGGGCGGCGCTCGATCGCTTCTGCCGCGAATACCGCGAGATCGTGTACGTCATGTTCCGCGCGCAATGCCGCGACCCCGAGACGGCGCAGGACCTGACGCAGGACTTCTTCGCCCGGAAGGTCCTCACCCGCGCCCTGCTGCGGAACGCGAGCCGATCGCGGGGCAAGTTTCGGCACCTGCTTCGCCAGGCCGTGCGCTTCACGCTGATCGATTTCCTTCGCGGTCCGTCAGGCAAGCAGGGCCAGCAGGACGGCTGCGCCCTGGACCGAGCGCGGCTGACCGCCGACGGCGAGCGGCTGTATCTGCAGGTCGCCGACCCGGGCCAGACGCCCGAGGAGCTGTTTCATCGGGCCTGGTTTCTGACCCTGCTGGATCGGGTCTACGCCCAGC
>Ga0207652_10003031_pt1 | contig 14014 bp, 15 predicted proteins | sample KBSC63BmetaG_FD_184334 | JGI IMG/M metagenome (GOLD analysis project Ga0207652, IMG submission 184334) | Corn rhizosphere microbial communities from Kellogg Biological Station, Michigan, USA - KBS C6-3B metaG (SPAdes) (version 2) | ecosystem: Host-associated > Plants > Roots > Rhizosphere ... | reverse complement strand
CAGGACAACGAGATCTCCTGGTTCGACTGGGACAGTGCGGACAACGACCTGCGCGACTACGTGAAGCGGCTGCTCACGCTGCGCCGCGAGCACCCGGTCTTCCGCCGCAAGCGGTTCCTCACCGGCGCGGAGGCGGCCGAACTCGGCTGGTTCAACTGCACCGGCGAGCCGGTGACCGACGAACAGTGGGCCGACTCGTCCATGCACGCGATCGCGGTCTACCTCGACGGCACCGACGCCCCTGACGAGGCGGACGACGGCACGCCGCTGCTTGACGACGACTTCCTCGTCCTGGTCAACGCCTACTGGGAGGAAGTCCCGTTCACGCTCCCGGCGGTCCGCGAGGCGCAGCAGATCTGGTTCATCGAGCTGGATAGCTACGGGGCGGGCGTCTCGGCCTCACGTGAGTTCCCCAGGCACACGGGCGACACGATCGTCGCCCGCCCGCGGTCCGTCCAGGTCCTGCGCGCGCCCAGGGCTGAGTTAGCGGTCAGGTAAGCCACGCGGAGAGAAGAAGCGACCGGTGCGGCCATACCGTGCGTCTAGCTCGGGCTCAGGCTCTATGGCCCCCCGACAAGGTTGACTACACCTATGGCCGTGCACCGGCCGCGTCTTCCAGTTTAAACTTCCGCGGTCGCCTCTTGGGGAGCGTCCTCCTTCGCGGAGCGCTTGCCGAGGGTGAACGCGGCGAGGAGGCCGGCCACGATGACGAGGCCCGCCGACAGGTAGAACGCCGCGTGCAGGCCGTCGCCGAAGGCCGCGTAGGCGGCACTCTCGACCTGGGCGATGAGGCCGCCCTGGCCGGAGAACTTGCTCAGGTACTTGTCGATCTGGCCGGTCTCGATGACCTGGATGATGAGCGGCTTGAAGCCCATGATCGCCGCCTTGTCGGCGGCCGAGACCTGCAGGGCGTCGATGTGGCTGTTGAGGGTCGAGCTGAGCTGGGAGAAGACCAGCGCGCCGAGGATCGAGGCGCCCGCCACCGCGCCGATTTCCCGGCTGGTGTTGGTGGCGGAGGCGGCCATGCCCGACCGCTCCGGTGGCACGGCGTCGAGCACGGCGGCCGTGACGGGGACGACCGTGATGCCGATGCCGGCCCCGGCCAGCGCGAGGGCCAGGGACAGGGCCAGGTAGTCGGGATGCTGGGTAATCAGCGGGTTCGCGATCAGCAGTCCGGCCGCGAAGGCCGCACAGCCGATGGTGATCGGCCAGCGCGGGCCCGTCCGGCCGGTCCAGTAGCCGGCCAGCACCGAACCGACGATCATCAGGAAGGTCATCGGCGCGAAGACCACGGCGATCTTGTAGCCGGACAGCGCCGGAACCTCCACTAGGTACAGGGCGGTGAAGAAGAAGATCGCGAATGTAGCCAGGTAAGCGCAGAACGCGACGACGATCGGCACAGTGAACCGGGGCAGCCGGAAGAACCGCAGGTCGAGCAGGGGGTGCGCGGCCCGTCGTTCCCACCAGACGAATGCGACGGCGAGGACCGCGGCCGCGCAGAGCAGAACGATGATCTCGGTGGCGCCAAAACCTGCCGTCTCCGCGTCGATGATGGCGAACATGAGCGCGGCGAGTGCGCCCGCACCGAAGAGGGTTCCCAGGGTGTCGACCCGGGCCGCCGTCGGGTCGGAACTCTCCGGCACGGTGATCGCGGCGGCGATGAGCGCGGCGAGGCCGAATACCAGGTTGAACCAGAAGATCCCGCGCCAGTTCCACGCGCCCACGATCGCGCCGCCGACCACCGGGCCGAGCGCGAGCGCGAGCCCGGAGACCGCGGCCCAGATGCCGACCGCCCAGGAGCGCTCCCTGGTGTCGGTGTAGATGTGCCGGATGATCGACAGCGTGCCCGGCTCGCTCGCGGCGGCGCCGAGGCCCATGACGGCCCGGCCCGCGATGAGCGTTTGCGCGTTGGGCGCGAGCGCGCACAGCACCGAGCCAGCGCAGAAGACGCCCGCGCCGATCAGCATCACCTTCTTGCGGCCAAACTCGTCGCCGATCATCCCGCAGGCCAGCATGATCGCGGCGAACGTCAGGGCGTAAGCGCCGATCACCCACTGCAGCTGCGCGATGGACGCCTGCAGGTCGGTCTGCAGGCTGCCAAGCCCGACGCTGACCACCGTGTTGTCGAGGAAGGTCAAGAAGAGCAGCAGGCAGAGCGCGGCGAGCGCGACCGAGTTCGCCCGGTCGCGCCCACCGCTAACGCTGCCGGCCCTGGTGCCGTTCAGCTTGCCGAGCTGCATACCGACGGCACCGTGACGGACAGACCGAAGGTCTTGGCCTGGGTCAGCAGGCCGCAGAAGACGTCGTCGCCGACCTTCCACGTGCCGTCCTGCAGCACCGAGGAGCCGGTCGCGCCGTTGGCCACGGTCTGTCCGAGCGCCGAGAGGTCGTACTTCACCGTCGCCTTGGTGGACGAGGTCACCGAGACGGAGTCCACCTTGGACGACAGGCCGCTGGCGAGCGGCGTCCCCGAGAGCGAGGCGATCGCGGCCGAGAACTGCGAGCCGTTCTCCAGCAGCTGCACGCGCTTGCTGTTCGGCGTCGAGGAGTTGAAGAACGTGTTCCAGTTGGTCGTGATCTCGGAGACCGCGCTGGACGAGCCACCAGAACCTGAGGCCGGCGCCGACGGCGCCGACGGCGCTGACGACGGCGCGGTGGCCGAAGCGGATGATCCAGGCGTTGAGGAAGAGCTGGCGCTGCTTGAGCAGGCCGCTATCGCTGTGAGGAGCATCAGGCCAAGCGCCGGGGCCAGGTAGACCCGGCGTGCCGATGGGTTGAATCGCATCATTACGCGTCCCTTGGGTCGGCGTTCTATGAGCATGTGATCGAACTCTTTCATCCCGTCCTTGCCTCCAAAGCCTGACCTTCGAGGAGCGTCAGGATGAAAGAGTTCGTTTGTAGAGCAATCGCCGAAGGATTCCTAAGGACTATTGTCGCTCCGAGAGCCAAGCAGCTGCCCAAGATCGCCGACGTGCACGTCAGTTCGTGATCATGGCCGTGTCCCCAGTGATTCACGTGAAACGTGTGATCATCGTGCCTTGGTTTGATACAAGTGCACCGCGAGCGGGGCGAAGATGACGAGCAGCGCCACCGACCAGCAGACCACGGCGAGCTCCGGGTGCTGGGCGGGCCACGCGTGCACCGCGGCCGCCGGGTTCGGGTTGCCGAAGAGCTGGCGGCACGCCGCGGCGAGCGACGACATCGGGTTCCACTCGGCGACCGGCTGGAGCCAGCCGGGCATACCCTGCGTCGGCACGAACGCGCTCGAGATGAACGTCAGCGGCAGGAAGATGATGAACCCGGCCTGCTGCGCGGTCTCCGCGCTGCGCAGCACCATGCCGAGGCAGACGCCGGCCCAGGTGAACGCGTAGCCGAACAGCAGCGCGAGCGCGAACGCCTCGACCGCCGGGCCGACGCCGCCGGTGATCCGCCAGCCGATCGCGACACCGACCAGGGCGACCACCGCCGCGCCGATCACCTGGGTGAGCAGGTCCGCGATCGTCCGCGCGGTCAGCACGGCCGCGCGGGACATCGGCAGCGACCGGAAGCGGTCGATCAGGCCGGTCTCCATGTCGCTGACCACGGCGACCGCCGTGCCCGGCGCGGTCTGCGCGAGGCCCATGCCGAGCATGCCGCCGATCAGGTAGGAGTGGTAGCTGCCGCCGCCGGGGATGCCGATCGCGCCGCCGAAGACGTACGCGAACATCAGCACGAACATGACCGGCTGGATCGTCACGTCGGACAGGGTCTCCGGCTCGCGCCTGATCCTGGCGAGCGACCGCCTGGTCAGTACCCAGACGTCGCCGAGGAACTGAACGAACGGGCTGCGTTCCGTGGTCAGGTCCGCCGGGGACAGCGTGGTGGCGGTCATGCGGTCACCTCCGTCTTCTCGTTCTCCTCGGCCGTCTCCTCGGCCTTGTGGCCGGTGAGGGTGAGGAACACGTCGTCGAGCGATGCGCTGCGCACCGCGATGTCGTTGACCTTGACTCCGGCCGCGTCCATGGCGCGGACCACCTCGGTGGCCAGCCCGTCGGTAGCGGTTACCGGAACCTCGATGAGCCGGTCCCATTCGTTCGGGATCACGGGCCGTGTCGTGAACGGACGCAGCGCGGCCGCGGCGGCGGATGCGTCGGATCCCTCGGTCAGCGTGATGAGGAGGCGCTGGCCGCCCATCGACGCCTTCAGCTCGGCGGGCATGCCCTCGGCGATGACCCGGCCGCCGTCGATGACGGCGATCCGGTCGGCTAGCTGGTCCGCCTCGTCGAGGTACTGCGTGGTCAGCAGCAGCGTCGTGCCGTCCGCGACAAGCTGACGCACGATGTCCCACATGAGCGCGCGGGCGCTCGGGTCGAGGCCGGTGGTCGGCTCGTCGAGGAACAGCACCCCCGGATGGCCGATCAGGCTGGCGGCCAGGTCGAGACGGCGGCGCATGCCGCCCGAGTAGGTCTTGACCGCCCGGTCGGCGGCGTCGGTGAGGTCGAACTGCTCGAGCAGTTCGTCGGCGCGCCGCCGCGCGGCCCTGCCCGTCAGCCGGCTCAGCTCCCCGATCATCACGAGGTTCGACCGGCCGGTCAGGTACTCGTCGAGGGCCGCGTACTGTCCGGTCAGCCCGATGACCCGGCGGACCGCGCCGGCCTGGGTGGCTACGTCGTGGCCGAGGACGCGCGCCTGGCCGCCGTCCGCGCGCAGCAGCGTGGCAAGCACGCGGACGGCGGTTGTCTTGCCCGCCCCGTTCGGACCGAGCAGCCCGTAGACGGTGCCCCGCGCGACCGTCAGGTCAAGGCCGTTCAGTGCCCTGGTCTTTCCGTAGTGCTTAACCAAACCCTCCGCCTCGATGGCGGCCGTGTCGCTCATGACGTCTCCCCGCAGCGTTATCGTACGCTGTACTAGTGGTCGTACGACGTACGATAGCAACGCGATGGCGCAAGGTCAATAAGATATATCGTAAGAGCGAGGCGGCCGCGAGGCGAGGCATTATTTGAGCCGCGGGGCTAGACCCAGGCGAGGCGCTGGCGGAGCAGGGCCCGCTGGGCCGGATTGGCGGTCAGTTCGAGCGCGCGCTGGTCGGCCGCGCGGGCCTGGTCGGGCTGGCCGAGCTCGCGGAGCAGCTCGGCGCGGCTGGCGTGGTACAGGTGGTACTCGCCGAGCAGGTCGGCGAGGCCGTCGAGTTCGGTCATCGCCGCCCGCGCTCCCGTCACGTAGCGCACCGCGATGGCCCGGTGCAGGCGGGTGACCGGCGAGGGCGCCAGGTGCAGCAGCATGTCGTACAGCAGCACAATCTGCTCCCAGTCGGTGTCTTCCCAGCGCTCAGCCTCGGCATGACAAGCGACGATCGCCGCCTGCAGCTGGTAGGGGCCGGGCCGGTGGCGGCGGGCGGCGCGGGTGAGCAGCCGGATCGCTTCCGCGATGGCCTGCCGGTCCCATAGCGACCGGTCCTGGTCTTGCAGCAGCACGAGCGCGCCGTCGGTGCCGAACCGGGCGGCCGCGCGGGCGCGGTGCAGCCTGATCAGGGCGAGCAGCCCGGCCACCTCCGGCTCGGCGGGCATGAGCTCGTAGAGCAGGCTGGCCAGCCATTCCGCGTCCTCGGCGAGGTCGCGTGACTGGGGCGGGCTGGCGGTGGCGAGGTAGCCCTCGTTGAACAGCAGGTAGATCACCGCCACACCTCGGTCAGCCGCGTGGCGAGCTCGTCGTCGGCGGGCACCCGGTAAGGGATGCCCGCGTCGGTGATCTTCCGCTTAGCCCGGGTGATCCGCTGGGCGATGGTGCTCTCGCGCACCAGGAACGCGCGGGCGATCTGCTCGGTGGTCAGCCCGCACACGACCCGCAGGGTGAGTGCGATCTGGGCGGACCTGGAGAGCGCGGGATGGCAGCAGGTGAAGATCAGCCGCAGCCGCTCGTCCTCGGCCGGCTGGACCGGCCACTGCAGCAGCGCCAGCTTGGCGCGGTAGTTGTCCGCGCGGCGGAACCCGTCAAGCGCCCGGCGCTTGGCGACGGTGAACAGCCACGCGTCGGGCCGGTCGGGGATGCCCTCCGCGGGCCAGTGCTGCAGCGCGGCGAGCACCGCGTCCTGGACCAGGTCTTCCGCGGTGGCGAAGTCCCCGGTCACCCGCATCAGCGCGGCGGCCAGCTGGCCAGCGTGCTGCCTAACCACGCCGGCCAGCCGGTCATGCGAAACTTCGGTCAAGGGTCACTCCACCGGGGTCGTCACCGCCAGCGGGCGGATCTCGACGAGCGGGCAGCCCGGCCAGGTCCTGACCATGCGCAGCGCCTCGTCCAGGTCGGCGACCTCGATCTCGGTGTAGCCGCTCACCACTTCCTTCCCTTCCACGAACGGCCCGTCGGTGACAACCGGCTCGCCGCCGCCGAGCCGCACGGTCGTCGCCGTCTCCGCCGCCTGCAGCTTGTTGCCGCCTTGGATCTTGTCGGCGTGCGTGGCCATCCAGTCGGTGACCCGCTGGTACGCGCGGGCCCGTTCGGCCGGGCCCATCGCCTCCAGTTCGTGCATGAACTCATCCGTCTCGACGAAAAGCAGCACGTACTTCACCCGATGCCTCCTCCTGTTCCGGACCGCTTACCCGTACAGCTCCGCCATCCGCCGCATCAACTCGTCCGGCGTCACGTCCTCAACGTGCGACGCGACGGTCCACCCGTGTCCGAACGGGTCGATGATGTGCCCGTCCCTGTCACCGTAGAACTGATCCTGCGCGGGGCGCTGCACGGTCGCGCCGAGTTCCACGGCGCGGGCGATCACCGCGTCGACGTCCTCGACGTAGATGAACAGGTACGCGGGAGAGCCCGCAAGACCTTCGGACGGCGGTCCCTGAGTTCCGCGCTGCGGGTCCTCGTCCTCGACGATCACCACCGAGTCCCCGATCTGGATCTCGGCGTGGGCGATGCTCCCGCCCGGCCCGGGGAAGCGCATCCGCTCGGTCGCGCCGAACACCGCCGCGTAGAACTCAAGGGCCTTTCCAGCGCCCCGAACTGTCAGACACGGCGTGATCCGGCGATAGGAATCCGGGATGGGGCCGGGCTTCGCTGGTCCTGCCATCTGGTCCTCCTCCATGACGGTCATCGTTCGTTCCTCTACTGGTCAGACGATCGGCCCGTGGCCGGATACGACAACCGCTGACGTCCGGCCCGACCTTTAGATTCTCTTTAGATTTCGCGGATGGCGAACAAAACACCCGCAATAGAGATCTGCCGCTGATAGGCCGATTCTTCGCTACTCGCCGGACGCGTAGCGAGATAGGCTCGCCGCGAGCGCGTCGCAGGCCCGTTCGCTAACCAGGAGCAGGACAGAAAAGCGAGGGACTCCCGTGACCGAGGGCAAGCCGTTTGAGAGCGTTGTCCCTGATGACGCGGTGGCGTCGTCGGCGGCCGATATCAGCAAGTTCGATACGTCCGTAGCGCACCCGGCCCGCATTTACAACTACTGGCTGGGCGGCAAGGACAATTTTGCGGCGGACCGGGAAGCCGGCGAACTCGTGATCGCTTCGCGGCCCGGACTTCGGGAGAGCGTGCGCGCCAACCGGGCGTTCCTCGGCCGGGTTGTCCGGCTGCTGGCCGGCGAACTAGGGATCGGGCAGTTCCTCGACATCGGCACCGGGATCCCGTCCGCGAGCAACACGCACGAGGTAGCTCAGCAGGTCGCGCCGGAAGCGCGGGTCGTCTACACCGACAACGACCCCATCGTGCTCGCTCACGCCCGTGCGCTGCTCACGAGCAGCAAGATGGGTGCCACCGCCTACCTGGACATCGACCTTCGGGACACCGAGAAGCTGCTGGCGCGGGCGGCGGACACGCTGGACTTCGGCCAGCCCATTGCGGTCATGCTGCTCGGCGTCCTGCACCTGATCTCCGACGACGAGGATCCCTGGGGCATCGTCGCCAGGCTGCTCGACGCCGTGCCGTCCGGCAGCTACCTGGTGATCACGCACCCGGCGAGCGACCTGCTGCCGGAAACCCAGGGCGAGGCGTCCCGCCGGTACAACCAGAACGTCGCGACGCACCAGACCCTCCGCAGCCGGGCCGAGGTCGCCCGGTTCTTCGACGGCCTTGAAGTGCTTGAGCCGGGGCTCGTCCAGTGGCACCTATGGCGCCCGGAAGCCGCGGACGCGGCTCCCGATGACTTCAAGTCCGGCCACTGCGGAGTGGCCCGCAAGCCTTAGCCCCGCCGGCTGGGCGCCGTGCCGGGCGGGAGACGTCATTACTCCCTTCTCGTACGGTGTACGATGACGGTACGGTGTGCGGCAGGCGGCGCTCGTGTCGCGGGCCTGGATGCCGTGGAGGTGGGCTCATGGGCGGAAACCAGGAAGAAGAAGAGGGCCCCTTCCTGCCGCTGCGGCTGTTCCGGGCGGTGGAGGAGAACGACCGGCGGGCCAGGCAGGAGCGTGCCCGCGAGCGGCAGATCGCCGCGGCGGTCAGCAGGGCCAGGGAGCACGGCAGCCAGCCGGGGGGCCGGGCCCGGGGGCTCACCCGGGCGGACATCGTGGATATCGCGGTCGCCGTGGCCGACGCCGAGGGGACCGCGGCGGTGAGCATGCGGCGGATCGCCAAGGACCTGCAGGTGGGCGTGATGTCGCTCTACTGGCACGTCGAGTCGAAGGAAGAACTGCACCAGTTCATGCTCGAGACCGTGCAGGCCGAGATCGAGGCCCAGGTCCCCTCCGGGGACTGGCGGGCCGACCTGGCCGCGTACGCGCGCAACACCAGGGCCGCGATGCACCGGCACCCGTGGGCCATCGACTACATCGGGGCCGGACCGCCATCCGGGCCGCAGGACGCGCGCAACGCCGACCGGCTGATCGGCGCGCTCGACGGCCTCGGCCTCGACGTCATGACGACGATATGGGTCCTGATGGCGCTCAGCACGTACGTGATGGGCGCGACGCTCCGTGAGATCCAGGAGATGCGCTGGCACCGCGCCGCGGAGGAGACCATGTCCAGCATGCCCGAAGGTGACATCGCCGAGGCACTCGCCGAGTTCGACCGACGGGTCCGCGGGTCCGGCCGCTATCCGTACCTCGCGAAGGTCCTCGACATGGGCATCGACCCGGACGCGCCGGAGACGCGGGATGAGCGGTTCGAGTTCGGGCTGTCGTGCGTACTCGACGGGATCGCGGCCCGGGTCAAGGAGTGAGCGCCGCTAGCGCCTGCGTGGCTCATTCCAGTTGAAGTGAACCTTGATCGTGCCGAAGTTCTTGGAGGGCTTCTCTATCCGCATGTTCTTCGCAGATGAACGCTTCTGGTCGAGGAACCTCAGCACGTGCTTCTTCAGCTGGCCCGATCCCTTGCCGGGGATGATCTCGATCATCGGCGCCTTCTTCGCCACGGCCTCGTCAAAGACCCGCTGCAGCGCCTTCTCGATCTCCGCGCCCTTGTTGTAAATGTCGTGCAGGTCGAGCGTCAGCTTCATTCATCCAGGTTAAGACCACTCACAGGACCCCGGGAACTGGCGTTCGCTCCGGGTCCGGCTCACCGTAAGGCCAGAGCGTCGCGATGATCTTCGCCGCGGTCTGCGCGGAGTCGCCCTCGGCGAGCACCGTCTGCACCCGCTCCTCGTGCGGCGCGGGCGGCTCAAGGGCGGCCAGTTGGCTGTCGAGCAGCTTCTGGGGAAAGAAGTGATCGGGCCGGGTCAGCAGCCGCTCCTCGAGCACCTCCTTGCTCACCTGGAGGAAGATCATCGTCGCCATGGGCCGTCCCGCGAGCAGGTCGTCCCGGTAGACGCGCTTGAGCGCGGAGCACGTGACGACGGCGGACTGGTCCGCGGCGATCCGCTCGTCCATCCAGTTGGTGATCGCTTGCAGCCACGGCTCGCGGTCGGCGTCGGTCAGCGGGATGCCGGCGCGCATCTTGGCGAGGTTCGACTCGGGGTGGAAGGTGTCGGCATCGGCGAAGCGCCAGCGAAGGCGTCCAGCGAGCAGGGCGCCGACGGTTGTCTTGCCACTGCCTGCCACTCCGGCCACGATCAGGATCACCGGTGTAACGATACGCGTCGACACGGCGCTGTATCTCGTAGGGAAGGGCACAAGGGCAGGGCAAGGCCCGCGGGCATTATGTTGAACGTTGGGAGCGTCATCGGGTTGCTCGCGGGCCTTTCCCTATAGTGCTATACGCACCACAAGTCTCGCCGGTTCAATCGAGTTTCGGAGTTTTTGCCCGCCCCGAGAACCTCGCGAGTGTCCGCCTAGTGGATGAAGGCACCTGCGGCGACGCCGGCGAACACCAGCGTCAGGTACAGGATCGACAGGTGGAACAGGCGCATCGTGACCAGCCCGTCGGCGCCGCTCTTGCCGTCACCGCCGGCACCGTCACTGCGAGCACCGTCACTGGCAGCACCGTGTGACTGGTGCAGCAGGCGGTGCACTTCGTACAGGAACGCCGCCCCCGCCACGATCGCGACGGCGCCGTAAAGCGGGCCCGCCCAGGGCCAGACCGCGAGCGAGACCGCCACCATCAGCCAGCTGTAGACGACCGACTCCACGAGGACCCGGCGCACCGAGGCGACCACCGGAAGCATCGGGATGCCCGCCCGGCGGTAATCGTCGCGGTACTTGATGGCCAGCGCCCAGAAGTGCGGCGGCTGCCAGAAGAACACCACGCCGAAGAGCAGCCAGGCGGGCCAGGACAGCGACCCGGTGGCAGCCGCCCAGGCGATGACCACCGGCGCCGCGCCGCACGCCCCGCCCCACAGCGTCGACTGTGAAGTATGCCGCTTCAGCAGCATGGTGTAGATCACGACGTAGTAGAAGATCGCGCCGAGCGTCAGGCCCGCCGCGAGCAGGTTGGTGGTAGCGGCGAACAAGGCCACCGAGACCACCCCGAGCACGAGCCCGAAGATCAGCGCCGACCGGGGCGAGACCGTGTGCTTGACCAGCGGCCTGCTACTCGTCCGCCGCATGATCTCGTCGATGTCGCGGTCGATGTAGCAGTTCAGCGCGTTGGCGCTGCCCGCGGCGAGCGCGCCGCCCAGGACCACCACCACGGTGACAAGCAGCGAGGGAAGTCCCTTGTAGGCGAGGAAAAGCGTCGGTACCGCGGTGATCAGCAGCAGTTCGACGATCCGCGGCTTGCACAGCGCCACGTACGCGGCGACGCGCGCGCGAACACCGGACAGCTGCCGTGACCCATCGACGGCACCGTTGACGGGACGGCTGGCTGGCTGACGGACATTAACCGCGCTCACCTGGGATAAGACCACCTTCCAGCCCGCGCGGGAAGGCCGGGCACGCCATCGAGACTACACGGCGTCGTAATGTGCCGGAGCGGCGGGCCGCCAAGTGCATAGCGGGCAGTCTTTTGGGCAGCCGGACCAGCGTTCGGAAGGCTTCCGGCGGGGAACCTGTGAAGTGAGAGCAACCAACGGGGGGAACGTGGCGGCGCGCAGAGAAACTGGGGCGCCGGGCTCGACGTACCGGCTGCAGCTAACCCCGGAGTTCGGGTTCGCGGAAGCGGCCGAGACGGTCGATTACCTGGCGGACCTTGGCGTTACTCACGCGTATCTGTCGCCCGTGCTCGACGCGGTCCCCGGCTCCATGCACGGGTACGACGTCACCGACCACGCCCGCATCCGCGGCGAACTCGGCGGTGAGGAGGGATTCCGCGCGCTTGCCAAGCGGCTGCGCTCCCGTGGCCTCGGCATCGTGCTCGACATCGTGCCGAACCACATGGCCGTGCCCGCCGACATGTGCCTGAACAGGCAACTCTGGTCGGTGCTGCGGGATGGCCGCGGCTCACCCTACGCCACCTGGTTCGACATCGACTGGGCCGCACAGGACGACCGGATGCTGCTGCCGGTCCTCGGCGGCCCGCCGGAATCCTGCCTTGACGACCTTTGGGTCGAGCCAAGCGGCGGTCCGGAGGGCGAGCCGGTGCTCCGCTACTTCGACCACGTCCTGCCGCTGTGGCCGGGAACGGCGCGGCTGCCGATGCGCGGCCTGCTTGAGTCACAGCACTACCGGCTCGCCTGGTGGCAGGATGCCGCGGCCGAGCTCAACTGGCGGCGGTTCTTCGACATCGCCACGCTGATCGGGATCCGGGTCGAGGACCCGGCCGTGTTCGACGCCACCCACGAGGTCATCGTCGGCCTCGTGGCCGAAGGCCTGGTCGACGGGCTGCGGGTGGATCATCCGGACGGGCTCGCCGATCCGCGCGGCTACCTGGACCGGCTCGCCGCGGCGACCGCTGGCGCCTGGGTCGTGGTGGAGAAGATCCTCGCGCCCGACGAGGCGCTGCCGTCCGACTGGGCCTGCGCGGGGACGACCGGGTATGACGCGCTGCGGGTGGTCGACGGGCTGTTCCTCGACCCCGCGGGCGGTGACGCGCTCAGCGCCGAGTACACGCGGTTCTGCCGCGGTCCGGCCGGCGAATGGCCGCCGCAGCGGTTCGCCGGGGTCGCCACGCAGGCCAAGCGGGAGATCGCCAACGGATCGCTGGCCGCGGAGGTGACCAGGCTGGCCCGCCTGCTCACCGCCGTCGCCCCGGACGCGCCCGCCGAGGACACGCGCACGGTGCTCACCGAAGTGCTTGCCGCGTTTCCCGTCTACCGGGCGTACGTGCACATGGGAGAGCTGCCGGCCGAGCCGGCGAAAGCGGCGGTCAAGGAGGCGGTGGACGGCGCCCGGCGGCGGCTGCCGAAGCGGCTGCGCGGCCTGGCCGCCGACCTCGGCGCCGCGGCGCTCGGCAAGCACCGGCCGGTGGGCGGCGCGGCCGGCCGGGTCGGCGAGTTCGCCGTGCGGTTCCAGCAGACCACGGGACCGGTCCGGGCCAAGGGCGTGGAGGACACCGCCTGCTACCGGTGGTCCCGGCTGATCTCGCTGAACGAGGTCGGCTGCGACCCCGACCGGTTCGGCGTCACCCAAGGCGAGTTCCACGCGGCGGCGGGGCGGCTGGCGGCCGACTGGCCCGCCGGGATGACCACGTTGTCAACGCATGACACCAAGCGGCAAGAGGACGTCAGGGCCAGGCTCGCGGTACTCGCCGAGATACCGCAGGAGTGGGGCACGCAGGTCGCGCGATGGCATGAGGAGGACACCGCCGTCGACCCCGACACCGAGTACCTGCTGTGGCAGACGGTAGTGGGGGCGTGGCCGATCAGCGGCGAGCGGCTCGCCGGCTACGTGACAAAGGCGATCCGTGAGGCCAAGCGGCGCACCTCGTGGACCGAGCCCGACCAAGACTACGAGGCGGCGGTGCTCGCCCTGGCCGCCCGCGCGCTCGATGATCCGGAACTGTCGGCGTCCATCGCGCGCTTCGTCGCCGGGATCGCGGGCGACGCGGCGGTCAACTCGCTCGGCGCGAAGCTCGTCCAGCTCACCATGCCCGGAGTCCCCGACGTCTACCAGGGATGTGAAGCGGCCGCGCTGTCGCTGGTCGACCCGGACAACCGGCGTGACGTCGGATTCCCGCGCAACCGTTCGTACCTCACTGACCTTGACACCGGCATGGACGAGAGCCTCCCCGCGGACCTCGCCGACGGAGACCTTGGCCTGTTGAGCAGGGCGAAGCTGCTCGTCACCTCCAGGGCACTGCGGCTGCGGCGCGCCCGCCCCCAGTGGTTCGCCGGAGACTACGAGCCGCTGTCGGCGGCCGGTCTCGCGGCCGGGCACGCGGTCGCCTTCCGCCGGGGCGGGCAGGCGGTCACGGTCGTCACCCGGCTGCCCGTCGGGCTGCGGCGCCGCGGCGGCTGGCAGGATACGGCGCTGGCGCTGCCCGGCGGGCCCTGGGCCGACCTGCTGACCGGCGCCGTGCACCACGGCCCCGCCGTCCCCATGACAGAACTGACGGGGCGGCTGCCCGTCGCTCTGCTTGTTCCGGAGGTTGAGTGACATTGTTCCGCGTGTGGGCGCCGGCCGCCGGCCGGGTCGACGTCGAGGTGGCGGGCCAGGCATTTCCGATGTCCCCGCTGGCTGGCCGGGCGGGCTGGTGGACGGCGGCGGCGGACGCTCCCGCCGGGACCGATTACGCGTTCCGGCTGGACGGCGGCGCGCCGCTCGCCGATCCCCGCTCGCCGCGC
>Ga0207652_10003026_pt1 | contig 14021 bp, 19 predicted proteins | sample KBSC63BmetaG_FD_184334 | JGI IMG/M metagenome (GOLD analysis project Ga0207652, IMG submission 184334) | Corn rhizosphere microbial communities from Kellogg Biological Station, Michigan, USA - KBS C6-3B metaG (SPAdes) (version 2) | ecosystem: Host-associated > Plants > Roots > Rhizosphere ... | reverse complement strand
AAGTCTACTTATAGAAGTGTGCTTTTCAAATTTATTCTCAGCGTAAAATGATAGTTATGTAAACAGAAAAAAAATATGGAATTATTTTTCTTAAACGATGCAGCGAAAACTCATCATAGAAGAATTCCGTCGGCTGGATATGGGTTGATAACGATATGAAGCTGAGAATATATTCGTCTGCCAGCATAGCAGCAAACTCCCTGTTGGCTGTAGTGTTATTCAATCGTAAGACCAGTCAATGAAAAATCTTTTTTGTCGCCCATCTTTACTTTCTCCATCAAAATTGGAATGCCTTTACGGTTCATATAAGTTACACGGACGGTAAAGAATACATTTGCAGTGTCATTGATGAAATACTTATTTGTAATTGTTCCTTTTAAAATCAAGTCTTTTCCTTTGTCAAATGTCCATTCAGTCGTTGGGCAGTCATAAAGAACTGCGTTGTGGCTTCCTTCTGCTGTGTCAACAGGCATGTATATGGTTACTTTGTCGCCAACATTGAACTTGTTGTAGTTAGAAACCGCTCGAGTTTTCTGTTTTTCATTGCAGTCTATAATTGGCTGCCAATATGCCTTGTAAGTTGCAACTTGTTTCTCAAGCTCTATGTCTTTTTCGTTTAATACCCGATGTAGAGAAGTCAAGATAATTGATGAGATGTCGTCGGGAGCATAAATATCCAATGCTTTAAAGTAGTTTCTTAGAGCTGTATCTCTGTCGCCATGCACCCAATTATTCCGTATCCACATTCCTGTCCCAAAGTGTAATTCGGTCACGGCGTCTTTTTCAGCTTTGTTTTTAAAGTTGTCAAGTTCTGTCTGAGTCCATTGTTGCTGAAAATATAAAACCGCTTCATCTAAGTTTTTCGGCAACTTGATTTGAGCCTTGCAACTTGTCAGAATAAGCAAGCATGAAAAGAAAAGTGTCAGTTTTGATAAAGCCATTTTGAATTATAGGGTCTGTCAAATATTACTGCCAACGGCCAGGGCTTTGCGCAGGTGGGATATTAGAATTCCCGTCTGCCCGACCCGTCTGCCGAATGTAGAATAAAAAAGTCGATTATTTGTTCGTTTGCTCATAGAAATCGGTCAGCCCAAACTGCTGATGATAGCAGCACAAATGCTGATGTTTTTTCCGTCTGCCCACTTGCGCAAAACCCCTTGTTGGCAGAAGTATATAGTCATTAGTAGGCTTGCACCAAAACCTCTGTCGGTATGTGCCATTGCTGATGCAACCGTCTAATCATGTCCAACGAAAGTTTGCGCTTTCTATTCAATATTTCACTTGCTCGACTTTTTTGTCCCACAATATTAGCCAAGTCTGTCTGTGTCATTCCCATTTGTTCCATTCTAAATTTTATAGCCTCAACAGGGTCTGGTAAGTCAATGGGAAATTTTTCATCCTCATATTTCTCAATTAGCAGGCTTAATATTTCTAATTCATCACCTTTCGTTGTTCCTTTTTTTGCATCAAAGATACTTTCAAGCCGAATCATTGCTTGCTCGTAATCTTTCTTTGTCTTGATAGGCTTGATATTCATACTAAATAATTTTTGCGTTTATTTTATCATATTCAGAATGCGTCCCAATAAAACGTATCCAAATCATTTGGTAGTCAAAATTAATTTTTACTATTAAGCGGTACGAGTTGCCTTTTATATTAAACACAATTCTTTCGTTGCCAATAATGCTTGCACTAGGATACTCAGCCTTTATCTCATTGGGATTTATCCATTCGGCTTTAGAGGCTTCCTGAAACCATGCCTTTAATTGTTGCTCACAATCGTTGTGTCTCTCCCAAAATTCTCTAAGTATCTTCTTCGCAATTACTCTCAATTTTCCGTTTTGTCAAAAGTAATCAAAAGTTACCAAATTGGGAAATCTTATTTGATGAGGATTGTCGTTTTGTATTTCTGCCAACGGCCAGGGCTTTGCGCAGGTGGGAAATTCAACGCCCATCTGCCCGAATCGTCAGCCGAATGTAGAATAAAAAAGTTGATTATTTGTTCGTTTGTTGATAGAATTCCTTCTGCCTGAACTGCTGGTGATGGCAGCACAAATGCTGATGTTCTTCCCGTCTGCCCCACTTGCGCAAAACCACCTGTAAGCTGCCGTTCTGTTGCATCTCATGTCAAACAGTTTCTTACTTAAAATAGCTTTTAAAGTCGTCGTCAATTTCAATAATGTCGGCATAGTGCGGCTTTTTCTCCGGGTCAAATAAATACATTCCCCACAATTCTCTCAATGTGTCAAGTTTTACTAGTTCAGCTTTCTTGTCAGAGGTTAAGAACTTCAGATACTTTTTACCTTTGGCGTTCAGCACTGGCAAACCTTGCTTCTCTAAAAATTCTGCCGATATGTTTATGTAATAAATATAATCGTCTGCTCCAGCTCTAAAACCTTTCTCACCAACTTTTTTCATTCGTTCTTCCATTTGCAAACTGTCCGGTTGAAAGAATACGGCAGATTTTCTGTCAATGGTTAATGTGTCACCATTTTTCACAATATTTTTTCTGTCAAGGTTCGTTTGTGCTAAATGACTCTGCTGCGTTGTGTCGGGTGTTGAGTGTTGAATTTCAGTTTTTATTTTTTGGTTATTGTCATTGGTCACACAGGAAGAAAGTGTCAGAATGCAAAGTAGAAAATGTCTAAACGATGGTCTCATAAAAATGGCAGCTTACGTCCAGGTATTGCCGATGGTGGGGAAATAGAATTCCGGCCGATGGAACTACTGCCTGGTTTTTTGATAAAGTTAAATATTAAGAACCAAAGCTGGGCTTTATTCGACGAGCCCCAAACCAAAGTACAGCAGAATTACTGCTGCTGATTGCTCTTATGTCAAGCCCACTATTGGCAATACCAATGTTAGCGGTAGTTTTATATAGTTCTATGAAATTCTTTGTAAAAATGTTTGTCATTAACCATGGAAAACAATTCGTCAACGTAGTTCTTATCTCGTTCTCTGTGTGGGTCTTTTAATCCATGATAGCCTATCTTTTTGTCAAACTGCTCGCTCTCAATATCTCTCAAAATTAATCTTACCTCTTCACCAAGAAGCTCGTAATCCTAAGCTATTTCTAAAAGTTCTTTTGTCTTTATGTCAGTAATTATGTACCGATGAACCACTTTATTGCGACGGTCATATAAGGAATACAACTTCTCATGTTGTGCCTCAGTTATGATAGTCATATCTTTAGCTTTATCATAAACTTTCTTTTCCATCAACGGTCTATCAGTTTCGCTTTGAAACAAATATTCAAGTTTAAATAACGAGATGTTTTCCAATAGTTGAAATTTAAAAACTATACACACTCTTAAGTAAGCGTCAATTTGATTAGCAATGACAATAATAAGTTCAATGAAAGATGAGTTTCCCATCGCCTTATTCTTTAAGTCGAAAGAAGCAGCTAATGAGGCATTGAATTTCTCAAACCTATCAAAACCAATAGCAAGCTCTCTACGGTCCGGACTTAAACACATTAATGAAGAAAGACTGGCTTCGACTTTTGCAATCTGTTCTTTTATGATTTGCTCATCAACTTCATGAGGCTGATATATGTATTTAGCCATGAAAAAATACTCACCTGCAGTAGTTGCCCAAAGCAAAATCTTAAATTCAGAATCCGGAAGCTCATTTGGGATAAATTCTAAGTTGACAGTATTATAGCCGTGCTTTGGTAGAGCAGGGCTAACAGGTTTGTCATTTTTATGATAACAGCTAATTTGAAAGCAGCCTTTTACATTTTCAAATACCTCGAAACTAAATGGTGACTTATTTTCTAATCCGGCAACTTCATTTTTATAATGCCAGTCTAATGGTATCTTAATCTCAAATATTCCTTCTGGATGTGTAAAGTACTTCATTTCGGGAGTTGAAAATTACCGCTAACGTCCAGGGCTTTGCGCAGGTGGGAAATTAGAATTCCTGTTTGCCCGAACCGTCTGCCGAATATAGAATAAAAAAGCTGATTATTTGTTCGTTTGTTGATAGCATTCCGTCAGGCCGGACTGCTGATGATAGCAGCACAAATGCTGATATTTATTCCGTCTGCCCCACTTGCGAAAAACCACATGTTAGGCGTAGTCAGGTGTCCGTCTCGGTTTAAAAAGTATTAAAAACACTCCCATTACTCCCATCACAACATGCAAAATAATTATCGCCCAAGTCATAGTGTCGTACTTAGGTGTTGAAAAAAGTTGCATGTCAACATATGACAATAGTCCATCAATTAAATGTAAACACTTGTTATCGTAACATTCTACTTGGAAGAATGTCAAGAAAATTAGGAAGGCGCTTGATATATAAACGAAGACCTTTTGTAATTTGGTCACTTGGCGATGATCTCGGATTGTAAATAGTTGCCCTAAAAACAAGGCCGCATAGGTGGGAATAAAAAGCCAAAAGTATAACAGAAATGTCCAGCCGATACTAACCAGTCTTGCAGCAGTTCCTATAACGAGTATTGTCAAAATAAAGACTGTTTCCTTTTTTGAGAATTGTGTCATAGAATTAAGTTCAGTTAGTAATCCTTGTTGCAATACTATTACGCCTAACGTTAGGGCTTGATGGGCTGATATTTAATGAACGTCTCGCCCGAACGTCAGCCGATTGAAAAACTACAGCCGAAGATAAATACAAAAAGCCGATATTTGTTCGTCTGCTGAAACTGTTGCTGATAGCTACAGCCGATTGCTATTCCTTCAGCCAGCCTATTGCCAACCTAATGTAAGCAGCAGTACTACCGTCTAAATCCAATTATTGTGTCAAGTTGCTCATTGTAAGTTTCAGAGGTTATTACATTTAATCTAAAACTATCCGTTCTAATCTTGACAGTTTCTAAGGATTTGGAAACTCCAATTTTCGGTACGATATCGTCCGTCACTTTCTCAAATAAAAATAATTTCTTTTCAATAAGGCTATATGTCGGACTACCTGCAAGAATACCAACTCTGCTTGTCTGAATTGAGTATTTATTATCAATCGGGTATCTTGTATGTTCTCCGTCAATGAGCAAACCAATACCTGCAACCGCAGTAATAAAATGAAGTCTTGGTACAATCAGTCCAAATAGTAATAGAAGTGGAAGAATAAAGTAAAAGGCATAATAAGCTCTTATCAACTTTTTTCTTTCTCTGTAAAGTCCGAATAAAATTATTCCTGTTGCAATTAAAAGAATAGCAAAAATCTTGTCCGTCAGGAAGCCCCTGAAACTATAAGAATTTAGTAAAAGCATAACAACGATAATTGTCAATCCTAAGAGCAATAAATGACTGTTACGAAAAAATTTATAAAGCTTGACATTCTTTGTCTTCGTCAGCTTAAAAGTTAAAGCCGCCAAAAATGAGATAGTAAGAATTATGATTGAAGTCATACTGTATTGCTGCTTACGGTTCAGGTATTTGCGAAGGCAGGACATTGAAAAACGTCAGCTTGGATTTTGCACAAATGCTGATAGAAATACAAATGTTCAATTACTTCTGTCAGCCCTGCTTTTGCAAATACCTTGTTAGCGGTTCGGCTTTTTATTTTCGTATTCAGCTCTTTCAATTTTATACCAATTATGGCTAATTCCGTCAAAGTCAAATGTCTCAATAAATTTCAATCCGACTTTTTTCAAAATTTTATTTGAACCAACATTTTCGCAGTCCGCCATTGCATAAACTTTGTCAGCGTTCAGTTTATCAAAGGCGTAGTCCAAAGAAGCAATTGCAGTTTCAGTCCCAATTCCTTGTCCCCAATATTTTTTTATTAACCTGTATCCGAGGTCATAATAATGTTTATGATTGTTTGTCAAGTCCGTTACAAACTTCAGTCCTGTCCAGCCAATGAAGCCGTTTGTTTTTTTGTCAATAATTGCCCAACGTCCAATTCCATTATCAATATATTGCTGGCGAATAAAATTTATTAAAGCAACAATTTGGTCTTTGTCAGTTACTGGTTTGTTGCCTAAATATCTATGAACTTCTGAGTCAGAATCAAGCTCAAACATTCCGTCAATATCCGTAGGAAGTATTTCTCTTAAAAAAAATCTATCTGTTTCTGCAAATACTTTCATTTTAATGCTGTCTCTTGATGTTTAGTGTTGTTTTAAACTACCGCTAACGTTTTACGGCTTGCTGCAGGCGGGGAAATAGAATTCCTTTCTGCCCGTACCGTTGCCAAATTTATAATAAAATGTTCATTGTTTATTCTATCGCTCAACAGAGATTTTTCTGCCTGGAAATGCTGCTCAATAATGAACAAAAAGCTCATTATTTTTCCTTTGGCCACAATTGCAGCAAACCGATGTTGCCTGCTGTACCATTCACGAAAGTTTTTTCCTTTTGAACTAATTCTTTCTGTCCACAGAAAAATAATAGCGAAAAAATAAAGTTGTTTTACTTTCATGTTTGTCAGTAAACGAAGAAGTATTTAGCTTTTCTATTTTATAAAACTCGTTTTGTCCCGCCCGAAAAAACTATAAAAACTATAAAAAGGCTTTTCTGTCCAATAAAAGGACAATTGGAAAAAAGTTGTTTTCAAATTATCAATAAAGATTTGTCGGGTAATTCATGTCAAACTCAGGATTTTTAATATCAAATTTTAAACACAGACTATCAAAGGTTTCCTTTGTCAATGGTCCATATTTAGGCTTGTCCTGAAAATCATTTTTAGTCCGCTCAATAATGTAAAAGTTGGTAACGGTTTTATCAATTTTGGCTGGCGAATTAGGTAATAATGGATGCTGTTTGGCATAAATAAATCGTTTATTGTATCCTACTGCAAAAACATAAGCAGGAACTAATTCTTCTCCCTTGCTTAGACTTCGGCTTTCATGTACATCTATCCATATAACTTCATAACCATCTACAACGGAGTCTGTCCCGCTATCAAACAAACAACCCGTCAAGGACAAGAAGAAAACAACTGAAGAAAGTCTTTTTATGAATTTAAGCATAATGTCGTTTCGGTATAGCAGGCAACGGTAGGGCTTGCTGCTGCGCTGGAATTCAATGAACGTCCAGCCCGACCGTCAGCCCAATTAAATTATTAAAATTCAAATTACGAACAAAAGATGAAAAGAAATCCGTTAGCGAAACCGCTGCTGATAGAGAACTAAAAGATGAGAATTTATTCGTCTGCCAGCATAGAAGCAAGCGCCTTGTTGCACGCCGTTTCTTTCTCTCGCGTGTCACTGTAAAATTCGTTTTGAAACTCTATCCCTTGTTTTAAGATGTCTTTAAAATTAGAATACTTTGTATTTTCTCCCGTTTTTTCAATAAGCTTATTATTATCGAAATAATAGGTAGCCGAATATTTTGGTTTAGTTAAGTCCTTATCTGTAATTGTTATTATTGCCTTAATTACTTTCTTATGATTATAATAATAAACTGAGTTACAATATTTGTCTGTTGAAATGTTATATGTCACACGGTAAAGTATCCTATTAAAATCTTTAAGGTAGTAAATGTCAAACCCACCTTTTTTATTTAATGTTTCACCTTCTTTTACAGCTTCACCTAAATTTTTATTTTCATCAATAGTTCTGCAAATTTTGTTTATGGCTTCAACAGTCAAATGTTTCCTAAAAACTTTGTTCGATTTGTTTTGTCCAAACGTGAAAACGCAAGAATGTAATAAAATAATAGTCAGAGGAAATATTCTAAAAAATTGTGTCATGGTATGGCGTGCAACGGTAGGGCTTGCTGCTGCGCTGGTATTCAATGAACGTCTCGCCCAAACTTCAGCCGAGTTGCGAACCTGTAGTCGAAGATAAGTACAAAAGCTAAACAATGAATGTCAAGCCGGAACTACAGATGAACAGCGAACCAAAAGCTGATTTTATTCCCTCAGCCAGCGATAGCAGCAAATCCAATGTTATAGGGCGTTTCGTTCATTGTTGTCTCCGGTAAAGGTGAGTTTTTCCTGATGGAAAATACATCAAGCTAAATGTTGTGTCCGTAAGTTCTAAAATCTCGTATTGTAATGTGTCTGTCTTATTTGTCAGAATTAAAAATTCAGCATTCTCCGTATCTTTTACATATTCAGGTAGTTTGTCGGAAATTAAAATTGAATAATTGTCGTCAGGCGTAGTTTGTTCTGATGCACAATTGAAAGTCCATTGATTTTTGAGGATGGTCAAAGTCGCTAAACTATCTTCGTCGTGAATCCAGTTTCCTTGCATTAATTGTAGAGTCTTATTTCCTTCATGAACCTACCTGACATTTTAATTGTCCTAGTCTCACCGGCAGGGATTGAAGTTTCTGTCGCGTTGTACTCGCTCGCTTCTAAAATAATTTTCATTGGTGGACAGGAAAATCCACCGGACACATCAGATAATTCAAAATGTCCTATGGAATCCGTAGTTGTCTTGACCCAATCTTTATCCTTATTGTAAACTGTCACTCCCTGAATTGGAATTCCTGTTTTACTGTCAAGGACAGTCCCTGAAATTTTCCGATAGCAATCACAAGATGTTAGGAATGTCAGTCCTATAAATATTAGTGTAAGTTTTAGCAAGATGTTGTCTTTTGAAATGCCCTTGACGGCCAGGGCTTTGCGCAGGTGGAAAATTAGAATTCCCGTCTGCCCGAACCATCACCGAATGTTGAATAAAAAAGTTGATTATTTGTTCGTTTGCTGAAAGAAATCCGTCTGCCCGGACTGCTGATGATAGCAGCACAAATGCTGATGTTTATTCCGTCTGCCTCACTTGCGCAAAACCCAATGTTACAGGCTGGCTTGATATACTTTAAATCTCTTTTTCTTTCATTTCCGTTTAACTTTTGAAAATTAGTCAAACAAAATATTCTGATTGTTCGGATAAATGGTTTCTATTTTTACCCCTTTGGCTTCCATGAAATCAATTAATGGTATAAGGTCTTCCTGAACTATTTCCGTCCCGATGCTCTTTGTTTTACCATTCTTCATCTCAATATCTAGCGTGTTTGAAGTCGACAACTTAAATGTGCTTGTAAGATTTGATACCCAATCCATAATGTAAGTCCTTTCATTTATTTTAATTACAGCAGTGATTTTATTAATCTGGCTGAAATTGAAAGTTTGTCGTTTATTCAAAAATGAAAGGAAGAAAACGTTTTTATATAACACAATGAGTTTGTCATTTTCAGCGATGAAATATTCAATATAATTGAGAGGTAGAATTATAAAAATGAGTATTCCAATAACGATTCCAAAAAATAAATGATTTTCGTTGAATTTTATTATGGAAAAAGGAATACCAGCTAAAACAAGCAAATTCCATGAATAAAAACTTAGCTTTCTTCCACTTGCAGTTAGAATGGTTGAATCTGTGGTCTCCGTATTGGTCGATTGTTGTTCCGATAGCACTTTTCTTAGTTTTGATTTTCTCTAAATGAAGTTTGTCAGAAAGCTTGCCTGTAACGAGCAGGGCTTTATGCAGGTTGGGAAATAGAATTCCGTCCGCCCGAAACCGCTGCTGATTGAAAATATATTGTTGAAGTTATGTACAAAAGCTGATAGTAATTCGTCAGACCAAACTGACGCTGGGATTTGCAATTAGTTGATGTTACAAGGTCAAGCCCAACTTGCATAAAACCCAATGTTGTGCGTTCGTTTTTTGTCCACCGACAAAAAATGAACGCTAATTTTCTTCTGCATTTTCGTCAAAAATTCTTGTATAGTTTCCAAACTCTGTGTCTTTAAGTTTTGCCTCTATAACTTCTTTTGCAATGTCAAAGTCAACAACGAAACAACAAACTTCCATTGTTCCACTACCAATACTTCCTCCATCACAATGTCCAAGTCCTGTCCAACCTAAAACTTCGTCCATTTTGTTTTGAAGCCTTGTTCGTTTTTCAACATCTTCTGGTGTTCCCATTCCGTCAACCTGAAATTCTATGAGCAACGTAAAAAGGTTGTCATCATCAATTTCGTCATAACCTTCTGCTATTTTTTTGTCAACTTCTTTTTGAATTTCCTTTCTAAAATTTGAGAAGAGTCCTGACTTAATTTCTTTGTCTTGTCCACGTTGTCCAACTACACCCCAATGAACTATTCCAGTCTTTTCGTCTTTGTCCCAAGTTTCCCAATAATGAAGTTTAGTGTCAATTTGTTTGTATAGCTTAAGCATTAAATATTTTTAAATGATTCGTGTATTGTTAGAGTGTTTGTAGTTAACGGAATGTCACTTTAAAATGACGCACAACGGGCAGGTATTGCTGCAGGTGGGATATTTTATAACGTCCTGCCCGGAACCGCTGCCCAATTGAAAATATAAAGTTGAAGTTAACAACAAAAAGCCAAATAGATATTCGTCCTCCCGAACAAAAGTACAGCGATGCAAACAGCCGAAGTTTCAACGTCCAGCCCCACTTGCAGCAATACCAATGTTAGCGGCTGTTGTTATTTAAGTCCAAGTACTTTCAAAAGTTTTTGCCAAAAGGTTAGTGGTTTTGGCAAATCAGTTACAGTCTGTAAAACTGATTTAGGAATTACAACAGGTCTTGGATTATTACTTTGAAAACGTGAAGCAATAGTTTTAATCCTGTCCTCTGAAATACTTGATGGCATTGCTTCTTGGTCTTGTGCCATTTCCATTGGAAGTTCAATGCGTCCATTGGAAAGTCGAACCGTAAATGCAAACCTTTCATTTACATAATGCTCCATATAATCACCAATGTCGTGATTATATTGTCTAGCTCGGGAAAGTATGCTGCGAACACCACTACTATATTGATTTGTCTTTTCCATTAACTGTGTAATATTTGTTTTTTAGTTTTACTAATGAGTTTGAAAACAAAAACGGAACTTTCTGCTGGAAGATATTCAACTGATTCAAGCAGTAATTGTCCAACTCCTTGATGTTCGATTGACTCTAAAATTGCGTCAGAATTTAAACCTAAAGCATTTCTTGCAATTTCTTTTGCCTTTTCCATTCCATTAAAATTCTGATTGAAAGTTTTTTTGTCGTGTCTTGTACCATCAACATTCCAAGTAACTTGTTTGCTTTTTGTATTGATATGTTTTTGTCGTGCAATATGAACGTGTAGCTGTTCAAAATCAAACTTAGGCTTGTCAAGCCTTTGCCAATAATCTTTCTCTCCTGATGAAGTCCAAATGCCTTCTACTAAATAGTCCAAATTCTCTCTTTCGGATTTGTCGAATAGAACGATAATGTGATAAGGGTTAGCAAACTCGTCAAATGTTTCTATCATAAGTTTTGTGTTAGTGAGATGTGTCGACCAATAGCCGCTAACGGACAGGGCTTGCCGCAGGGCTGGAATAGTTGCTGTGTCCGCCCGGCAACTGGAGCCGATTGAAAAACTGAAGTTGAAGTTAACAACTAAAAGCCAAATAGAATTCGGTCAAGCCCGATATTAGTTGATAGTAGTACAACTGCAGATTGTTATTCCGTCCGCCAGCCTTGCGGCAAACCTTTTGTTACCAGCATACCCTTCATTGTTTTAAGGTTCGAGAAATGAAATGTCACCTTTTATTTCATCTACCTTCCATGTCAAAGGCTGGCGAAGTTCTTTGTTATTTAGCTTTTTTATCGTCAACAACTGAAGTTTTCTAAAACGGCAATTCTTTTCAATTATGGTGTTAGCTACATAATAATAGTCAAGAAGAAATGTTCCTTCAGTTTTTGCTACGTCTGCTAACTCCTTCGATGAAGATGTCAAATAAAATATTCTTGTGTCTGACGGTTGCGGTTTGCACGTCACCTTAATGACACCACTACTGTCCGTTGTAAACTCCGCAAAAATACTGTCTCGATAGTCCATGTTTGCACGTTCTGCTATTGAGAATAAAGGAATGCAAAGTGCAATAATTAACGATGCAACAATTACCGTTTTTCCCTTCTTGTGTCTGTCAAACAGAAAAGCAGTTGTCAGCGGAATAAGTGCTAACACCGCCAAATATGGAAGAACCAATACTAAAAGCAAGACAGAATTATTAAAATCGAAAATGAAAAATTGTCCTACGTGTGTTGTTAGCAATACAGCATAGGAAATAGCTATTCCCAAAGTGAGAATATAGCCAAAGCGACGCTTTGCTATGACTAATATTGTCGAAATAATTAAAGCAGGATATAAGAGCAAAAAAAGTATTGTCGTGTCACCTGTCCCCCAAGCCAATGTTGTCATGGTAACAGAAAAGAGGCTCAGAACACTTAATACTGAAATGATAAGTGTCCAAGTACGAAGTTGTCTGGATATATTTTCGGGTGACTGTGTTGTCATTTTTGGGTTGCTGGTAACGTCCACGCATTGGCGATGGCTGGGCAATTTATAACTTTCTGCCGGAACGTCTGCCCAGTAAACGAACAAAAAGTTGATATTATTATTCTGTTGCTCAATAGCGTATTTTCAGCCGGAACTGCTGCTCTATAACCAACAAAAGCTGATGAAATGCACGTCACGCCCAGCTATTCGCCAATGCGCTTGTTGTGCGTTCGTTTCTGGTCTAACCTACGGAAAGCTCCAAAATATGTTACTCAAAATTTAGCGTCTGTACCGACGTGGCTTCTTTAATTTTATCAACTTTTTGTCTAAGCCTAACTTGTCAAAGTGATTCCAAGATGCATAACTTAAGTCTCTTACAATTGTCTTGACATCGTCGTTATAACTTGTCTGTAACTTTCGACAAATTGGGCAAATAGGATAACTTTTTGAAAATTCTTTGTTGTATGTTCTGTCAGCAAGTAACCTTAGTATTTGTTTAATGTATGTCGCTCTTTGAAAACCTTCAACTCCTTTGTCTTGCAGATAATTGTCGACAAAATTGAATGTAGGATTGTCAACAATGATACCGATACAATAATCTTTTCCGTCAATTGTTTGCATCAAAAATTCATTGTCCGCAAAATTTCCGAGGAAAGGAAATTCGATGTCGTTATTGCAGTTGTGACAAGTGTTTTTGAAAAAATATACACTTCTTGTCTTGCTCGTTCTATCCATATTTAAAGGTCTGTAAAATGACGCACAACGCGCTAATTTATGTTATAATACGCTATTATTCAAAAAAAAATGTGTTTGATTTACAACATTTTATCGTTATCAAATTTGTATTGTCGTTAGAACAATCAGGATTAAATATAATCTTAATGTTTTCAACATTTACCAATCTATTCTTTGCTTTTGCCACAGATCATCAAAAGGGCTTACTATATTTATTAATTGCTTTTTACTTACATGAAGATACCGCTCTGTTGTCTTAATATTAAAATGCCCCAAAAGTTCTTTTATATATTTTATATCAGTTCCTTTGTCGAGCAGATGCGTGGCAAAGCTGTGCCGCAAACTGTGTATCCCTACTTCTTTTTTAATGCCTGCTTTGTTTTTAGCATTGTAAAATATCTGCTGAACGGTTCGTGTAGGATAAGCTCCATTGGTCTGCTCTGATTCAAATAAATACTTTAAAGGTCTGGGTTTATATTCCAGTAAATATTTTCTCAAAATGTCTAAAAGCAGTGGGCTTAAATTTACATACCGGTCTTTTTTGCCTTTGGCTCGCTCTATAAATATCTGCATTCTGCCACTATCAATATCTGCTATTTTCAGATTCACCACTTCGCTTATCCTCAGTCCTGCACTATAAACCGTAAAGAGCATTGCCTTATGTTTTTTATTCGCCAGTGCATTAAAGAGTTTACTTATTTCAATTTCGTTCAAAAGTTTCGGAAGCAACAATGGCTTCTTTGGCCTCGGTATTTCCCAAAAAAATTTTTCTCTATTCAATACTTGTTCATAATAAAACTTTAAGGAATTTATCCGACTGTGAAGCGTATTTTCACTTAAATGTAATTTGGCATAACAATATTCAAAGTAGTCCTTTAACCGGGATACATTAAAACCTGATGCAGGCTTATCTTTTATCGTTTGCAGAAATTGAGTAAACTCATTGGTATAAGTTTTTATCGTACTCCTGCTATACGCTTTTAAATGCAACTGCCTGCTAAATTCCTGTAAAGCTTCAATGTTGTCTTTACTTAAGAAATGGGGAAGATTAGTATGTCCCACTGATTTTAACGGTGTTTCCTGATTTCTTTTTATTTCAGT